>Ga0307513_10005988_pt1 | contig 15967 bp, 18 predicted proteins | sample 15_EM_MG_FD_202174 | JGI IMG/M metagenome (GOLD analysis project Ga0307513, IMG submission 202174) | Populus trichocarpa ectomycorrhiza microbial communities from riparian zone in the Pacific Northwest, United States - 15_EM | ecosystem: Host-associated > Plants > Roots > Unclassified | place... | reverse complement strand
GAGGCTTGGCAGTAAAAACTTGGGTGTAAGGCGTCACGCGTTCTGGCGTTTCATCGACATTTTCGATCCATTCCGCTCTGCCAAGTCCGATACGTATACCTCGCATGAAAACACACAAGTTGTTGAACGTAGGAGTTAAAATCTCCCTTTTGCCTTCATTGTATGCTGCACTCATGCCTTCCAAAGCAATTAGCTCCCCACCTTCATACTCAGCAGACATCTTGATCGTCGGTGGGTTATGAGGGAATGTTAACATTGAACATGTACTGGTTTTGTCCACCCCCGTGACAACGTAGGTTGCTCCATTCGCCGCTGAATAGCCGTGTGGGCTGGCAAAGAAACTGGCCCACTTGACGGCATTGTGCGCGACATAGTCTAATACCCTTGTAGTAGTTGTTGCAATGTTCTGACGCGTAGCACCTTCTGGTAAGATTAGAAAAGAACCTTGGGGTTCCGAAGAACAAAATGTCAAGTGACTTGAAAAGAGCAGTTATCAAGCAATGCATAGTAAGTACCATAAGATGAGAGTACTCACAGTGGATCTTCCGAATGTCTTGTCACCTTCACACCCTTACTTGCGATGACAGAGCCGCGAGGAAAGTAGTCCACTGAAGTGCAAACTTCTGACTCCTTTAAAGGGTCCAGTGGATAGAAGGAATCCGGGGTTTTATTCTTGTTGTAAGGGTGGTCCGCAGGGAGAAAAATATTGAACGCGAAAGCGAAGTCGCTATACCGAGTCAGAACACCAACGTCGCCGATACTGATTCCACGTTTCTGCTTAAAGTCATCGGGCACAGTAGCAACTGTTTCCGGCGAGAACAACGCAAATCCATGACCCGAGGGGAAAAAAGACCGGGCGTAGGTCTGGTTCGCGTGGAAGTCCTGGCGAGGTAATATAAGATGGGGAAATCCCGGAAAGTGGTTAAAACTTGAGACTGAGTGGGATGAGAAAATTGAAGGTCAACCAACAAAAGGACTCACCCCCATTTCGAGCCACGTTTCGCAACTCAGTTCCACTCTGGTCTCCGTCACCTTTCACATTTCTTCTAACTGGTTTCGTGATACTGGGTCCGCTGAAGAGGTTTGAAGGGCTCCCAACTGGTGACGAAGGTTCATGTTCCTCTTTAGAAGTCCCACTCGCTAATTGGTTGGAAGTCACGCCGGATCCAGTACTCTCCATTCGCACCTACGGTAGATCAGCTTCGTCGAGAATACGCGCTTAAAACCATAAAGGTACCCACTTATATGTCGGGTTGATAGGAATGAGGTCAAGTTTAGGGCGTTATCAATACATAATTGAGCATTTGACATTTACAACGAACCTATTATTGTTCACTTCTGATGGACCTCATCCCCAAAAGGAAGTTCACACAAGCAATGCTAGTACTCGCTGCAAGTTTATAAAGATGATATGCGAAATCATACGAGCCAACCAACCTTCAGAGTTTTCCATAGTAATGGCCTTACCCTACATACAAGCAACAAGATAACAAAAAAAAAAACAGCAGCAAGTACATACGTCTTGTTGCAGAAAGCCTGGAAATAAAAAATCCATGAAAAGAGATTTCGACTTTATGTAGTACCCAAACTCATAGATAGTGATTGGGCTATGTCCTGGTGATGTCCGTAGGAGCTTGTCCTTCAGTCATGAAGTTCATTATCCGGCCTCGCTCCCAACGAGCCTGTCCTTCCAGCCGAGTGTTGTTACCGCTCATCCTATTGATGGCACTTGGCCACGAGCTCGTACGCGAACCATGAGAACACGCGCGAACCTTCCCAAGTCGCTTTACCAGCGATGCGCTACCAAGGGTGGTGCTCGACGTATGACGTGCATGTGGGAGGTAGTGCGACTTGGGCGTAGATGGATTGCTAAAGAAATTGATGGCAAAGGAAAAATCACATTAGTACGGGATTCACTCAGTTAAAAAGGACGAGAAGAAACCGAGAAGAAATACTGACTTGATTTTCATAGTCGGCAATCTCGCGAGATTACCCACAAACAATGGGTGCCCAGGTAAGCGATCAGCATCGGTAATATGCTCCCTGCTATCGTCGGCGTTACTACCAATGACGGATCCAGCGTATTTCCAGCTGCCCCCTCTACCAAAGCTCCCAGGACCAAGATTTCCAGAACCTGAGGCAGCCCCAGCCGTACTCCACGAAGTCAATAAATTACCAGTGGATTCTGATCGTTGGCATGGAGGAGAACGAACTTGGTCGTGAGTGCGAGCGCGAAAGAGGTGATATTCTGTTGATTGAGGGCCATTACCGACGCCGGAGATGGTGGTGTTGGGTTCAAATGACGATGACGAGGTCAAGGTGGCAATAGGACGGCTGACGTGCCAGATAGTCGAATCTGGAATGCAGATAAGATTCAGGTGTTCCTCCCTGGGGTGGAAACAGCAGTTGTTTGTCGTTGCCGCCGCTATGAAAACGCTCCAGTATTATTAAATGCCTCAGAAAGTGGCAATGGCAGAACCAGGGTCAGAGGCTTTGCCAGCCTGAGGGAGATGGGTTGGGAATGTCTGTGCGAGCCAAGTGCAATCAAGTAAAAAATCTTCGTGTTAGGCGGTGAAGATGAGGCCTCTGTATGAACAGTCGCCCGGAATGTCAGGCTAGGCGTACTTATAATTAGGCAGGTCGACTGAAGATTATGTAATCTGAGCGGATGTGTAAGCACAAGCGCCCGCATCCCTTGCATGAGCTTGTATGTTTCCTGGACTTATTTGTATAGAGTGAAGCCGACCGCGGTCGCCATGACCCACTACATTTTAACAAATAAATGATATTTGGGTACGAATATATGAGGCATAAGGCCAACATGAGGCTTCATGGACCATGGTAAGTAAGGGAATTGTTTGTGTGATGCAAGTGTGATGTTGGTTGTGACTTGGTTGTGACCGTTGTGTTGGTGTGATGAACCTTCTTGGAGGGGATCCGAAGGTGCTGAAAGCTGAGGAAAGGGCCCAGGGATTTGTGAGGGGAGGTGTAAAAGCCTACTCAAAGGAGAGTTCTTTTGTTCCAGTTTCAAACGCGGTAGGGTAGGTATTTACACGTTGAAAATCGAACAGGCAGCCAAAAGAAGGCGACACAGTAGATACCAGAGAGTCGCAGTCAAACAAGGTCCGGGTACTCGCAGATAGTGGAGGTGAAAGAGGCCATAATTTACACAATTGCGACTGAAGGACGAACGATAAAGAGGAATAAAAAGAAGAGTGCGGGAAATTAATGGCAAGGTCAAACCCGCTGCCGCCAAAAAACCCAGAAATTGAAACCGCTAACACCCTCTACCTAAAGGTAGTAGTGCCACTGAGAATTCCATTTCCAGGCCCGCCGTCACTTACCTGCGCTCGCTCGAAAGGTCATGTACTATTTTACGCATGTACAGTAAGTAGGGTATGGAGATAGCAAAGTAATCCATGGTTTTGTAAAGGTTCGTAAATAACGAGTGGAGATTACAGCCTAGACCTAGACCGCAAATCATCATTGATTTTGAAATAAAACTGGCCTTGGCGGAACAATTCTTTAAATACAGTGCCTCCACGAACCCTCTCACTCCCAGAAAGCCAGAACCATAATATTCTATGCCAGGGGTCCTATCAGCTGCATTGAGCAAAGGTAGGATGATGAGCAGTGATGCAAACAAGTTACCATGGTTACCCTTTCCTGTAAGTTTCGAGTGAACCTCAGAACACCTTTGGAAATGAGGAGTGTACTATGGTATTTATGGAGGAGAGGACGTAGCTCACCTTCACTGTAAATAGGTCAAAGACGTCATTGAACATTGAGTAAATATCATTAAAAGAGCAACCTCTTGAGCAAGTAAATGTCAGCGCATCTCGTTGAATCTTGGTTGTTCTGTCAGACCAAGCACCGTCGACCAAAGCCACAGTTGCATCGTGTTGATCCTGCGACAAATTTCGACGCTAAGCGCAGAGAGGCATATAATCACTCACCAGGCAAAGCATTATCTGCGCAGCAATGTCAAATGGGTGGAGTGCATGCTGGAACAGATGCGTGAGGAATGAAATCTGGCGCAGAGAAGAAATGGGAGGTCTACCACATTGAAAAAGGACTTGTCATGCAGGGATAGCACCTGTTCATCTTTGCCGAATCGAATGATGGTTTGAGGAAGGGGAGTCTAGGCCGAGGAGTGTCGACAAATATTTCAGTGTAATAAGTGTTTGCCTCGGTCCTTTCATCGACATTTTCAATCCGTTCATTTCTGCCGAGACCAATCCGTAGACCTCGCATGCAAACACAGGTTACTGGGGACGGGGGATAATTTTTCGTTTGCTGTTGCCTCCCTCGCGATGCTCATCCTTTCCATCGGACGAAGCACTCCGTTTTGGTACGTAGCAGACATCTTCACCGAAGAAGGCCGATTAGGAAATGCTAAATTCGCGCATGCACTGGTTTTGTCAACTCCCGTAACAACATAAGGGGATCCATTCACTCGTGAATAGCGGAGGCTCTGGGCGAAATGAAGGGTCCAACTGACAGCATTGTTTTTAACATATTCAAACACTCTAGTACTTGTCGTCGAAAGATCATGGCGGGTGGCACCGCCTGGCAAGACCATAACGGCCCCTCGTCTTTCTGAGGAACTAAATGTTATATGGGTTGGAAAAACATGGCGGTTAGCAAGAACTTGACACCTCGTAAATCAATGACTCACGGCGGGTCTTCCGAATGTCGCGTTACGTTTACACCCTTGCTTGCTACAACATAACCACGTGGAAAGTAGTCGGCTGTGGTGCAAATTTCTGAGTCTTGTAGAGGACTTAATGGAAGGAATGATTCGGGGACGTTGGCCTTGTTGTAAGATCCGTGGGGAGAAAAATATTGAACGGGAATATAAACTGATTCTTGGGGCCCAGAAAGCCCACATTGCCGATGCTGATTCCACGCGTATTTCTAAAGTCGTCGTCCAATTCAAGTATTGTGTTCGGATAAAATAATGGGTATCCATGACCTGAAGCAAATAAAGAGCTAGCGAAAATTTTGTCTGGATTTGATGAGTTGCGCTGTGATATGATGTGGGTAAATCCTGGAACGTGGCCAAAAACGAAGACTCGGAATGGTTGAAATCGGTGAGTAGTAAAGACCTCGAGCAGGGCACTCACACGAAATTCGAGGATCTTTGGGTGGCTTTCTCCCGTTTTCATTTTCAGTTTCAGTATTCTCCACTGATTTCGATGAGTTGGATTTGCAGAAGGTATCTCGAATTCTAACTCGCCTAATTAACAAATGACAACCGATTTCCATGAGAATGGCGTGCCAGTGGGGTTCTGCCGCCATGACCTACGAGTGTGTATATGCGAAGCACGACATCTTGTTTATCTCTCCGTAATTCCCACTAGGGACACAGTTTCGCACCGATCACATTTTCTGTTCAGGCTGTGCTGCTTGCTTTACAGCTGTTTGCGCATTTTGAGACCATATACAAGACATCTCCTTCCACTTGAATCAATGTCGCCCTTTTCTCCTAGACTGGTGACCGGTCCCTTCCTAAAGAGGAAACAAGAACCCTAAAGGGTTTGAGGAAACCCTCCGGGTTCTTGTTTTCCTCTTTAGGAAGGGACGGTCACGAGGCTACTTTTCTCCCTCCATTCACCCGCACCACACTATGCCTTCTGTCTCCCTCACCAACGCCACCGTCCGCGTCGCCTTCTCGCCTGTGCTCACTGCTTCTTGCATCTCCCAGACCTTCTGGGCAGCGCATCAACGTCGAAATGAATGACCTCTTCATATTATATTCAGGATGAAAATATAAATATTTCAAATGATTTTATTCTGCTTTCGCGCGGCAATGTTTCACTTCTTAAATGGCTGCAGAGAACAACACGCGTCGGGTAGTGGGCTATGCCGCGAAGTTGGCCCTACAGTACTTTATTTAGTTTTGGAATTGGAATTATTTATTAGCTAACTACATTGCATAAGCAACTCAGGTAACTACCGAAATAGCGACCTCGCTAGCTACTAATACTGACATCGGTGCAAGGTGCTACAAGGGGGACGTTGGCCGGACTAGCACTCCCCAACTGCAAAAGCTATCACCGGTGGCAACACCAGGTTGAAAGGAAAAGGTCTGCGGAATATGGAAAGGGAAAAAGAGGGGATAAAGGCCAAGAGAAAAAACCACCCTACGAAACATCATGATTGAACCAAACGTTGATCCAAACTCTTCAAAACTATCCATGTGTGCCGATGAGAGAATATTTTCGAATGTTGTCAACGTATGAGAAGGCAGTGTGATGACGAATGGACGAAAAAAACTTGGCGTGTGCGCGAAGTCCACAACGGTGAGGCAAGTGATGATGTCGTCAATGAACAGTGGGGGCCGCTTATCCAAGGAACTTTGTGATGAGGAGGGCGGCTGCCATCGTTGCTCTGCAGGTTGAAGAGGAATGTGAGACATTCGTGAGCACAAAGGCACCCGACGACAGTCAATTTTGAGGGCAACCAGTATATGCAGAGAGTGAACAGCGCAAAGAAACGCGGCAAGTACGTTTTATATACACGTGATGTGCAAGAGGGGGTCAGCCAAATCCGCATAAAAAAAAATTGTGAGTGTTGATCTATTTTCCACGTTCCGCCACCCCCTTGCATGATCCATAACACCGAATGCCAACGCAAGACGGACTAAACTATCTAAATAACAAGTGGGGACTACAGCATAGATATAGACTGCAAACCATCATTGGTTTTGAAATGAAACTGGCCTTGGCGGAACAATTCTTTAAATACAGTGCCCCCACGAACCCTCTTACGGCCAGAAAGCCAGAGCCATAATCTTCTATGCCAAGGGTCCTATCAACTTCGTTGAGCCAAGGTAGGATGATGAACAGTGATGCAACCAAGTTACCTCGGTTACCCTTTCTGCTGAGGTTCGAGCTAATCTCAAAATACCTTTGGAAATGAGGAATAAACTATGGAGTACATGGAGAAGAGGGTGTAACTCACCTTGACCCTTAACCACCTCATACAGGACAAAGACGTCGTCGAACATTGAACAAAAATCATCGAAGGAGCAACCTCTTGAGCAAATGAATGTCAGCGCATCTTGTTGAACCTCTGTTTGCCTGTCAGATACTGCTTGAGAGAAAATAGACCAAATAGAGTCGTCGACCAAAGTCGCGATTGCATCGTTTGGATCCTGCGACAAGGCACAAATCTCAACACTATGCTCACTGAGAGGTATAAACTCACTCACCAGGCAGAGCATTATCTGCGCAGCAATATCAGATGGGTGGAATGCATGCTGGAACAGACGCGTGAGGAACAAAATATGGCCCAGATAAGGAATGGGAGATCTACCACATTGAAAAAGGACTTGTCATTCAGAGATAGCGCCTGTTCATCTTTGCCACAATGAACGATGGTTTTGAGAAAGGGGAGTCTAAGCCGAGGAGTGTCGACAAATATTTCAGTGTAAAAAGTGTCTGCCTCGGTCCTTCCATCGACATTTTCAACCCATTCAGTTCTGCCGAGACCAATCCGTATGCCTCGCATGAAAACACAAAGATTATTGGGGATGGGTGATAAATTTTCGTCCGCCGTTGCCTCTCTTGCAGTGCTCATCCTCTCCATGGGACGAAGCAGTCCGTTTTGGTAGCTAGCAGACATATCCACCGAAGGAGGCCGAATAGGAAACGCTAAATTTGCGCATGCACTGGTTTTGTCTACTCCCGTGATAACATAAAGGGATCCATTCGCTGTGGGATAGCGGGGGCTCTGGGCTAAATGACGGGCCCAACCGACAGCATTGTCCTTAACATAATCAAACACCCTCGTCGTCGTCGTCGAAAGATCATGGCGGGTGGCACCTTCTGGCAAGACCATAACGGCCCCTCGTCTTTCTGAGGAACTAAATGTTATGTGGCTTGAGAAAAAAAGGCGGTTAGCAAAACCTTACACCTCGCAAATCATCCACTCACAGCGGGTCTTCCGAATGTCGCGTTACGTTTACACCCTTGCTTGCTATAACATAACCACGTGGAAAGTAGTCGGCTGTGGTGTAAATTTCTGAGTCTTGTAAAGGATTTAACGGAACGAATGATTCAGGGACGTTGTCCTTGTTGTAAGGATGATCCGCGGGGAGAAAAATATTGAATAGAAACATAAACTGATTCTTGGAGCTCAGAAAGCCGACGTCGCCGATGCTGATTCCACGCGTATTTCTAAAGTCGTCGTCCAATTCAAGTATTGTGTCCGGATAAAATAATGGGTATCCATGACCCGAAGCAAATAGAGAGCTCGCGAAAATTTTGTCTGGATTTGATGGGTTGCGCTGTGATATGAAATGGGTAAATCCTGGAACATGGCCAAAAACTGAGACTGGAGTGGTTCACGTCAGTGGTTAGTAGAATTCTTAGGCGGAAACGGAAGGTACTCACAGGAAATTTGAGGATTCATGGGTGGCTTCCTGCCTTCGCTTTCAGTTTCAGTATTCTCCACCACTCGTTTCAATGGGTGGGATTCGTTGAAGGTATTTCCGACTGGTGTTGACCCCTCTGTTGGGATGTTGGGGGGAACAGGTGCTGCACTCATTCTCGAGCTAACTTCGGCCATTCGCACCTACGGCATGTGTTTAGACACATTCAACATAAGGCTTCAAAATCGCACGAATGCCTACCTAGATGTCGACGTTGATGTAGAATGGGTTCAGTCCGGTTACGGGAGCCACGGGTACATGGTGGGGACACTGGGTGTAATTGGAGTTCAAGTTTGACATTTGTAACCGAACTGACTTATTCTTTTTTGATGGAATCACAAAAGGAAGTTTTGTAACGTTTGACAGGGGTGCCTCGAAATCCGGTGGCCATCATTCATTATACAATTATCCAATGTAAGAACAAAAGAGAATGAAACAATAGTTACTGAGCGTCAAAAATAAAGAATACGCATAACTGCAATGTATAGGCATGTCGTGAGTTGTACCCAAACACAAGTGAGGGTATGTACGTGGCGTTAGGGATGTTGGCGGTCATTTCTGGTAGCTTATTCCTTATTGACCGAGCTCATTCTCCGGCCTTGCCCCCAACGAGAGGTTCCTCTTTCTCTTGTCCCTCCACGCCAAATGTTGTCCTCCAGCTCTTCCTATTAACGGCGATCGATCGCGAACCCATGTTACTAGCACCCTGTGCATATGCGCTGGTCGATTTTGCCAATGACTGACTGTCAAATGTGCTGCTCGACACGTAACGTGTATGCGGGAAGTGATGAGACTTGCTCATAGATGGATTGCTAAAGAATTGATGGCAAACGGGAAGGAACCATATTAATATGCATTCGGTAAAAAGGAACGGGGAGAAAATACTTTGACTTTTGGCTTTCAAAGTTGGCCCACTTCAAGTTAGCCTAGTGAAATTACTCACAAATAAATAATGGGCATCCAGGTAGGCGATCACCATCGCTGATATATCCATAGCTATCGCCAGCATCACTGTCAATGACAGATCCAGCATATTGCAAGCCACCACCTCCACCAAAGCTTCCAGAAGCTGAGGCAGCCGCAGCCATACTCCACGAAGCCGACAAATTACCGGTGGATTCTGACCTTTGGAAAGATCCAAGAGAACCAACTTGCTCGAGAGTGCAAGCCCGACGAACTGTACGAGAGGATATTCGGGGGTAAGTAGCGCTATTACCAACAACAGTAATAGTAGGGCTGTTGACAACAACGAGAGAATGTTGAATGCTATGGTACAAGAGCCTGCCAAATGACCTCGAATCTGTAATGCAGATTTCCTCCCCAGCGTGTAGACAGCAGTTAGAATTTGTTGTAATTGTCGTCGTCGCCGCCGTTAGCCGTTGTTGAACGCAAAGGGCCTGTCTAAGGAAGTAGCAATGACAGAACTAGAGTCAGCGGCTTGGTGGGGGTGTTTAGATGACAATGCCTGTGCAGGTAGGGAAAAAAGTTGGATCTCTGCGGGTCGTTTTATGAACGGGAGGTACAATATATCATTTGGCGGTGAGGTAAATGCTGGCCAGGCTGCGCATCATGGGCAGCGACTGGTGGGGAGACCAGCTCATTGGGTTCGGGACTCGTTGACTTGCGTGTGAGATCCTGACGAGATTTGGAGTAAGGTTTGGTTTTCCTCCAAACGATGAGAGGTGTGAAGGAGGTAAGGATGGGCGCAATCGGGGCGATGGGGACGGTTTCGAGAGATGGTCTCTATTGTTGCTGGGTGATGACGGCCAATGTGGCCCTCCTCCAAGGCTGACTACCGCCAGCATTGCGGCGATTACAGGCGACACGGGCGGTTCGTTCAAATTGAGGGTTGCTGGGATTCTTGTGGGATTCGGACGGCGGTGAGTGCGCTCGATAACAACCGGTTTGTTCGCAGAATGACCACAACCGACCAAAAGGTGTAACATCTCGTTCACTGTCCCTATTTCCGTCGATCGTTACTGGGGTCAACACCCGTTATGTACTCTGGCACCCAGAAATCAGGTGCACGGCGCTTCCTCCGGATTTGTAATCACAAGCACCCACAACGGTCATTGCCGCTTACATACTGCTCAACTATTGTTCCCAAATTATCACTGTATAGTACTGCCAAAGCGAAATTGGATCGGATCAGTGCTGTCAACATTGCCTCTCTCAGCCCAGATTTATCGCAGTCGTCACCCACACGGTCTGTGATATAAATTACTACAGAAGACTTCAAGTTCTGACTCCCATTAAGGCATGGATTTTAATGCAATGGAATTTATTGCATTTCCTTGAAGTCAATCCTTACTGGACCATTATCCGGACTCTGGAGCCTAAAGGTGCTCGGCAAGCCCACACCCGGCTGTCAAGGGATCACTTTTGTACATAATTCGCTGCCGTAAGTTTGAGCTCACTCTCAGGCTTGCAACTCCTTGATCACTGCTGTCGTTTTGATACATCGGATCCCTTGTTTTTTTTTCTTGCTTTTGTCTTGATTCTATAAGTGTTACCTGCTGTCTAATCCTCACCACTCTGATCCTCCTGTAATAATCATACACTCCATACCGCAATGGAGCGCCAGGACCAATGTAGGTTTTATGTGTTTGACTTTTCCAATCTCACATTTCGTTCTCCAATAAAGACACTGAGCAGAAGGCAATTTTGCTGACAACGTCGTCGTGAATGCAATAATGTTTACCTTTGTCATTTTAGGTCCCACCAGTGACCGATACGAGCACCGTGCAATCCATGATTGAAAATAAAAACAAACCGGCTGACGCTCCTCCCTCGGTGGATGAACCAGAAAGCGAAGATGGAAACGCTCTTATACAATCTACCTCCTTCCAAGACAACAACCATATTCCACATACTCCTCGACAATCTTCCTCTCACAACCAGAATGGAAATCCCTCCCCTTCGAATAGTCCCCCGCATAATTTTCCGCCGAACGACCATCTTCCCAACCAGGTTAATAATGACCAGCCCACGCCCACCTATGATAGAAGCCCTTGTCAGGCCATTAACCTCATGCCTGTAACCTCAACTGCGGCCTCTCCGACTACATCTTTTTCCAACAAAGGCAGCTTCAATACTGAAAATACCACTATCGGCCAGGTCAATAATTTTTACGGTAATGTCAAAGTGTGCTCGTTCCCCATGGGTTGGACCATATACGAAGTGGATGATACTCAAGATCTTGGTACGGGTATAAATCTTAATCAGGAGGAGCACGAGCCTAGCCCCGCTTTATCGCATTGTGTGGGTATTCCTCTCGTCGTAAGTTCGATACCGACTAATAGGAAATGTTAATTCAGCCTGGAAATGTTCCGACGATTACAACACCGAGAGCCGACCTTGCAGTTCCTCAAAGTCTTAACACACAGATAGCATCATCAGATCTAAGCAAACCCGTGCGGGTGGTAAGTGGTCTCTCCACCTCGTAACCTCTGTAACACATCATTATTAATGAAAAAAGCGCCCCCCCTCACCTAGCACCTCTACCACGCACCATGTCCATGAAGGTGGTTTGGGATCTGTATCTTCATTGCACACCGGACAAGAATGTCACAACCATGGCCATACCCCCACCGCTAATGTGAGTTATTTTCCAGTGGGATATAATCTTGATTACTAACAGACTTTCGTCTACTAATTCGATCATTAGACAAGAGTCCCTGAAGTTGACGCCTCTGTGATCGCTGGCCGCTCGGAGGAGCAAGGCACTGTTCTCCAGTGCGCATCCGCACCTGAACACGCTCTTGGCATCTCAAACCTGCATCTGTCTCTCAGGGAGGGCCTGGAGAGAATCGGGAATGTTGACGTGACTATCGAGCAGCGGCGTGGTACACAAATCTTCACAAATTCAGTCAACCAACTCAGACAAAGTATCAAATCGTCGCTCAAGTCTGGGACTCAATCAATGACGTCCTCCAAACCCTTTAGTTCCATTGCAACGCTGTCAGCAAGGTCAAAAGGTCGATACTACTTAATTTCCTGCACTGAAACCTGTGCTTACAACACTCAACAGCATACACCCCACTGAAGTTTGTCGAGGTGAGTGCTGACCAATGCCTGACTCACTTTTACTAACTTTCTAATCTTTCTAATACCTGTTCACCTTTAGCAAGTGCCTGTCGTGCCGCTCGAGGGCAGAAAAAAAAAGTTTCCCAAAAACGTATACGTGCACATGCACGCTAAATTGGACCCATCCCCAGGGTTAGAACCATTTCGTCCTCTTAGAGATCCCAGCATGTCCCATAAGTGGTCGGAAGATGGCTCGCTCCCCCCGGTATACGGCGTCAATGTTTATGACGTTGGGTTTTTCGATGGTCGCGGGCAATTTAACCTTCTATTCAATCTTCAAATGACAAAGGAAGAAAATGAAAAATCACTCAAGTTCCAATTCAAAACAACTTCGTTCCTACCCCTAACTGGTGGCGCCGTTCATTCGTCACCATTGAGTAAAAAAAAGTTTCAAGTCTGGAACGACAAAAATATCTTGACAGATAGAATCTCCAGTGCAAGTAATGAATCGTCAGACACCCCTCTTTTTGTGAAGCCAAGTAACTGACGAAAATTTTTCAAGGAACTCGAGTCGCGAATACATGTGCCGTTTCAAAGTGAGATCGCAGATTAACCACGGCACAGCGATTGTTATAATGGGCCAAGTTAGGCGGTATGTGGATGTAGCAGACGTCGTCAGAACTCAAAAGCATTACTTTGAGGCGCAAGCCACTGAATGGTACCGCCATGCGAAAGGAGAACGGAATCATAATATCGAAAACGGCGACCTGGTGTTGATCACCGAGTGTTACAAGGCACCAAGCTGGGGTTACATTAATTACCAGTCCGAACAAAGGACGACTCAAGCGAGCTGGGCTGCCTTTCAACCAGGAATGGCAGGCAAAGGAGTGTATGGATGGGTATATGAATCACCACTAGTAGGATTAGAATCATCCCAACATCAATCCACGGAAGAGGACCCAACAGCAGGACCCCCCGATCAGTGTATTGGCATCAGAGCCTACACAATCCGTTGCGACCCCCGGGCTTGGAAACCCTTGTGCAAAGAACTAGAGGCTGCTCGTACTCTAAGACCATAGATTTGTTTGTACTACTTGTATTTTTCACATCTAGTAATCATCAAGGGCGATCCACGGTATTATATGTAAAGAATTTGTGAATAACAAGTGGGACCGTTACAACCTAGATCTCGACCACAAATCATCATTGGTTTTGATATGAAACTGGCCTTGGCGAAACAATTCCGTAAATACAGTGCCCTACGAACCCTCTCGCGTCCAGAAATCCAGAACCATAATCCTCTATGCCAAGGGTCCTATTAACGGCGTTGAGCAAAGGTAGGATGATGAGCAATGATGCAACCAAAGTACCTTGGTTACCCTTTCCTGTGAATCCTGAGCGAACCTTTGGAAATGAGAAATTTACTATCGTATATATATATGGAGGAGGAAGTAGCTCACCTTGACTGTTAACCACTTTATACAGGTCGAAGACACCATCAAAAGAGCAACCTCTTGAGCAAGTAAATGACAACGCATCTCGTTCAAGAACCTCGCTTTTTCTGTCAGGTACTGTCCGAGAGAGAAAATAGACCAAACACCATCGTCAACCAAAGCCACAGTAGCATCGTGTTGATCCCGCGACAAATTCCAATGCTGAGAGGCAAAAAATCACTCACCAGGCAAGGCATTATCTGCGCAGCAATGTCAGATGGATGGAATGCATGCTGGAACAGATGAGTGAGGAACGTATCTGGCGCAGAGAAGAAATGGGAAGTCTACCACATTGAAAAAGGACTTGTCATGCAGAGATAGTGCCTGTTCATCTTTGCTGCAATGAACAATAGTTTTGAGAAAGGGGAGCCTAAGCCGAGGAAGTCGACGAATATTTCAGTGTAAAAACTGTCTGCCCTGGTCCTTTCATCGACATTTTCAATCCATTCAGTTCTGCTGAGACCAATCCGTATGCCTCGCATGAAAACACATAGATTATTGGGGATGGGTGATAAATTTGTCTGCTGGTGCCTCTCTTGCAGTGCTCATCCTTTCCATTGGGCGAACCAGTCTGTTTTGGTAGCTAGCAGACATATCCACCGAAGGAGGCCGAATAGGGAACGCTAAATTTGCACATGCACTGGTTTTGTCAGCTCCCGTCATAACATAAGGGAATCCATTCGCTGTGGGATAACGGCGGCTCTGGGCCATATGACGGGCCCAATTGACAGCATTGTCCTTAATATAGTCAAGCACCCTCGTCGTCGTCGTCGAAAGATCGTGGGGGCATCTTTTGGTAAGACAATACGGCTCCTCGCCTTTCTGAGGAACTAAAAAAAGAGGGCTGTTAGCAGAACCTAACACCTCGCAGATCAACCACTCACAGTGGGTCTTCCGAATGTCGCGTTACGTTTACACCCTTGCTTGCTACAACATAACCACGTGGAAAGTAGTCGGCTGTGGTATAAATTTCGGGCTCTTGTAGAGGACATAACAGAACGAATGATTCAGGGACGTTGTTCTTGTTAGGATGGTCCGCAGGGAGAAAAATACTGAACTGAAATATGAGCTGATTCTTGGAGCCCAGAAAGCCGACGTCACCGATGCTGATTCCTCGCGTGCTTCTAAAGTCGTCATCCAATCCAAGTATTGTGTCTGGATAATATAATGGATAACCATGACCTGACGCAAATAGAGAACTAGCAAAAATTTTGTCTGGATTTGACCGGTTGCACTGTGATATGGGGTGGGTAATCCTGGAACGTACTATAGTCAAAATGGAGACTGGATGGAAATCAGTGGACAGTAAAACCAAACCTTTGGATAGGCGGAAACGGAAGGTACTCACACCAAATTCGAGTTTGTTTTCAGTTTCAGTGTTCTCCATCACTGGTTTCGATGGATTGGATATGTTGAAGTTATTCCTTATTGCTGTTGACTCGGCTGGCTCCTCCATCGCGGCCGTTCGCACCTACTACGGCAGGTGTTTAGACACTGGAGCCCAAAATCGCACGAATACCACCTACCTAGATGACGGTATGGATAGGAATGTAGTTCAGTCCAGTTCTGAGTTTACTGAATGACAGGAACATCCACGTGACAAGTCGGCGGTAATTGGCGGGACCCACAAGTACACAGCCGGTCCGGACCCGGGCCGGGACCGTCCATTTCCTTTCTCGTAACTTCCTTTTCGAGTATGAAGGTTTATTTGCGTACCAGACTCCAAAACCCCAAAATTCATTGTACAAAATCCAATGTAAAAACAAAAGAAAACAGTTTTGCGTACTACGAGCGTCAAAAATAAAGGGCTTGCATGGTCCTGCAGCACGGAAGCCAAGGTTGGGCTCAAATACATCCCACAGGGGATTCCAGAATTACAATGCGATCTATAGGCATGTCGGGCGCGGCACCCATATACATGTGCGAGTACCGCGGTTTGGGTGATTGGGGATGTTGGTGTTTATCCTTAATAACAGTGTTCATTCTCCTGCCTTGCCCCCAACGAAATGTT
>Ga0307513_10005987_pt1 | contig 15968 bp, 13 predicted proteins | sample 15_EM_MG_FD_202174 | JGI IMG/M metagenome (GOLD analysis project Ga0307513, IMG submission 202174) | Populus trichocarpa ectomycorrhiza microbial communities from riparian zone in the Pacific Northwest, United States - 15_EM | ecosystem: Host-associated > Plants > Roots > Unclassified | place... | reverse complement strand
GACCGCCCGCGAAGCCCGGCGAGCGTTGCTCAGCGGCCTGCCCCCCATCGAACGCGGTCGCTACGCCGGCCTGCCCGTGGTGACCCTGCCCGAGGCCTATTTCACCCGTCCACCCACAGGTGAGGCCCCCCCCGCAGGGGAAGCCCGCTCTGCCGGTGAGGTTCGGCCCGAGGGAACCCAGGCCGCACCCACCTCACCCGCGGCACCCGCCTCACCCGCGGCGGGTGGGCACGATGCCCGGCTGGTTGTCGGCCAGAACGGCCGGGCCGTCATCGTTCTGCGGGAGGGGGCCTCGCCTGCCGCCGCCGCCACACTCCTGCCGGAGGTTCGGCTGAAGGTGCTGGCCAGGACCGGCGGCCTCACGGTGGCGGGAGCCCTCCCCGCGAGTCTGCGGGACGTGCCGGCCTTCCGCCATCCTGACCTCACCGGGGACGAAGTGCGTGTCGTCCCCCAGTTCACCGTCGAGGGCCGGCTGACGGGCGTCGAGTTGCACGTCGGGCCGGAGGCTCATCCGGCGGACGTCGCTCTGCACGCCGACGAGCTCCGGCGTTGGCGAGCCTGGACCGGCCTGCTCGGTTCCGCTCGCCGTGGCATCGCCGAGATCTCGCGGATGGCGGGCCGGGACGTCGTGACGCCCGACCCGAGCACCCGCCACCGGTTCGAGGCCGCCGGTGAACTCGTCAAGCTGGAACCGCTTGCGCGAGAACGCGTCCGGCGATACGCCGTCGTCGCCGCAGCCGGTGACACCCGCGCCGTCGAACGCCTGCGCCGGCAGGTCGGGCACCTGCTGGCTCAGCTGGAGCACGCCCGACGCATCGCCACCGGCGCCGTCCACGCCGCTCCCAAGGGCTACGTGGCGATGGCCGACACCCTGGGCGCTCCGCCTCAGGGTGAACACGCCGTCCGCGAGATCCGCCGCCTGCGCGAGGCTCACCGCTCGGCCGAGGAACAGATCGCTCATCACGAGCGCCAGATCGCCGCCACGCTCGACCAGGTCGAGCTGCGCCGGAAGGACCTGGAGACCGTCTTCCAGCGTCTGATCGACAAGCCGGGGAACGAGCGCCTCGCCGCGCTCGAACTCGACGAGATCGAGTTCGCCCGGCGGGTCGAGAAGCGGTTGGGAACCGCTCGGGTGGAAGCGGCCGAGGCCGCTTACCGCATGCGCCGGGAAGGGCTCAAGCTCGCCGCCGGGCCGGACCCGCGCCTGCCCGCGCCGGACGTGCAAGACCTGGTCGGCGCCCACCGGGCGCTGCAGGCCGAGCAGCTCAAGGCCGAGGCCGTGCTGCGCCGTAACCGGGCCGCCGTCGAGGTGCGCAAGGCGGAACAGACAAAGCTGCAGGCCGCGATCGGTCAGTGGCAGGGGTCGAAGCACGTCAAGATCCACGCCGAGGTGCTGGTCTCACCTGCGCTGGCGGGTCACGAGCCGATCGGGGGCTGGCGGCTGGAGCCGCGGCCGCTGCTCGAGGAGGGCACGCACCTGCAGCGCCTCTCGCACCAGCACGGCGAGAAGACCGAGATCCACCTGGCCAACTTCGTGGCGGAGACGCTCGGCGAGAGCCTGGTCAAATGGGGTGCTCCGCTCGGCACGGCCGGCAAGCTGGCCGACCTCATCTCGGTGAAAGCCGATGGCAGCCTGACCTTCTGGGACGCCAAGTTCGAGTCGGGCGGGGGCGCCGTCTACACGTCGGAGACCTTCACCAAGCGACTCGACCGGGTGAAGGCTGAGGCCCGCCGGTTGCTGAGCGACTCCATGGTGCCGGGGCTGACCGAGAAGGCGCGGCAGAAGGCGCTGGCGAACCTCGACCAGGGCATCTTCCAGACCAAGGTGGTGACCTCCAAGGAGCTGGGCGTGTTCCACCACGTGCAGATCGAGGTGCACAGCGGATCCGGAGTGTCTGCCGTGATCCGCGAGAAGGTGAACTGGAGGCTGCCATGACCACGACGCCGGGCTGGGCGGATCGGCGGATCCGCGACCTCCTCACCGAGAGCCTGGGCGAGCAGATCGGCCCCGAACTCTTCACCGGCTTCCTGGTCGCGCTCGGGGCGGCCGTGGTCCGCGGCGGGCCGGCGCTGGTGCGGGATCCGCTCGTTCCCGGGCGCGTCCTGGTCGCCGAGTGCGTGGACAAGGAGCCGCTCGTCGTCCAGGTTCCTGGAGCTGGCGACGATGTACCGCTGAGCGGACTGGACACCGCGATCTCCGCCGTCCTGGCCGCGTGCGCCCGCCATCACCGGATGACGACGGGCCGCCTGCCCTGGCTGGCCGAGCTGCTCGATGCGATCGCCCGCGCGGCGAACGGGCTGGTCACCGGGCCGGATGGGGACCCCGTCCGGCTGCGGTCCCTCCGTGCGTACACCCGGGTCGCGCCGGACAGCGCTACCGAGCCGGGGCAGAGCGAGGGCGATTGGCGCGATGCGGCCACCCTCCTGCTGACCGCCGGCCGGCTCGGGCTACGGGCCACCACCCCGATCCCCAGCGGTCCGGGCCTGCGCGAGCACGACCACCGCGTCCTGCTCGCCCTGCGCGACCTGGTGGCGGCGCGCTCCCGCGGCGTCCGCCTGGAACCCGGCAAGCATCCCGACCCGGACGTCGCCCGGCTGCGCACCACGCTGATTGAGCATCTCGTGGCCGTGCTCGACAGCGAGCAGATCGTCCTGCCCGGACCGGACAGCCCCGCCTACCTGCTCACCGCTCTGCTCGATCCCGAGCGGGTCCGCCGCGACGGCACCTTTCCGCCGCAGTGGCGACTCTGGCTCGAGCAGCCCTGAATGTTTCATGGCCGGTGCACTAGGTAGCGTAGGTAGGGCAAGAAATTCAGCTTAACGGCCGATGTGGTAGAACCCCGCAACGCGCATACTTTCCCGCGCTGCCAGGAACGAGCACACCGCGTGCGTCCGTCACGATCGGCTGAATAGGGGTCCCATGAGTGTGACCACCCCGCGGGGGGGAGTCGATTCGATCGACGTCGCGCCTGCGGAACGCCTCGACGAATCGGACCACGTGTCCGGCTATTCAGGTGTGGAATCACCCGCTGTCGAGGCCGTGCCTGTTCGCGAGTGGCAGCGGGTTGAGGGGTTGTACCTCGCGGCCTTGGTGACTGATCCCGACAAGTTCTACCTGGGGTCGACCGACGGGCAGAAGCGCCGCGACAGCCTGCTGAACGGCATCTGGGTGGTTGCTCGGCGAGGCGGCGAGGACATCGGCCTGGCCTGGCTCGGCGAGCGGGACGACGGATGGTTCGTCGAGAGCGTTTGGGTCGCTCCCGCTCACCGGCGTGAAGGTGTTGCGACGACCATGATGAACCATCTCATCGCCTTGGCGAAGGAGATGGACCTGGGGTGTTTGTCTCTCTGGGTGGTATCCCATAACGAGGCGGCTGAAGAGCTGTACACCAAGCGAATGGGCTTCGTGGTCGCCGGGCAGCCGAAGGCCACCACCGATGGTCGTGAGGAGCAGCGCTACGACCTGTTCCTCACCTGAGCGAATACAGTGCCGAGCTTTCCGTCCAATCGATGGAAAGCCACCGCTCGAGGCCCAGAACATCGAGGGCTCCCCGGTGATCGGCTATGGACGACCATCGTGAACTGCGGAATGCGAAGTCCGCACGGTCCTCCAGCCACGCCGCCACGAAGTCAGCGCAGTCCGAGGGCTGGATGACGGCCAGTTGCTTCTGCGCATGTCGCAGCGACTCGCGAGCCAGGATGCACTCGACGCTCGGCATGCGCTCCAGGGCCGCGGAGATCCGGTCGATCAGCTCAGCGCGCGAGTCCATGAACAGGCGCCAGTAGCCCGGGTCGGGCGCCGCGACTCCTGTGGAACGACCGATCCGGGCGAAGAGCCCCTCAGCCAGCACGTCACCGAATTCCTCCTGGGTGGCGCGCCCTGGTCTCCCGAAGGGATTGAACTCTTCCTGCTGCGCTGTGCCGACCATGGCAACACCCCCGACGGCCGCGCGCTGGGCGAAGAAGAACCAGTCCTCGTTGTAGATGTCAGGGAAAAAGTCGAGTGGCAGGTCGCCGGTGTGCACGCCCAGTGCCCCTCCGGTGATGAAGTTGCCCTGAGGGTTTCCGCTCAGTCGACTCGCGTGACAGACGACGCTGTTGTCGGGGAACGCCCTGGCAACCATCCCGGCGATCGGAGAACGCTCCAGCTGCGCCGACAGCAGTGCCAGGTGCCGGGTCTGGATCCCGAACATGTCGTCGTCGAGGAACATGATCTTTCGCCAACCGCTCAACCTCGCGAGCAGGAGCCCAAGATTGCGCTTCACGCTCAGATCACTGTGCCGTCCGGGGCTCAGGTCGGCGAAGCGTGCTGAAGATGTCTGGAACTGCAGAAGCGGGTGACTGAACGATTCCGGGACGTCAGCGATCAGGGCGCGACATCCGGGGACCGAGGCCACGACCTTCTCTACCTCACCCAGATGACACGCATGACTGGCCAAGACGACCAGCCTCGTCCCCGAAACAGTGGCCAGAGCAGCAATTTCGTAGAGTCTCTCGGCGCTGCGATGCGCGGGGACGATGATCGCGTCGACCGGGGGGCGGGTCGCGCGGCCTGCGTCGGCCACCGGAATCTCGCGCAGCAGGTCCCCGTGCGAGGCACGCTGGACGGCGCGACGCTGTGCCTCGGGCAGGGCTCGGGCGCGGAAGGTCATGGATTCTCGCCGGCCCAGGAGAAGAGGACTGCTCCGCGGTCGGCGAGCGAGACGCCGATCGCCTTGCCCTGGACGACGGGAACCTTGATCAGGACGGCGAACTCTCCGTCGGGGAAATGCTCGGCGATGTAGGCCTCATTGTCCTTGCGGAAGCGGATGTCCGTCAGAGTCCGCACCGCCCCCAGGACGCCCCGGCTGTGCGTGCCATTGCAGATCGTGAGTGATCTACCGGGGTTGAACGGGTTGCGCGTCCGGGCGATGTACCCGATGTCACGGTACAGCGATTTCCGTTCGGGCAGGTTGTTGTCCGGGTCTGCGGGTTTCGTGATCCACTCAGGCTCGAATCGCTTGACGCCGTCGTCGGAACGCGCCTCGAAGATCTCACCGGTGATCAGCGTGGGGATTTCGATCTGCTGGACAGGCAAGCGCGTCAGCGCCGGTTGTAGCTCTTGCAAGTAGAACTCGTTCCAGCCGATGCCGCCGATCAGGACCAGGTGACCGGAGAGGTCGTCCACCCGGTAGTCCGTGGCCGACCGGTAGTTGACCATGAAGCGGCCCGCGACCTCCATCCTGATGTGGCCGTAGAGGTCGATGAGGGCGTCCACGTCGGCCCAGGCGTGGCTCTCGGTGTAGTTCGGGTCATCCGGGTTGGCCAGTGGGCCACGGGACGAATCCGGCGCCGACGGGCAGATGATGGTCAACGGACCGTCGTCAGTGAAGTCCCAGAACGTGGGCGCTCGGGCCGGCTCCTCCGGGTCGGCGTGCACGTCGGCTGCGTCGTACAGGTCCGTCAGGCTTCGCAACGTCTCGGCGTACGTGCGCCGCTCGTCCTCCGACAGCACGTCGATCGGCGCCAGTACCGGCCCACCGGCTCGCTTGGCCGTCGCCGCCAGCCGGGCATAGGCCTCGATCCGGCTGCTGGAGGGGCGGACCGGGCTGCGCGTGCTCTCCCAGGTGGAGACCGTTGGCGCCTGAACCGGCTTCTCGCGGCTCAATGCGGTGGCGAGCTGCACCTGGGTCAGGCCCAGGTCTTCTCGCTGGTGACGGAGCCGAGCGGCGAGATCGACCTGCTGAGGGGTGGGTTTGCCGACTATGACCGCCACCTCCGCCCCACCCGTGCCACCGAGACCTCGGCGCCCGCTGAAGTGTCTATCCGACGCGATGCCGGTCGACCAAAGTATAAATGGATTTGCCGAGGTTAGGTAGATACAACCGAAGCTGCCCTACCGCGGCCCGAAGTACCGATCTGAGCGATCTTGCCGGTGCCGCGGACGAGCCACCCCAGGCATAGCCGGTGACGCCACGACAGTAGGTGTTAAAGCAGGTAGAACAACTGTTGAAGCTAAATTCTCAACTTTGGACATAGGCTATTGCGAACCATTGTTCGGCAAGGGCCGGGAAAGTGCCGGAGGCGGATTCTTTTCACTGGAATGGCGGCTTCACCGGCTGCGATCGGCCGTGCGTAAGGCGCGGTCGCGGGCGCACCTCGTCTCGCATCTCGTCGGGCTTGGCGGCGGATGGTTCTGAGGTAACCCAGGATCGGTAGCCAGGTTCGGCCCGATCCGCGCACCCAACCGGGCCGTGCGTACCGGCCACAGGGCCACGCTCGGCAGTCACACCAGCCCGTTGACCTGCGGTGCTGCGGGTTCGGATTCCCGATTGCCGGATTGCGGGCGTCGGCCTCAGCCGGGCTGAAGAGGCCCGGCCGGCGGTCGGCCTCGACCAACATGAGTGCCGTGCTTTCAGGTCTGAACGAGCCTTGGCTTAAATAGGCCAAGATTGCTTGACTAAAGCCAAGAAGATACGAGCTTTGAGGGCAGGAGAATATCGCGCCGGCTCTATTCTTGACAGGTACCTCGGGTTTACGGTTCTAGCATTCGAAGCACGCCACCGGTTGAACCGGGTGGAAATCCCCGGCCGCCGATATCTCACGAAAGAGGGTGGTCCAGATGAGCGCCGCATCGATGCACGACCCTGAGCACGCAGGCACCGGGGCGACGATCCGAGCGACGTCCGAAATCCTGCAGGTTGCGGGCCCGCGCTCGGCCACGGCTGACGCCGCACCGGGAAGCCCGGAGGGCCGCTACCTCGGCGGCTTGGGGCGCGGGATGTACCGCCGGTTCATGGACCTGACCAGTGAATTGTCGGTCGGCGTCGCCCAGTCTGAAGAGCTCGAGAATGCTGCCAACCGAGCGGGACAGGCCGACCAGGAGCGCAGGGACAACCACCGCGGGGGCGAACGCACCTGGCTGCTGCGTCCGCTCATCCTGCCGGGACTGGCGGCCGAAGCGATCACGGCTTTCGTGGCGATCGAGGTCCTCGTTTCAAGCTTCGATCTTGCCGTCGGGCTGTCGGTGCTGACTGCCTTCATCGGTGGCGGGATGGCCTGCGTCCTGGCCAACCGCCGGCTCGACCGGCATCGCGTGCCGGCCACGGCGCGCTGGGTGGAGGCACTGCTGGTCGGAGTTGTTGCTGCCCTCCGCTACGAGAGCCTGCGGATTCAGGGCGCCGATCTCGTGACCGCTGTCGGCGCCGCTCTGCTCGCGGCCCTCATCAGTGCCCTGGTGCTGCTGGGCATCGAGGAGATAGTGCTGGAGACCAAGACCTTCGCCATGTTCGTCAGCTCAGTGCGGGTCTCCCTGAAGAAGTGGCGCCTCACGGGTGCGCAGGCCCGGATCGCCAGGACCCGTGCGCGGATCGACTCGGCCATCACCAACCTGCAGCAGCACTATCTCGAATTCCTGTTGAAGGTCGAAGGACTCGCCCTGGACGAAGCCCGCCGCCGGGCGGCCGCTCTGGCGTCGGCGCTCCGGGACCGAGGGCAGTGACATGGCGCCGTCCCGGTGGCTTGCGGCGCTGCTCCTTCTGCTGTTGACGGCGTGCACATCCCTGACCGAGAAGCCGACCTCGTCTTCCGCCCTTCAGAGTTGCGGCGGCGCCCACGTCACCGAGATCATCGTCGGCGCTCACCGAAACGCCCCGAGGCCGAAATTGCCGGAAGTCCTTGAATGCCACCTGCTCGCCGCCATCGAAGCGGACCGGCCTGTCCGGCTCGTGATCGCCTCAGGCCGACCCCAGATTGTCGCCGTCTCGCTGCCCACGACCAGAGGTGGCTCGCTCGCCGAGCAGAACTCACCTCGAGCCCATGAGAACCTCGAGACGGTCAAGCGAGCGATCACCACGGCGCGGCCCAACGCCCCCGGCGTCGACGACTTAGCAGCCCTCGCGCTCGCCGCGGATGACGCCCGAAGCCTGGGCGACACGAGTGCCAACCTCATGCTGCTGGACACCGGACTCAGTGACGAGGGCGCCTTCGACCTCACCGCCGACGGTCTGCTGCCCGCGTCCCCGGATGAGGTCGTCACTCAACTACGCGCCACGAAAAACCTCCCGCAACTCCGCGGTTTCACTGTCTTCCTGGTCGGTCTCGGATACACCGCACCCCCGCAGACACCGCTCTCCGACAAGTGGCGGACCCGCTTGACCCAGCTCTGGCACGCGATCCTGCAGGCAGCGGGGGCCAAGGTTGTGACGATTCCGCAGCCGAACCAGAGCCCGCCAGTCGACACCGACCTGCCGGTACGACAGATCCCTGTGCCACCGGACGACAAGGTCAAGCCCAAAACGGGCAGCCAGATCATCTTCAACGACGCGTCGCCGGTCAGCTTCAAGCCGCGTAGTGACGCGTTTCTCGACCGGGGCAACGCCCGGGAAGCTCTAGCTCCGATTGCCGAGTGGCTGCGAACGGACGAACGCCGTCGTGCGCGACTGGTGGGCACCACGGCAGACGTCGGGTCGCTGCTCGGCCAGGTGCAGCTCTCAAAACTGCGGGCCAGAAGGGTCCATGACGAACTGGTTGCCCTGGGCGTCTCGCCCCGGCAGTTGAGCATCGACGGAGTCGGCAGTCACTTTCCCGAGTTCACTCCGGACAGGGACGCGGCCGGCACACTGCTCGCCGGCCCGGCCACGCTAAATCGAAGCGTACGCATCAGATTGAGGTAAGCACTTGCCCTACTCGACGAGGCGGAGGCGGTGCTCGGTGTTGTTGAGTCGCAGCCAACCGGTCTCGGTGACCGTGACGATGTCTTCGATCCGGACCCCGAACCGATCGGCGAGGTAGATGCCCGGCTCGACGGAGAAGCACATGCCGGGCAACAACGGCTGCTCCTCACCCTCGATCATGTACGGCGGCTCGTGCGTGGTCGTGCCGATGCCGTGGCCGGTGCGGTGGATGAACTGCTCGCCATACCCGGCATCGGTGATCGTCTTGCGGGCCGCCCGGTCGATCTCCTGGCAAGCAACCCCGGGCCGGGCCGCCTCGACGCCCGCCTGCTGCGCCTGCCGGACGATCTCGTGCACCTCGCGGACCTCAGCGGACGGCTCACCGACGCACACGGTCCGGCTGGTGTCCGAGCCGTAACCGTTCATCAGACCACCGAAGTCGAGGACGACTGCGTCACCCTGCTCGATCCGGCGCTCGCCTGCCTCGTGGTGCGGGTTGGCGCCGTTCGGGCCGGAGCCGACGACGGTGAAATCGACCTGCTCATGCCCGAACTCGCGCAGCAGCCGGGCCAGGTCGGCGGCGACCTCAGTCTCCTTCCGGCCGGCGAACCGGACTCCGAGGATCTGCTCGTACGTCGCGTCCGCGGCAGCACCCGCAGCTTCGAGCCGGGCGAGCTCATTGGCGTCCTTGACGGCGCGGAGCATGGGCAGGCTCTGGGTCAAGGAGCGGTAGGACGATCCGGGCAACGCAGCCTGCAACCCGAGGAGATGCATCGCCCAGGCGGAGTCGGAGATTCCCATGGTTGTGCGCTCAGGAATCAATGCGCTCGCCCGTGCGAACGGGTCCTCGCCGTCGCCCCAGTCCACGATCGTGAGGCTCGGCGCACCCACGGCCCCCTCTGCGTCGGGACGCTCCAGGGTCGGCACCAGCAGTGTCGGCTCCTGGTCCGGGGTCAGCGCGAGCATGGTCAGCCGCTCGGTGATGGCCGTGGGCCGGTAGCCGGTGAGCCAGAAGAGTTCGGGGCCGGGCATGACGACGAGCCCGTCCAGCCCAGCGTGCCCGGCGTCGGCAACGACGCGGCGCATCCGTGCCGCGTAGTCCTCGCTCGTGAAAGGTACGGGTGGGGTTCGCTCGGTTGTGGTCATCAGGTCGTCCCGATCTGTGAGGCGTCGGCCCGTCCGGCTGTCGCCGAGGTCGGCAGAGTGTGCGTGTGGGCGGCTGATCCGACCGAGATCTCTTCGATGGCGCTCACCACGGCTCTGTTCCTTCAGCGCTACCCGGCAGCGCACGCGGACTCAGGGTCGGGTCCAGGTGCTGACGTGGGCCGGGGTGGCAATGGCCGGCGATAGGTCGGGTGCCGGTTCGGGGCGCCCGGGTACCGAGGCGATCGGGAGAACTCCGGCCCAGTAGGGCAGTTCGAGGTCGGGCTCGTCGTCACCGGGCGGGCCACTGCGCGACTTCAGGGACACGTTCTCCAGGTCCAGCCGCAGGACCGTGGTCGCCATCCGCTCCTTGCGCGAGGCGCCGCGGACCGCCGCCGAACGTCCGGGGACGACGCAGTCGACGAGAGATGCCAGTGCGGACTGCTTTTCGAGGTCGTCCGTGACTTCGTGGGCGGTCCCGTGGATCACGACCGACCGGTAGTTGATCGAGTGGTGGAACGCCGAACGGGCCAGCACCAGGCCATCGACGAGGGTCACCGTGACGCACACCGCGAGCCCCTCACCCCGGGCCGTCCGCAGGGCTCGGGCGCCGCTGGAGCCGTGCAGGTAGAGCCGGTCCTGCACCCGGGCATGCAGTTGCGGCAGGACCACCGGCGCGCCGTCGATGATGAACCCGACGTGGCAGAGCAGGGCCTCGTCCAGCACGGCGTGCACGGCCGCCCGGTCGTAGGAGACCCGTTCCCGCAGCCGGGTGGCCGTCGTCCGTGCCGTCACCGGATAGCTGTCCGCAGTCATTCCGAGCTCCTGTACTGGTACAATAGTTAAATGGTGCCGATACAATATCGAGCGAGCGGGCGAAGCGCCAGGCAGATCAGCGACAGCCTGGAGTCCGGCGTCCGTGCCGGTGACCTACAGCCCGGGCAGCTGCTGCCGAGCGTGCGCAGGCTGGCCGCGCAGCTCGACGTGGCTCCTGGCACCGTCGCCGCGGCGTACAAGTTGCTCCGGGAGCGCGGATTGGTGGAAACCCGCGGCCGGCACGGTACGTCGGTCAGCCTGCGGCCACCGGTGGGGAGCCGGTCGAGCAGCCCACCGGTCGAGGCCGATGTCATCGATCTGGCCGGGGGGCAACCCGACCCGGGGCTGCTGCCCCACCTCGACCTGCTGCCGCCGTCGGTGCGTGGTCCGGCCGCCGCGCCGGCCGAGCTCATCCGGCCCGAGCTGCTGGAGTCGGGCCGGCGCAGGCTGGCGGCCGACGGCGTTCCGGCCGACGCCTTGACGCTGGCCTCCGGCGGGCTGGACGCCGTGAATCGGGTGCTCTCCGCGCAGCTGCGCCCTGGTGACCTCGTGGCGGTCGAGGATCCGGGCTGGCCCAACGCCCTGGACCTGATCGCGGCGCTCGGTCTGCGCCCCTACCCGGTGGCCATCGATGCGGACGGCCCCCGTTCCGAGTCCCTGCACACGGCACTACGGGCCGGAGTACGAGCGGTGATCATCACCAATCGGGCGCAGAACCCCACCGGTGCGTTCCTGACCGAGCCCCGCGCGGGGGCACTGCGCAGGGTGTTGGCCGACTATCCGCAAACCCTGCTCATCGAGGACGACCATGCCGCCGAGCTCGCCGGAGTTGACCTGGTCTCGCTGGCCGGCGCCACCGAGTCCTGGGCGTTCATCCGATCGACGTCCAAGCCCTACGGACCTGATCTGCGGGTTGCCCTGATCGCCGGGGACGAGGCGACCGTGGCCCGGATCGAGGGCCGGATCCGGGTCAGCTCCGGCTGGGTCAGCACCCTGCTCCAACGGTGCGTCGCGGAACTGTGGAGCAGCCCGCAGGCCGCCGCGGTCGTCGCGAACGCGGCCGCCGCCTATGACGCCCGCCGCTACCAGCTGATCGCCGCGCTCGCCGAGCGCGGTGTCGAGTCCATCGGTGGCACCGGACTCAACGTCTGGGTTCCGGTCGCGGACGAGACCGCCACGGTGACCCGGCTCCGGCAGGCGCGCTGGGCCGTCGCTCCCGGGGCCCGGTTCCGCCAGGCCAGCCATCCCGGGGTGCGGATCACCGTCAGCAGACTCACGACGTCGACCATCCCCCGCCTGGCCGACGACCTGGCCGCCGCTCTGGGCGACGCTCCGGCAGCCAACTACACGACCTGACGCTCGATCCTCCAGGCGGCGCAGGTGGACGCCCCCTGGTCGTGGTGGATCGATCCACCGCTGCTGCCGTGGCGATACCTTCAGGAGCAGCGAAACCAGTGACGGTCCCAGGGGTGGACGGTAGCGCTCGCCCACCGGACTTGAGGAGCGAGACGATGGACGGTGACGCCCAGGTCAGGGCGGGGATCGCGGAACATTGGCGGGCCTCCGAGCAAGGGGACAGCGCGGCCGAGCACGCCATCTACGCGGAGGATGCCATTTTGGATTACCCGCAATCCGGGGAACGGTTCCGCGGCCGCGCGACCATTGCGGCGCAGCGTGGTGGCCATCCGGCGGACCGGCACTTCACCGTGCTGCGGATCAGCGGCAGTGGGGACATGTGGGTGAGCGAGTGCGTGATCAGCTACGACGGCGTGCCCTCCCACTCGGTGAGCATCATGGAGTTCTCCGGCGGCCTCATCACCCATGAGACCCAGTACTTTGCCGACCCTTTCGACCCGCCCCCGTGGCGCGCAGCGCTGGCGGAGCCGATGCCGGACCGTTCAGGCTGAGGCGGACGATCGCGCCGGTTCACTGATCTTCGTGCCGGCTGGGTCGCTCATATTCTGGGTGAGGTGGCTTTGGGGTGCCGCAGTCGGCGGAGCAGGGCTGCCACGGCGAGGACCACGAAGACCGCCGACGTGAGCACGATCGAGGCGGCATCTGCGGGATCCGCCTTCTGCGCTCCGATGTAGGTGATCGGCAGTGCGGCCGCGATCGCCAGTCGCGGGTCGGTGGGCAGCATGAGTACGGCGGCGCCGATCACGATCAGGACGACGGGCAACCAGATCAGGAACATGGCCGGGTTGCCCCGACCGGTGGTGATCGCCAGGGCTGCCGGAAGGGTGAGCCAGAGCAGCCGGCGCGCGTCCAGACTCCGCCTGCGGGGTGCCGTTAGCAGGGCGAGGAACCCGAGCAGGGGCACCAGGACTGCCGTCAGGCCGATCGGCGTGCGGTACTGCGCGAGGATCGGTGTCCAGACGGCCACCCAGCAGAGCCCGGCGAGACCGGCGAGCCGATCCAGGCCGACCAGAGCGAGTGCCAGCGCTACCGCGAGCAGCAGCGCTGCGGTCCGGGACTGCAGCGGTCCTTGGTCCCCGGTGCGGAGGTGGGCGAGCAGGTCGGCCAGCTCGAAAACCAGGACCCAGACGGCGCCCTGGCACAGGCCATCGGCGAACACTCGACTCAGGCGGGTGTGGGCGATGTCCGCGGCTCGGCGCCGGTAGCCGTACCAGGCGAGCCCGGTGAGCTCGCGCACGAACAGCGGGATCGAACCCTGCGAGACGTCAAGGGCGGTGTGCACCGGCTCGGAACGCTCTTGCGGCGCAATCAACCAGGCCGCAGCCCGGGCCAACCGCTCCCGGCCGCTCACGCCGGTCCGCCTGTGACCAGCCATGTCGGCGAACCGAAGGCCGGTCCGCCCCCCGACACGTTGGTGACGTTGCGAGGCAGGCAGCGGGCCAGGCCAGTTGCGGGCCGGCGGCGGTCGGTCCGCAACCGCTCGGTGACCGTCGCAGACGCGGCGGCCAGCCGCTCGGCTTCCTGCAGCAACTGCTCGCGCCCGATGTCGGTGAGCCGATAATCCCGACGCTGGCGACCACCTTGCTGGTACGGCTCGCCGGCCACCACCAGGCCCTCGGCGGCGGCTCGTTCCAGCAGCGCGTACAGGGTCCCGGTCGAGAGCCGGACCGCACCCTCGGACAGCTCACCCGCTCGCCGGATGATGGCGTAGCCGTGCAAGGGCCCATCGATCAGGCTGGCCAGCGCGAAGTAGCTCGGTCGTCGGAACTCCATGCCCGACACCATAGATCGATCATCGACCTATTGTCCACGGATTCAGCGAGCAATCGCCCGCGGCTCGGCGCCGGAAGCCGTGGGCGCGCCGGGACGCCGGGCGAACAGGTCCGTCACCCGGTGCCCTCGATCCAGGCCGCGTAGCTCATACCGGGTCACCGGGCGCCAGTCCGGCCGCTCAAGCCGCCCCTCCTTCGTCAGCACCAATCCGGGCTCGGCGGTCAACACCTCGATCATCTGCTGCGCGTAGGGCTCCCAGTCCGTCGCGCAGTGCAGCAGCCCACCCGGAGCCAACCGGTCGGCGACCAACGCAGCGAAGTCGGCGTCGATCAGGCGCCGCTTGTGGTGGCGACCCTTCGGCCAAGGGTCGGGAAAGTACACCCGCACACCGGCCAAGCTTGCCGATGCGATCCGCTGCTCCAGCAACTGCCTGCCATCACCCACCAGCACCCGGACGTTGTCCAGGCCCCGCTGATCGAGGCCGAGCAACAACGTCGCTACCCCGGGGGTGTGAACGTCGGCGGCCAGCACGCAGGTACCCGGGTCCGCCTCCCCCATGGCCAGAGTGCTCGTGCCTGTCCCGAATCCGATTTCGAGGACGACCGAGGCACCGGTCCCGAACAGCGCGGACAGGTCCAGCGGATCATCGCCGTCGGGAACGGCGAACCGAGCCAGAAGAGTGTCGAGGGCCGCCTGCCGAGTCGCGCCCATCCGGCTCCGGCGCATCTTGTAGGAGCGCAGCGTCTGGTCGCGCGCAACCTCGGCGGCGATGGAGCGGGAAGTCACCGAGTCAGTATCCGGCACCTGGCCAGAAGTAGCCCAACTCAGCGAACAAGGCAGGGCCTCTTGTTGTCGAAGGTCCATCCCGGCACCAGGAACTGCATGCCGACGGCGTCGTCCCGGGCTCCGAGCGCCTTGCTGAGGTACAGCTCGTGAGCCGCTTCGACCCGGTCCAGGTCGATCTCCACGCCGAGCCCCGGCTTGTCCGGGACCTTCACCTCGCCGTTCTCGATCGTGAGGGGCTGCTTGGTCAGCCGCTCGATGCCGTCCTGCCAGATCCAGTGCGTGTCCAAGGCGGTGTACTGCCCCGGTGCCGCCGCGCCGACCTGGGTGAACATCGCCAGGGAGATGTCGAAGTGATTATTGGAATGAGAACCCCAGGTGAGCCCGAACTCCTGGCACAGCTGGGCGACCCGCACCGATCCCTGCATCGTCCAGAAGTGCGGATCCGCGAGCGGGATGTCCACGCTGTGCAAGGCGAGGGCATGGTTCAGTTGCCGCCAGTCGGTGGCGACCATGTTCGTCGCCGTGGGTAGGCCGGTCGCCTGCCGGAACTCCGCCATGATTTCCCGCCCGGAGAAGCCGTCTTCGGCACCGCAGGGATCCTCGGCGTAGGCCAGCACGCCGTGCAGGTCCTTGCACAGAGCCACCGCTTCGGCCAGGGACCAGGCGCCGTTCGGGTCGAGGGTGATTCGGGCGTCAGGGAATCGAGTCTTGAGCGCCGTGATCGCCTCAACCTCCTCCGCACCGCTCAGCACGCCCCCCTTGAGCTTGAAATCCTTGAAGCCGTACAGATCGCGGGTCGCCTCCGCGAGGCGGACGATGGACTGCGGGGTGAGCGCCTCCTCGTGGCGCAGCCGGTACCAGTCGGTGCTCGCGTCCTCCTCCCCCAGATAGTCCAGGTCGGTCTTCTTCCGGTCACCGACGTAGAAGAGGTAGCCGAGCATCTTCACCGAGTCACGCTGTTGTCCGTCACCCAGCAGCGCTGCGACGGGGACCTCGAGGAACTTGCCCAGCAGGTCGAGCATGGCCGATTCGACCGCGGTGACCACGTGGATGGTCGTGCGCAGGTCGAAGGTCTGCGTTCCTCGTCCACTGGCATCGCGATCGGCGAATTCCGTCCGGATCCGGTTCAGGACGTCCCGATAGTCGGCGATGCCGGCCCCGACGACCAGCCGTTCGCAGTCCTTCAGCGTTGAGGTGATCTTCTCCCCGCCGGGGATCTCGCCCACGCCGAGGTTTCCCTGGGAATCCTCAAGGATCAGGACGTTGCGGGTGAAGTACGGCGAGTGGGCTCCGCTGAGATTGAGTTCCATGCAGTCGTGGCCGACGACGGGATAGACGGACATTCGAACGACTTTGGGCGCGGCCATGTGATTCATTCCA
>Ga0307513_10005986_pt1 | contig 15968 bp, 17 predicted proteins | sample 15_EM_MG_FD_202174 | JGI IMG/M metagenome (GOLD analysis project Ga0307513, IMG submission 202174) | Populus trichocarpa ectomycorrhiza microbial communities from riparian zone in the Pacific Northwest, United States - 15_EM | ecosystem: Host-associated > Plants > Roots > Unclassified | place... | reverse complement strand
AGCCAGTTCCGTACTATCTGAAGAGATAGTATTCCCCTACGCCTTATTATAAAGAAGAAGACTTGCTCGCTATAGGAAATCACTATCGTTGCCTGTTGCACAACTACCTAACAATAGGATTGTTACACAGGCAGGGACAATGGCGGGGGACTATGGAATAGCATGGAGGACAATAGTGCACGAGATGAGACTGTAGAGGTAAGCACAAGGTTGTGTGTACTGGTCTATGGTGCTTACATTTACGGCAAGTTCAGAAAATATCATGACATTGATTGCCCTATTACTAACACTGGTTGTTTCAGCCCTACTGGTTTCCTTCTCTGAGCGCAAGCGAAAGCTACGGTGCAATAGCCTTGATAGTATCCGCAAGTCGCTACAGCAGGTGCAGCACCCGCACAAACCTCTCTCTTGCATTTAGCATAATCACTTCTGGGATTCCCTTGCAAGACCCTTGAACTACTTACTATTGACCCTTGGATAACTGCCTTGCATCCTGTCCTCTGGAGGCTATCCCTAATATCAGTAATTTCTCTTCATAGAGGGTAATCAAGCTTAAATCTTTGCATACCATCAATTAGTAAACATATCAAAGAATACGCTTGACCGGTCGGTCGAGGGGCCGCTAGTCATATATGTACTGCGCAGTTTTATCTCAAAGTGCTATCTGATCTGATCTACATGCGCGCAATCAGCTGATCTGATAGCCTGAGCTGTGATCGTGTGTACGGTACAGAGTATTCGTGATCACCCCACATGATGAGGCTCAAAATGCCAAGATGCCCAGCAAAAATACGAGAATCTTTTCACCAGCCACTCTTAAATTTTTGCTCTCTCCTGTTTCTCTCTCTCCACACGCATCCTTCTTTGCACCTACTGCACACAACTCATCACATCCTATCGCCAACAACACTCACACATTCGGGTTCTCCTATGTTGATATTAGCCTTCAGTCTACTTGCACTCAACTGACAGCCCTTGCATCCGAGTCAGACGCCCCCTCAATGCCTCTCACCTGATGTTGATGCGGCAAATGTGAGAAACCTGTTCATGAGTTTGATCATGATCCCTGAGTTGTTTTATGCAAAACATGTTATGCATGCCTGGTTAGTGTTAAAACCTTGGCTTCCATAGGAAACTAACAATTTTTGAATTCTATAAAACAAAGAACTTACGACCCAGACACCTTAGAGAACTCGATGCCAATAATGCAGGTCAAGAATAGGTGAGGAGGTGTATTTGGTTGAGAGTATGCAAGGTACGATATCAGATTCTCTTATTTTGGATAATATCTAAGCGGGATTAAAGGGATTGAGTATGTAGAGGCACATAGTCTAGGGAGAGGGATAGTGACACATTGAGGAGCAGGTAAGTTAGTTATTAATACTCAGGTTATCTAGGGGCAGTTGTAATAGGAAGAAACAGGCTAGAAATAGAGCAGCAGAATGAGGCAATGTGGTGGTACTAAGGCACAATATCACAAGTATGTTTATCTATAACCTTCATACCAGTAACATTTTAACACTGATAAAAGCAGCTTGTATATAAGTGGGAATGGGAAGAGCAAATGTAGTACTGAGTGGAATTTAAGAAGGTATAGTAATACCCTATTCAGTTATAAGGCATATCTAATAATACGAAAATTATGAGGTATGCTTGCCAAAGTAGAAGGAGATGAGGTAGAGCCAAGGGAGAACTCTGGGAGATAGTTCCTGTTGAGATCAACGTAAATTGAGAATATAAGCTAATGGAAATCAGAGTCCCTGTTGAGGCGAAGGAGTTAAGATAGTATGGGCACAGTCATTGGCAGCTGGTGGTCTTGGAATATAATGGTAATGTGAGAGGACTGTTACTCAGAACGTGCAGGGAGTGTATGGTAAGTACTATCCTCTTAGAAGCTATATTATTGAATTGGAAAGAAACTAACTTGTGAGAATAATATAGGCAGCTGCAGATGTGAAGCAAGAGGTTTAAATGCTGTTGTATTAGCTGTCAATATGAACCTGATTTCCATGGTGGCTGGTCTGAGTTATCCAAAGACTACAATGTTATGGTGTATAGGGTAGTTATGAAAGGGTAGTAAAAATATTTCTCCGACAAGGCAAAGTCAACATCCAAAACCACATCATTATGGTTAATCACTGCTGTCTTGAACATCTGGGTATTGGTACAAGACAGTGGTGGAATATTAGTAGAATAGGGGAGGAGTACAACAGATGAATGTGATAATCTCACTCAATCACCACTCTGTTGAGCAAATGAGATAGTCCACAAGTGAGTTTTAAAACTACGGCTATAAGGGGATGAGAGCAAGCTGAACAAAACAAATATTTAAAGATAAACACCAGTGTGTGGTGCTGCATGGAGGAGACACAAGTAAATAGTGAAAATAATACGGATATGAGGTGATATCAATCCTAACAGATGAGATAAGTGAGGTCACACACAATAGTTGTCAAAATACTACCGATATGGGATGGCTTCAGCTCTGCAATATGCAAAGATGGCAGCCATACAGAGTTCAAGTTCTGATGAGCTATAGAGTACCCAGGACGTGAAAGGTGATGGCGTTGTGGCCAATGTTGGTAGCAGTCAAGAGTCCCGGTCAGGTGCCGTAGAGCATGGCCCTGAGCCACAGGTGAGACAGGAACGCAAAATGTAGTCCATTCTTGAGGTTGAATTCCCCGGACAGCTTCTATGAACAAGTACGACAAGCATTACAATGTGAGAGTACTCCTGCAATGAGATAGAAGGTAACAACATACGACTGCTAGGGATAGCAAGGGACTGAGGAGTAGGGTGGGAAATGGTCGGGGGGGGACAATAGTGAAACATGTCGAAGAGGAGAAGATGAGGGTGCGGGACAATGTAATGGTATCGGGGGTAATAGAGCACGACAGGAGATAGTGTACATAAATACAAGGTTGTCCGTACTCGTCCATTGTGTTTACTGCTATGGCAAGTTCAGAAAATGTCACAACACAGATTGCCCCATTACTAACACTACTTGTTGTAGCCCTACTGGTTTCCTGCTCTCAGCACAAGCGAAAGCCCAAGTGCAATAGCCTTGATAGTATCCCCAAGTAGCTACAGCATATGCAGGAGACCTGCAAACCTGGCTCTTGCATTCATCACAATGACTTCTCCAATTCCCTTGCAACACACTCCGACTACTTACTATTGGCCCTCTGATCAGTACCTTGCATACCGTCTCCTGGATGCTATTCCTAATATCAGTAATTTCACTTCACAGAGAGTAATTAAGCTTAAACCTTTGCTTACTATCAATTAGGAAACATGTCAATGGATATGCTTGACCGGTCGGTCAAGGGGCTGCTAGTCTAATATGTACCATGCAGTTCCTGCACTTCTTAGTCATCAAGATGAGCGCAAGCAAATTATTGTGCAAAATATTCTGGTCACATGATCAAAATATCAGTGCACTTTGATGCGGGGTACCACCAGGCTATCACTGATAATAGAATAGGATTCCGTCAGAATGCACAATATAGCCCATACACAAAACCCCCTCTTCCTCACTCAGACTTCTTGTACATTCCCTCCACATCTCATCTTTATCCACACTCTCGGAATTAATTCAAACAAATCTACTACCCTAAGTTACTCTACCATCAATCCTTTACTCCCCACCACTTACCTAAAATATATAAGCCCTCCAGGGCTTCTGTCAAAACCAGAAGGACTCTGTGTCCGCGTATCCATCACCTCACAATTCAGGATTTACAAATATTTGTACTGCAAACAACACTCAGATACCTAATTATGTATTCACTCGCATCAGGCCTGAACGCTAGAGTCTACAAACTGCAGGTTGTTAATAGTGATACATGTGAGAACTCAATCGCGCTTGGAGTAAAGACAGCTGTTGGTTGGGCAGGATTCTTTCTTGGAGTAGGGCCAGTGGTCCCAACCGTCATGTCCGGACTGCAGGGCCCTAGCGTCCAATAGTTCCATTCAACCTGGGCGGCATTGGTAAGGGCGGCCAGGCAAAACGTCCATTCTTATCATTTCCGGAAAGACTGCAGGGCCCGGCAGTCAACGTACAGTCCTGCAGTTAATATCAAGTTCTGGTAGGACCTCGCCGTCTTTGGAACTGACGGGCGTCATCTGCAGTGGCCCGGCAGTCCTGAGTGAGGATGGGCCTTACCTGTAAGTATTTCATAAAAGTACAGTAAAATACTTTCGATTCCCTATCTCCGTCAGCTTATAATAGATTCAGTTTAACAGCATAATAAATTTTGGTGTGTTCGTTAATGATATTTAAGAACATCCTTATGATTGACCTTATCCCACATAGGAAAGCACCAACCCTTTTGAAGCCTTCTAGGCAGTAGATAAAGAGATAGTAAATAACAGGTGTTTTTACCGTATTCATAATGTATGATGGCTCTATCCGCTGCACTGTTGCTTCCTACATTTGATAAGAAAAGAAAATATACTTGGGGATTTGGAGGACGGAGTGGTAATATTAGGCGGGGAACCTGGGCAGGTTCTGGGGATCCGATATAAGTGCACAGCTTGGTTGGTTGATAAGAAAATTTGATACCTAATACCCAAATATGATAATAGTGTTGCAATAAAGATGTTTCCTTTCTTCAAACACAGACTCCTGGCTCAGAAATTTTAAAATAGCAGTATAATTGCGACACTTGTTCGGCCCAGCCGTCTGTCTGTCCACCTCATGGGTTAGGACGGACGACAATTTGGTGTCCGCCTTGTCCAAGGGCCGCAAATTTGGCGTCCATCCCATCCTAGGCAAAAGAGGGAGAGACTGGATGCTTGGGAACACTGAGTAGGGCAGGGTGGCAGGCAGGAAACGGCATAATATTTACGATAGTTATCAACTCTGATGCCGGAATTAGCAATTTTAGCTATCACATCACTATGAGGATTGAGATGACTGATACCAAACTTGAAATCAGGGTGTTGGCTGGTGATGATGACTTCATGGTAGCTACTAGAATTATCATAAAAGGCTGGGCAAAAGTGCATTCTTGGTCTTTTGCAATTGAGCCGTTCTTGTTTCAAGCCTGCAACTCAACATTGGTGATAACGAGAAGGATGAGGGCAGTGAGGCACTGTGAGTATTTAAACTGATAATTCACTTTCCAGAGGATTTGAATAAAGAGATACGGGGTAGTGCTCTAGAAGACGTCATGTGGGATTCCGCACTTCTATCAGATATGATTGGATCTTTCACTTCAGATGCAAGTCGAACTGGAGTAGGGAAGATCAGGAACCCTAGTGTCACACTTGTGGCCAGAGGTGTGGATATCGTATGACTTGAAGTCTGTGACCTTGAACCATTCAAGAGAGTTCCACCAGAGGCTGGTAAGGTGAGGAGGAAGATTGAACAAGCTTTTTTTTATTTTGTTAAAGAAAATATACACTGACAGTGATCCTATAAAGTCCTAGAAGCAACGGCTAACAAATTTGCGGAATCCGTTACAATTGAAAAAAAGCAACGAGATTCAGTACAAAGTACAAGAGTGAGAAGACCCAGTATTATAGGTCAGCCAAGAAACCTGCTTCTCAACTTCAAGGATACCTCCTGACAGTCCCTTTATTACTTGACACTGACTGTTCCCTCGGTGCAGCTTATTTCCGTGCACTCACTAATCACCTCTGAGCTACCTACCCCTCACTCTCCAAGAAAACAAGGTGTCTCCTCCTCACTGATGCAGAGAAGTGCCATGCCACTCATGTGGTCTGAACAACACCAGAAACCAATCATCTTCACAGTCAAGCAAGCAAGGAAGTAGCCCTTAAGGTTATCATTGAGGCATTCTTATCACTCAACAATCATATGGGGGGGTGGTGACCCTATCAGCACCTGATTTCTGCTATCCATAGGATCTATTGAACCTCAGATCTCCAAGGCCAAGCAGGGAATAGGAGGAAGAAGCAGCAAGGTTTGAATAAAAGAGGAACGATGGCTAAAATCGAGACGTAGACTAATAACATTGTCATGCTAGCATTGATGCAGGCATTGGATTTCCGAGTCCACTCTGTCAAGTTATACAGAGATGACATGTCTGGCACTGATGGAAATATGACAATGAACAAAACGACCAACTTGCTACCCCCGGGAAGAAGCCGGCATTTTACTAGTCCTCAATCTTCATGATCGAAACACTCTGTACCCCAAAACTTTTCTCATATCTTGCAGGCAAAGTAGTCATCACAGTAGCCGCCGAGCAGTAGTCTGGTTAACATCATATGCAACTCATTGAGTGCATCCTCGCAGCAGACACCGTTCCTAAGGTAGCTACAAAGTAACAAGAAAACCAATTGAACCAGAAGGTAGAGCTATGAACTGAAAAACTAGCGAAAATCGTAGCAATGGTATATGGGAACGAACAAAGTGTACAAAGCATTGACTTCAAATTGGAACTTGTAAGTATAGGCAATGTGGTAGAGATTAACCGGTTTTGGCTGCTCACCATATATTTTCCATTCCCCCTGAATTGGAAGTCAGCCTATCATAAGCTATAAGCCTAATCAAACACTGACTTCACAAGTGGTCCACAACAATTAGCCTCCCGGAATCTGACACGGAAAACCCTGCACACCTGGTGTAATATCATCAAACAATAATCTACTGACAATGAATCACAAACACAAGCAATAGCAGAACATTCATCCTCACTTTTGGAGACTGTCACTACCCGAGACTGGTAGCATAACTCTACCCTCAGCGGCAATACTTCTACCTTGGAGATGAACCCACAAAACGTCAAAAAAGGATAACCTAGGAACAGAAATGTGGGAGAGGAATCTGCCACGCTCAGGAAGTGTGCTGAAAGGAAGGTTTTCACTTGATGAGGATATAACACAGCCTGTTCTTCCATTTCTCCATTTGTTATTAGGTTATTATCGTATTTGCTTTCACAGTTTTAAAATCATCTCTTGTCTTGTCAAAGGTATTCATTATGGTATATGATCTCTTCACCCCCCGGTTGTTTACTTATATCTTGGGTCAATCACCATTATTTATATCAATTATAGAGCTCACACTGTTCGAGAACCAAAAACTAGAGCTACTACACTCTAGCACCTATTACTGTTTGAAAACAATGCTATTGGGAAATGTTCAACAATCCACTGATAGATATCCCTCTACAATTCAATAGTCTATCTTAGGTATTGATCCAATTTTACACCATCTAACAATCTCTGGGGAAAGGCAAATACCAGGAAAGATAGCTCATGGATTTCGAGATTGAGATACAGCTGCATAATTATAGTGAAACCCCACTCGGGAATGTTAGGAGTGCAGATGAAGGAGAATGTCAGCTCAATTCGGACAAAATGGAGTTGACACTGACAAGGCAGACAAGCGTGGTTAAATTACCAGTTGTGCGCCCCTCGGCATGGATATCAGGGCGTGGTGAAATGATTAGTAGGACTGAAAGAGGTCACACATGTATTTAACCTATATGGTCCTCCACGAAGTTTGCTTCCCGAAGTATTGGAGATGAATATAATAGCCGTGACCAAATTTGCTACCCTTTCTAATAGTCCGTTGTTCATTTATTAAACTTTCAACATTGACTCCAAGCTTGACCGGTCGGTTGAAGGGTTGCTGATACAATTAGCACTCACAATATATCACAATATTTGGCTTGTGCATACAAGCAAATAGTAAAGATGAAAGGATACGCTTGACCGGTCGGTCGAGGGGCTGCTAGTTAGTACTGTACGTGCGGGGGGGAAATTCGTGAAAATATATATATATATATATATATCTTTTCTTTCTCAATTATATATAATCTATTCCCATTCTAACCCTCACTCCCATTTGTATAATACTAGTTACCAGTATAATACTACAAGTGCAAGAACCTGCCAGTCCAATTACAAACACCTTCCCTGCCATACCCCCCTCCCTCCCTACTGATGGTAACCTTCCACACATAGTGACAAAAGTCGAGTAAATACGATTCATCATCGCACCAGGCTAGCTAGCTCGGGGGGGGAGGGGGAATAAGTAAATACCGTAAATACCATGCTGCAACGAATGGGATATGATACGGTATGGCATGGCAAGGTATGGGGGGTAAAAGTATCTTAAGTATTATACCATGACGTTTTTATTATTATTTATTTTGCGGCAATTTTTTTTCAACGATCTGGTTGTGTATATTGTATCATATGCAGATGCGGACCACTCTTTTCAAAAAAAAAAAAAAAAGTATAATACGAGTGCTGTATCATAATATTAGTATGAACATTCGTACATGGGGGATAAGGTACTGTACCTAACCTAACCTAAGCCATGTACAGTATACTGGGTAGCTTGCTGTATTGGTATTATATAGACTACAGGTAGGGGTTGTTTGTTCATCCCCTCCCCCCCCTTTGACTGGTTAAGTTTGTTTTTCCCCTTCATCCGAGATCCAGGACGAATCTTTGATCGATGATACAGTGCTGCTGCCGCGCAGTGCGATGTGAAGAAAGGAAAGAAAAGGGAAAAAAAACGAGGCGTGAAAGAGGGATTATTTTTCGGGTATCATATCATGCTTCTCTTTTTTTTTTTTTCTTTGCACGTCGAGCGTTAGGTTATTGTGTGACAGTCACGGTACAGTAAAACTCGGACTGGAATGCCGTATGATAGTACTAGTACTATAGCGTAACCTCTCTCGTTCGGTCGTATTTTAATTTTTGGCCCCGGATCCGGATGGGCTGGGCATAGATTTTTTTTTTCCGATGGATTTGATGGATTTGATGGGTGGATAGATAGATGGCTCATGGTGCTGGAACTAGGTGCGGGAAATCGGCTGCCGGGGGTCTGGTTCGTCTGATATCGGGCGTGGTGGACGATGGATGGGCGGCATGATGTGCAGGAAAATCAAAGTTTCCCCACGGTATGCACGCAAAAGCGAAGCCGATCACTCATTTCGAACCAAGAATCCAGCAACTCCGCCGCCACCCATCCTGAGGCATAAAATTACAACTGGAAATGATGGAACGTACTACAGCGACGTGGTAGAAAAGAAAGGGGGAAAAAGCAAAAGGCAAATATGGAATTGGGGGATGTAAAAGAAAGTACGAGTATATGGTACGATACAAGCATGAAGCAAAGGCCTTTTTCTTCTTCCCCCATTTGCTCCAAGACCGATTGTGAAGAGCATTGAGAAAAGAAAAAGAAGGGAAAGGTTGAAAATCAATGCAGATCTTACAGTCCATCCACCCAATCCCTCCAGTTCTCACCAGTCGTCCTTTAAATAAATTCAAAGAAACACCAACTCCTGCATCAAGATTTTTTTCACCTCCCATCCTTCTCACGTAACCCCCTCTCCACCCATCGGGCCTTTCTACAATCCAGCTTCCTTCCACCCTGTAACGTCCCATTCCTTCTCCCCCGTTTTCAAGTGCGCTTGGCTCGGCCTCGAAAGCGTGGAGTCGACACTAGCTCTGACGTCCGCCTCCTCTAGCTGCTGCTGCCGCTGGTTCCTCTCCAATTCCTCCTTCTCAGCTGCCTGTACCTCTTCGCTGTCCGGAGCAAAGTTCCCAGCACCTCCACGACCACGCCATTGTCGTAGGGACACGGGCCTTTGCTTTTCGGTCGCTGGCTCGGGCGTTGGTATCGACATGGTATCCGTGATGGTGGCCCCTTGGGCTGCGAGCTCTGATGGCTGGAACCAGTTACCGGCACCTCCACGTCCCCTAATTGTTCATGGTGGGTTGGTTAGCTTTGAGCGGGAATTGGGGGGGGGGGGGTTCAGACTTCTCATGTGTTTGATCATGAGGTAAGGGTGGAATAGCGGGGTGGTAGAGGTGGAGGGGGTGGGGTTGATCATTAGGGTAAGGGGATTAGTTACATGCGCTTGTATTCGCCTGCTGGAGGGGTCGCTGCCTCGTCTGCAGCGAGCTGGTTTGCAGAACCAGTTAGCTTTGACTGTTGAGCCTCCAGGTCCTCTTCCTATATCAAAACGGAGACTTTAGCTTCAGCCCTCAATAACCCTGCATCTTCTCACGATTGATCCTTTCCTGGAGGGCCTGTATATGAACAGCCAGGTAATTATCAAGGTGTTTGTTTTCTACCATACTCTTTTCTGAAGCTCCTCCTTGGAAATCATGTTTCCAGCACCACCGCGGCCCGTCCATACGTATTCGGAAGACATGATGTCTGTTTCCGGAATATCTATTTTCTCGGAGGGTTGGGGTAGAACCAATGCCTTGGGAATGGTAATTAAAATAAAATAAAAAGCACGATGCTGTATGTGTTCTGCAGCTGATTGATAGATTGGGCGAGTAAGAGGGGGAGAGAGCAGGAGAGAAGGAGGGAGAGGGAGAGGGAGAACAAGGGGTGGGGTGGGGGGTGAAAGTGCGTAGGTGCGTGTGGGAAGAGTAGTTTTTTAAAAGGAAGTTACCCTTCTTATTGGCTATCAGGTTGACAAAAAGGAAGTTGTAATTTCGGAAAACGTTGGGTGCATGTGCACTTCTTCGCCTGATAAGGGAGATGTCTGGGCATGCATCCACCCACATATCCCATCACAGCCAGAGTGGGGGGGGAGGAGGCGAGGGCTACAAAGCCCGGCAGGAAGTTATGGGACAGTTATTTGAGGTTAACTAGATAAATATATCCCTGTCTGTTTTGGTTAATGGGTTCCTACTCTTGTACTGCCTTGTGGGAGGGCGGGAAGTGGTAATGTTAAATTTGTGATAATGCTCGGGTGCTGGTAAAAAAAAATAAGGGTCAGAAAAATTCGATCTACCCCATCAACTTCATTTCCTTGGCAAACATTCGATCATTTCATCTCACATTCTTTTTTTTCTGTTCTCTTTGTTGGGAGAAAAGGCAACAACAACACCCCAAAGCATCGGACATGCATTTTCGCGGTAAGAAAAGAGAAAGAAAAGAAAAAAAGTGAGATATTCAAACATCCCGGGCATAACATTTACGGTAAATATTTATTCCGCTCTCACCTGTCACATGTAACATTGCAGATCATTATCCCTAATGTTAGATCAGTCCTTAAGCCAATATAATATTATGTGTTTTTGACATGTAGGCGAAGAACGAAATGTCAGGCCTCAACGCACAACGACCGACCCACCCGCTGGCTGACTGACAGAGTTCTCGTGCAATTATTTTGAATCATTGGCGGCACAATGTAACTTAAGCTGTACGAGTTCGTAGTATCGTATAGATTGTTAATTGGGCTGAAAGCTGTCCTTATATATTAATCTGCTTTTCCTAAGCAAGAAAAAAAAGAACAAGGCCAATGACCGAACAGATCGTTTGCTTTTCCGCTCGGACGGACGGGCAGACAGACAGACAGACAGACAGATAGATAGATAGAATACCCGTATGTATGTACTCAAGTGTTCGTTCCCATCGTGTATGTGGGGTTTTTTTATTATTTTTACCTGAGAGGAGCCCCGTCGGTCGGTCGGTCGGTCAGTCGGTCAGTCAGAGAGGGAGAAAACCTTCAGAGGTGATTCATTGGTGTTAGTTCCGGGCAACAGCGATATCAGGACATCAAGCTTGCACGACGGGATTTCACCGCTTTGCAATTCTAGTTTTCGCCTCACGTACGAGCGGTCTAAGTACGAGCACTGTGTGGGAGAGGTGGGGAGGGGGGGGGGGAGAGAATCTCACAGTTCAGCCTTGCTACACTTGTACGGTATTGAACTGTATCGTACATAACGCAAAGCAGCCTTCTAGGAAAGAAGGAAGGAAAGGAAAGGAAAAGAAAAAAACTTCTCAAGACATTGTGCCCGTACGGGAAATACTACAGCGACAGCACTGCTGTGATAAACCATTCGAGAAGAAAACGAAAGTTAATATCGTTACCTATAACTCTCAAGGTCCATCGACCCCCAATCGACTATCAAGCCAAGCCGGCACCGGTAGAGCTGCTTTGCCTGCCAACAACAGCAACAGCAGCAGCAATAGAACTCGTCTGTGCCGTCCTTGGAGCACATTACGATATAGAAGTTGAGATAGATGGAGAATGAATCTCGTATCAGCAGACTGAGGCAAATGAATTGCCGTGACATGCTAGTACTGTAGGTAGCCGAAGTCTATGAACTCTTTAGCGGGCTGAATTATTGCATACAAAATAGCTGCGTCACCAACAAGCACGGAGCACTGCACTACGTGTTTTTTTTTTTGTTGAGTTCTTGCTTTTAGGTTATTTTTTGTGTGAGAGCGCAAACTCTTTCTTCTCGGAAGTGATGTCTAGGGTCACGTGTGTAGAATGGAAGGAGGGAGGGGGTGTGCGACTTTCACTCCTACTTGCCCCATAAATAGTTCAAGGAAGCACGCCTATTGGTTGGGCGCAATGTAGGGTGACAGGAAAAGCTCGGGCCATTGGCTGTTTGTTTTACATCAAAAAGAGATATCCTCAGGAACTGACAACTCAACACTGCCAGACTAAGAAATTTTCCCAAGCTGGAGTTATGGGCGCTACGTGAATAGCGATCTCCTGCTGAAGTGAAAGTGTCGAGCACTTGTATTGTTAATCTGTTTTTTAGTTATGCCATGGCGTGGTAAGATCTAGAGGTGACTTGTGATCTGATATGAGTGTGTCTTGGGGGAGGGTATTTGACAGCCATCCTCCGCCTTGAGTATGAGTGCTTTCCTCGGCATCATCATTTCTGTTCTATTTCTTTGCAGACTACTCTCGACGTGTCTCCTGGCTTGGTTCGTCGTGGGGGAAAGACTGGATTCCCAGCAGCTGAGAAGGGCGGTGGCTAGAGACAGCCCACTTTCGGTGCAAAGGGGCCCTGGCCCCTGTCTCTTGTCCTATGATAGTATGAGACCTGAGTAGATTACATCTACAATTCTTGTTCATCGCCTACCTGCCCACGGTACTTACAACACCGGCATTGACGAATTATTGTACCAATCCTGCATCAAACACTTCCCCCTCCCCCCCGAAAAAAAGTGTCAACTCCCTTTCCAAACGGCACAGTATCTCAAAGACCACCTGGCAAAACATCTGCCACGCGATACCCATGCACATCCATCCTTCAACACATTCAACCCTACATTCAGTAGACGCCGCCACTTCCGGCAACGCCTGCCGACAAAACCAACCAACCAAACTACTCGCCACATACTCTGCAGTACGGCTGCTTCCGCAAACTTCCCACATGGTACCCTTTTCAAAATACTGCCACCAACCCTTGGAAACTGTTCGCTGGCCCTCTCTTTCTATCACTCAGTTAAGAAACAAATTGTGATAAATGTTTGCAAGCTCCCGCGAGACACACATCCGAAACTAGTTATCTAAAGCGCTCCCGTCCTGTCGCTGCTGACAGGTATTGTTCTTGGGGCACAAGGGAGGGTCTATAAGGACTCCACACAGACGCAGCTGTGCGGTACGTGTTTCTTTAAGCCAACTTTGCAGCCTTGTTTTCTTTCCCTTTCTGTTCCTCTCTTCCTCCCTCCCTACCTTTGCATATCCCGCCGCTAAAGCAGGGCATGTTGGGTACATGCGAGCATGATAGCGAAGCATTAGTTCGGTTGGTTATGATACCTTGTTTCTCCGGGCTGAGGTGAAAAAAAAAAAGCCCTGGAATTGATCATGATGATGACGGTGGTGATGGTGATGTGAGTACTGCAGGGCCAGCCTAAGTGTGTGTGGATGTAGTTGTGTGGATGTAGTTATGACATACGTTTCGGTGGGGGTTGTGTGGGATTGGCTGATACTGCAGAGGCTTTTTTTAAAAAAAATTATTAAATTATTAAATTATTATTTTCGGGGTGTGGTTGGTTTGGCTGTGATGGTTTGGCGCTGGGGGGATACGAGTGAGAAGGTGTGAGGTTTCTGGGTGGGTAAGGTGCTAGGTTTGGGATAGCTCGGTCTCCCGAGGAGCCTTGCTGGGGAGGAAAGGTGGGTTGGAGTTGGTTTTGTTTAGCTGCCTACATCCACGGGGGGGGGTTCCCGGCGACCCGGGAAGCGATAGGGTTCTGGCTGCCTGCTTGTGTATACCATAACAAATACAGTAAAATCTCAGGTATAACGAACTCGCCTGGACTGGCCATGCAGCAGTTTTCAGAGCTTTGAATGGCACAAGAGGGCGTCGAAAGATGCTTGCTTATGTTATCTGGCCTTGTTCGCAAGCTCTCCTTCAATCGGAGGGTCTGATTTCGCTGCATGGCCAGTCCAGGACAGTTCGTTATACCCGAGATTTTAGGGTATTTGTTCAGTATCCCTCGAGCTACTGTGAATCACCTGCTTCGCTGCAAAGGTGGTGGCCGGGCATTTACTCTACCGTTTTAGAAGAATAGGAGCATGTTTGGATCCTGATTTCTCAGCATTGCCTTGTTGATATTTCTACCGTTTCAGTCGCCTTCACACTTTCCCTCTCAAGCCCTGTTCTCTTGATATTCCTTTCTCCTACTTCCTTCTCTCTCCAAACGTCGGTACTCTATGCGGCACAGCGCAAGCAAGCAAGATCCCGCTATCCCAAACTTAACCACCCATCACCTCTCCTCCCCTGTTCCCTAGTGCCAACTTTCACCTCCAGCGTCTCTTCTCGCCTTCCGGCCGCTTGTGGCTTATTAATTTTTGGTAGATAGATGGCATATCAAGGGTTCCTAGGGGAGAAAAAGGCAGGCTAAGCATCTCATCGGAGGACGAATTTCCCAAACCCGACTAATACAGCGGCATCTTCCCCTCAACAATCATCCACTGTCACTCGAAATATTTTCTGGTTAGAACAGTTGGGTACTATAAGTTACCACACAATACGACACGGCACACTCCATAAGGTGCAATGAACCCACTAGGCACCGTTTGCCAGCCGTTATAAAGCTCCGGACCCCAACCACGGATCCTGGTATGATGCTCGCTTGTGGTATTGCCAAGAATGCCTGCCCTAGCTGATACTTCGCGGCGGTCGCCATTGTTCTCTTTTCTCCCTAAGGCTAAGTTATCACGCAAAAAAAAAACAAGATAAAAAGGGGGGAAGCCATGGAGAAACTTCGGCATTGAGGACCTTTGTAGAACTAATAATAAGGAACGGACAAAGAGGAGAGAGAGAGGAGAGTTTATATACCACATCGCCGGATTGAATGGGACCCGGGGAGAAAACGGTATAACAAAACTCAACCAAGATGCTATAAATATAGAACTAGCGACTAGCAGAACAGGTGGCGATCCCACCATTTGCCGATCGAGGAATAGTAGAGGATATTCAAATGTGCGATGCTTGACAAGAGGGTAATGGTGAACAATTGTAGAAGGACTCGGGGTACCCGGATGTGAAGTGAAGTGGGTAAGAACAGTGTACTCCAACTTTGTATCATAAGAACCCCTTTTTTAAGCATATGCCAAATATTTGTCACTACTCGATTAGGATAGGCCCCGAAGGATAGAGGTTGGATGGGTTCAACTTGAGGTAAAGGTATAGTTGTGGCAGAAGACAGGACCGCCAAACATCAGAATTCAAGGTTGTGAATACCATCTTCTGTCTTCTAGGCTCTTTGTAATTTGCGATAATTTGCCGTATGATATAAATGTACGCGTTATTCGAAAACTAAAATCTTTCCCTGCGCTTAGAGTTCGGTGACTTCCTATGACCCCGACCAGACAACATGGTATCGCGCTATCCCCTCCACATCGGGTACCCCGGTATTAGAACCAAAAAAGAGAAACTGGCAGCTCCGGTATCAATAAACCTCCCCCTCTCCACTGGCTGAAGAGGCGGAAAAAAAAACAAAAAACAAAAAAAACAAGAGTTCAGCAACCGGGATTCCCACATGGTCACCCACTGCAGTACTAACCGGTCGATACGATGCTTGTTTACCGCAGAGCGGACGGGATGCGAAATTTTCATCGTTCTATGGCCGAACACGTTAGTATGTAGACTGATTGCACCTGTGGCGAGATTGGCCCCCTCAGCGAGATTTGTTCGCAACCACCAATCAGCATATCACAACTGACTTGGCATGGGCTTATTAAGGGAAATCTCGTTGAGGGGGCCAATCT
>Ga0307513_10005985_pt1 | contig 15970 bp, 11 predicted proteins | sample 15_EM_MG_FD_202174 | JGI IMG/M metagenome (GOLD analysis project Ga0307513, IMG submission 202174) | Populus trichocarpa ectomycorrhiza microbial communities from riparian zone in the Pacific Northwest, United States - 15_EM | ecosystem: Host-associated > Plants > Roots > Unclassified | place... | reverse complement strand
AAAAGTACATGAACAATATACAGTACGTCGCACAACATCCACTGCCACACACCACCCATCGGACGCACTCATCCTGCAACCTGCGCTTTGGCAAGCAGCCTCCGGGCCCAACCACCATCCCTTGCGATCTTCACCGCAAACGCCTCCCCGAACACCTCGAGGAGCTGATTGCGCACGTCGCTCTCCATATCATCAAGCGGGACGGGGTTCTCACTGCGTCTCTCGAGGACTTCAAGTTGTTCCTGTACATAATTCACCTGAGCCAACAAACGATAAAACTGCAAAACGGTCAGAGGGAGACTTACAAGAACGGCCCCGACGATCCCCTCGTCCCCTTCTCCATACTCCTCGTCCAGCATCTTGGCGCCCCGACTCTCAATCAGCCCCTTTCTGATCCCCTGGTCGCCCAGACTGCTCAGACCCCTGACGGCACCCTCGCGTGTCCCGCGGTCCTTGCCAGGTTCGAACAATGATAGTAAGAGCGTTTTGGTGAGACGCTCCGAGAGCGAGGGGTACGTCGCCCCGTGTTGTTGGAGGAGAGCGCGGAGGATCTCGGCTGCGCTTCCGCGTAGCGTTGGCGGGTTTGAGGGTAGTGAAGAGGTAAGAAGGATCGAGAGAAGGGGTGGGAGTATTTGGTGAAGCTACATTATCCGATTGTCAGTGATGGCCTTCACCGAGACTAGAGATAAGAGATGCGCGGAAAGGACGCACATAAGGCTCCATGAATAATCTCTCGTTCTGGATAAGCGCATGGATAACCCTCAGCAGAATCTCCAAGCTGGTCCCACAGTCCGAATCTGTATTCGAGTTCCGAATGGCGGTGATGACCCTCTCGCCGACCCAGCGCACTAAGTACGGTAGCAAGTTCTGCAATCCGGCGTCATACTGCAGCGAAGACAGTGCGGCGGCACGTTTCGCCTGCTCGTTCGTAGGCGGGAGGAGAGCAGTAGTGAGGCGCGAGTAGTACACTTGCAACTCGCGCGAAAGGACGTGTTTGGGTGTCTTGCCTTTGCGTCCTGCACCCGTTGCTGCACCTGAGCCAGCGGGGGCGAGGATCGAACGCGGGGGTGGGGACTGCGGCAGAATTTTCACCGGCTCGTTTTCGTTTTTTGGCTTTATCTTCTTCTTATCTGCCAGTGGAGGTTGGTAAGTTGGCTGGTCGGGAATGACGACAGAACGCCATATCAGGTGGAATATTCTGGGAACGTAAGAACGACAATAGGATCACGAGCGGCGTCTGGTTGGATGTCGTGCTAGCCTTAAGCTTCGAGCACTAAAATGGAAGGTCCCCTTCAAACCTCAGTTGCAAACAACACGGGAGCTGGTCTCCTAGGGTGTCACTATAGCCTCAACCACCACTGCAACAGTCGGCTGACCAGTGCACGGTAGCACCTTGTTCCGCTTAGACGGTACCACTTGGTAATTGATTCGCTGCAACACTGTTGTCCACGACTAACGTCTGAGATTCAGATGCAGCCCCGTCAGGGCCTCTTAATCGCGTTCCATCATTCCATTGTGATATAACACCAGATATCAAACACCACTCACCAATAACGGGTGGTCGCGGTGGGTTCTCAGGAACCATAGGCTGAACACCCTCAACAGCAAGCCAATGCGCATGCCAGCTAACGACTTTCGGTAGAACGATCTTCTCCTCTTTGATTACCTTATCGAAATCAACTTCCTCGTCCTCGACAAAGTAGACGGGGGGTGCGCCCTGGGGTACGACGCGGCGGAAGGTTGTGGACATGTGAGCGAAGTGGCCATAGAGGGGCTCGATGTTGAGCGCGCGGAAGGCGGCGTCTATGTCATGCGTCGTGAGGGTTGTGCGGTGGGCATGGCGCGTGAATCGTGCTGCTTCCTGGGGAACATGGGCTATCAGCGAACATGCAAACGTTCGGGACTACGGAATTAGAGATAATGTGTGAGAACGTACTTGCACGACCTGGTGTATACGGTATTCCACGTCGCTCGCCAGCTTTTCCGCGATTTCGTCTGGAAGGCTGCTAATTCCAATACTCTCCGCTACTTCCTGTGACACGAACCAAAATAATACAAGCATAAATAATTGTCCCATGTATGATCAACCCATTAGTCGCGTACGCGAACACATTCAGGCTTGAAAATTGTCCTCTCCTGCGGAAGAGCAGGCCTCGTCCATGGCCACCCATTTGTCTTGCTTGGATCCATGTTTCAACACGTCCTCTTGGCCCCCTTCCTTGAATATATGGTCGTGACGCGTGGTCCAAATCAATGACCTCGGAGGTGGTAGCAGTCCAACTTTCGCCAAACACCAAATTCATTTACCTTGAATCTCGCCCTCCCTTGTTCGCCTCACGAACACCCACAAAATGTCCAGATTCGCACCACACAGACAGTCAAACTCCAACCCGCGTGCTACACAGGACACAGTGTGCCAGAAGTGCCTCAGTCGTGGGCATTACACGTACAACTGCAAGGCCGCAGCCGTCCCATACAAGTCGCGACCGAGTCGGACGCAGATGTTGGAAGACCCTGATAGGTTCAGTGGCGTACCAGGTGGGAAGAGGGCCGGCCAGCCGACTGTGGAAGTCCCAGATGACTTTTTGAGCAAGTGAGTGCGCGTTCGCGCGACTAAGGGTGTTCGGGTTGATGAACGACAATTTGGCTTATAGGCAGGGACTTACTGAGAAGATTCTCAAAGACAAGGAGCGCGAACGCGAACTAGCGGCGAAGAAGGAAAATGGGCGGCTGGCGATTGGGAATAAGGACAAAGGGAGGAAGCGGTCCAGGTGTGCACAGTCTGTATATATCCTATTTGAGCGAAATTTTGACACGTCCTTGCCTCGTACAGATCGTCCAGCTCTGATTCTGACTCCGACTCGGATAGTACCTCTTCCTCCTCAGATTCGGACTCAGATTCAGACTCAAGCTCTACCAAGAGCAGTCGTAGTCGTAGTCGCTCACGTTCGAGAGGCGCAAAACGCGGTCGGAGCAGATCCCGATCCAGCGACTCGGACGCCTCCCGTTCTCGTTCTCGTTCTCGTTCAACGTCGCGTTCCGCTGCACGAAGACGATACTCCTCCAGTCCACGGTCGCGGTCTTTAGGGCTGAAACGCAAGCGCTCACTGTCAATAGAAACTAGCCGCAAACGGCGGGAGTGATGATATCTTACTGAAAGTGTATATGACAAGACAGGATGTATCAAACTCGTGAGGTGTAATAGATACATTATCCATTTCGCCTACATACGTCGTATACGTCGTTCGTGAGGAATGGAGGCACCAAAGACAGGCGGTTAGAGGCCTGCAGGGCAGGTCCCAGTAGTGGTACGCGAGTGCATGATGATCGCCACGATCAGCCTGTGGCATACCAGGTGTCGAATATATCAGCGGGGACCAAAGCAGATCGGTAATAGCGCACCCATAAAGTCCGAGCACCTCGGCAAAGATGAGGATGAGGACCATGGTTACGAATACTTTTGATTCGTAGACGTATGCGCGGACGCACTATGTTCAGGCGGGGAGATTTGTCACTCACAACAGCAAAACGGAGACGGGATTAGACGTACCGCATCTCCTACATATCCTACTGCGTAACCCGCTGCCAGCCCAGTAAGACCGCACGCTAGCCCTGCGCCGAGGTGCACAAAGCCGTTGTACAGAGGATATTCCTGTCCCGGGTCCACTATTCGCGGCAGAGTGTTACTCAGGATAGGTCCACATAGTCAATCAAAGAGACAAGGGACATACGCGACCCAGATATTAGTACCGAAACGACGAGCCCGTATACAGCTATGATACCAGACATGACGACTGGGATAAGCGACTATGGCAACCACGATATAAGTATTGGTATGTCCAGGGGTAAATGGAAACGCACCCTCATCACTAGCTCTGGCCTAAACGACCCCAAACCGGCGATACCGATTCCTGCTTTACCAGTGCCGTACGCTGACCCAATGGCTATTTCCTCGTCAACACACAACCACATGGTTTATGCTGAGGACTTGGTACTAACTGCTAAATATCATCTATTCCAGTCCAAATGAGCGAAACACGTCGACGGCATTGCCCGAAATCAGGAGGACTAACCGAAGCAGCGACACCAGCGAACCCAAAGAAAGGCGCATAAGGCGGACAGAGCGACATCCTTTCTTACCTCCTACTTCCTGAATTTTATTTGGGATTTGTTGAAGACGGCCGCGAAGTCCAAGAGCCCGCTCCTTTGTCTCCCAACTTTTTCCTCTCTCTTTCTTTGGTAGACGAGACGATGAGCGCCGGCACGCGCCTCACGTGGTCAGCATGTAGACGAGGTTTTTGTACGACGCCTGCGAGGTCGTCGTACCCAGGCGCGACGCCCGTTCCCCTCCCGCCAAACACTTTCCTGTCCCGCACCGAATCGTCCTTGCTCGTTAAGGGCCCACTGGGCTCAACCACCGTGCCCGTCGAGCCGTATATGAAGTTCGTCTTGCCTTCTGGCACGCAAGCGGAGAAGAAAAAGAAGATAAAACGAAATATGGCGTGTCCCCCCAATGCGACGCAGGAACCTTTCTCTCTGACCATACCCGACTCACCGAAGGAAGGTGGATCACCGGTAGAACTGAGCGTGTTCGTCACCGACCCAACGGAAAAGGCCCAACGCATGATGTGGGGGACGACCCGGACGCTCATTGCAAATGCCATCACGGGCCAGACAACAGGGTTTACGCTCCCCGTGTACCTCCTCGGCGTTGGCTTCCGCGCGGCGCTAGAACCGGACCCACGGCGGCTGCCCACAACCCACCAGGATGTGGTCGCTGCTGGTGGGCCGGACGTGCCGAGGGCACGGCTCGCGATGAAATTAGGGTACTCGCATACCGTGTATGTCGTGGTGCCTAAGGATATCAAGGTCACCTTGCCCAGTCCAACGATCATTACGGTATTTGGAACGGACAAGGCCAAGGTGGGGCAGTTTGCGGCGAATATCAGGAAGCAGAGAAAACCCGAGCCGTATAAAGGCAAGGCGCGTCCTTTTTTTTCTTCTCGTGCCGCCGGTTTGGGACGACTATTGATGCATTAATTGCAGGGTGTATTTGTGGGTGATGAGAGGATCAAGATGAAGAGCGGGAAGAAGAAGTAGAATTTGGACCAACGAACCTGCGTGTTCGTCGCATGCACATCTGGTGAGTCGAGGTTCGAGGATTAGTGCGTGACGAGCTTTGTGTCTTTATGAACGGCGATGTCCACATACGTATACATGTATTCTGTATTCCACTTAGGATTACTGATATCGCTTTCTCAATTCCTTTAAACCTCTCCACTGACACTACTTTTGTAGGTTTGTTGCCCTATCATTATTGGGTTTACTTTTCATCATTTGTCAAACCCTATTTTGCTTATAAATGCCACTGCTTGAACATATTTACAATCATGGGCCCGCCGACAAATAATCATTAGACTGTGAGTCTGCTTCTAAGTGGTGAAACCCCGCTCTTCGTCATGATGTCACCATACAATTTCACATGTTAGACTATCGAATGGCCTCGCGTCATATGTGACCCTATTGTTGCTCTGAACCTTTCTCTACTCTTTTATTGAGGAGACTCCAATTCTAACATTCTTCTTCAGGCACCTCTGTATACCTACGATACCCGGACCCTACTCCTCTCAAGCAAGTTCTGTACTAGCCTTCGTGGCTGAGTCAAAGCCCACACGTGTTGGTAAAGGAATGGCCGGATAAACAGAGACCGCTGCGGCGTCACCATACCAATGGCTGCTGTATGGTATCGCCGTACTGACTGAAACGGTATGGCAATTCAAGTATTGACGCTAACCCTCTCAAAATCAATCACTAACGCTCGCATGTTTCTGAGTCATATTTGAATCAAGTAGTCCTTGTCCAGCAACCGAGTTGAGCTAAGCCTGCACGGTTCACAGGCCGGATGGGAATATTAATGCCTCACTGCCTCCGGACGAGAACAACCATACCCACAACAGCACCACAAAGCAAATATGAAGTGGTTTTCATTACGTCATGTACACCAACCGCTTCGTGAAGCAGCGCTGACCGTCGATCACTTAAAGCAACCCGTGTCCCCTCCCATCGCCCGATTCATATCCCACCCATTCCCAAAAAGAATCAACAAACATCTACACTCCCCTCAAGACTTTGAGGGACTAGCTGGCCACCCCCACGTTGTCTGGAGGGGGGAGTCGATTCTCGCTCCGTGCCACCTGCGAGTGACGCTGGATGGCTCTGGGCTGAGAATCAGGAACCGCGCGAGTAAAATGGTGAAAAATGAGCGCAGCGCTGGGAGATGGTCATAGTGTCTGGGAGAGTAATAATGGAAAATGTGATACCACTCCGCGGAAGGCAGGGTGTTCGATGTTGGCGGTATTGCTTTGTCATTCCGCGTGACAATGGAAACGAGCCGGAAGTGAAACGATGATCTAGGGCGACGAAATGAGAGGAGACAAATCATAATAAAAGACGAACTACATACGCTCAACATAGTGGTTCACTCCCGGGCTACCAAAATCACTGTTAAGGTTATGCTTGGACGCCATAACCACCAGGCCAAAAGAGCATCACGATCAGAAGTGATCATGTAGTCCATAGGCAGTATATATGCTGACCTCTAATAACTACACTCTGAAGCGGTGCTCCCATTCCAGGTCCTAGAGGTATGTATTCAGGCAATAGAACACGAACAATAGGTTCAGTGTACCTTTGGAAATACAAATACAGTCCAGGGTCTTCATTCGTATTCAGGCTTTTTCAATCGCGCCTTCAGCGCCCATTGTCGACGGTGCTGGGCAGTACCACGACGTGAAAACTCTTCCCCAGGTGGTATTATGTAGGTGTGTCGAACGTTGGATAAAGCGCTTAGTGAGCCCCTTGGTATGCGGTCAGATAACCCCTGCGCCACGCGATTTCGCCGATCTTTCAAGGACCGACACCAATATCAGTCTATCTAACGCACGATTAGTACAGGAGGTGGGTCATAAGAGACAACAAGGCGCTTGGACTCACCAGCGGGTCGATCTTAGGGCGGGTAAATCTGGCATGAGCCCAACGTCACAGGGACAAGTACAGTGTTATTTACTGATATTCACCTTTGAGCCCTGGTACGAAAATATAAAGCTCGCAAGTCCAAATGTAATGGCGAGGTCTATAAGACCGGCCCAAGGAATTCCGGTAATGTCTTGTACATCCCAAAAACGAACAAATGAGGACTTGATTGCGTTTTGTACATCAATTGGAGCATCAGAGCTGTCGCGCAGGAGATGCACCACGAGGGCATCAAAAGAAAGAGTGCTCAGAGCAGTCGTAGATAGCTAATCCATACATGTGTCCCTGATGTAATAGATTGGTGGTCTCCTTTCTTCGAGCCTGGCAGCCATGCCGCGGGGTCGAGTACACTCAGGTCTTCCATAGCAGTCCTTCCAGCGTGTACTCTGTCAAAGCTGGAACATAGTGATGCTCTCAACATTCATTCAATGTTGAGAACCGAATGCCACCAAGGAACCATTCTCTGTATTATTTACAGTACTCCAACCACTCACCGTGCCACCTTTTTTCTTGGCTTTGTAACAATCGCTATACTGATTATTATCCTACCAACTCAGATTATAAAAAAGGAATACCTCTGGTAGAGAGCAAACCGAGTTGGACAGGCCGCCAAGCAAGCAAACCCCAGCATGACCCGCCATTTTTTCATTATCACCCTGCGAGTGTGAAGCTGACGAGTGCCCTGTTGGCCCGATGGTCATTTCTTGTGTCGCGCACGGCATTGCCGAGAATGATTGGAAGATACGCCACATGCCATCGAGGCCATAGATCTCCAGTGGTGTTCTCCCTCTTCAGTAGATACGCGAGGAATTGAAGCCAAAGGTGAACTACCGCTTCTTCGAATCAGATGCCCATCACGTATGTGTGGGAGTCGTCTGTCGAAGAAGTCTCGCCAAACGACATATTCAGACTCATTACAACGCGTTGCTCATGTTCCAAGGCCGGTGTGAGCGACCAGACGATTAATCGTGGGAGTCCATGATGCCGCTGCAGTGGAACAATAGGAACCAACTTAGTATTCACCAGTTAATGGCTAGGAGAGATAGCGCGGCGGATGATCGACATTCGGAAGGTCCAGCGAAATATAGTCCCATAAGTATTCAAGGTTGAAATGACTAGAGTACGAGTGCGCACGTGCCGTTTGGACCACTGATCCGATCCGCGAAGCTTCATGCCTCACGCAAACCCAGCCCACATCAATCGCGATCCCTCGATTTGGGATGTTTCCATAGCTCGTAGAAAAATCGTCCCGATGCTCGTTTGGTACTTTAAGCTCTCGCCTCAAAGTCGACAGGTGAGGCCGGACGTGTTCGTGTTCTGACCCGCTCTTAAATACCCGAGCTTCTTATTGCCGTCTCGCCCCTGTTACTCGCCGAGGTCACCGACGGCAAATCCAAGACGATTGGTGGGCTTGGATTGACAGCTGCTGGTGTCACGGATTGACGCCCGCACCGATCCCACGTTGTCCCTCACCTCCTAGTCTCTGCAACGTGATCAAACATGGCCACTCAAACAGCCAAGTTGAAGAACCTGTGAGCACCCTTGACGGCTGTAGCGCGGAATTATCGTGGCTGATCATCGAATCCAAGCCTGTACCTAGACCGTGCGGCGCTTCACTTTAGTTTAAGTCGTCCATACCACTGATTTCGGAGAATAACCAGACATTACATTCCAAGACCTTCCAAATCGGGAGTTTACGCTGAGGTTGTTTATCGAAAATGAAGAGAGAGAATTACAGACGAAGGACAACCGGATTTGGACACCAATGCGACGCCCGTATGTTACTTGCCTTCCCTCTATGTACACTTGATAATGGCTATGCATGTGTAGGGACATTTCCCCAACCTCCGAGATTCGCGCCGAGATCCAAATGAAGAGCGGACATTTATTTTGGACGAAGTACCGGGAGAAGAGCGACGTGATCGACCTTCAAGCAGTTTTCAGTGATTACTGGACCTCCATCAAGCGCGAATTCACGGTAGAGAGTCAGCCTGAATCACCCACTAGTCCGCTTATATCTGATGGAGAAATGCAGAAGGCGTTGACGTTGGAAAACACCGTTGCTCCATGGAATTACAGTTCTCTGCAGACACTACCGTTCGTCTCCCTATAACCGCTCTTCCCAGCCAACTGGTGACATTGATCGCATAGGCGGAATCTCTACGCTCATCGCTCCATAAACTCGAGGAACTGTTAAAGGAATACTCCCCACTGATGAGCGGATCGATAGAGACGGCCGTGGACACAGCGATTAAATATGGGGCTGTATTCGCAGAGGTCGGTTCTCCCATACGGATATCAGCGGTCTGTTGACACCGCGTAGTTGAATCCGATTACTAAGGCTGTCTTCGGTGTCGCCAGCGTCACATTTCAGGTTCGTGTTCGCTACTTGTGTATCAGGGGGGGAGGTGACGCTCAGCCGTTTAGCTATTGAAGGAACAAAACAAATATGACCAGATGCCTTCGGGCCTTCTTGACCGGTTGCAACGCATTTTACCAATGGTGGACACGGTTGCAGATGAGATTCTTTCCGAAGGGACGGAAAATTTGGAAAAAATCATCTCGCGAATGTTCGAAGTGATGTACAGAGTCGCGAAATTTTCGTGTGACTATGTCAAACGTAGTAGGTGGTCATTTTCTGGATTTGGCCCGCGCTGATGATTGCAGCGAGAACGGTGGGTGGGCCGGCCTACGCGGAGACGATGGAAGAAATGGACAGAGACTTGACCAAGGTCATCGAGGACTTCATGCGTGCAGTGGATGTCGAGACTCTCCGCCTAGCAAAGAAGCATGGTAGGCACACATTGCCTCGATCTGGCGAGAGTTCATTCTCATTGGTTTTGTATAGAGCGAACAGAGAGCGAGCGAATAGAGCGAGAGCGAATAGAACGAGAGAAGGAAGTGCGAGAGCGAGAAGTGCGAGAGCGAGCAGAGCAAGAGCGAGCAGAGCAAGAGCTTTTGCTTAGGCGACTCAAACCTATCGAAACCAGCTACCACTGGGACCTCTGCTGTATGGATGGGACCCGCCAATCGCTCCTTAACCAAATCCTAGCCTGGGTAACTAACAAATCGGACCAGAAAGATAAAGGCAACGCACAATGGATCTACGGCTTACCAGGAATCGGCAAAACGTCGTTGGCTCACTCCATCTGTGCAAACCTTCACACGGGAAGGCATCTTGCTGGTGCCTTTTTTTGCCGAAGGGATGACCCGAATTTGAGCGAGCCCAAATATATCCTTCCGACTCTCATCTACAAACTCGCCATAATCTTCCCCCCCTTTGGGAGCATTGTGGCGGAGAGCTTTCGTAACGACCCAAACCTGACACCAGAGTCGATGCAGTACTCTCTCTTCCTCGACTTCATCCGCGATCTTTCTCACCACCCAAATCACAATCTCGTCTTTGTCATTGACGCACTCGACGAATGTGGTGACAATCAAAGTCGTGCAGGGGTTCTGAGGATTCTGACAAATGCCGCCGCACAAGCGCCGTGGCTTAAGCTCATTATCACCAGCAGACCCGAGGCCGATATCCTACGTTTCTTTGATGCTCCCACCCAGTCCTCATGTTTCCGATATGACTTGGCTGCGGATCAGGAAGCCAGTACTGATTTGCAAACTTTCGCCCGAAGTCAGTTCGATTTGGTGGCGTCGCAATGGCATCTCTCCACCCCTTGGCCAGAGGTGTCGCGCTTTAACCAAGTGATCTCTCGAGCGCACGGTCTTTTCATCTTTGTCAAGACTCTTATTCTTACCCTTCAGCAATGTGAAGACCCCGAAGAGTCTTTGAAGGCCGCCGTGCAAGACTCGGCCAGCACCGGCTTGGAGTCTCTATACGTACTGTACTCTAGTATCCTACAAGCACGAATAGTGCGCAGCAACCCCGAGTTTAGACAGGTGATTGGAGTACTTCTTACTACGGCTCCGTACCGACCACTGCGCGAAGAAACAATTGCAGAGCTGGCAGGGGTAAAACCGAATCTTGTCAAGAAGTGGGTGGACGATCTCAGCTCGTTGCTATATCGAGACGAGAGGGCCAGTAGAGTGATTCGTGTCCGGCATTTGTCGGTTTTGGATTTCTTTGTCAGCAGAGACTGTCCCCGTGACTATCAGATCAGCCTGCAAGACGCGAACGTGCAGTTGGGGATTGCTTGTCTCAAGACGATGGTCGAGCAACTCCATTTCAATATCTGCAAGCTTGAAGATTCCCGGCTCACCAATGCGGATATCAAGGATCTCCCATCCCGAATCAAAGAGAACATTTCCGACGCTTTGCAGTACAGTTCTCTTCATTGGTCAAATCACCTATGCTTTTCTCCCAACCATGGTGATCAGCGCATGTGGCGCAGCTTGGGGGAATTCTTTGAAGGGGTACTCCCATTATTTTGGATTGAAGTATTGAGCATCATGGGGATGGTCCCGATTGGTGCTCCAAGCCTTCGAAGAGTGATACCATGGGTCAAGGTGAGTACAGTTCCAGTTTGCCGTTGGTTTGCATTACGAATTGATTCAATGTTGCTTTTAGGATACCGATTCAGACTTTTCTAAGAGAATTCAGGATATATGTCGCTTCATAATCACCTTCCACACGCCCGTCTCTGTCAGTGCCCCACACACCTATATTTCAACGGGACCCTTCCTACCCTCACAGTCGCCATTGTCAACCATTTTCAGCACGGTGTTTACTAAAGCCATAAAGGTGCAAACCGGGAAATTGCCGTCATGGCCAGCGCCGCCATTGAAGTGGATTGGACACACTCACGGAGTAAACTGTATTCGTTATTCCCCTGATGGGTACCACATTGTCAGTGGATCCTCAGACAGGACGATTCGAATCTGGGATGCCGAGACAGGTGCTGTTGTTGGTGAACCACTACGAGGGCATAGCGGGAGTGTGCGGTCGGTTGCTTACTCTCCCGATGGACGGCAAATTATCTCTGGATCCCTTGATGGCACCATTCGAATATGGGATCCCAAGACTGGTGCTGCAGTTGGTAAACCGCTGGAGGGGCATACCGACGGCGTGTGGTCCGTTGCCTACTCTCCAGATGGACGGCATATCATATCTGGGTCCATGGACAGCACCATTCGCATCTGGGATGCTGATATTGGTTCTGTAGTCGGCAAACCTCTGGAGGGGCACACTGAGCCTGTGAATTCCGTTGCTTGCTCTCCCGATGGGCAGCACATTATTTCTGGATCCGTCGATGGCACTATTCGAATATGGGATATCGATGCTGGTGCTGTTGTTGGAGAGCCGCTAGAGCGGCATATTGGGGGTGTGCGGAGCGTTGCTTACTCTCCCGATGGGCGGCACTTCGTCTCCGGATCCTATGATAACACCATTCAAATCTGGGATTCCGAGACTGGTACCATAGTTGGAGAGCCCCTGATGGGACATACCGAGACAGTGTCGTCCGTTGCTTACTCTCCCGATGGGCGGCACATCATCTCCGGGTCCAGAGACGAGACAATTCGAATCTGGGATGCCAAGACTGGTGTTTCAATTGGCATTCCTCTAAAGGGGCACACTGAGTCTGTATGGTCTGTCATTTACTCTCCCGATGGGCGGTACATCACGTCCGGGTCCATTGACTGCACCATTCGAATATGGGATGCCGAGACTGGTGCTGCAGTTGGCAAACCTTCTCCAGAGGGGGATAACAGGAATGGTGTGTTCTCCGTTGCGTACTCTCCCGATGGGCGGCACATTATCTCCGGATCCAATGATAGCACTATTCGAATCTGGGACGCCGAGACTGGTGCTGCGGTCGGCAATTCTCTAGAGGGGCACATCGGGGGGGTGTTATCCGTTGTATACTCTCCCAACGGGCGGCACATCGCCTCCGGATCCGAAGACAGGACCATTCGAATCTGGGAGGCCGACACTGGTGTCACAATCGGCAGGCCTCTAAAGGGGCACACTAGTAATGTGCGGTGTGTCATTTACTCTCCTGATGGGCGGTATATTGTCTCCGGGTCCTCTGACGGGACCATACGAATCTGGGATGCTTCGACTGGTGCTGCAGTTGGCGAACCCCTAGTGGGCCACGACGGCTATGTATCGTCTGTGGCTTACTCACCAGACGGGCAGCACATTGTCTCTGGATCTTTTGACGAGACTATTATGATCTGGGATGCCAAAACAGGTACTGCACTCGGCAATCCTCTAGAGGGACATACTCTTAATGTGCTATATGTTGCTTACTCTCCCAACGGACAGCACATTGTCTCTGGATCTGATGACAGAACTATTCGGATCTGGGACGCCAAGACTGGTGCTGCAGTCGGCAAGCCTCTAGTTGGGCACAATGGCTACGTGCCATCTGTTGCTTACTCTCTGGATGGGCGGTTCATCATATCTGGATCCTTTGACTGGACCATTCGAATATGGGATGTTGCGACTGGTGCTGCAGTTGGCAAACCGTTAGTGGGCCACGATGGCGCTGTACATGCGGTGGCTTACTCACCTGGCGGGCAGCACATTGTCTCTGGATCTAGTGATGGCACTATCAAGGTGTGGGACACCTATCCACATATTTCGCCCCAGCCTTCCTCTCATGACCAAATACGTACCAATTTTTGTGCACAGCCAGACCCAGATGGTTGGGTCAGAGATACAGACCACGGCTTACTGTATTGGGTACCCCTAGACTGTCGTACAGGCCTCCATTCACCTGCTCTCCTGACACTCCATCTCACACCTCCTACTCGATCAGTTTCTCTTGGTTTTGAGGACTTTGTTTATGGAACTGCTTGGACCCAAATTTTCAACGGTGACCATCCTTAACCATCCTTTCCTTTGTGCTTTGTACTTGTACTGTAGTATGGTTTATTTGTTGCTCCTGGTCATTATAGTTTCAGTGACTTCATTCTTGAGCTTCTCACTTTGGTACAATTAGAATCTAGCAGGATCTCCGCCTGGTCTCGTCTCCCCCATAATTGAGAACTATCACGGGGTCGAGTACGCTCACGTCAGCATGTAGTCTGTCAAAGCTTGAATATGGTAATGCTCTCAACAGCCATTCGATGCTGAGAACTGGATGCCACCAAGTAACCAATTTCTGTATTACATAAGTACAATACTCCAACCACTCACCGTGCCACCTTTGTTCTTGGCTTCGTAACAGTCCTACACAAATTCTTATCTTACCAACTCAGAAGGAGTACCCCTCGCGATGGCCTGTCCTCAGTTGTCAGGCGCGTGCCACGTCACAAGTCCCGAGGACAATGGCACTTTATTTGAGCCAGCCACGGCATAAATAGCAATCAATATCAGATGGCAACTCATTAAATAGCAATCAAATATCTGAGACCAGTGTAATCCATTCCGTGAGCCCATGAGGCACGAATAGGTTGCCCGAGGCCGGTTTCAACTCCGAGGAATATACCAACTTAGAACCTACGGGCACCTAAAGAAGGTCAAGTGGTTACCTGGGGTGTGAGTGATAAGTGAGGTGAAATAGGAGCAAAAAAATGTGACAGACCTAGGGGGACTTGGAAGGTGGGCTGGACGTCCCATTAGGAAGGAGCGGGGGGCTTGAAGGTGGTGGTGGGGGAGACTGGCGCCCGTCTTCAGGTTTAGGAGTACCAGAAAGGGGTGGCGGGGGAGGGCCGGTACTAGACGGGGGCGGCAGGGGAGGCTCGCTCAAGTGACCATCCTTAGGATTGGGAGCACCAGGATTTTGTGGCGAAGCGATATCACCACGGCGCGCCTTGCCTGAGCCTCCATCCTCCGGTTGTGGAGTAGGAGATAGAGGTGCCGGGGGAGCGTTGGTACCAGTCGGAGGTGGGTGGGGGGGCGTGCTACCGATAGGCGGGCGGCCACTTGGAGGAGGGGGGGTGAACGTCCCACTCGGCGGGAAGTTGGGAGGCGAAAGCGGAAGCGGGGAGCGATTTGGGGCCAATTCTGGCGTCAGGTCTTGCTTCCTGTTATCAACCTAGAAAAATCGTCAACTATATCGAGGTGAAAGCGATCAATCAACTCACTGGAGCACCTGCGACAAGTGCGGCGGAGGCAACGGCAATAAGGACAGTGAAACGCATATTAATGTAGTCTCTTGGGTAGTAGTAAAAGATGGTGGATGCGGGTGCTTGATCTGAGCCTCCAACTTGCGCTCTCAGTCATCGCTTTTATACGAGAGGGGTGCCAAATTCAGGTATTTGTCGGTCACTCCATGGAACCAATATTACCCCGACTGATGGCGCAGCGCAGGGTCACTGTGGGTATTCGTGGTTGAAGGAGACGCCGCAGATTGTGAGATCGGAGGTGATTTTTGTATTTTTGGAATGAGTTCTGGCTCTTTTGGAGCGTAACCATACTATTTACGTCAGTAAAGTAGGTCCGTGGACTTCCAAAGGGGGAAAGGTGCGACATTACTGCGGCCGCAAGGCAGCTGCGGCGCAAAGGATCGACGTGGCGACGGCATCCAGGGACGACATGGATACACGAGAAATGTTGAAACACACAGTGGAAGTGGTGGAGACCGTTCGATGCTAAGAGGTCGAATGCCCTTGAATTCATCAAAGGTCTGCGCCGGGCCGATCAAGAGGAAATCGTGCTCCTATATACGATATGGAGCATGAGATAAATATTTGAGCACCTTCAAGTCTACCTATTCGTGCTTTCGCGGGTACTCTTTGCAGCCCGATTCCGTCATTGCTGCGGAGGCCCAAATTTACTACGTAAAAGGATATACATATTAATAGACCAGTCAAGGTGATGTAGCGACAATAATTGAGTGCATTTCGCGTTGACCGGACAAGGAAATCTCCATACAGTGTTCTCTAGCAGGCCGGGAAAATAGGTGACTTGAATGTAATGATGAGATTGAAAGTGCCTCGGAGCTTCAGGACCATTGGTTTCAAAATCTACCTCCGTTTCCTTCAACGAAGCACCGAGTTCGAACGCCAAGAAGACGATTGAAATAACACGAGC
>Ga0307513_10005984_pt1 | contig 15970 bp, 17 predicted proteins | sample 15_EM_MG_FD_202174 | JGI IMG/M metagenome (GOLD analysis project Ga0307513, IMG submission 202174) | Populus trichocarpa ectomycorrhiza microbial communities from riparian zone in the Pacific Northwest, United States - 15_EM | ecosystem: Host-associated > Plants > Roots > Unclassified | place... | reverse complement strand
CCTTCATGACTTCTTCGACGGATAATTTCGCTGCTGAGTGGGTTCCGATTGATGGCGCTCACGAAGACATCCAGTCTGGAGCTATGCGTAGACCAGAAATCGGCCATCAAAATGGTGGCAATACATCGTGTGTATTTGCATTGGGGGTGGGCGTAGAGTTGCCGGGAGGAGCTGCCTCGGAGTTGACTGCACCGGATGCGACTGTGGCTGGGTCGATGGATGATCTTGGTATGAGAATGGATAGAGATATGGACAGAGAACTGGTAAGTTTTCTTCCCTTCTCCTTCGACGCTTCACCTTACTGTGATCCCTAGCCAGCGCAGATGCCCCGCACCACACCATCATCCAATATCTTTTCCACATGGCACCATGACGTCACGGTCAGTGTCGATAGCTTGCTGTTAGCGGCGGATACCGAGAGTAGGGACGGTATGACAACCACAATGAGAGAGATGGATTCGAGGGCAACCAATGGGAACCCTTCGTCCCGCAATGAGATGGTCGCAACGGCTCTTCCGGTAGAATGTGAAATCGATTGGCCGGTCGACGCCTCCCTCAATGAGGGCACCGTTGATTCGAACCGCGAGTCGCCCGACATTAGCCCCGATACAAGGGACACCGAGAGCAGTACCGACGTGGAGATGGATGAAGGTCGAATGGTTAAAGCTGCGAACGAAGTTCAAGGACCCAGAACCGCGATCGGCCCATCCCGCGGTCCCGTTCTCCCCGCGGACTTCGAGGGCGATGTCCCCATGTTGAAAGCACGGTTACGCAAGAAGGGTGCGGATCAACAGGCGATAGAGCAGTGTGACACCGTCTTCGAGAATGGGGTCACAATTGAAGCCCTTGAGAAGCGAATGACGCGAGAGCAGTGTGAAAGGCTCAGAGTGCGGGACGGAAAGCAATTCAGGCTGTTTCTTGCGGTTGCAGCGGGGGAAGGGGTGGTGGATGGCCGGATGGCCGAACGGCATCGGTGCTGTCTGTGCCCTCCCGGCAAGGAATATAAAAACCATCGCGATGCTTTGCGGCACTTGATCAAAGATCACTTTGGGCTGAGTTTCAAATGCGGACGATGGTCAGTCTCTTCAATAACATGGAAACGCATGCTCACCGACGCTCGACAGCACTCATCATTGCTTCACGCGCCCGGAATTGACGAGGCACACTAAAATCAAGCATAGTGTGCTCGTTGATAGGTGAGGAGATTCGGCGAATAAGCCGGTTGCGGTAATGAGTCGGGACAAATGGCTATCTGGATATTGGCAGGATAAGGGTACAATGTTCAGAATAGAAAGTTCATTAGATGGCATTTGATGGGAGAGTGAGTACGTTGCCTTACCAGTTCAATCGCGTTTCGTGGGTGGGTGGGGTGAAACCACTCCCGGGGGCCTTGAAAGCTAGCGATTCAAATATCGAGTCTGAAAATCCAATACCTGGTGTCCAGCATCAGTTGTGGTTGACCAAGAGAAAGAAATGCGCAATCCAAGTGGTGTGAATGTGATCCACAGGGAAAGAACATCCTAATCATATCACTAGTTCCTCATAGGAAACTCACAAAAGCATATATCGTGGGATCCAGTGCAGAGAGAGGATGGGGGAGGGGGATATGGGGTGAGGGGGCGAAGCAAGAATGAAGGATAGGTTGGTTTGGGGTACCCTGAGACTGTCTAATGCCTTTGTTTCTTCCTACATTCTTTCGGCTCGACCACGACATCTCTATTCAGCCTCCTGTCTCTGGGAGTGGGGTGACCCCGACGCCACTTACATAAGCTTATCTCTCGGACCGGAACACACGCCGAGTAGGGTGTGACAAGGGACGACCACGACGTTTATCTAAGGTAATTCCCGTGTCACTTTATTAAACTTTCGCTCAGATAAGTGTCTATGCCATCAGTGTGCCCAGCATTGGCTGATTCATGTAGCTGATTCACGTATCTGAGCACCTTGATGCAGGACTCGGCCTAATGCCAGTATCGCAAACATGTACGCGTAGTATTACAGAGCGATGTCATCAGGCTTCGCTCGTCTTTTCCCCAACTCAGGGGCCTGCTTCCACAAACATCTCCACCGCGTCTCGTGCTATTAACCGGAGAATAGGCAAGCGAATAGACTCGTTCTATAATAGTCAGCCGCTTTCCAGCCCAACCGCCAGTTCGATCGTCCTCGCCCCGGCACTCCTATCAGCTTCTGCTGGGCCATGGCACAGACCCAGTGCAATGGCCAGTCTGTCACCGTGATGCCCAACACATGTGACCTTCAGGACGGATTTCCGCACTCCTCTGCTCCTCTCGAGGACAAGACACCAGCCTCCGCCATATCACAATCTATCACAAGCGGGAGCTGGGGCATACCAAGCTGAAGCTAGGTGAACGGGATGTAGTCGAACTCGTCAGGGGATAGTTCACTTTCGCGGGAATGTGTAAATGAGGTGAGCTTCCGCACCGCCTTGTCCAGTTGGCCGGTGAGTTTGATACAGAATGGTTCAGGAAGAGGGAGGAGGTTAGCGTTCCATGTGATAGGAATGAAGTGGAAGCCATGGAATGGGTGAGGCCTCATGGAGAGAGGGACGCCGCGTCGAGAGACTCATGGTTAACGGCTTTAAATGGACAGGTTGTCACCTCAGACGAGGAGTGGGACTCAGTGGAGCGTAGACGTCCACAGTAGAAGCCCACAGTAGAAGTACACAGGTCATTGGAAACAATGATATTATGGCTTCGAAGCCTTTTCTCATAGTTTTCCTGTTCCAGAAATGTACCGTTGCCGAAAATGGTTGTCAGTGTTCTCAAACATCGAATATGGTGAGTAATTACGGTGGTACGAATTCTGTTCACCATCACTGGCTGTAGATGTGTGGCTTGGTGTCCCAACTCATTTGCGGTCCCGACAGCGACAGAGACGGCATGCAGGAGCCAAGGTGAACATTCCAGTGTTGTCGTTATCGTCGATTTGGTTGCATTTTTGTCATCGAGAAGACGGATGGCAAGAAATGAGTTTTGTGAGAACACATAGAAATGCAAAATTTCCTCTCCAGATATCTAAACTACTAAGGGAAATATATCGGGCGTCCCACAATTGTGCGTCGTTCGAGAGGTACAACAAAGCTAAGAGCTAGCTGCAATATAGTACGCGAATAAACCTTCCATGATTGCACCTCAGCACCTTTCGTCATTCAGAAGCAAAATAACCGTCATTGAATTTGAAGAGCGAGAAACAGATCATAAGAAAGGGGAGCTCGCGTCTGACTCCTAGAGAGATGGCGCTGTATAGCAATAGATCGAAGAACGAGATAGTACTCAAGAATCCCTGATCCCTCGTGTTCTTTCCCATGTCATTGTGAGCGATGGTTGAGGGTAGAATCGGTCTGCGATTCTCAAAGACACATTCACGAGACTAGCCAGCTGCGGAACCATTGCTACAGCGATTCGACCGAGATGTTACAGGACGCGGAGCGCTCAGCCTGCCCTACCCTGTGGTGCCGTGAGCAGCCACAGAAGTGTTGGAGTGCTGCAAGAGCCGGGCTTCCGCTCACACGCCCTGTGTGGAGAAGCACTGCGTGAGCTATGTGCAAAGCTCATAGGCGCCGGTGAGTTTATTTCGACATCTTTGCTGTCAAGAGGCGGGCTCGCTCACACTGTCAGTGGAATGGGCTCCAAAAGGGAAGCCGTTGTTGAGCAGTGCACAGATCTTCCCTCCTTCCTGACCCATTTGTTAGGTCTGGATCGGGCGACGGGTCCAGTTGTTTGCCCATATTATTCAGGCGTCACAGTACTGTGGCGGAGCTCTGGCAGTAGGAAATTCACCACCAGACAATGTTCCCACTCGATGGACGCGTATCGACGCGTCAAGCGAGCGACTCGCTTACCTTGATCGTTCAGGTCCCCGGCGAGATTCTTGATACGCGGAGAAGTTCATTGTCAGTGATACTTGACAAGATATGAAGGGGTGATGCGAAAGCCTTTATCATCCAATAAAATCGTTGTGCTGCAAGTAAATGCACTGAGTCGCCTAGAAGTCGCGAAATTTGCCCTTCATATATTCCTTGTCCCACAATATAAAATCATAAAAGTACTCAGACTGACCCCAAGACGATTGAGCGTTCAAGGACCGACTGGGTTTGTTCCTTTAGAATTGAGTTGTATCAAGGTCGAGCGAATGCAGGCTGGTAAGAAGAGTATTGACGCGGTCCAGGTGAGTGGCAGTTACCCTTAGCGTCGGAGCTTCAAACAACCCTGGTCCCTTGTAATCTCTGGCCGCCAACCTAAGCCGTCCCTTCGACTACTGCTTGTCCCTAAAGCCAAAATAATGTCGAAAAACATGGATGACATTGAATACCGCGCCTTGTTTGACCAATTTGTCCAATTGCCCGTGGACGGAGATGCGTTCTGGAGCCCAAGTTCGGCCCCCATCGAGCGGCTTCCTTTGGGGCCACCACCCCAGCGTCTAGGAACACTAGAGAGGCCCATGATAGGAGGTCAGAAAGTCTTCTGCTCCACTTCCACGTCTATAGCGACTACAGCTCACATCAGTCCTACAAGTAGGTGCGCAGATGCCTGAGTTACCTGGAAGGGCTTCTCCTGTTGCTCCAATGATCGAAGACTCCAATATTCAGAACCGATACAGCATTGTTCCTGTGAAGATGGCAGCGCGGGTCAACTATCCTTCGTACGCCTCAACTGGGCAGCACGAAAGCGCTGTATTACCTACCTGGAAGACTTCCAGAGTTGGCATTCTGTCCAACGACCCCATCTCTCCTATGCTTTTGCATGCGCCCATTTCGCCATTTGCTTTGTCCAATGGTCGACCACCGGTGCAAGATGGTAACACCAGCTTTGGGAGGCAGATTAGTGCGCTTGTCGTTTATAATGAGCTCGCACGCACCACAAATGTTCCTGTAGCACGAAACTATTTGCCACGAGGACGTGTAAATGCGCCTATTCGCCCTAATGAGGCGCCAAGGCAGACGACCGGCTCTACGATGCCTCCGCTGGTCGCCCCAAACATCGTTGAAGGAGCCAGCGACGGATCACTGACGGGCTCGTCTGAGTTCGAGCTCGCTCGCAAGTATGAGCGAGGCGTACCTCGCCCGACCAGCATCCCTGGAAGTCTTATGGCTCCTTCTGGTGGTACCTCTACAAATGTTGTCGACATGACGGACAACGACCCACACCCGGTCATGAAGCCACGAGGTATCCCTGCTGAAGCGTTTGAAGGCGACATTTTGAAACTCAAGGAACGTTTGCTTCGGAAGGGTGCTGAGCCTACTGCTGTTGGTGTGTGCACCAGAATCTTCAGCGAAGGAATTTCAATCGCCGCGCTTGAGGGACCGATGACAAGAGAGGAGAGTGAAGAGCATGGAGTGATCGGGAAGCGATATAGAATGCTGCTCAAAAGGAGCATGGAGTCAGGGGGGATAAAGAATCGCTGCCGGCTCTGCAGTGAGAAAGGTTCCGTCGAATACAAGAACCATCGCGACGCCTTGCGTCATCTGTTGAAGGACCATTTTGGAATGGGTTACGAGTGCAAGCATAACTGGTACGTGTGGTGCTGACCCGGGAAATAGACCATTAACCTTGGCTTTCAGTGCAAAGGTTTGCTATACACCTGCAGAGTTGGTTAAGCACATTAAAATGTGCCACTGATCGAACTCAACCCTACCCATTGCGCAACGGTTTAGTTGCTCCCAGTCTGAGCCGGATTCGTATAATGGAAGACGTAGATACTCGGATTCCAGAGTGAGAGTAGGGACAGTACATATACAGAGAGACATGGCCTGTGTGCGATTTGAGATAGCTAGGCTGTGACTAGGTGGATACTCGGATTGCAGAAGAGTAGTGAAGACAGTATATATTATATATCACGACGAACCGTTAATATCACCATATATGGCCTGTGTGCAATTTAAATTGTCCTAACTGTCAAATGCTACCAGATTCCCGGGTCATCAAGGAGTTACCACACCACTGGGACGTAAACAAAGCGAGTGTGATACAAAATCTTGAATTGGTTACGCCAGCTGGTGCCACTTCGGCTTCAGAATAACTGAAACCAAGGAGCAACTGCAGTCTGTGTTTCTGCATTTCTGTGAAACCCTCAGAGTGAACCGTCTGCCCCAACTTCTCTAACCGTGAGAAAAATATTGCATTGATTCATTGAGTAGCTTTGCTTATTGTCAAACTCATCGTGCTTCAAATCCCCGCGTGTCCAATTGGAGAGAGTCCGCCCTTATAAGTGCAGAGAAAGGCAGACGATTGAGCAGGTGCGCCGTCCGCAGGAATTTAAAAAGCATGAGCGGAGGGGAGAGCAGTGCAACCAGCTCGATGTATGCTTCATCCGACCTCATGATCGCGATGCATTGACACCTTTCCTGCAGCGTAGGCGGCTTAAATTCCTTCAAGGTGGAAAGCAACGGTCAGGGATGGTCCGGCCGTTGTTTTTACTCAAGAGATGCACAAGTCAGCGGGGTAGTCGAACCAGTGCCGTCTGTCTGTCGCGCTGGGTTGTATTGGTCGAGGATAACATGGCGGCCTTGCCACGGCGAGGTGCCTGTCTCTGAGAAGGCGCGACTTCCGGGTTCGACTTGGTTGACCCTCTTCCAGGCGTCGGGATCACGAGTGTGGAGGGCGCGGCCAAAACATATCTTTCCTGGGCCCACGGCATTCGGTCAGTTGTGTGTGTATCGTGTAGTAACAATAGTACCCGATCTACCTTGAAACCCGCACGGTCTGAGGGGGCCCGCATCTCGAGGATTCTCGCCGAGAATCTTCAATGAAAATGGGTGCTGCTCGGACATACGTCCAGGGGTTATATAATGGCGCTGCCACACTGTACTAACAGTAGCTGAAGGTAACATCAGCGGTTGCAGTCTTTCCAACCTTGATACGTTGAGCCATAAGGGCAATGTAACAAGCCGCTATCGTCCGCGTCCGCCCCTTTCCGCCTGCACATCGCACGGCAGCTTATTTTCGTCCTGAATCACCTTAATAATGAGATTTACCTGCTCACGTGAATTGATAGTGTCCAATAGGCATAAGGGCAAGGGTGATCCGTTCGCCGTCGAACCATTTATCACCAAGGGGCACTCCTTCTGTGATGGTAACGATATGATAGGTACCAAGAGTTGGCGATACAAGAAATTTTCTTCGCCTCGATGCATGGATAAAGTGGAAGGCGAGAATCCAATGAAAGCAATGAGGGCGCTGGAAGAGTTCAGTGTTGGGAAGAGTGATCGTGGGGAAATACGAGGGTCCGAGGTTACTGTTGGAGATCTTTCACCGCCGTTTATATTCTGAGGTTGGGATCGCGCGGGGCCATATGGCCACAAGCATTCCCAGTAACTGCCCCATCTCCTTCTGGAACGTTTGACCCCACTTTCGTGTTCAGCGCACTATAGCACACGCCACTTGACGTATCCAAGTATACCCGTCGCCCCTCACCTTGACTGGAACCTCGTAAGCAAGGGAGAATCGAAACAAGGCGGTCAAGCTCATCAGGAGGTAGTTCATTTTGCGGAATGGTGTGGATGAGGGGGGCCTCTGCATCACCGTGTCCAAGCTCGCTGATGAGGTCTATGTGTGTAGAAGGCCGGGTTTCTAGTGAAGGAGAAGGCCAGCGTCCTGTGCGATAGGAGCGAAGTGGAATTCATGAATGTGGCCTTCAATGACGACTGGAAAGAGGGACGCCACGCGATAGGGGCCTGAAGTGGAAGTTCTGGAATTGATGAGGTCTCATGGAGAGAGGGACGCCGAGTCGAGAGAGACATGGTTAACGGCTTTAAATGGACAAGTTGTCACCTCAGACGAGGGGTGGGACTCAGTGGAGCGTGACGTCCACAGTAGAAGTACACAGGTCATTGGAAACTATGATATTATGGGCTTCGAAGCTTTTTCTCATAGTTTTTCTGTTCCAGAAATGTACCGTTGTCGAAAATGGTTGTCAGTGTTCTCAAACATCGAATATGGTGAGTAATTACGGTGGTACGAATTCTGTTCACCATCACTGGTTGTAAATGTGTGGCTTGGTGTTCCAACTCATTTGTGGTCCCGACGGCGACAGGGATGGCATGCAGGAGCCAAGGTGAACATTCCAATGTCGTCGTTATTGCCGATTTGATTGCATTTCTGCTGTCGAGAAGATGGGTGGCATAAAAAGAGTTGAAAGAGTTTGGTGAGAACATATATAGAAATGCAAAAAAATCTATATATACAAACTACTGAGGGAAATACATCGGGCGTTCCACAATTGTGCCTCATTTGAGTGGTACAACAAAGCCAAGAGCTAGCCGCAATGTAGTACGCGAATAAACCTTCCATGATTGCACCTCAGTACCTTTCGTCATTCAGAAACAGAATGACCATCAGTGAATTTGAAGAGAGAGCAATAGATGATAAGAAAAGGGAATTCGCAGCCGACTCCTAGAGAGATGGCACTGTATAACAATAGATCGAAAGACAAGATAGTACTCAAGAGTCCCTGATCCCTCGTGTTCTTTCCCATGTCATTGTGATGGCTGAGGGTAGAATTGGTCGGCAATTAATTCTCAAAGACACATTCACAAGACGAGCCGGCTGCGGAACCATTGCTATGGCGATTCGACCGAGATGTTATAACACTCGGGGCGCCCAGCCGGCCATACCCTGTTGTGCCGCGAGCAGCCACGAGAGTGTTGGGTCGCTGGGGAGAACCGGGCTTCCACTCACACGCCCTGTGTGGAGAAGCACTGCGTGAGCTATGTGCGAGGCTCATAGGCGCCGATGAGTTTATTTCGACGTCTTTGCTGTCAAGAGGCGGGCGCGTTCACACCGTCGGTGGAATGAGCACCTAAAGGGAAGCCGTTGTACAGTCCATGTATCTTCCCTTCTTCCTGACCCATTTTTTAAGTCTGGATCGGGCGACGGGTCCAGTTGTTTGCCCATATTATTTAGGCGCCACAGTACTGTGGCGGAGCTCTGGCAGTAGGAAATACATCACCAGGCAATGTTACCGCTTGATGGACGCGTAACGACGCGTCGAACGAGCGACTCGCTTATCTTAACCGCTCAGGTTCCCAGCGAGACTCCTGATACGCGGAGAAGTTCATTGTCAGTGATACTTAACAAGATACGAAGGGGGTGATATAAAAGCCGTTATCATCCAATAAAATCGCTGTGTGCTGCAAGTAAATGCTATTGCGCGAACCGAGTCGCCTAGAAGTCGCGAAATTTGCCTTTTATATGTTCCTTATTGTCCCACGTTATGTCGTGCGGGGACACCACGTTATAAATCATAAAAGTACTCAGACTGGTCCCAAGACCAACTGGGTTTGTTTCCTAGATTTCGAGTTGTATCAACGTCGAGCGAATACTGGCTGGTAATAATAGTACTGACGCGGTCCGGGTGAGTGGCAGTCATCCTTAGCGTCGGAGCCTCAACCAACTCTCATCCCTTGTGACCTTTGGCCGCCGACCTAAGCCGTCTCTTCGACTACCGCTTGTCCCTAAAGCCATAATAATGACGCAAAAATATGGATGATGTTGAATACCGCGCCTTGTTTGACGAATTTGTTCAATTGCCGGTGGAAGGAAATGGCCTCCGGAGCCCAAGTCCGGCGCCCATCGAGCCATCCCATTTCGAGCCATCACCCCAGCGTCCAGGAACACTGGAGAGGCCCATGGTAGGAGGTCAGAAAGCCATTTGCCCCACTTTCCACATCCATAGCAACTACTGCTCACATCAGTCCTACATGTAGGTGCACAGATGTCTGAGTTAGCTGGGAGAGCTCCTCCTGTTGCTCCAGTGATCGAAGACTCCAATATCCAGAACCGATACAGCGTTGTTCCTGTTATGGTGGCACCGCGGGTCAACTATCCTTCGTACACCTCAGCTGAGCAGCACGAAAGCGCTGTACTACCTACCTGGACGACTTCTGGAGTTGACATTCTGCCCAACGACCCCATCTCTTCCATGCTTCTGCATGCGCCCATTTCGCCATTTGCTTTGCCCAATGATCAACCACCGGTGCAAAATGGTGACACCAACTTTAGGAAGCAGATTAGTGCACTTGTCAATTATAATGAACTCGCGCGCACCACAAATATTCCTGTAGCCCGAACCTATTTGGCACCAGAACGCGCAAATGCCCCTATTCGCCCTAATGAGGCGCCAAGACAGACGAACGGCTCCACAATGTCCCTGTTGGTCGTCCCAAACATTGTTGAAGGTGCCAGCGACGGGTCGCTGACGGGCTCGTCCGAGTTCGCGCTCGCTCGCAAATATGCGCGAGGCGCACCTCGCCCGACCGATATCCCTAGAGGTCCTATGGCTCCTTCTGGTGGTACCTCTACAAATGCGGTCGACATGACGGAAAGCGGCCCACATCCGGTCATGAATCTGCGAGGTCTCCCCGCTGAAGCGTTCGAAGGCGACGTCTTGAAACTCAACGAACGTTTGCTTCGGAAGGGTGCTGATCCTACTGCTGTTGGTGTGTGCACCAGAATCTTCAGCGAGGGGATTTCAATCGCCGCGCTTGAGGTACCGATGACAAGAGAGGAGAGCGAAGAGCATGGAGTGATCGGGAAGCGATATAGAATGCTGCTCAAGAGGAGCACGGAGTCGGGGGGTATAAAGAATCGTTGCCGGCTCTGCAGTAAGGAAGGTTGCATCGAATACAAGAACCATCGCGACGCCTTGCGTCATCTGTTGAAGGACCATTTTGGAATGGGTTACGAGTGCAAGTATAACTGGTATGTGTGGTGCTGACCTGGGAAATAGACCATTAACTTTGTCTTTCAGTCCAAAAGTCTGCTATACACCTGCAGAGTTAGCAAAGCACATCAAAATAAGCCACCGGATCGAAATCAACCCTACCCATTGTAGAACGGTTTAGTTGCTCCCAGTCTGAGCCGAATCGTATATTGTAAGGTGTAGATACTCGGATTCCAGAGTGAGCGTGAGGACAGTATATATATGGCCTGTGTGCGATTTGAGATCGCTAGGCTGGGACTGGGTAGATACTCGGATTGCAGAAGAGCGGTGAGGACATAGTGTGTTATATATCCCGATATATAGTCTATGTGCAATTTAAAGTGTCCCTAACTGTCAAAGTTACCAGACCCCCGGGTCATCAAAGAGTTACCACTCCGCTGGAACCCGTTTAAACAAAGCAAGTGTATACAAAACCTTGAATTGGTTATGTCTCCATGCCGAAACCGAACTCAAACTTCCCAACGGAACAACTAAACCCAAGGAGCAACTGTAGTCTGTGTTTCTGCATTTCTACATTTCTACATTTCTGCAGATCCCTCAGAGTGAACAGTATGTCCTGACGTGTTTTATCAATGAAAACAATAATGTTGCATTCATTCATTGACTCGCTTTGGTTATTGTTAAACTCATTGCGCTTCACATCCCCCACGTGTCCAATCCTCGTTTCCTGCGAGAAAGTTTCCACACCTAACCACCGTCCCACTCCCTCAACCCTGCCGTCATAGAACCGCGAAGGCTGCTGGGCCATCCCCTCGAGCTCCTCATCAATCTGCATAATGGCACCCGCACCCTCCTCCATTCGTCCGTGAATACGCATGAAGGTGGGTACAATTGCGATCCTTGTCCCTCCAGCTTAGCTTAGAGGACGTCCCTCGATGCCAACACCTTCCTCGACCGGTGTATAGATCAAGCGCAAGGAACCGGTCAGGCAGTCGCGTATACTTGATACAATGCACACACACCATCCATTCTCCGAAAAGGACGTACCACTCGAGGGAGCTACAGTCTACGCCTAGGATTCCCTTCAAAACTTCACGGCGTTTCCTCACCCAAATAGTGGGCTCCTTAAGTTGGATGTGCGGCTTCGAGTTGACGCAGTTCTGGATTAGTATTCGTCCTAAGGAGTCGAGACAGATACCGAGGTTAGCACCATCGATCTTCTCTGTGATAACAATCTGACCCGCAGGGGTAAACCTAAGTGCAGAGAAGGCAGACGAGGTGGGCGCGGTGGTGTCGTCCTCCATTGCGGGTCCGGGGTTGAGCAGGTGCGCCATCCGCAGGAATTTGAAAAGCGTGAGCGGATGGGAGAGCAGTGCAACTAGCTCGGCGCATGCTTCAAACGATGTCACCCTCCTGATGCATTGACACCCTTTCCTGCGGCTCCTTCAAGGTGGAAGCGACGGCGCACTTCGAACATGCGGGTCAGGGATGAGAGTAGGGTAGTCCAACCGTTGTTTTGCTCGAGAGATGCACAGGTCAGCGGGGTAGTCGAACCAGTGCCGTCTTTCTGTCGCGCTGGGTTGTATTGGTCGAGGATAACACGGCGCCCTTGCGACGGCGAGGTATCTGTCTCTGAGAGGGCGCGACTCCGGGTTCGACTTGGTTGACCCTCTTCCAGGCGTCGGGATCACGAGTGCGGGAATCACAAGCACGAGTGTGGAGGGCCACGGCACAAAAAGGACTTTCCTGGGCCTGCGGTATTTGGTCAGTTGTGTGTGCGTGTCGTGTAGTAACAATGGTATCCGATCTACCATGAAGCCCGCACAGTATGAGGAGGTCCGCATCTCGAGGAATCTCGCCGAGAATTTTCAATGAACCTGGGGGCGATTCGGTCATACGTTCAAGGGGTATATAATGGCGCTTCCACACTGTACTAACCTACTTACTCACAAACATCCAGCTGGGGCGTCCTTGGTCGGATCATTTCCACTGCGTTTATAGCAGCTGAAGGTATCATCAGCGGTTGCAGTCTTTCCAATCTTGATATATTGAGCCCATAAGGGCAGTGCGACAAGTCGCCATCATCCGCTTCCGCTCACTTCCACCTGCGCCGTACACGGCAGCTTGTTTTGTCCCGAATCACCTCAGCAATGAGGTTTACTTGCTCATGTATCGAGAATTGATAGTGTCCAATGGGCCTATAGGCAAGGTCGATCCATTCGCCTGTCAAATTATTTCTCACCGAGGGGCATTTATTCTGGGAGGGTAACGAACCAAGAGTTGGAGATGTAAGAAAGTATATAGTTTCTTCGCCTCAAGGCATGGGTAAAGTGGAAGGCGAGAATCCAGTGAAAGAAGTGAGGGAGCTCGAAGAGTTCAGTGTTGGGAAGAGTGATCGTGAGTAAATACGGGATTACGAGGTTAGTGTTGGAGATCTTTCGTCGCCGTAAACACTCTGAGGTTGGGATCGCAGGTCTTTGAGCCCGATGGGCGAGCCAGATCATTCCCGGTAGTTGCTCTACCTCTTCCTTCTGGAGCATTTGTCTCCACTTTCGTGTTCAGCGCACTCTAGCATACGCCACTTGACATCCCGTCGCCCCTCACCTTAACTGGAACCTCGTAAGGAAAAGATAATTGAAACGAGGCGGTCGAGCTCATCAGGAGGGAGTTTACTCTGCGGAATGGTATGCATGAGGGGGACCTCTGCATCACCGTGTCCAACCTCGCTGATGAGGTCTATATGGGTAGAAAGCCGGTTTTCTCGTGAACGAGGCTAGCGCCCTGTGCGATAGGATCGAAGTGAAAGTTATGGATGTGGCCCTCAATGTCGACTAGAAAGAGGGACCCCGCGCGATAGGGGCCTTGTGGTCGGTTTAGGTTATGTACCTCAGACGAGGAGTGGGGCTCAATGGGTCATGGGTGTCCATAGGATATATATAGGCCACTGGAGACTATTGTGGCTTTGCCATAGATTTTCTGTTCCAGAAAATGTACAGTTGTCAATCAAAAGTTGATAGCGATATTCTCAAACTCCGAGTACAACATAATGAGTTGCTCACATACAATGAAGTCTGCTCATCATCACTGGTCGTTTGGCTTGACGTTTCAACTTATTGGCGACCCCAGCGGCGATAGGGGCGGCAAGAGTTAAGATGAACACTCTCGTGTTGTCTTTGTGGTTGAATTGGTTGCATCTCTGCTGCTCTCCGTGTTCTTGTGTGTAAGGAGCGCGGGTTCGTCCTGAGGCGTCCTAGTACGGTGAGATGCATGGTAAGGAAGGCTTTGTGGGAACACGTAAAGGTCCTCAATAGATACTAAAACTGTCAAAGTGGATATCCCAGGTGTTGTACGACCGTCCCTCATGCAAGTGGTGCAACAAAGCTCAGTCTTCTTTACCGCCTGGCAAATATGGTTCAGTGGAGCAACTTTCCTCCCAGACCAGTTCGTTTGAACTCGCCGAAGGAATCGAGGAAATACCACACGGTCCGCTTTTTGTTCACCATGTCCCTTTCGATTATCTCTGTCGCTTGGTCGGAACGTACGCTCTAAGGGCGCCTGTCTTAACCTCTACGCTCCCCCTATGTGATTCTGTGGGCGAGTATGCAGCGAAGGAAGGTTTTATCGCTCTCCAGGGACTCTTCGCCAATATTGGAGAGTCGAAGTCGAGCGACACACACAAAGGGTCGTGAGTGCTTCTCTGAGCACTGGTACGTTCCTGAATACTGCATCATCACCTTTACTGATACTCGAAATCGTGAATCCTAATGGCACCTGTATCAGAAGTGGTGCCTCTGTCTGACACCGTGTGCAGCAACACCTTTCTCGTCTTCAAGTCACCATCAACCGTTGCGTCTCCGGGCGCAACTCTGACGGCGTTAACGTTTGGATCTTGGATCGCGTCTATTGCTAAAATTCGGCAAGCCGAACACCCATCGGGCGGGCGGCCCCGGCGAGCCAACGTTCAATACTGATGAGATGACCTTTACTGGAGATCTTGGGATGCCGTCAGCGCGATCCGTTCTACCTCGACCCTTCGGTTTGATAACCACCTTCCCGCTCATTGTAATTAAACATGGTGAAACAACACCTCTGGCCTCCGATTTGGGCTCATGGCGATTCGTAGGATTTGACCGGGTACGACCTTTGACAGGTTTCTGGGTCATACGAATGGAGAGAGGTATTGCTCTCGCGACTGCATTTGGTGACCCGGGTAAAGCTGTCGCGAAGTGAACAACGCAACCTGATAGCGCACATTGCTTCCTCCAAAGCTACTGGAGCTGAGCGCAGTTCAATCGGTTCCAACGGAAATGGTGCCAATGCCATCAGGAGCAGCCTGGATCAGAATACATTTATCCCACGCTTTCGGTCCTGGTTCGTCCGCAGAGTTCTCCCAAGGGCCCTCTCACTGATCCTCAATCCAGCCGTTGGGTGTGATGCAATTGCTTTCCAACCTCGCTCAGATAAGCACTCGCCGGTCTTAAGGTCTACGTTGACCTTCCGACATGGTGTATACCCCATCGATAACAAATATCTCGACAACCGAAGCTATCGCACTTGGCCAATATGTCTAGGGTGTTTACTTCAACGGTAACCCATAGTATATTCCCATCATCACTGCTGCGGAACAACTCCAATGTGCCGTTTACACATGTGGCGCCTTGAACTCTGGAATCGAAGTCACTGCAATCTCCCTTCCCTTTAAGCAGTTCCTTCCTCCTCTCACCAGACCAACTACTATGGCTACTGGGTCTCATGACTGTGTGATGGTCATCAGCTCGATCGAGACTTTCGCCGATGGGTTCGTCGCAATCGTGGCCACGTGCTCCAGCAGATGGAGGCCTCAGTAAGCAATTTGCGAGGAATACTGGTACACCGCTGAGTGCTGTAGACTTGCAGGATTTTGTATTTCCCCGTATTCGTAGACTGCTGTATACCCATTTAGCTAGTTTACATTATATCATGCGAGTTGGACCCGACCACATCTGACTCGTGTCTGGCGATGCTCTGGCCTCCACTGCGTGTGCGGTTTCTGTATGGAACGCAGTATTTCAGCGTCTGCTCTTGATGAGGGTGAATGTTCTGTCGAGAGCTGGGTGCGGAAGGTTTAGTTGCTCCAATCCGAGTGTTTACGGTATCAATCCCCGGTCTAGCGTCTACACTGATCTCTGTGAATAGTCGGACCAGTCGAGGGGACTGGTCACCAGTTCCACCAGTCCGCAGAGTAGGTGAATACCAGTTGGGCAAACTGGTGGGAACCCCCAGGGTCAGGGAGCAGGTACCGCACCAGTCT
>Ga0307513_10005983_pt1 | contig 15971 bp, 13 predicted proteins | sample 15_EM_MG_FD_202174 | JGI IMG/M metagenome (GOLD analysis project Ga0307513, IMG submission 202174) | Populus trichocarpa ectomycorrhiza microbial communities from riparian zone in the Pacific Northwest, United States - 15_EM | ecosystem: Host-associated > Plants > Roots > Unclassified | place... | reverse complement strand
GAATCGGGGATCATGATCTGAGAAAGAAATTTATAGTCGATCTTTTCCCTTTCAAGTTACTATCATGAGATCTTGGCAGGCATTAGCGCGGCTACAAGTTTGACCGTGTCATCCGTCCAAGGGATAGGAGGGGATACAATGGGCACACGGGTGAAGGAGAAACCAGCCGCCAGCTGAGATACCGTAATTGTACTGTGGGCTTCCCACCTAGCCCAGACCTTAGCCCAGATAAACGGTAGGTCTGTCCAACCCTTGTACAACAAGTCCCAAGCTATGCCATTGGCTGGATTCGGTGGCGAGACAGCCATGCGTTATGCCAGGTTGCGGTGGAGACATGACGCACTTAGGTTTATGGACCGTTGGTCCATCGATTTCTCGCAATTAATGCCCTTTTCCCGTAAGCGAGCTTGGCAAGGGAAAGCAATCTCTTCCCCGGGTATGATGCCGTTAAATCTTGTGAAATCCGCTGCCCCCCGTAAGCCCTATTCCCTGGATTCGTTGATAAACGCTCCTAAGAAGGATCAGCGCTTTCCTAACCCAGCCCTCTGGATTTTTTGGACCTTATTAACCAGCATTCGCAGTCCCTTTAACCAGTCAAACTAAACCCATCCGGGGCTGACGGGCTGACTCCCTTTGATAACCCGAAGTGGATTTCACGAAATTGCAAGAAACTTTATATAATACCACCAAGTGGGGGAGAGTGAGCAAAGGAGAAGCTGGCTCTGAGATCCGAAAACAAGGGTGACCTATGGCATTGATGGTACAAGTACAAGAAAACTGGATAACTCCAGCCCCAGCATCAGTCGTTTGGCCCAAACAGCACCCAATTCTCTACACCTCGGAGAGTTTACTGTAACTCATCGAGAATTCCCCAACGGAAGATGCTCAGATACGGCATGGTGACACAACATGGTGGCGCACCCAACACGTAACTATCTGCCGTGGAGAAGGGAACATCCACACCGTTAGAAGTAGCGGCCAAAGTCACTCCATCTCATCTGGGGAAACCATTGAAATGCCATCGATGAAATTATCCTGTGCAAAGAAAATATATAAAAAGAGTAATCCTACTTTTGGTGAGCAAAGACCACTGAGAGATAACATTCGCAAGTGTTAAAAACCAAATTAATGCCTCGCCTTAAGGCTGATTCACCTAAAAGTTTCCTCCAATTTTGCTCGGCTTCTTTCTCATCGTTCCTGCCGCCGTTAGAAGAGGGGAGGTACTTTCACCGGCGATGTGCCTTGAGATCGGGAATCCATGGACCACCGAGCAAGGGGTGAGAAACAGGAGGTAGACTCCTCTTCAGTGGCGTTGACTAAAACCATATCATTGGCGGGGCTGCGTTAAAGTGGTCTGTGCTGCGTGCGACTGAAAACTCAAATTCAGGCGAAAGGTGCACACTACTCGTAATTCTCTGACGTTTGTGAACACAACTGGTATTGCATAGGGACAAAAAGTGGGCCAGAGCCTTAAGATTTTAGTCTATGCAGTAGCAGTCGTGTTCACAAACGTCAGAGAATCGCGAGTCCAGTACTGACGGATCCCCTCCGGGGACAGGCGTTCTTTGGTGGGTGTTTGGCAGGAAGGTTTTCGGAAGTCACAATAGACCGGAAATCAAAAGAAAACGAAAAAAAAAGAAGCTTCCAAACAAAGTCCCATCCACAGAACAATTCTGGTTCTCCTCTTCTTCGCTTGTCCATGTTCACAGAGCCGCCATTTTATCTAACGAACATCACCACTGCCCATGACAAAACACGCACGCAAGTGTAAGCATATTCAAGCACGCTAGTGCTTTCCCAACGGCTCACCATGCAAGATTCTCCAACTTCAAACGCTCACAGCTCAACAGCCGGTTATGCTTTCGCATATTTAGGAGAAAACCAACTGCTAGAGCGCATCGAGGAGTATATGTTTCTGCTTCCAAAAAAACACATGCCACAGTTTAGTAGAGTAGTAGACTTTCAAAGTTAGTAATATCATACTTTCCCTGAAAAATACCCCAGTTACCCGCGACCACCAGTACTCGTACAGTACCATATGCCATTCCTACAGCAGCAAAGCCGGATGAAAACCTCTCCTTTTGCTGTCGCTTCTACCCCCCCTTTCTAGAGCAGATCGTTTTGGACGGCCCACAGGGAGCACACAGTTCGATTATCTGAGATCCAACAGTACTGTAAGAACTCAAATATCGGCCGGTGTATGCTGGCAGCTGGACTTCGCGCTAAGGCGTCCCCAGAGTTCCCAAAGCCCGCGGAATGAAAATACCGTACCCCTGGGCTATAACGCCTGTCTAGTGCTGGAATGAAGGAGGATTGGTAATAGTAAAAGCTGTTGTGGTTTGCGTTCATGAACCCCCCCCTCCCCCTTCGAAGGTCTGAAGGGCGGTGGTCTAGAAAGTCAAAAACAGAGGAAAAACATGCTATTAACTGAAATCGGGTCGCTGCATTGTACTCGAGTACACTGGGACGGGGGAAGACGCAAGGACGGGTAAAAAAAGAGGTGAACATGAAAACAATGCTCAATTCAAAGTATATCCCTCCGTGGCCTGCAAACAGCTGCCCGCATATTATCTATACTATTGCCTTCAAAAAACTCTAAGTGGACTAAAAGATTCTTCAATATTACGTTATCCAAGTAGAGTCGTAGGCAAGGTCGGAGTTCTCATAGGATGAAAGTCTCTAAATCCATATAGAAAAAACAAAGAAAAAGGCAAGAAATTCGCCCATGATCACCTTTGGCGAGCCAACCCCCTTCTTAGGCCATTCAGTAAGCCCTCATCCCATCAAGGCCTTCGTCTCGACGTTGATCCAAACCACATTACCGATAACAAACAAGGATTTTCCCTCTGCACTTGAAAAAATATCACAATTATTCATTCCGCGTTTCGAAATTTACATTTACACATCAGGCCCATGGAAAGAAACGCAATGAAAAGGAAAAGGAAAAGAAATCCGTTCGTACTACGAGTACCCGATATGCCTCTCTCTCCCCCCTAAGGTCACAAATACTCTCTCTTTCATCATTAGAAAAACCTTAGCCTATCTGCATCACCTGTTGGTGTTTCTGGCTTTTTGGCAACAGGGCTACCGTGGCTGTCAAATCGTTAGCTCTTGAGTATGGTACTTTCAGAGGGTTAACAAGAAAACATACGCGAAGAACAAGATCTTAATAGCCAATGCTAACCCCGCATGCAGCGCAATGATCACAATAAGAAGGGCCTTGGAGGTTTTCGCATCAGTTGCACTGACCACCGGGAGCCTATTTTCCGGTATTTAGTTCCTATCCCGGGAAGCTGGCAAACTAAAGAGACCTACATGTTGCGGAACAAGAATAAGGCTGAAACCCCGAATCCGATGCCCACAAATATGTAATTTAAGACTGCGTATATTAGTACAAAAGAGACAAACTATCCCGCTAGAATTCCGAAGACCTACCGGTAATCGGAGACGCGGAAGCAATAGCGACCGGAACCCAAATCAGATTGGCATATCCGTAGAGCGCAAGGCATTCCAAAAGGTTCGCGGATTCACTCCCATACCATTTCAAAACACCCCACAGTGCCACAGGAATAACACCTTAGCTCGTCAGCGTCCAGAACCCAGTCAACAAAACAGGTCCTAGACATACCTGTGTAGCCATACATAAGTCCAGCAGCACCTGCAGTCACCCATCAGCACGGCCCTACATAGCACCATTTAATCCGGGCATACCAGAAAGCAAGCCAAAGTCATACACGTAAGGCTGATCCTTTGCCCTAGCAAAGTACTGCGCAATCGTTGAGCTGAGGAACAAGATCAAAACCACAGTAGTAGTGATCCAGAAAGGGCCTATCCCCCAAACTAACATTAGCTGCCCGCCCACCGCGACTTGATTCTTCATAGCCATACCGTAAAGATCCGGATTATCGTCCAACACATCCAAAAAGTTGGCCCGGGGGAATAGTGCTGCCCAGCACCTCTTCAGAACCTCGTTCGTATCGACGTCAAAGAACTGGGCATAAAATTCCATGCTCCAGAGGAACCTCTTGCTATTCGGATCATTCCCGCGAGAACCGGAGGAGCCGCCGAAGAAGCCGCCCGCATCTATCAGAGTTAGCTACCACGGCGGGGTGAGTGTTGGGAAAAGAGAGAACAACTCGAACCGCTAGTAGGTATCTTCCCACTAGCTTGATCTTGGTTATAGTCTAGAAAGTTAGCTATCCTGAAGCTCCTAGAGATATTGGGGGTTTCTTACTGGAGGGGTGGAACTCTAGGTCTGCAAGGTCTGTGTGTCCGAGATCGCCCTCATCGTCAACGTCTACCACGACGTCGTATCCGCTGTTAGCCATCGCGATGTGCTGGGAAAGTGTGGTGAGGGAATGTTTATGGTTGTTGCTAAACGGTCGGCCGGTAGCTGTGTGTATGGATGAATAGTGGGAAACTTCTGAGGTTTGGTTTCAAGATTAATCCGCCTGAAGCCGCGTGTCATGAATAGAGCCGCATAGGCGACCGCTGATTCACTTCAACGCGCTTAAGCGATGTTCCAGCCAATAAACACGCTAGCGCCTATTTTTTCTGGCTAAGACGAACGATGCTACCCGTAAAAAAATTCAGCATTCATGTAGGGAAGAAATGCCTCAGAATCGGCCATAAAATATTAATATCGGTAATATACAGTATATGGGGTTCAGGACTAAGATGTTGTGCTTAGATCATGAATGCTCATCTTGGCTCCCAACAACTTCAAAAGTCAATATTTTCACACGTTCTGCATTACTCTCATCTTTCCGCGGTACGCTAAGAAGGGTGTACCCATTCTCGCCACCAGTTATTGAACCATGAGCGGATTTATCCCAACTTATCAGCGAATTTTCAAACCCATGGACAGTCAATGAAAACCATCCCTTCCTATTCCCGACAGAAACGGGCGATACCAGTTTCCTATCCAGGACCCATCAGTACTCAAACGAACATATCAAACAAAGACACAGAGGCACAACTCACTCGACAGCCTCCCAAACACCCAGAATCCAATCCGCTGGGATCATTCCCCGAAACCGTAATCTGGTCAGACCCATGCCTGCCTCTCCCTCATACTCCCCCTGATCGACTGCATAGGCTGACAGATAGGAATCAATATTGTCGTCTGCGGTGACCCTGTCTGCAGGACCCAAATTCACCAGCGCTAGCCACTCATAGACATGCATCGCCCAATCCCTCCATACCTCCCGATTATATTCCGCCCTGGGACTTGTCCCCCCGCCCTGTGGTGCCGACCCGGGAGGGGAATCGAATGAGGGCACTTTAACCGAACTTGGCGAGGTCACCTCAGGGACTTGAATCTGCCGGGCAGTAGCTCCAAGCGCTGCGAGTATCGGGCAATCTATAGGATTTCTCTGCTGATCTAGGTCGCAAAACAAGAAATCGACTTTCTTATTTAGTTTATTCTGGAAGCTCCAGACTATGCGGTCAAACCCTTTCTTTCCATGGAGCATAGCTGGGTCACGAAGGTTTATCTCAACCACTAGGCACGTTAGTACACAGTAGAGAGCGGATGTACCGGGGCGCTTTACAATGTCGGTTATGTTTTTTTCTAGGGCCAGTATTCCCAAAGCGTGTGGGCTTCCCAGTTAAGCCCGCTTTCTCGTATGCTTCCTTCGTGAGTGAAAGACGGAGGACCCCGTCGTTAAGTGAGAAGACGTTGTCAATGTCGATCCGGCCTCTGGAGAGCATTACAACATTGCCTATCACTTTATTAGCAAGGGCGAGTGCCTTGATGGCAAAGCACAGACCTGTCTTAATATACTTTGTGAGAAATTCAGTCTCTACTATCGCCGATAGAGGTATCGACATTCGATAGTATTGTAGTGGTTTAGCCAGCGCGGGTGACGATTCCAAGTCATCAGATATGAGCCGGTAAAGATCTGTCGGGAGCAAGAGGTCAACAAGGTGATTGAAAGGGTGCGGTGAGATTGTTTTCTCTGGTGGTTTGTGCACGGATATGTAGCACTTTGGCAATGGTGTCATTGTGTGGAAGGTTGAGAGACAAGTAACTTTACTGTATGGCGGGACGAAGTTTATCTAATGTGAACCAGGGTTGCTAGGTGCTTGAGAAAGCTGGCCAATAACATGTCCCCCAGACCTGTTTACATAATCCTAGATGAAACATATCCCAGGGCGATGATTGGTCAGTCTTCGGACATGGTTGCCGAATCACTTTCCATTGATAGACTTCAGTACGACGCTGCTGGCTCGAAAATTTTGTTTTGCTTTTCCCCTCTCACTTATATTTGGGATATACGGATAATTTCCTCTTGACTTTTATTTTTCTTTCTTGATATGCCTCAGTTTGTAGACTTGCCCGCAACAGGGGTTGCGTGGAAAGGAGGAATTTACCGACCAGCATTTACAGTACGGTACTTCCGCGGGAGCCCTGAGGGATCTGGTTATATGGATAGTGTGAGATATTGGCGAACTACTAGTACGAATAGAGCCCGGGATGGAACATACAATCTTGTAGAGACACTTGTAATTCCCTGACGTTTGCATAGACTACCACCAAAATCCTGAGGCTCTTGTCGTTTTTTGCCTGTATGTAAAAGTGGCCGTGTTCATAAGCACTAGAAAATTACGAGCAGATACCTGTCTCGGATGTGTAAGGACAACAGGGGAAACAGTTGCGCTCCTCCCGCTGTAAAAGACGCTGAAAGGTGAACCATCGTTATCCACTACCTGCATTCCTCCATCGTGGCTTGAATAACATTGAGCTCGCCCCCATTTAAATATCGTTTATGAGGTTTTAAGAAATCTATATCACTATTCAACCTTGAATTAGCAGGCTCCGAACCATGTTACAAGGCGTTAAGACCCAACTTGACAAATGGGTCATGTACATTCCAATAACTCGATAGGCTGATTCTGCAAGTCTAGAAAATGATCTACCTAGTGTCAAGCTCTACAATCGAGAAGGCATACTTCTAGAGATAGCCATAGGTAATCACTGCAAAGTTGTAGAGAAGGTAGCTGGTGGTTAATAGGTCGTTTTCAAACTCCCGCAACGAAGCATAGGAGGCCCAGACTTTAGTTCTTAGAAAGTTAGAATCCTGGGGACACATGGTATATCCCTGGTTCCCCTCACCGGACAAGGACCCCTTAATCAGGAACTCTCTTAGAGTTTACTGAGGGAGGTTGGTCTCTGTATCGATAAGCCTACGAAACCCTACACAATCCTTCACTGGCTTTTACGATATACAAGGAAGATGCATAGGGCCCTTCAAGTTGGTATAGTGCATTTCTACCTTGTAGTTTCTATCGTAGATAAAACTGCCTCTAGACTGTGATAAGGAAGCTATGATGCAGAGGAAAAAGAGGATCCACCACGAGGAATTTCATTCCAGGCACCCCCTGCTGCAATTACGTTGGTGCACACTATGCACATCCTGAACCGTCGCCCTTGCTGTGGACAAAACCTGGTTTCGAGTATGATATATACCCATGCTATACTTGAGTAATGTGTAACCCATCCTTCTCACCAGGGTTAGGTTTTTTTCCTCCATGAGAAAATAAAAATTGAAACAAAAGACATCCATAGGTTTCGAACCTATGCTCGCCAATGAAACAGATTTATTGTCTGTTGCCCTAACCACTGAGCCATGACGCCTTATTTATTGTACATTGGTGGCTCATTGAAAACCGGAAAATGGGGTATCCCAACCAAGAGCCCTCAAAAACCCGGAAAGCAGCCCGAGGGGACAGGTCTTGATGAACTATATGACGAAAAAGCGAAAATCGAACTTATGATAATAAGAAATAATGATTCTTTCTCAAGGAATCTGGCCCTGGAGTACTGTATGACCATGAGAGTACCTTGCCCGCCACATGGCACAACAAGTATTGTTTTGGGATGACCCAGAATACGCTCTCTCTCCAGATATTGTGATCGCCCGATCGCATTCGCCCTGATTCAGCGTGGGCAGTCCTCGATTTTTAATATCATATATATGCTAATGTTTGCGCAGAAATTTAAGGCCATCATAAGACAAGGAACCTACAGCTTGTATGCTATCCCAAGAGTCTTGACCAAACTGTGCCCCGTGTGAAATACCCCCCCTCTCTCTACCTCGGGGGTGTTTATAGTAGTGTGTGCGCGCACACACACACACACTTCCGGCTAAAGGTACTAGCATATGCCGGTTTGGATCTGCATTTCCTCTTGCATGTCGCCGCAGTTAGGGTCACTATCCACCTGAGTCTGCCATGGATGTTTCACCGGGCTTACCTTACCAGCCAGATTTAAGACATGCATATATGTCGGTGCGCGGCGGACACCTTCGATCCCATGAGACTGAAACTTAAACCGTTAAGCACGCAATTATTCAAAGGGGAGATCTCTTGCAGCTCGGTATCAACCGAGAAACACTTTTGATGAGTAAACACCTTCATAGAGAATCACTCGGAGGGCAGCTGTCTTGCCAGAGGGTTTCAGTATTCTAGGGCTGAAAACTCGGGTTTGAACTAAGTTTAAACATTCAATAGGGCCCATCTTGAATACCTTTACATCTTGGAAGGAGGAAGGTCCACAAAACCAAGCTGTTTTCCCGAATTCCCCCAAATAATCTCCACCTTTACACATACTATTTACTACACACCACATACAAAAAAAATGGCACCCACCAACACTTCACAAGATGTTAGAGGAAACGACAAAGATCTGGAAAACGATAACAGGAGCGAGAGTCCGAAAACCCCTATGCGTGGAAGAGGTGCGTGGAAACCGACTCCAAAGCCGCTTTTGCCATCTGAGGTTATGTTTTTGAAGCTCGAGGGGCCGAAGGAAATTGAGATTATGAGGTTCGGCGTGCCTTGTTTCGGACGGAGGGGTGAGAGTGAGGAGGGGGAGGGAGAGGAAGGCGACGAGGGTGGGTTTTGCTCGGACGGGCCCAGTTCTGCTGTTGGGACACCTATGAGGGAGAAGCTGTCTGATACATCAGTCGAAATGACGGCCCAAAAAGAGGTGCTGTTGGCTGAGGATTATATCCAGAAGCTGAGCGAGATACGGGATTTGGAGCACCCAGAGAACGCCGAGGAATCAGAGGAATCAGAGGAACCAAAGGGGGTGCAAGTACCGAAGACGCCAAGGAGGCCATCAGAACTGAAGACTAAGGTGAAAGTGGAAGAGAAGGCGGTGAGGAAACCCAGAGCGAAGCCAGAGAAAATCCAGGAGCGCAAGCCATACAAGACTTACAATCACCCAGCGACAGAAAGAAAGCCCTTTCTGATGAAGAAACAAAGCGAGCTTCCCGCACGCCTCCAGGAACCAACAATTCGGGTTCGTGAGCTCTCCGAAGGGCCTAGATCTCCAACAATAGCTTCAAAACTCAAGTGGGTCACTCGGCCACCGAGTCCGGCCACCCCAGAGAAGAAACGGCAAGAAACCACGCGGCCGACACAATCACGTTCAAAGTCCGCAATCTCTCCATGCAGCAGGAAAAGTACCCCAATTCCAATTCCCCGAGCGCCGAGGACAGTGAGGGATCGGGCCTCAACCGGGAGCTTATCGTCTCCACCATCAGAGTCCTCTTTTAGAAGACCCTCCTCAGTCCAGGGGTTAGGACATGGAGGAAACGCTTCATTGTCGCTGGGTAAGGGCTTGAGGCGACGTACCTCGCACCCGCTAATTCCAATAGTACCTCAAGAGCACATTCTCCGCCTAGCCAAACTCGTGGAACGTGGTTCTGAGAGAGCTCTTGAGGATATGCTCCTACCTGAAGTCACACCCAAGCTAGAGATCTGGAATAACGGGATGAGGAAGGAGGAACTGTGCCCAGGTTGTCGGAGGTGTGCGGTAAAGTTCGAGTTTGTTTGTGGAGATATGATTTGTGGAGGATGTTATGATAGGTTGGTAAAGGATAGTGGCAAAAGAGGTGTGAGGTGTATCGCTTGTCAGGCGGTTGTTGGATAGGCTCAAGGTGAATTACCTTGGAGATTTATCTGGGTCGGCCCTTGGAGATTTCTTGGAAGTCTGGTTGCTCCCGACAGAGAGAGATGGCTATAGAGGGCCATTATGAGGGGGGGGTCTTTGCTTATTGGCTGATACTTTCTTTTGATTTCTTTGAGAATTTTTGTGCTCTACAACACTCTGGTCATTCATTCCAATACTTGTTTCTTATGTTATGATACACGCAATTTTCTTTAGTCTACTTTATTGCTACTCTATAATGTTAACGATATATGATGAAAGTGATCTATCCTGGTATGTACGAAATTTTAGCTGGGCTTAAAGCTTAGGATTGCACTAGACAGAGCACTACCGTGCTAGAACGATACCTTGCAGTAAGCACCGCGCTAATAATCCGTGTTTCACAGCAAATGGGTACTTACTTGGCGAGACATGCTAGTGTGATCCAGACTCAAATATGACACTGCTTGAAACCGGGCACCATGCTTGAGTAGCATCACCCCAGAAATTAGGTTGAACTATCATTTCCTCTTCCTCTTCCACTCCCTTCCGGTCGACGACAAAGTGGTTCCAAACTAAGAATAAAGATCTCAGTCCGGAAGACAGTATAGAGTTAGATTTACGTGGATGCGTGCCTTGGCCCACCGGTTTTTCTATCCCCACCAGCGGCCGTTATGGCTTCTCTTATCATAGGATAGAGTTAGGAAGGAGCACCCTCTCCTGACGCCCGGTCCCTCAGGCTTTCCCTCCCAACTCTTCCCCGGGAGGATAATTTGATAAGATTGCAATATTATCCCCCCTCATCCCTACTTTGAACTCACTACCTTGCTCCTTCCCTCAATCCCCTTCTCCCCGCACTCACGCTCTCCTTCGCGTTTCCTTCCTTCCAACACCATATCAACCATACATTAGACAACGCTCCGAAGTCATCCTGGTAAACTAACAGGTCTACATCCTCGGAGGTATCCGCCAGATACCCCCAAAAAAGCGAAAAATAAATAAATAGGAAACGTAGAGAATCATGCTTACCAGTATGTGTGGCCGTGGAGGCAGACGATGGCGGAGGAAAGACCCTTTACATAATCCGGATCAGCAAAAAGCACCGTACCCAGACTTTCCATGGAAACGAAAAGCTGCCACCACTGCCCTCTGGCATTATATATATACCCCCCCCACCTCTACCTACTTAGCACATATCACCGCCCTACTATTAACCTATCTCCCCTAACAATCACAGGCGCCCCCAGGCATCCGAAGGGCCAGGCAGCCATTTAGAAACCCGATATCGCCCAGATCTTTTTTTCCTTCTTCATAAAGGCATGAAAATCCCAGTACGAAAAGAGGGGAGAGCTCTCACCGATACAGTACTATACTAGTACATGCCGTCAGCCTAACAACCACTTCCACCATCTCCTTCCCAGGCGTAATGAGCTGCGAGTCTCCCACCTATTGCTATACTGTGCTATCCTGCTAGCCTCCGGTTTCAGCACCGTTCTGTAAAATTACAAAAAATACTGTACTACGCATACCCTTACTCGCACTCGCATATACCGGTATCATACCTGTATTTAGGCGGGGTACGGCGGCAGCCTAGCCAGAACATCAGGTTAACGGCACACAGGGCGAAATACGAGTATCATACTGGTCGGGCTCTCTCAAACAGAGCCACAACTTTTCGGAGCCTGGGTTTGGTGTTACGCTACTGTACGAGTACTAGTACCAAAAACGACTGTACGAGTAAAGTCATCACGCCCCCACTCGAGCCTCCTTCCCTTCCTTCCCTTTTCGAATGGCGCTATACACCTCCCTCATGGGAGCCTAGTGTGGGTGCTCGTTCGGGCCGTCACTCAATAACGAACGAATCCCGCATCTAGCTATCACGAGAATTGGATTCATGATCTCTCCCTATGGACTAAAAGATTCCCAGCAAAGCTATTGTATAATTGTTGTCGCCTCGGTACCATATCATATTCGTGGTGAGAGTAACTGTGACAACTTGGTTTGTACGGCAGCTATACATTGCAAGAAGAGTCACGCTATTACTACTTGTGGAGGTCCCCAGAGCCTTGCTCGCGCCAATCCCAGCTCTAGCAGCGGCAGACACAGATTATTTTGTAGAAGGAAATCATGAACGAGCTAAGCCAACTTAGTATCGCGACCCAACAGGGTTCGTTGATAGTACTGTACAGTGCGGCTATCCCACGCTAAGAAATAGCCCACGGATTCACCATGGCTCATCTCCTTCGCATTGTGAGCCCAGTAACTGCATCCTTCAACATCCTCCCGAGCCCCTTCTGGGTTGGCATCCCCACCATACTCCTCGTGATCTCTCCAATTCCCTGACCCGGCACAAGCACTGCCTCCTTGCTCTCGACCACCGAGTTGATCAGTGACAACGAGGACACACCCTCCTGCTTCTTTATTTCGGCCACCAAATCTTTCCTACTACGCAGTGCGGAGGCTGCCTCCCCCCTGCCCTTCTTCACCGCGATGCAAAGTGGTGTCTCGCCGTAGGAGTTTATAGCATTGACGTCGACCCTCCCGTCCCTCAGCAAGTATTCCACCGCGCCTCCGTCGGGGGCCGCAGCCGCTAGGTGCAGCGGCGTCTGGCCGGAATCTCCCACCACGTTGACGTCAATTCTCGGATCTCGCAGCAGACGGCTCAAGATGTCCAGGGTCCCCAGCTGGACGGCCAGGTGCAGGGGTGTGAGGTGGTAGGGCGGACCGAGATTCACCTTTGTGCGCTCGTCGTTTAGCAAGAGTTGCACGAGAGTTAAGTTTTCGTTTTTGACTGCGAGGTGGAGGGCTGTGCGGTGATACGGCGGGCCGGCGTTGACGTCTGATCTTTCATCCGAGAGGAGGATCCGCGCTATTGCTACCAAGTTCTCATCGACGGCTTGGTGCAGTGGCGTCCAGCCTCGGTAATTCTGCGCGCTCACGCAGATGTTTGGATCTGATAGGAGGACGCGCACGATAGTCTCGTTTCCCTTGCTGGCAGCCAAGTGTAGCGGTGACCACCCCGTGTTGAAAGATGCGTTGACATTGATCCGCTCATCCACTATAAGCAGTAAGACCATCTCCAGGTACTCGTTCTCCAGCGCAATCTGCAACGGCACTTTCCCACCCACGGCCGTAGGGTCGATCTTCGTCAAGGGATTAGACAGTAGCAGTCTCGCCATCGAAATATCATTCTTCGTAACAGCCGCTATCAGCGGCGCCCCGCTGCCCCGCCCATTCGGATCAACATCCCTCCTCGTCAACAACAACCTTGCAATATCCCAGCAGCCCAGATCAACCGCGATCGACAGCGGAGTCTTCCTAACACGTCCCCCTCCGGGAAGCCAAGCATCCGCTGCGACCCCGTAGGCCAACAACGTCGCCACAACCCGCTCGCTGCGCGTCTTTTCGACCGCATGGTTAAGCAGTAATCCATTGTCGGCAAATGTGAAGATCCCGCGATCAACAAGACACTTAACGACTCGCCAATCATTCCGCTCCGCTGCATTGAAGAGAGCGAGGGCGCCGAGGTCCGGTGAGCGCGTGCGGAAGATGCTTTCTAGTAGGACGTGCGAGATGAGGTTTGCTAGGCGGCGGTTCACCCGTGATAAGGAGCTGAGTTGCGTCGGGAGGAGGTCTTCCGCTATTTGCAGGATTATTTCGTTCGGGAGGGAGAGGAATGACATTGTTGTTGTTGCTGTCTCTTAGTCAAACCAGAAGGAGGGTAAAAGCGAGGTGGAGGAGTGTTGGGGGGGGAAGAGATGGGGAGGAGGTGGGGTAGGGTCGGGGAAGGATTCGTTTGAGGATCATCCTAGGCTCGTTTAAGCTGAAGTTACACCATTATCAGCATGCCTTACTCGTGGTTACCCAAGATCCGAGGTGCAGATCACTTGAGACCCCCTTGCTGCAGGTCTGCCTTGGGATGTCACGACTCACGATTGTGTCACAAACGACGATACCCTACCGGGTACCCATAGGAAATGTAACCCTAACCTTGACGATTTCGTCCACCAAATACCGCCCCCCCCGCCCGTCACCACGAACCATCTCTCCTACACCTCCGGCGATTGAAATCTCAACACCATGAGAAATCATCGTCGGGTGGTATCCCTCTCCCCTTTTCTGATGGCCTCGTTGCCTAGAAGGGTGAAGCTCCTCCCATCCGCCTCTCCCCTCTGGCCCCTCCTGATGGCACTGTCTATGGGCAGCCTTTGTCTAGGGGGTTACAGTTACCTCTTCATCCTCTTCCCCGCACTTGCTTCGTAGCCTCTCGCTTAGCATTTGCAACGGTTGGGTACGGTCGCAACTTGTCAGCGCGTGACTGCTAGTTTCGGATTATCGGTGAAGTAGTTGCCTTGGTGGCTCTGCTCCCTGGTATTGCACCTCCTCCTCCTCCTGGGAAACGTTTCGGTACGGTCGGCATTCGAAAAATTGTAATCCTGTCTCGGTCGGTCGCGTTCACACTTCTCGTCGTTACTGTCCCTTCCGCCCTTCCAACTCTTGGTTACGTCGGCTAGCACTCTACTGCTTCAATACTGCAGCTACACCTCCTGCCACCACTCCTCCTGGCATCTATCTCCTTCTGATCGCCTGGCTTGATGATCGTGGCTGCGTGCGCGGTTGTCTTTGCTTGTGTGTAGGGAGTTCATGCTTACCGCCTCTGTCCTTTTGGGGACATGCATCACCCCTCCCGCCGTCTTTCCGGTAGAGACTCGGGGAACGACTTCGTCCTGCCATACACTCTCATAAGTGCTGGCTCGGTTACCGATCTCCCTCTGGGGTTTGCGCTCGCCTCGGCTTCCCGGTCGTATACGGCTCAGGTACATTTACCTCTCGTGTCTGGTGCGGTCCTATGTCTTTGTCCTGCTGGCTCCTGGATCCCTCCCCCTTCTCAAAGGAATGGGGTTCGTCGCTGGGCTATGGGTGGGTTGACTACAGGTTTGGGCTTAGGTATATTTCCTTTCTAGATGGGCTTGAAGTCTTCCTTGTTTTGCGAGTTTGTTTGTTCACTGTCAGGGGTTTCTTTCTTTAGGTTGCACGTCTGTGGAGGTTATTTGGTTCATTGGATTCAGGCCTGTGGTTTCCTTGTAGTTTCTACCCATCGTACCGAGCATTGTTTCCACCTCTACTCAAAGTGGTTAACGGGTTGGGCAGGGTCAGAGGGTTTTAGCGGGGAGAAGCGGGATGGACTCTAGTTGGAGGTTTTTTGTCTACATAGCTGGGGCTGACGCGACTTTGTACCTTAAACAAAAATGAAAAGGGAGGGGAAAAAAGCCCCCCGCCCGTCACCGGCCCAGTTTCGTCGTAGACAACACCGGTACGGTTAAGACTGTATTTCGACGGACCTCAGCTCAAGGCCGTTTATTTATATCATCATTAAATTTTCAGCCTCAGTCTAACCAAGGTCTCCCCCACTACTTTGAGCGTACTGTACTACTCTACGCCCGTGCTGTCATACCTGTAGCACGATCAGGCAGACTCTTGTTGATCAATATTCGTTGGAGCCCAGGGCACCTCTTCGTCCCATGTGTCCCACTATTTCCTATCATTGGTAGCGCTCAAGAGTATAATGCCCTATTCTGCAGCAAAATCGGCCAATTAATTCAGCACCACAAGTTATGGGCCGTTTGTTCGGCTGGTCGAAGAAGCGGAGACTCGGCTTCTAAGGGTGCAATCAATGAAAATGCTAGTGGCTAGCTCCCACAATTTGCAGCTTCTGCCATGCGCTAGTTGCTGACACTTGTACCTGCATGGACCAGGGATTATGATCACCGCATGTGGTTGGACCGACTAGAGCCAGCATTGTACAGCATTATAACCTTTCCCGTGGGTATTATGACAGGGTTGCCTATAGGTATGGCTCTGCGCTATTCTTCACAGTCCGTGATTGCCTGGAGGTATCCCCTACAATTTCATACAAGGGGCCAAAATTCATGGTATTTACCGTACTATACAAGAGTGATGGGGGGGGGGGGATTTGAAGATTTTTATATGATAAACAAAAAAAAAAAAAAAAACAGCTCCATTTTCACAGATA
>Ga0307513_10005982_pt1 | contig 15972 bp, 19 predicted proteins | sample 15_EM_MG_FD_202174 | JGI IMG/M metagenome (GOLD analysis project Ga0307513, IMG submission 202174) | Populus trichocarpa ectomycorrhiza microbial communities from riparian zone in the Pacific Northwest, United States - 15_EM | ecosystem: Host-associated > Plants > Roots > Unclassified | place... | reverse complement strand
CGCAATATTTATCTCAGGTCTTTTCTCCTAGGGTTGTTCTTGGTGGTCCTCGCCATGCTTTCCGTCTTATCCATCTACTGGGGATCTTTATGGCACATCCCTGCTCACTCCTTCGAGGGGTGGATCGTCGTACGTATTCCACCTTCCCGACATCCTTGAAATCGCTAACCATATGACGGCTTGTAGGATTTTGATGGGGGGGTTGTTGGGCAAGCGGTTGTGGAGGCGCTTCCCAATACACCTGGGTCTGTGATCGCATGGAGAACCCTTCCTGTTACCACCTTTCCGGGGGGCGTCTCCGAAATAATAGACAAAGTGAAGGAAGACCAAACTTGGATCGCCGTTACCAGTATGTCCCAAGCTACTTTGGAGTTTAGTTTTCTTATTTTCATTGGCAGTCAACGAGGGGGCGAGTAGCCGCCTAGAGGGTTCGATTGTAATTCCAGATCCCTCTTATAACGGGGCCGAAGCTATTACAGTTTTCGCTGCTGAGGCTCGAAACGAGAACGCATAGTATGTGTCCCTCTCGATTGTTCCCGCAATATCCACTAATGAAAAATCATCCTAGTCGAGTTCTTATCAGGCCATTCGTACGCATCACCTTTACAATCTTGCAAAACGTCATTGACCTTTGTCTGATCTTAGATTCAAACCGCACTTGATATATTCAGATTGAATTTCGCGACTCAATTGGCTTCTCAGCTATCTTCCGCCCCAAACATCGGCTCTCTTTTGTCAACTTCTCCGCAGACTATCGTTGCCCCAGTATCGTACACCCTCGTAAATCTTCTACCATTTGATCAGCCCGTGTATGTGCCTTCGAACGCGTCGAGCTCCTTGTGATCTGACCAGATGTTTTATCCATAGTGCGAGCGCCGTCGCGTTCGTCGGTCTTATCTATTGCTTGATTCTCACATTTTTCATTGTCGTACGTCTCTTCCCGGCTTATTCGATGTTTCCGTTCTGACGTTTCCCGACTTTATAGATGATCGCCTATGGTGCTCGCGAAGAATCCGGCATCAACAAAATGCTTACCTATCGCTCTTTGGTTATCGTTCGTCTAGTAACGTCTACTCTTGGATACCTCTGCCTATCAGTTTCGTGATTTCCGTTTCTTTTTTTTCGACCGCAATTGATGCGATATCTGTGCAGTTTTTCTACACCCTGCTTAACTTGGCTTTCAAGCTCGATATTTGGCACAAGTGCGTCTTCCCGCTAATTTGATCATTCTTCGTTTCTAATTTTGTTTGCGATAGATATGGAAGTGTCTCCTTCCTCCTTTTTTGGATGCTGAATTGGGTCGGCATGTTGTCTGTGTAAGGCTTTCTTCCAATTTCGGGGTTGGTTCGATGCTTAAGTAGTTTTCATTTAGCGGACTCGCCCTCGAGGCAGTCATTCCAATCTTTACCCCAAAATATGTTCCCTTCTTCTTGCTTCTGTGGATCATCGGTATGCTCCGAATCTTACAGCAGTTCGAACGTCATTAACGAAGCTCCTCTATAGTAAACGTATCAGTATCTGTTTATCCTATCGACGTCCTTCCGCGGATATACCACTACGGCTATGCAGCGCCATTCTATAACATCTCGAATTCCATTCGATCCCTTGTTTTTGGGACCAGAAATACTCGTGAGTCTTCCTTGGAGCCACCGCTTAAGTCTGCTGAATTCTTTATTCGTAATAGTCGGTTTGAACTTTGGTGTCCTCATTGCTTGGGTGGTTGTCTCGTGTATAACGCTCCCTCTTCTCCAACTGTATGTCAGGCAAAAAGAGGAGGTGGCCCAGAATGAAGCCGTTGCTGCTCGGCGACGCGCTCAAGTTCAAGAAAAGCGATCACCTGTCGTCCGATAATCACCTGGCACATTCACTACTTAGAACTGATTTATACGAGCCTGCACTCTCTTTTTTCCCAACTTAGTACCTACTTCTCGTAAATCTCTGTTCCATTGGCGAAGATGAACATCGCGCCCACGGATTCCTCCTCTATGGACACCTATATAATTTAGATTACTGATTATCCTGTTGACAACTTTATTTTCTTCATTATTTGAATTTGTGATCTAAAATCGTGGGAATTCTTGACGCGTCAACAATTTCTTGAACATCACACTCCGACGACAACGACCATGAAGGCGAGTACATCGTCCGCTGCGACCACCGCTCCTGCTCATAACGCGCCTCTTCCTCCAACCGCCTCTTCTGCTACTCGTTCATCGCGGATAGCACCGCATTCCCATATCAAAGGTCTAGGCATTTCGCCTGAAGGATTCGCGAACCTAGATGGAGCAGGGTTTATCGGTCAGACGAACGCACGCGAGGTCTGTCAGGCTCTCTTATCTTTTGCTTCTGTTTTTGTTTTTGTCTTCGCCAGCTGACTTGGATAGCAAAAAAGGCATGTGGCGTCGTTGTAGATCTGATTAAATCGAGAAAATTCTCTGGACGGGCACTCTTGCTCGTGGGTGCCCCAGGGACTGGGAAAACCGCGCTGGCGTTGGCAGTGTCACATGAACTTGGAGCGAAAGTGCCGTTCTGCCCCATGGTCGGTTCCGAGGTGTATAGTACGGAAGTGAAGAAGACGGAAGTCCTTGCAGAGGCGTTTCGGAGAGCCATTGGTGAGCTTGTTTCGCTTTTTTGGTGGTAGGCACGTTCGATCTCTTTATTAACGCTATCTGCCTTTTATTAGGTCTTCGGATAAAAGAAACAAAGGAAGTCTACGAAGGCGAGGTCACCGAGCTTACACCGACAGAAGCAGAAAACCCACTGAGCGGTTATGGGAAAACGGTCTCTCACGTCGTGTTAGGCCTGAAAACAGTTAAGGGAACGAAGCAGCTACGTTTGGACCCTACAATCTATGAAGCTATTCTGAAAGAGAAGATCGTCGTAGGCGATGTCGTCTACATCGAAGCAAATACGGGTGCTGTAAAGGTACATACCCTCATGATGTGCCCCCTTCGTCTATCTGACCTAACTCATTATAGCGCGTGGGGAGATCAGATGCATACGCTGCTTCGTACGATCTCGAATCAGAAACGTATGTGCCCCTACCAAAAGGAGAGGTACACAAGCGCAAAGAACTGGTCCAAGATGTGACGCTGGGAGATTTAGACGCGGCGAATGCGAGGCCCCAGGGGGGCCAAGATATCATGAGTGTCATGGGAAGCCTCGTGAAGAGTGGTCGTACCGAAGTCACCGATAAGCTTCGAGCGGAGGTTAACAAAGTCGTCAAGGGATACGTTGATCAGGGTGTGGCAGAAGTTGTCCCAGGAGTTGTGTTTATCGACGAGGTTTGCCACTTTTTCTCGAAGGTACCCTACGTTCTAATCTTCTGAACTCAGGTCCATATGCTCGATATTGAATGTTTCACATACCTCAACGCGTTACTCGAATCACCAATGGCACCCACTGTTATTCTTGCCACTAACCGTGGAAACAGTCTCGTTCGTGGGACCTCAGATATCGTCTCACCCCATGGCATCCCTGTTGACCTTCTTGATCGGTAAGGGCTGAGGCATTTTTATCAATCTTGGGAACTGACGATCCATACAGGTGTATGATTGTGAAAACAGAAGCGTATTCGCGGGAACAAATTGGCAAAGTCGTCCAAATGAGAGCGAACATAGAGGGGCTTAAGCTCACGCCAGAGGTTCTAGATCGGCTTGCAGCGGAAGGCGAAAAAAGTTCTTTGCGGTAAGGTTTTTTTTTTCAGTTAGTCGTCACAAGATGTACTGATAGCACCCTGAAAGTTACTCACTCCAACTTCTCACCCCTGCATCTATTCTTTCTTCTTTGGCTGGACGGAACCAAATCGAACCCGAAGACATCAGCGAGATGAACGAACTGTTTATTGATGCCAAAACCTCCGCAGCCATGATCGGCGAAAGCACATTCGCCTCGTGACCTTTCTTCTGTGGTTGTAGATATATTGTTGAGTTTTGCCCTTCTGTCAACCTTGCGCCTCGCAACTGATCCGCCACTTTAGCACTGTAGCCCGCATGTAGTTATCGTTGCGTTGTACCGAATCCAAAAATGGCCAAACGAAGCAGCAGAGCAATTGTTGCGTGCTATTGGCGTGATTAATCACAATTCAGTTATACTCGGTTCAGTCCTAGTTCCTCCCGGGCTCCACGACGCCCTAGGCTCCAGGGATATAGAAGCACTAGAACGACAGCTATGGGTTCATCGCTCGCATTTCGGGTGTATCATTCAGCCAGTCTTTCTGTTTCTCATGCGTCTTGCAAGTTTGGCAAGTCCATGTCATGGACTCATACACAGGGAACAGGTGCGCGTTTATGGTTGAATCAATTGACATAGTCAGTCAGGTGATTATGAATGTTATGGGGATTTCGGCATGGCATAAGGAGCAACGCGGTCGGACAGATGCCCATATCACCAGGGGTTCGGGCTGCAGGTGTTCTTTTTACCAACGAACTTGTCCATGGGTACGTCATCAAGCTGATTATGCGTACACGGTACAATATCGCTGCAACGTCCCACGTTCCTGCTCATGCTACCCTCCCGCGAATAGCCAAGTGGACATAGTTCTTTACCTCCGCAAACTATCCGTGCTTCTCGCCGTGGCCATTGTGAGGGTACCCGTACATCACGACTGTCTAAGCCTGTCGTGGCGTGTGTGCTCGCATATCGCTTCTGTCGCAAATTTGTATTTCCGGGGTCCCCGCTTTCGCCTTTTGTAGCCAATGCGCATCAGACTCGATGCCATTTTTTTGCGCGTAGATGAACTGACAAACATCTCAGGCTATGCGCCTGCCGTTATGCAGTGTAGGCGCTCATTGGGTCTTTTTTTTTTGTTTCTGTTTTTTTTGGGGGTTCAAATCCAATTTTAGATTCGCCCGGCGTTGTGACACAATATTCGCTTGCGAATTCGTTTGCGATACGTCTCGGGGAGTTCAAACTTCGACCTTCTTCTGCATGATGGGCCACGCATATTCGGCGGGTGCAGCTATCGCTCTGGCTGGGGTGCGATAAGGCAGACAGAGGAATGAGAACCCGCACAGGTAAGTAGTGTCCACCTGACCAACACGTTGATGAGTGCCTGATCTGGGATCTTATTCAGCGTTGCGACCGTGTTACTCTATTTCTGTACAACATACACTTTTGAAATGCAAGGAACGATAGTTTCGGTTCATCTCGTGGTTATGAAGCACGCGAGTTATTATTATCAGTGGGTTTACATTACTTATCCTTTGTGCCCACTTAACTTTTTCCCTTCGTCAAACAAATTGCGTCACTGTAGATCTTGCAATAGGCGAGTGTCTATTATTATCCATATCGGTCGACAGTCCGACGACACACAGATTTGATCTCGGAATATCCTTCGAAAGCGGTGTTATATAAACTCTATGTTTACCAAATTTGACCTAGTCTGGAATGACCCCAGGTTTCCCTCGATCCAATACTTGAACAGAAAAGCACTTCTTGCCACACACGAACATACTGCGTTCAAATTGCTGCGACCGTATTTAGACCGAACTTCAGTCATATATAGCGCTCTTTCTCAGTCGATTCCCAAGTTTTCCCCCACCAGTTTCGCTTTCTATCCCTCGTAACTTGCCGCACTTGCTAGAAAGCATATTCTACCATGATCAAGCGACCCCTTCCCCTGACGTTTGAGGACCGTACGAGTTCCATAACGAACACAGATTTCGACGATATGTACGATCGAATGTTCTTTCACGTTGCGCGACAGCCTGGCCGTGCCACCACAAAAATATACGAGATGAACATTAGAGCTTCTCGCCACCGCAGTACTCTACCCTTAGGTCGTGACCCCATTATACACCTCGACTTCCAGAATGATGAATCTCTCGGAACCATCTCGTTCTTCAAGCCCCCATTTACGGGAAGCATACCTATGGCACGATATCTCAAGAAGACATCGTTCTTTGGAACGTGCGTTTCGACTCCGTCCTGTTTTTGTCGCCCCAAACTCAACGCTTGCCACATTTAGTTCGCTGTCAAGGAAGTTCATGGGATCTGATGGAAGAGAATACAAATGGGGGTACAGAACGTTTGCTGGCCAAGAGTGGTCGGTGAGTATCGGTGCCAAAATTCGCAGCTTTCGGAGATACTGACTTGGAGTGCAAGTGTACTACTATGGATAATGTCCTGGTCGCTCATTACGACCTCAAGCATCCCAATATTCGCACATATGATGTGTCTGGCAATAATCTCATCATTTATGAAGCCTTCGCTCATATGTGTGCTGGTATGATTCCTTGATTCGAGGGTGTGATGAACGTGACTAACTATTTGAAAAGAAATTCTCGCGTCGTTTCTAATTATGCGACACATTGCACAATTCAATCTATAATGTTGATCAACTTTCATCCGGAACGCCCACTATGTGTCCATCCATTGTACTATTGTTTAGATCTATCTCGTTCGATCATCTGCATCCCATGCCTGTACATCCATCCCATGCCAACTTTTACATGACATTGTATATAGAAAGTTCCCTCGCATTTCTTATGTACCACCCACGGATATACCCACACTGGTCACCAGTTCCCGCCGGCTCTGACTCTTCTAATTGAATTATATATCGGCGCTAATTAATGAATGTCATCTGTACTATTTCTGTCCTTGCTGACCTGGCCACATGAACAATGGTCGTACTTGGAGCTGAGGCTATTGAGTCCATCCATGGGGCAGGTGTCCAAGTGAACCCTTGAAAGAAAGAGTGACTCTTTGCGCGACCCTTAAGTCATGTTAAAGGTAGTCGGGATGCCAGTGGAGACGGCTATATCACTCGTGATAGCAGTCCACCATTTCTGTCAGAGTGAGTTATCCGCACGCACTCAAGCAAGAGATGCCCGCTTATTATCCGGACGAAGATGGAATAGATGGACCAAGATACTGGTTCTTGGGAGTTAAGAATAGGATGGTTGTGTCAGTCAAGTGCCAGTGGAAGCGCCAAGCTTGAGACCTGCCAGTCCACCAAAGGGAAACGGTAAAAACATCAGCCCGTGGTTGTAACCTGTGAGCTGTTCACTCAATGGGATCATGTCATGCCTCGCGAAGCCTAAGAAAGTTGTAACCATTTCTCCGCCTTTCTCCATTGCCCTCGTGGACTTTTGAACATAATCACGAACGGTATTCCAACTACATAACCTTCATCGGCGCCAATCAGTCATGTCCGCTGGATCCTTTGTCTGCAGGATTTCTTTTGTCGATCTCTCCCCACATTCCCTGATCAGGGCCGAGGTACTATCCACCGAAAACGAAACATATAGTCAATCCCTCAATGTTACTATTACCGACACCCCCCAACCAGTAGTCTCTCCTTTGCTCCCCAACGACCTAGGCCATTTAGCGGCATCGGTTCCTACTCACTTTAGAAATGAATTCAATTGCGGAAGCCGCTCAGTCACTTATCAAGTTCAAGATATTCAGCAACATCGCTGTTTCCCAAAGCGCTTTAAGGCACCGTGACCAAGATTACCCAGAGCGCAACGAGTTGGTAGGGGCGTAAGGCTCTTGGGGACTTCTGCCAGGTTGTTGACTACCGAAGTGGAGGAGGGCGTCCGCTTTTCGTCAGAGGAAAAGAATATCTATCTAAAGGACGACATCAGTGACGCTCTTCTCCTCGTGGAGCTCCTTATAAATCCCATTTTGGAATTACTGCAGCAGAAACCCACAGCGTGTGGTTCGAAACTCGGGCGAATCGTCGTCGATTCAACATCTGGGCGCAAATCCCGGGTCATCACCGCTGTTGACAAACTCTTGGAATCCAAGTTCGAACCTGCTGTCGAGGTCATTCTGAAGCTGGACATTGTCCGATACACCGCTGAATTGGTCCTTTACAGATACAAGGACTCCTCGCGGAGAGAGAATTACTCTGCATATTCAACGTCGCTCCGTTTGCGATTGGAATCGCAAATATTGATGGATTTGTCTTTACTCTCATTCCGAAGGAAGCATAACACCATTCCCTCTCGAAAAACGGCAGTCTTGACCACTTCCGAGGACAACCAAACCACAGCGACGATTTGCGTCGTTGCAGGTCTGGCACCTCGAGTGAGGGATAATTTTCTGCCGACCTGCCCCCACGTCCGAAAGGTGTCCCACGAATTCAAAAAGAACTTCGTGCAGAGGACGATCGAGAACTAAAAGTGGGTATCCGGCCTTTCAAGGGGCAAGCGCGAGCCTGGAGATAGGCGCCGACGTGAATGGTTAGGGAAAGATGAAATCGAGGCATTTTTTAAGCATTATCAAAGTTTACAGTATGATGAGGTAGAGAATGCGGAGAACGTTTGGGCAGGGGGAGAAGCCCAAGGAGTTTTGCAAAAATAGCTGGTTATTTTAGATTGCGAGAGTGGATAGAAGGAATACAATTAACTTGTATTACTGGTATATGGTACGTGATGGATATTGTAATCGAAGACCTACGCATGAAGGACAGGTCCCACGAGAGTAATCTTGGACCACATCTCGTCTAATATAGTTTCTTCCAGTCGGATTTGGCAGGAGGCGGGTTCATAGTGAACGTTCCGTATGCCGACAGCGAATTCCGACAACTGTTCCTGCTGGCGGAGTGAACAACCTTCGATATTCAGGTTATCGATTGGGTGCCCAATTTCTGTCCTACTATTCAACAAGAAGATGATAGGAAGGGTATCGAACTGGTCACCGGGCTCGTGGTGCAGCAGAGTCAATGAATGGAGATTAGGAACTGCAATCTCGTCACTGTCGTCGTATACACCCAGAGCTGGCAGGAAACGGTGAAATCTTCCCCAAGCGATGCCCGATAAGGTAAGTTTCTCGAGAGAAGGGACGCCATTTAATAGGTGTTGGAGTCGGGAGGACGATGGCGTGGAGAGTGTCGATGGAAAAAAGACCATTTCTTGAACATATGGGAGCATCTTCCTTGTGAATAACGACTCGTACTGCGAGAAACTCTCCATGTGGTGGAGGTAGAATCTCTGATGCCGATCATTTGCGCCAGCAACCCTTCTCCCATGATGACGACTTTGCGGATACGGTGGTAGGGGCCGCAGGTGTCCCCATTCAACATCGAGGATACATCGCTAAGGGATTCACCCCAAGCGCACAGCGTAACGTCTTTCGGAAGGATAAGATGCGACAGAAAAATAGGAATGCTTCTCGCAGCTATGGCCCAATCCCCGATCTCAATTCTTCGAAGACGGTTAAGGGGGCAAGCGCTAGGGTTCGTTCTTGATGCATGATTATGCTGCTTTCGTCGGGTCCTGCGTGGTTGAGCAGCAACTCTTCAAGGCCGGGGGAAGATTTCAATATTTCCAGGAATTTGGGTAATGAGACCCTACCATCTCTCTGATCGAAAAGAGATAGATGTGTAAGTCCGCAAAAGTCATTGTGTGGCCAGGAGGAAATGCGAGTGAACGTTAGTTTCTTCAAGCGAGGGGTGATGTTTTGAAAAAATGGAGGAAGAGTCAGATTTGAGACCCTCTCGTCCCATGATCCTATCAGGCTAAGTACCTCGAGATTCGGGGCAGGAGCAGGGGGGATGATAAGGTCCCATAATGAGGTTTCATGGGGTATTGTCCAATGAATATGCAACTCTTGTAGGCGGTGCATTTGTTCTGCGACCAAGGAAAGGATGTTGACTTCATCAGCTTCAGGTGGAGCGACTATCGTGCAATAAACATTGAGCGGTGACTGGGCGGACCGCTTGATATTTTTCATAGCAATTTTGCGATCGAGTGGTTTGCGGACGTGGATATGACTCCATAAACGTGGGAAGGACAGGGCGGTGGTGCGCCAGTGCTGACATACGCGAGTCACTTTCATCCATTTGTTGTATGTTTTTGGGAGAGAAAATAGCGGTCCTTGGGAAAAAGGCTGGACTAAGCTGAAAATATGTGCTAGAATCTCTGGGGGGAGGCGGTTCACAGGGGCAGAAGCATTCTGAATCATTTGGACCCGCGTGATGGCAAGCATGAGATATTCCTCGAGTTCCTTCAGCCAGGAACCAGATATACTTAAGGCTACATCAGCTTAATTAATTGCGGAGACGTACCTCTTCCATTGGTATTTCGGGAAAATTGGGTTCGCTTTGGCCAAAAACCAGGGAAAGCCTGGAAAGGGACTGGACAAGCTCGTCCGCATCCAGTTTGAATCGTGTACCAGTCGTAGAAGTCATATCGCAAAAAATTTCATGAGCGATTAAAGAAAGAATGTTATCTAGGTTTTTCAGCAAGGAAGAAGCGGGAACCGCAGACAAACCGCAGACCAGCTTAGTACAGGCACAAACACCGCAGCAGAAATTCAATGGGCGAGCAGAAGTTCAAACGTTCAAGAAGCATAATCCGCAGTATTTCGAAAGTGAATCCTCCACAAACCAGATTCCAGGATTGGACTTGTAGACAATGATTGAAGACCGTCGAGTCGAAAGTTGAAACTCGACGTGACGGTCAAAATTACCGGTCACGTGACTTAAGAAGTTCTTTTCCTTCCGAACCTCCGACGTTCGTTCAAGCTTTCATGGACATTTTCAACAAATTCGCAACTCTACGCCCCTCTGGCAGCCAGGTGTTAAAACTTATTCTTTTGTGAAATCTCCGATGTCTATCAGATTCGGGGATGATGGAGGATATGAACTATACGGCACCGCAGTCCTCCGTCGTCGATCCCACGCAGCGAATTGGGGACATCTCATCTCCGTTGTTGCGGAATTATGGTGCGGCATGTGGTACAGAGGAGGATACGCACGAGGTGAAGCCTGGGCTCGTGCTTGCGCTCGAATCCTCTCCACGCAAATTCCTCTGCTCCTCACCTCGTCTAGACTCTAACTCTTCCACTCCGAGGCCTCACTGTCGCCCATGGCTCACAGGGACATTCCATCCAAGCGGTCGATTTAGACATAGTTTGTCCATTCTCTTTCTGAACGTCGGTAAATGGCTCCAAGGACCGCACCTGAAAGCAGTGACGGAGACTGTTAGCGGCGGGCGTTGGCTCTTGCAACGGGGTGGACAAGGATATAGTCTAACTAGGCGCACGCAGGATGCGAGGAGATGATCAATTCGGACAGTTAGCACTGGTAGCGACGAAAATCAAGAAAGGCCAACGTCGGGGAAAACCTAGAAGGTATGTTTTTCTATTCTATCTTGATACAGCATCAAGTGATACTGGTTCGCGTTACCTTGTCTCACGGTTCGAGAGTCGGTACTTGTTGTGTCGCGCCTACATAACCAGCTTGTGGGGGTTCAGTACTCAGTTACGATCGACGTGACGTCGCTTTGAATTGTTCAGAAGCAGACCTCTATGCATGTTTGCTTAGTCGTCCTGTTTTCATTAACATAATTCAACTCCACGATCTCTCAGCGTCCTGCGGGCTGTCAGTAAAGGTTGGAGCGAGGCCGGGGGGTTGAGGCTCTTTTAAAGGTCAGTAATTTGTTCAAAAAAATAAAAGCCCTATCCTTGACAATGCCTGGGTGGAGAGTGGCCGTGCCCACATCACAGGAGCCTTCATTACTAGCCTCTTCGATGCATCAACAAAGTGAATGGGTATGTAACCTACCCCACATCTACAAATCATATACATTGTGGCATTTATAATACTAGCTAACACTTATATTGACCGCCCGAGAAACAAGATACGAGGAAAACAATGGAAATATTGCTAGATGCGTGCTCGTTGCGCAAAGCGAGCTGTCAACGCGGCATAGCTCTGATGGGCGGTAATGGGAAAGTTGATAGCGGTACCAAAAGCAGAAAATTCGTGACAAATGATATTCGTCGGAGGAACCGGCCTCGTGCCGGGGCAGTGTCCACAAAAATAGCGCATAGGGGATTGCTCATTGCGTTTCGGTGCATCTGCGAAATCTGTCTATTGGTATGGCTTTAGCTGCAATCGGTTCCGACACTGACAGATGCGCAATGGGCAGCACTGGTTCCTCAAAGATGGCTTATACTATATACACAGCCAATGTGGATTGTCCCATTTCGTACAATGATCATGCACAGCCATATGCAACATTCCGTCAGTTCCGAGTGAATGATAAGAAACACTTTCAGGCCCGCAAGGCTTGCTTTATCACGTCTACAGTTTTCACAGCCAACTTCATAGATCTCTTCGATTTCTACACGCCTCCTCCTTTTCCGCCAGACAATGACTAGCGTCAAGACTCCATCGGTCTTCTGGGCTCAGAGAAGCTCTGCAACCGCTAAGGAGATGGTCCGTCTTTTTGGTGTCATTCCTACGTCGCAAACCTGAAAAAAGGCATTCTGGTGTAGAACCTCATTTACCTAACAGTCAAGCTTGGAGGAATTGTACACTCGAGTTTGGTATACACCGTCACAGACAAGGGCATTTCTTTGAAAGTAAATGCTAATCAGTGCGTCGCCGTTTGCGAGATTCCCTTTTTTTTGAAATATGGTCTAGTACTTAACTTCTGCCTTTTCCCAGAGGCGATAAAGAGAGAGAATACGCCTTTGATCTGGATTTTCACTCGCAAGTGGTCCCTGGAGTAAGGTTCTCTCAAACGCCATCCATAATTCATGGCGCTTATTTAAACTCCTTGGTATAGACAGTGAAAAAATCCGTGACACCTCAATCCGTTACCCTCGTTATCCTCAAGAAAGATATTACTGCTCGAGGTTGGCCACGCTTATCCAAGACTGCTCTACCGTATGTCAAGACTGACTTCAGTCGATGGACTGGGGAAGATGATGAGTCTGATAACATGGCCGAAGACGGCTCCCGTGATACTACTAACATGGGTACGAAGAGTTCTTTGTCGGGAACCAAAAGTTGGGGGCTCTTAAAACAGGTATTTCCTCTGCAAACTGGCTTTCGATTTTATGCATTTCATAACAACGATATAGCCAAATCAAGTCTCCTCATCAAGCATCACAACGGTAACAACCCCTCAAGCCTTGTTGGCACAGCAAAGTTCCTCAACTGAAACTATGACGGTTCGTCTGTTCAATCCAAGCTTGTATTGGTATATCTGAGACTGGTATAGAACATTATTTCTCTTGGAGCCAAAACCCAAGACACTTCGGAATCCACTTTCAAAAAGGCAGAGGATCTTAACAGCCGTGGATTATTTTTTCTGGATCGCTTTAAGCGTCTTGGGGAATTAGGAGACATTGAGAAGGCGATCTCGATTCTTGCAGATGCAGTACAACTAACACCAGATGGAGACTCAGAGAAGCCAGGTCGATTAAGCAACCTCGGATCATCGCTTTTGCGGCGTTTTGAGCATCGTGGAGAAATGGAAGACATTGAAAAGGGGATATTGATTTTTGAAGATGCCATGCGTCTCGCTGCAGATGATTCGAAATACACATTCGGAGACCCTGCTGGCATTTCTAGTAACCTTGGAAATATGTACCTTTGCCGCTTTGAACACACCGGCAACATTCAAGATATTCACCGTGCCATATCCCACCACCAGAGCGCTGTTGAATCCACCCCTTCTGGCCGTGCTGACCTTCCAACTTGGCTCAACAATCTTGGAAGTTCATACTTACGTCAATTCCAATGCACTGGCAACCTCCAGGATGTCCACCATGCCATATCTCACCTCCAGAGTGCTGTTGAATCTACTCCTTCCAGCCATGCTGACCATCCAAGATGGTTGAACAATCTTGGAACTTCTTACTTATGTCGCTTTGAACACACGGGCAACCCCCAGGATATTGACCATGCCATAACCCATCACCAGAAAGCCATTGAATCGACTTTCTTGAATCAAACTGACCTTCCAGGTTTATTTAACAGCCTTGGAACTTCATATGTACGCCGCTCCAAACACACTGGCAGCCTCCAGGATATTGACCATGCCATATCTCACTACCAGAGTGCTATTAAATCCACTCCTTCTGGCAGCCATGCACTTTTTCCAGGTTTGTTCAATAACCTTGGAACTGCATACTTATGTCGCTTTGAATACACCAGCGACCTTCTAGATGTTAATCATGCCATATCTTACCACCAGAGTGCTGTCGAATCTACTCCTTCTAGCCATGCTCAGATTTCAAAACGGTTCCACAATCTTGGAAATTCATATTTACGTCGCTTTGGATGCACCAGTGATCTCCAGGACATTGATCATGCCATATCCTACCATCAGAAAGCTGTTGAAAACACCCTTTCCAGCCAAGCTGACCTTCCAGGTTTGCTCAATAGCCTTGGAAGTTCATATTTATATCGCTTTGTATCCACTGGCAACCTCCAGGATATTAACCATTCCATATCCCACCACCAAAATGCTCTCAAATCCACTCCTCCTGACCATGTTCTCCTTCCAGTTTTGTTCAACAACCTTGGAAATTCATACTCACATCACTTCAAATGCACTCGTAACCTTCAAGATATTGACTATGCCATATCCCACCACCAGAATGCAGTTGATTCCACTCCTTCTGGTCATGCTGACCTTCCTGCTTGGCTCAATAACCTTGGAAATTCATATTTATATCGTTTCAAACACAATAATGACATCCAGGACCATGAAGAATTCCGCCACCTCTTCACTGCTAAACAATCTAATTTTCCAAATTGGTTCAAGAATGGTGAAATTTTATCTACACAAGACATGGATATTTGTGATGTCCAGAAAGCCATAGCTTCATATCGTCAGGCTGCTCAGGCAAATGGTGTCCCATCAGTGCGTATGGCAGCTGCCAGGCAAACAGTACGGTATTCCTCTGTTTTCGATGAACCACAGTGTCTAGCAGATTTTTCTCTTGCTGTTACTCTGCTAACAGAGGTAGCTGGGATCGAACAGACAATTCATCGCCGTCATGCAAACCTTGGTGACAGTTATGACCTCGTTAAATTTGCTGTGGCCACTGCACTCCGGTTTGAAAAACCTGATCTTGCACTTGAGTGGCTTGAGCAAGGCCGTTGCTTGGTGTGGAATCAGCTCAACCAACTCCGTACACCAATAGATGACCTTCATACAAGGAGTGTGCCTCTGGCTGATCGTTTCACAGAGGTTGCGAGTTCTCTGGAATTCTATGGAACTCGTTCATCCTCATCTAAGCTTACTTCCCATGCTACAATTGCAGATGAAATTCGCTTTCATAACCAAACTCGCAATCATACCCTCCTTGCTGCAGAGTATAAACAACTTCTCGAAGAGATTCGTGCTCTTCCAGATTTCCACAACTTTCTGAAGCCACCTAATGCCACCAACCTCCTCTCCTCCTTACCTCCAGGTAGTGTAGTTGTCATATTCAACATTTATGAAACCCGATGTGATGCCCTGGCTCTTATTGCTGGTATCGAGGAAGTTCTGCCTATTCCTCTGGAGAAATTTGGTCTCAATGAAGCAGAGCAACTACAGAGGAGGCTTCAATGTGTCCTTCTTGAGCAACGGGAAGCAGAGGATGGAGATCGTGCTACTTTTCGTCTCCCCCTGAATGCCCCATTATCTATATCAGTTATCCTAGGAGAACTGTGGTGCAAAGTTGTGCAGCCAATTCTCACAGCACTAGGATATTCGGTAAGTTCTGCTGATTGACATCTCATACAAAGTTATCTGCACTAAACTCTCACACTCTCAGCTGGAGTCTCGTCCCAATTCTTCGGATCGTCATCGTATATGGTGGTGCCCAACTGGTCCTCTCTCATTTCTTCCACTCCATGCGGCAGGGATTTATGGCTCAGCATACGAGGCAGGACAATGTGTCTCTGATTTTGTGGTTTCATCGTACACACCAACAGTTGGCTCACTTAATGAGAAATTTGGTGCCTCGACCACCACTTCCAAATGTACCGATCTCATTCTTATCAGCCAACCGAACACCCCGGGTCTTTCCTCAATACCCTGGACTCAAAAAGAGGTGCATAATCTCAAAGAATTGATGGACCAGTCTGTCGTTAATATGCTTTTGTTGGAAGATGCCGAGGCCACCATAGAGAAAGTGAGGACAGAAATGAGGAGTTGTAATTGGGTTCATTTTGCTTGCCATGGCATCCAGGACATGAACGAGCCTCTCAAGAGTGGTGTCCATCTCCAT
>Ga0307513_10005981_pt1 | contig 15973 bp, 8 predicted proteins | sample 15_EM_MG_FD_202174 | JGI IMG/M metagenome (GOLD analysis project Ga0307513, IMG submission 202174) | Populus trichocarpa ectomycorrhiza microbial communities from riparian zone in the Pacific Northwest, United States - 15_EM | ecosystem: Host-associated > Plants > Roots > Unclassified | place... | reverse complement strand
TCGGCGAAGAACACACCGCCGCCCTGCACACCGTGGCCGGAGATCTCGGCCACTCCGTCGGCCTGCTCGTGCTGGCCGCCGTCGCGCGATCCGTGGCCGAGCGACTCGGCCTGCCCGCGGTCAGCGTCGACACCTACCACCACGGCCGCGACGGAGTCCCCGGCGGTCACGACATCACGACCGCGCTCGGTTACCTGCAGTCCACCTATCCCGTGGTGATCCACGCCGGTCCGCGCTCGTCCTGGCAGGCGGACGCCCTCGCCGACCTCGCAGCCGTACCGCCGGCCGTGTTCGGCTTCGACGCCCTGCGGTACGCCGGGAACCCCGCGCTGATCGGCGGTGTTGCCGGCCCGGACGCCCTGCGCGGCAGCGGGATCCGGCTGAACTTCCGCAGCCGGATGAACCAGGTCAACGACCGTACGGGCCGCTGGCTGCGCCCGGCCGACGCGGCGGGCGGCAGCCGCAGATCGACACGGCAGAGGGAACCGTGGGTGCTGAACGTGGAGGGTGACATGGTCGCCGACGGGTTGCTGTTGACGGTGCGGTACAGCAAGGACCACTACACCGAGCAGACGGTACGGGATTTGCTGGACGGGGCGATGGCGCTGCTCACCGAACTCGCCACCGGTCGCCGCGCACGCACCGGCGAAGCCGCCCCGCGATGACCGCCACCACGGCCGCAGCCGGTCTCGAATCACTGCTGCCGCTGGCCGCCGAGGTCCTGGGGCTGCCGGCAGCAGCAGCGCGGGACCGCTGCGACCGCAGGTCCTTCACCGCACTGGGCGGCTCGTCCCTCCAGGCGGTACGGCTTGTCGGCGAGGCTGCCCGGATCGGCGCCGACCTCCCCCTGCACCGGATACTGGGCCGGGATCCCCTTGGCACGGTGCTGCGTGCCGCCACCACCCTCCCCCCGGCCACACCGCCGGACCCGGTCCCCGAACCGGCGGCGGTGCGGGCGCCGCTGCCCGGCCAGACCGGCATGCTGAGCGTCGAGGAGCTCACTCATGGCTCCCCGTACCATCTGCTGTTCACCGCCGAAGTGGACGGTGCCCCCGCCGCCGCGCTGGCCCCCGCGCTGACGGCCCTGGTCGAGCGGCACGAAGGCCTGCGCACCGTCTTCGTCCGGGCCGACACCGACACGGGCAGGATCGGCCGTCGGGTCCTGCCGTACGCCAGGCCCTCCATCCGGCACCAGACTCTGCGGGCGCCGGACGGAACGGACCCGATCGCCGTCGTGCACACACAGCTGGCCGGCGCGAGCGAGGCCCTCCTGTCGCCGTACGAGCGCCCCCCGGTCCACTACGCGGTCACCACCGTCACCGGACCCGGCGCCGCCGACCGTCTGCTGGTGTCCGTTCTGGCTCACCACGCGCTGCTGGACGCGTGGTCGTTCGGCGTGCTCTTCGACGACCTGACGGCCCTTCTCGCCGGACAGCCGCTACCGGGCCCGGCGCCGAGCCCGGAAAGCGCGCTCGCGGCGCACCGTGCGCGCGCCGCCACACCTGTGTGGCGGGAAACGCTGCGGGTTCGAGCCGACCAGCTGCGCGGAGTGCCCCACGTACTCGAACTCCCCACCGACGCGCGACGCCCCGCCCGCTGGGAGGCGGGCGGGGACCGGCTGCCCGCCGCCGTCGGCCCGGCTGCGACCCGGGCCTGGCGGCACCTCGCCCGGACGACCGAGACCACCAGCACCGCCGTGCTGCTCGCCGCCTACGCCCTGGTTTTGGGCCGCCGCACCGGGGTGGCCGAGCTCCTCGTCGGCGTGCCTGTCGCCGGCCGCCGCGATCCCGCCGCACGCGATGTGCTCGCGCCCTGCTCCCAACTCGTTCCTGTCCACTGTGTCCTGGACGACACGGCGACCGTCTCCGAGTATGTCGTGGCCATATCCCACGCCCTCGGCGATGCCGTCGCCGCCTCCCACGTCCCCCTCGAGGACCTCGTACCGGCCCTCGGCGTCCAGCACGACCGTCGGCGCAATCCGCTGGTGCAGTTCGTCCTCGGCGCTCACGACGGCCTGATACCGGAGCGGGTGCGACGGGGCGAGGTGACCCTCGGCCTGCACGAGGGGCACTGCTACGGCGCGCCCTTCGACGCCACCCTGTACGTTCAGCGCACGGGTGGCGATCCTCGGCTGGTCCTCGAATACGCACACGGGGCGCTGCTGCCCGACGAAGCCTTCCACCTCCTGGACGCCGTCGAGTGGACCCTCGTGGAGTTGGCCGAGCGGCCCACCGCTGCGCTGGCCGAGGTCAGGTCCGTCTCCTGCGCCCAGCAGGCCCGCCTGGACGCCCTGCGCGAAGGGCCCCGCCTGCCGCCGGAGGTCGCCGACAGCGACCTGTGGTCGCTGGTGCTGGCCACCGCCCGCACGCACCCGGACGCCCGGGCCGTCCACGACCAGGGCACCACCCTGACCTATGCCGAGCTGCTCCGGGCCGTGACCGCCCAGGCCGCCGCGCTGACCGGCGCCGGCATCGCGGAGGGGGACCCCGTGTTGCTGGCTCTGGACCGCGGTGTGTCCGAGATCGTCGCCATTCTGGCCGTCCTCGCCGTCGGCGCGCACTACGTCGCCGTCGACCCCGGCACCCCCGACGAACGGTTGCGCACGCTGCTGCGGGTGCTGCCGCCAGCGGCCGTCCTCGGTCCCGCCGATCCACCGGGCGACGCGTTCCTCCGGCGTGCCGAGACCGCGTGCCCAAACCCCGTACGCCGGGTCGCCGCCGTCGACGCCCGTGCCGTGTCCCAGGTCGAGCAACCGGCCGTTCAGCCTCCCGCTCCGCGTGGCGACCGGGTCGCGTACGTCGCCTTCACCTCGGGCTCGACCGGCGTTCCCAAGGCGGTGCGCGTGCCGCACCGGGCCGTGGCCCGGCTGGTCTGGCCGTCGCCCGGCCAGGTCGTCTCCTGCGGCCCGGGGCGGCGCATGCTGCGGCTGGCTCCGCTCGCGTTCGACGCGTCCACCCTCGAGGTGTTCGCACCGCTCATCGGCGGCGGCTGCGTCGAGATCCACCCGCCCGGCGTGGTTGCGTCCGCCGAGCTGGCCCGGTTCCTGCTGGAGCGGGAGGTCGACGTGCTTTGGCTGACGGCGGGGCTGTTCCGGCTGATGGCCGAGTTCGTCCCGCACGGATTCGGCCGCGCCGTCCACGTCCTGACGGGCGGTGACGTGGTGGCCCCCGAGCAGGTGCACGCTCTGCTCACGCGCTACCCCGGCCTTCGAGTGACCAACGGCTACGGCCCCACGGAGAACACCACGTTCAGCACCGTGGCGCACTTCGACGACGCCTCCGCGGTGACCGACCCGCTGCCGATCGGCACGCCCGTACCCGGGAGCGGCGCGCTGGTGCTCGACGCGGCGGGGCGGCCCGTGCCGCCCGGCGGGACGGGCGAGTTGTACGTCACCGGGCTGGGCCTCGCGCTGGACTACGCCGGCGACCCTGAGCGCACCGCAGAGGCGTTCGGCGTGGTTCCGGCCGCCGGAGAGCGCGCCTACCGCACCGGTGACCTGGTCCGGCTAACCGGTGCCGGACAGCTGCACTTCCTCGGCCGCGCGGACCGCCAGGTAAAGATCCGGGGTTTCCGCGTGGAACTGGATGAGATCCGCCAGGCGTTGACCGCAATGCCCGGCGTACAGGATGCGGCGGTCGTCGCCGTCGGCACCGACGCGTCGCGACGCCGCCTGGCGGCGGGCGTCGTCCCCGACGGTTCGACGGCCCTCTCCCCGCCGGAACTGGTCGCCCGCCTGTCCCGCACCCTGCCGGGCTATTGCATCCCCGCCCTGTGGTCGGTGCTGGACGAGATCCCGCTGACCACCAACGGGAAGGTGGACTCGGCGGCCGTCGCGGCGGGAGCCCGCCCGCTGGACGAGGGCGATGCCGCGGAAGCCGCGCCGCGCCCCGCTTCCGAGCCGCCGCCCGTTTCGGAGCCCGAGGCTCAGCCGGCTGCGGACCGTGCCCCCGACCCCGCCGCCGCGCTGGCCCGCGCCGCATGGACCCAGGTGCTCGGGCGGGCGCCCGCCGGGCCGGACGCAGACTTCTTCCGAGCCGGCGGCGACTCCTTGGCCTTCGCCCGCATGGTCGCCTGGCTCACCACGGCTCACGGGGTGCGTGTCGCTCCGCGGGACTTGTACGCCTCCCCAACCTTGCGCACCCTGTCCGAACTGATCCGGCCCGAGCTGGCCGGGGTTGGAGGCCGCCCGTCATGACCTCATTCGCCCTGCCCGAGGATTACCCAGAGCATCCGGCACGCACGGTGCTCGTCGTGCCGCACGCCGGGGGCGGCTCCGCGGTCGCCAATCCCCTGCGGGCCGCGCTACCCAACGACTGGCTGGTCGTGGGCGTGGCATTCGGCGGCCGGGAATCCCGCTTCCTGGACGAACACCCGGTCCAGCTCGCCGACCTGATCGGGGACACCGTCGCGGCCTCGACCGCGGCCGAGGATCTCACCGGGGCCGCCCCCGTGCTTGTGGGGCAGTGCTCGGGGGCCCTGGTGGCCTGGCTGGCCTCACTCGAGTTGTCCCGGCGCGGTCGGCCCACCCCCGGCCTCGTCGTGGTGTCGCGGTCCGCTCCGGCCTGGCCCGGCGACCTGCCCGACACGACCGCCTCCGACGCCGAGTTCCTCCGCCAGGTGATCCGCATGGGCGGCGTACCCGATGAGGTCGCCGACCTGCCGGAGCTGCTCGATCTGCTGCTTCCCTCGCTTCGGGCCGACTTCGCGGCCGTCGCCGAATGGCTTCCCGAGCGGGCCGACCCGACGATCGCCTCGCCCGCCTCGGCCCTGGCGATCTACGCGCCCGACGACCCGGGCTGCCCGGTCGCATCCGTCGAGGCCTGGCGCGAAAGTGTCGCCGATCTCAGCCTCGCCCAGGTGAAGGGCAACCACTTGCTGCTGGCCTCGAATCCCGGCGGTGTCGCGGCCGCGCTGACCGCCTGGCTGCCGCAGGCCGCTCCGGAAGGGGATCACCGTGCTGGAAATGTCTGACGTCGTCATGGCCGTGGGACCGAACGGAGCGGAGCGGGTCCTGCTGCGCGGCGCCGGCCTGCGCGTCGCCGACGGCGAGACGGTGCTGCTCGCCGGTCTCGACGCCGAGGCCCGTCGGGATCTTACCGCCCTGCTCACCGGACGTCTGTCCCCCCGCTACGGCGTGGTCCGCACGGCCCGGGTGCGGGCCGGCGTCCTCGGCGACCGGCCGCGGCCGGGGGAAACGTTCGTCCTCGACGGCGGTGACCAGCCGGACGCAACGGCGACCGGCACACCCCTGCCGAGCCGGCCGGACTGCGCGGTCGTGGTGCTCGGCGGCACCGGCTGGACAACGGCGCCGATCCCGGGCGAGCACCGCGCCCTCACCCTGCTGGGCGGTCACTTTCTGGCCCAGCCGCCGAAACCGGACCGACCGGCACCGCGGCCCACCCTCCACATGACACTGGACGAGACACGGCGGCGAGCCCGGCGGTCTCTCACCGAGGCGGGCGCCGGCGCCACGATCGCCGCCCGGGTCGCCGACGTCCTCGTCGACGCCGACCGGCGCGGCCACGCCTCGCACGGCGTCGCCCTGCTCCCGACCTACCTGCGCCGCATCGCCGACGGTGGCATCATGGCCGGCGCCGAACCCCGCCTCACCACGGTCACCCCCTCGCTTGCCTCGGTCGACGCGGGCGGCGGGTTCGGGCAGCCGGCGGCGGACCTGGCGGCCCGCTGGTGCGCGGACGCCGCCGCACACCACGGCTTGGCCGCCATCGCTGTGCACAACAACAACCACGTCGGCATGCTCGCAGCGTACCGTCGGCCCTTCCAGGAACACGGCGTCGTGGGCCTGCTGCTCAACATCTCGGCGCCCTCCGTGGCCGCACCTGGCGCGCACCGTCCCACCCTCGGCAGCAACGCCATCTGCCTCGTCACCCCGACGCCCGCCGGGGAACCCTTCTGCGTCGATCTCGCCACCGGCGTGGTCGCCGCGGGCAAGATCAGGAGCGCCGGGCACCGCAGGGAACCCGTTCCCCCGGGGTGGCTGCTGGATCACGACGGTGCCCCCACCACCGACCCCGCCGAACTCGACCAGGGCGGTTCCATCCCGTTGTTCGGCGACTACAAGGGACTGTGCATCACGCTGATCGCCGAGATCCTGGCCGGAGGTCTGGGCGGCGGCCTGGTCAGCCCGGATGTGGTCCGGCAGGTCACCCGCACGGGCGAGGTGATGCGCTGCTCCCAGCTGTTCGTGGGGTTCTCCGTCCGCCACTTCACCGACCCCGCTGTGCGCATCGACGCGCCCACTGCCCCCACCGAACTCGCGGACCTCGTCGCCCAGCTGCGCGGTGCTGTGGAGGCGGGCCACGACGAGGTTCCCCCACGCCCCTACTTCCCGGATCAGTCGGAGGAGATGAAGGCGGAACAGGCCGAGAAGGAGGGCCTGGAACTGCCCGCGTCGATCGTCACAGCCTTGGGCTGGGACGCCTCATGACGCGGCCGTTGTCCGACCCCGCCCTCGGCAGCGCCCCGGGCTGGCCGCTCGTTCTCTATTTCCACCACGTCAACCCGCTCGTGCGGCACTACACCGCGCTCAGCCCCGATGACTTCCGCCGGGGCCTGGAAACCGTCCTGGAGCGGGTCGGACCGGCGGTCGAGCCCGGCACAGTGGAACCGGGGTTCCGGCCGCCCGGCAAACCGAGCGTGCTGTTCACTTTCGACGACGGCTACCGTGACACGCTCACGCTAGCCGCGCCCGTGCTCGCGGAGTTCGACGTCCGCGTGCTGCTGTTCTGCACGACGCAGCGACTCGACCGCGCGAGTACGACGCCGCCGCAGGAGCGCGCCGCCCTTCCCCCCAGAGAGTCCTATCTGGACTGGAGGGAGGCGGGCCGGCTAGCGGCCTCCGGGCACGTGCTGTCCGCGCACACCCGCACCCACCCCGAACTCACCGCGCTGGACCCGGCCGGCGCCGAGCGGGAGGTGCACGGCGCGCTCCAAGATGTGGCCATGCGGACCGGGCGGCCCGTGGCCACCTTCGCCTACCCCTACGGCCTGATTCCCGCCGAGAATCCGGTAACGCCCACCGTGCTCGGCTTCGGCACCGTGAAGTCCGCCCCCGAGCCGTGGTCGGTTCGTCCGCGCGAGATCAGGCGCACCTATCTGCCGGCCGGCGAGACCGACCGCTGGCCGGCCCTAGCCGCAGAATGGAGAGACCAGTGGTACGGATCTCAGTGATCATCCCCACCCGGAACAGAGCGGCCGACCTACGCCGATGTCTCGAGGGCCTCCTCGAGTGCGCCCGCCAGCTGCCATCCGGCGTCACCCTGCACCAGATCGTCGTGGTGGACGACGCCTCGACCGACCCTGAGGCCACGAAACCGGCCTGCGACACCGACCTTCCGGTGGTCCTGCTACGCAACCGCACCCGGCTCGGCGCGGGGATCAGCAGGCGCCGGGCCGTGGAGGTCGCGGACGGCGACGTGCTGGCCTTCCTGGACGACGATGCCATACCGCGCGGCGACTGGCTGGCCATCGCAGCCGGCGTGGACGCCGACCGTCCCGCCGTCACCGGCCGGGTCCTGGGCTTCGACGCCGGCCTCGTTTCCCGCGCCCGCCAGGCGCGTTACGACTCCCGCTACCGAGCCCTGCGCGAGGGCAGCCCGGTGGACTTCTTCGCCTGCGGCAACGGAGCCGTGCTCGCCTCGGCGTTCCACCGGGTGGAAGGATTCAGCCACGAGGGCGTCGGCGGCGACAACAGCCTGGCCTGGTCTCTCGACCGGGTCGGCACCCCCGTCCGGTTCCACGCCGACCTGGTGATCGCCCACCGCAACGGCAAGGGCTGGACCGCCGCCGTACGCAACGCCTGGTCCGCCGGGACCGACCACCCATCGCGAATGACCGTCTCCGACCTGCTCGCCACCGCCGTCAACAGCGCGCACGGCGACGACCTCGCCGTACGCGAGCTGAACCGGGCTCTCGGCATCGTGCACGCCCTGGGCCGCCTGATGCCCCGTGCCACCAGCGGGGCCAAAGACACGGCGGACGTACGGCGATGAGGTCAACTACCACTTCGATCGAGGACAGCGCACGATGACCGAACTCACGCTGCCGGTAGGAAAACGCACATCCATCGGCACACGCTGCCGCGTCGGCGTGATCGGTCTCGGCTACGCCGGCCTGCCGCAGGCGGTCGCCTTCGCGGAAGTCGGCCATCCAGTGATCGGCGTCGACGAACGGCCCGAGGTGACCGCGACGCTCCGCGACGGCCGCAGCCCCGTCGACACCGTGCCCGACGACCGGGTACACCGGCTCGGCACCGCACTGTCCGCAGTGGACAGCGCCGAGGCCCTTGCCGACTGCTCCGCCGTCGTGGTGTGCGTGCCCACTCCCCTGGACGCGGTGGGCGAACCAGACCTGTCCGCCTTGCGCGCCGCCTGCGCCACGGTCGCGGCCCACCTGCGCCCAGGCCAGCTGGTGGTGATCGAGTCCACGGTGCACCCCGGGGTGACGGACGGCGTGGTCCGCTCCATCCTGGAACGCTCCCGCCTCGTCGCCGGCGTGCACTTCAGCCTGGCGCACGCCCCGGAACGGGTGGACCCGGGCAACCCCGCATACGACTCGGCCACCATCTCCCGGGTGATCGGCGGCCTGACACCGGTCTGCGCCCTGCGCGCCGCGGAGCTCTACCGCAATGTCGTCTCCTCGGTACACGTCGTCAGCGGTCTGCGGGAGGCCGAGGCCACCAAGGTCCTGGAGAACACCTACCGCCAAGTCAACCTCGGGCTGATCCACGAGTTTGCCGTGTACTGCGACGCCCTGGGCATCGACGCGGCCGCGGTGATCGACGCGGCCGCGACCAAACCCTTCGGCTTCCAGCCCTTCTACCCCGGCGTCGGCGTCGGGGGTCACTGCATTCCCGTCGACCCCATGTACCTGGCGCACTCGGCACGCGAGGCGGGGACGCCGCTGCGCCTGGTGGAGCTGGCCCAGCGCATCAACAACGAGCGCCCGGCCCGGGTGGCGGACCGGTGCGAAACACTGCTGCGCACGGTGGGCAAACCGCTGAACGGAGCCGAGATCCTGGTTCTGGGCGTCAGCTACAAACCCAACATCTCGGATATTCGCAACACACCGGCGGTGCCGTTGATCCGCGAACTGACCGCCCGCGGCGCCCAGGTGCGCGTGCACGACCCGTCCGTCCCCGAATTGGTCGTGGACGGAGTGTGCCACAAATCCGTGAATCGGCTCCGCACCGCGCTCGCCGAGGTCGACCTCGTGCTGGTCGCCCAGCGCCACGCCGAATACGACCCCGAACTCCTCAACGGTGCCGAGCTTCTGTACGAACCCGGGAGGCCGATATGAAGCCGAAGCTCAGGATCTACACGGCGTCGCAGCAGGGCACCGATTACGCCAGTCTGCTCAGGGTCGCCCGCACCGCCGAGGACTGCGGATACGACGCCTTCTTCAGCTCCGACCACTATCTGAAACTGGGCGACGTTCCGGGGCTGCCGGGCCCTGTCGACGCCTGGATCACCATGGCCGGCCTGGCCCGGGAGACGAGGACGATCCGCCTGGGCACCCTCATGAGCTCGGCGACGTTTCGGCTCCCGGGACCGCTGGCCATAGCCGTGGCCCAGATCGACCAGATGAGCGGAGGCAGAGTCGAATTCGGCCTGGGCACGGGCTGGTACGCCGACGAACACACGGCGTACGGCATCCCGTTCCCCTCACCGCACGAGCGCTTCGACCGCTTCGAGGAGCAGCTGGCCGTCATCACAGGCCTGTGGGACACCCCCTCCGGGAAGACCTTCACCTACGAGGGAACGCACTACCGGCTTACGGATGCCCCCGCGCTCCCCAAGCCGGCCCAGCAGCCCAGGCCCCCCATTCTGATCGGCGGCGACGGCCCGGTCCGCACCCCCCGACTGGTCGCCCGTTACGCCGACGAGTTCAATGTTCCCTTCCTCCCCCTGGACGCGACCGCACCGCTCTTCGACCGGGCCCGCCATGCCTGCCGCGCGGCCGGCCGCGACCCGCGCACCCTCCACTTGTCCGTCGCGCAGGTCCTGTGCTGCGGCCGAACCGCGCCGGAACTCCGCCGCCGAGCCGAGGCACTGGGCCCCGAGGGCGGACCCTTCACCAAGAGCCGCATCTCCGGCACACCGTCCGAAGTTATCGACAAAATCGGCAGATTCGTCGAGGCGGGCGTCACCCGCCTCTACCTCCAGCCGTTCGACCTGGAGGACCTCGACCATCTGGAACTGGTCGCCGCGGAGGTCCTGCCCCAACTCGCCTGACAAGTGCCCGCGCGCTTGTCGTCCCGGCGCGCGCGCAGCCTGTGCCGCTCGGAAATGGCGTTCCGGCTAGGCTGCCTGCGAATACTCACTGATCAGTCCGGTGAGGATCTTCGTGCGGCGGACCCGTGCAGAGGCGAGGTCGACGACGGCAGGCGCGGTGTCCATGGCGTTGGGTGGGCGTTGATCGCGGCTCTGGTGGGGCCGGTGCTCGTTGTAGTGCCTTGATGCCTTCGCTGGCGAACACCTCGTCGAAAATGTCGGTGTACTCGGCGTCCCGGTCGCGGATCAGGAACCGGAACTGCCCCGCCCGCTCCCCCAAGGTCCAGCATCAGATTGCGGGCCTGCTGAGCCACCCACTGCCCGTTCGGGTGGGTGGTGACGCCGAGGATGTGCACTCTGCGGGTGGCGATCTCCATCAGGAACAACACGTAGATACGCGTCAACCCGATCGTGTCGACATGCAGGAAATCGCAGGCCAGGATCCCCTTGGCCGGAGCACTCAGGAACTGCGTCCAGGTCGGCCCGGTGCGCCGCGGGACGGGATCCACCCCGTCCTTTGGTCAGGATGGACCACACGGTACTGGCCGCCACCCGGTAGCCCAAGCCGACCAGTTCACCCTGGATCCGGCGTTGGCCCCAGCTCGGATTCTCCTTCGCCAGGGGCAGCACCAGCGCCCGGATTGCTGCCTGGACCGGCGGGCGGCCCGGCCGGCGCCGAGGGTAGGTCCATTTCCGGGCGATCAGGTTGCGGTGCCAGCGCAGCAGCGTGTCGGGCCGCACCAGCAGCCGCAGACGGTGCACGGTCGGCTTCGGCAGGGCGGTGGTGCAGCGCGCCAGCCAGGCACGGTCGGCTGGCTCGAATCGGACCCGCTGCCCGCCGAGTTGGCGCTGCAGTACCGCGAGCTGGTGCCGCAGGGCAAGGATCTCCGCGTCCTTGTCCCGGTCGCTGCCTGCCAGCAGCCGCAGCAGTGTGAACGCGTTCGTGACGCCCAGGTACGCCAGTCGCAGCAGCATGAGGCGGCATCATCGCGTAGTCACCAACGACGACGAGCAAACAGGACGCGGGGAGAGCGGATCAAGATCGATGCCATGACCCGAAAGTGCCTCCGACCAGCGTGGACGCAATGTTCGGCAGGTACAGGGTCAGCAGCAACGTTACTGGGCGCCGGGGCTGGTGTCTGCGGGGTTGGCTGGGCGGTCGGGGTCCTCGGCTGCGACGACTTGGTTACGTCCCGCCCGTTTTGCGCGGTACAGCGCGGCGTCGGCGACGCTGAGCAGGGTCTCGACGTCGGTGTGTTCGGCGGTCTGCTGGGCGACGCCGATGCTGACGGTGACGGTGAGCGGGCCGGCGTCGGTGTCGATGGGGCGGTCGGCCACGGCGGCGCGGAGCCGTTCGGCCAGGATGGCCGCGCCGTCGGTGCCGGTGTCCGGGAGGATCAGCGCGAATTCCTCTCCGCCGTAGCGGCCGAGGATGTCGGTCGTGCGGGCGCCGTGTGCCAGGCGCCGGGCCACCGCGCGGATGACCTGGTCGCCGACGTGATGGCCGTGGACGTCGTTGACCTGTTTGAAGTGGTCGATGTCGAGCATGGCGGCGGCCAGTGGGCTGTGCTGGCGATGCGCCAGGGCGAGCCCGCGCAGGGCGGTGGTGAAGAAGTGCCGCCGGTTGGCCAGTCCGGTGAGGGCGTCGGTGGTGGCCAGTTGCTCGGCCTGGGTGAACAGCCGGGCGTTGTCGTACGCGGTCATGGCCTGGTTTGCCAGGACGCCGGCGAGGTCGGCCTGGGCCGGACCGTAGCCGGCGGTCTGGTCGGCGGTGAGCAGGAGCAGGCCCGCGGCGGTGTCGCGGACCCGCAACGGGATCGCCATCCAGGCGAGGCCCGCCGCGTCGATGAGCGGCGGGGAGGTGCCGGGGGCGCCGAGTACCGGCTCGGTGGCGGTGAGGAGCTGGTGCAGCGCCGGGTCGGCGCCCAGGGACGTGGTCGTGACATCCGCGGGGTCGTCGCCGGGATAGATGTGGATCTTGTCGCCGTCCAGGACCGCCAGCCAGGACCGGTCGGCGGGCAGGACGCGGGCGGCGATGGCGTGCAGGCGGCGCAACACGTCCGCGGGGTCGAGCGTGGCGGACAGGTGGGCCATGGCGGCGCGAAGGGTCTCGGCGAGGTCGCGTTCGCGCCGGATGGCCTCGGCGGCGACGGCGAGTTGCGCGGTTCGGGCGGTCTCCAGCGCGGCGGCGACGTGGGTGGTCAGCGCCGTCAGTATGGCGGTGTCGGCGGTGGTGAACATGCCCTTGGCGACGCGGCTGTCGAGGTAGACCACGCCGAGGAGCCGCCCGTCGAAGAGCAGCGGTGCCACCATGATGCTGCGCAGCCCGTACGCCACGACGCTCTGTGAGCCGAGCGCCTCGCCCTCGTCGGTGCCGGTGACCACCAGCGCCTCGCCGCTCTGCCGGACCCGCTCGACCAAGGTGGAGCCGTAGTCGGTCAGCACGCTCAGGTCGTCGCCTGCCGCATCGCGGCCGAGGTGCGGGAGCAAGCGCCCGTCGTCACCGGTACGGAACATGAACGCACGTTCGGCGTGGAGCAGCCGAACGATCTCGTCGAGGGCGACCCGGGTGAGCTGGCGAGGGTCGAGGATGCCGGACGCCGCGGTGGTCATCTGTTCCAGCGCCGCCAGGAGCAGCTGGTGGGTCGCGTGGGACGGGACGTGGCTGATCCGGCCGGTGCCGCCGCCGAGGTGGGAGCCGGCCGGCCGCAGGTCCGGGAACTCGGTGCGGATCCACTGCGCGCGGTGCGGCCAGCCGTACAGCTCGGTGAGAGTGAGTGCGCCGGCCGCCGCGGCGGCGGCGTCCGACGTGCGGCCCAGGGCGGTCAGCGCCCGCGCCCGCAGCCGGGCCGTCTCGAAACTGACCGACGGCGCGTCCAGGTCACCTTGGCGATGCTCGGCGCGGGCCAGGCCGGCCAGCGCGCCGAGGTGGTCGCCGCGCAGGTGCCGCAGGTACGCCTCGGCGATGCGGTGGTGCGCCTTGGCCAGCGGGCCGGACGTCGCGGCGCCGAGTGCCTTGACGGCGCTCTCCGCGGCGGCGAGGGCCGCGGCGCGCCGGTCGGGCGGGGCACTGCCGAGCTGGCCGAGCCGGCCGTAGGCCAGGACCGGGTAAATCATCTGCGCGGCCTTCATCAGGCTTCTCGGGTTGATCCGCAGCGCGGCGAAGTCGGCGGCGATCCGGTCGAACGTCGGACCCACGTCCTGCTGTTCCACCGCCGCGACGGCCTCCGCGAGCAGTCTGTTCAGCCGCCGGCTGGGACCGCCGTAGGCGTCCGGCTGGTCCTCGAGCCGGAGCATCATCGCGTCGGCGTCGCTGATCCGGCCCTGCGCGGATGCGGTGGCGATGCCGCACAGCGTCAACTCGTGCCCGGCCACGTCGTCGGCGGCCACCAGGGCGACGGCATGGTCCCGCAGCGCTTGGGCCTGCCGCGTGTACCCGGCGCCGAGCAGCACCCAGACGCCCCTGGTGGACGCGCTGAGCTGGGCGGCCGGCGGAACCATCCCGGTGCGGTCGATGATCTCGGTCGCGAGCGTACGACGGTTGTCGTCGGAGAAGGCGACACAGACCCGTTGGAGCCACGTCACCCGGGCGGTGACTTCCGGGTCGTCCAGCGTCGCCGCGGCGTCCCTGGCGCGGCGGAACGCCGTTCGCGACGGCAGTCCGACGGCCAGCGCCACCGCACCCAGCTGAGCGCGGGTGCGGACGTATTCCGGGCTGAGCCCCAGCCGGGCCACCGGGTACAACGTGCGCAGGTTCAACGCGACCGCGGGCAGCGGGTTCAGGGACATCAGATGGTCGGCCGCCAAGCGGCCGAGGAGGACTCCCTCGAGCTCGTAGCGGGCGTTCCGGGCCGGGTCCGCGGTGCTGAGGCCGAAGCGTTCCACGATCAGGCCGGCGCAGAACCAGACCAGCGAGGAGACGATCAGGATCAGCGGGTGGGCGGGCGGCCGCCGCCCCAGCTCGGTCAGGCCCAGCCGGGCCGCGGTCAGGCTCGCGTCGAGGTTCCCGGTGCCGAGGTGGGCGTCGTGGATCCAGCGGAACAGGCCAGCCCGGTCGACGGGATCGCTGGCCGCCGGCAAGGCACCTTCCAAGGTGGCCAGCGCGTCGGTGAAGCGCCCGGCCCGGTAGTACGCGATGCCGAGCAGCTCGCCGACCTCGCGCCCGCCGGCGCCGGACACCCGGTCCACCAGCCGGCCGGCCCCCTCCAGCAGCTCGACCGCATCGACCGGCGCGCAGTCGGCCAGGGCCTGACGGCCGGCCGCGACGAGCGCGGTCAGGCTCCGGGACGGTTCGCGACCGGGTTCGCCGTGCAGACAGTGCCGGCCCAGGGCGTAGACGTACGCCGGGTCGGTGGAGCTGACCTCGTGCAGGACATCGGCGATGCGTTGATGCAGCCGGCGCCGGGCCGGAGCGTCCAACGCGCTCAGGAGCGCCTGGCGGATCCCGTCGTGGACGAAGCGCAGCTCACCGTCGCCGTACTCCACCACCATCCGGGCGGCCGCCTGGTCGAACAGTTCGACGGCGTCGTCCAGGTCACTGGCGCGCGCCGCCAGGTCGGCGTCGAAGCGCAGCCCGATCGCCGCGCCCACGGTCAACAGGTCCCGGCAGCGTGGACCCACCCCATCGACCCGGCGCAGGATCAGCTCGAAGACATCCCCGGGCAGGGCCAGCGCGTCCAACCCGGGCAGATCGAGGTGGATCGTTCCCCAGTGCGGGACCAGCAGGCCGGCGTCGATCACCGCCCGGACGTACTCCTGCACCTCGAACGGCGTCGTCCCGCAGCGGGCCACCAGGCTCTCCGCGAGGTCGGCGTCCACCGCCAGGCCACGAGCCACCGCGGCGACCAGCTCGGCCACCGCTTCGGCGCCGAAGGGTGACAACGCCAGCACACAGTCGGCCTGCTCGACGAGCGTCGCCGGCAGCCGCCCGTCCGCTGTTTCGGGCGTGCTGAGCACCACAAACAAGGGGGCGTCGGCGAGCCCGGCGCCCAACTGCCGCAACACGGCCTGGGTCGCCTCGTCGGCGGCTGGCGCACCGTCCAGGCACAGCAGCGCCCCGCCGCTGACCCGGGCGAGTTCGGCGAGGAAGGTGGCCGCCGCCGAGGTCAGTACCTCCGGGTCGGCCGCGCGGGAGGGCTCGGGCCCGTCGGCGACCAGGATCCCGGCGAGCACCGGGCTGAGCCGGCGCAGCAGCACCGCAGCCGGTCCTGCCGCCTCGCGTACCTGCCGGATCGCGATGTCCCGCGGCTGCGGCGGCAGCCGCCGCAGCCGTGCCAGGTGATGCTCCACCGCCGCCCGGATCGCCGAGAGCGGCCCGGCGTCGCCGTCACAGTCGGCCCACAGCACCGGCAGACCCTGCCGCCGGACCAACTGCGCCAGCTCCCGCATCAGCCGTGTCTTGCCGATGCCCGGCCCGCCGGAGACGACGGCCACGCCGCCATGCCCGTCGCAGGCGCGCTGCCAGCGGCCCGCCAGGCGGGCGCGCTCGGCATCCCGGCCGATCAACGGCGCCAGGCCGGACTGCACGGCCTCGTCGTCGGCGCCGGTCGTGCAGTCCGGCCTGGCCCGGACGGCCGTCGGGTCCACCGTCAGCGCCCGCAGGTCGGCGACCAGCGACAGGCTCGTCTGATACCGGTCGTCCGGGTCCTTGGCCAGCAACCTGGCCACGATGTCGGCCAGCG
>Ga0307513_10005980_pt1 | contig 15973 bp, 19 predicted proteins | sample 15_EM_MG_FD_202174 | JGI IMG/M metagenome (GOLD analysis project Ga0307513, IMG submission 202174) | Populus trichocarpa ectomycorrhiza microbial communities from riparian zone in the Pacific Northwest, United States - 15_EM | ecosystem: Host-associated > Plants > Roots > Unclassified | place... | reverse complement strand
ACATTCCTCAACTCAATGAATAAAGGACTACCCGTCGCCGTACCCTCTCGCCCTTCGGATGAACAAGTGCTGGAGGATAGAATGGCGTCGCCCCAATGGCCAATTCCGGATCGGGGAATAATAGTATATCTCATAATTTGTACTGTAAGTAACTAGTTATGACTCGAATTATCACACGCGTGACAGATGCGAATTTCTACTGAATCAGACGAACATGGGTAGCTAGGATTTCGTTGTATACGATTGGAGCTGTGTCCCAGGATGTGGGAAAGTGAACATAGTCAACTTTTATACAGCTACGTGTATATGTAGCTCGTGGTCTCCGCTGATAATCCGTGGAAGAATAACAGGCGTCATGAGCTTTGAAAATACTCTCCAAAACCTTCAGCCCATACACCACATAGCCTTCTCAGGTAACTAGGTAGCCAGTGTAGTCCTCTACTAGACTCTGGAATTGACGAGGTAAAGTCCACCGAGGCACGAAAATACCGCAGAGTGCATGGAGACAGGCTACCGTGGGCTACTCATCTATTAATACTTTCTCCGACTTGAGCCTCGTCAGTCCTAGTGTATGTACGTAACGAAGGTGGCATGAGCACTGAAGAGGTTGATATTAGGCCCGCTAGAGAATTCGAGGAGGAATAAACTATTCACGAACAGTCTTGTATGTTGCAGTTGTATGTGTCGAACCTGTCAACGGCACAGGCGCCACGAACTTGTGAACTAGTTGCATCTATAGTCCCTACTTCAACGGTATCGCTAGCCATCAAGTACGGGTTCAAGTGCCACTCTATCAATTTACTTCATATGTAGCTATAACGACCTGAAAAGATACCAGAGCGGGGCATGTGAAAGAATCGAGCGAAATTGGCATAAATGGGGCGTGGAACTGGGCGAACAATCAAATTCAAATAATAGCGTCCAACGCCACACGCTCCAAGAAAGGAATGAAATACTTTATTATCGCCGAACGTGCAGCCAGCTATCCAATTTCGCTCCATCTAGCTTTCAGCGAAGTGCCCTTGGATGGCTTGGAACGCGTGGTGGGCTGAGTCTGTGGTTAAGTCCAAGACACAGCCGCAGTAGGTGAGATGATGAACTGTAGGTGACCTTATTGGTCATGTCGAGCCTTGGTGGATTAGCCACACAAGCGATATATCCCATACAAAATAGACAATATCCAGAGGCAATTCACCTGGACTGACAAGTAAATAGAATATCCAAGACTCCGTGCAGATTCCGCGTCATGATCGTAAGAATCGTCCCTCGACTCGACATGCAAAAACAGCCCCTTCACATGTTTCTGTTTGATCGGTGTTAACCAATAAACAACGCGTACCAGATGCGGAAAGTCACCACATGCAGCATCAGGAAGTGATACTGGCGTTCGTACTCTGATGGAAGACTTCATTTCCCAGGACGGCGCACTCAGCTCAACAGCGGGAGCACAGACCGTCAAGCTTACCTCTCAATTCCCTGCAAGAGAGGCTTCAGATCATCCCTATTGTTCTTCCGATTGTTCCCCAGTCAAAGCAACCCGCACGACTCATCACAAACCTTGACGATCAAAGACAGTTGGCTCGAGGACTACCGCCGCTAAAGTCTATTCCGCCCTCTTATTCGTCGTTGAATATCAACTACACCTTGGTACTCGAGCTCGATTTCGGAAGTGCTTCTAGGAAGAGCATGTGTTCGAAAGACGTATCTTCAGTGGGGAATTTTTGAATAATACTAGATGCAACGAATGCGTCGAAAGCGAAGCAAGCTGGAAAGCTCCTCGTCGCGTCCTCGATAAATGCTCTCCACAAATAACCGCCATGCAACAAACAACAGTCCGTGTGCAGTAGAAGGTGAACGAAGGGCTCAGCCGGCTGATGTACATAAGCAGTAGGACAACATAGCTACCGACTTATACTGACTCCTTTCTATAAACCCAGAGCCACGGACCCTTGGCCGGATCTTTGTCACATAACTAGATTTGGGCAAGATGAGGGAGATGTATACTGGGATAGGATGAAACAAGTCTTTGGTGTAAATTGGGAATTAGTCATCAAGGGCCAACAGTTTGAGTGGGATCCGGGCAAGACTGGAGTGGGGAACCCGGCTAAAGACAGTGATAGCACAGAAGATTCTGCATAAGAGGTCTAAATTCATGCACCACAAGCGGGTCGTGCGGCCACTCGACCAGCGTCGGTCAGTCTGCTTCCTCAGGCGGTGCAGCCCAAGCCAAGGACCATTCCAACTTCCTATTACGGTACCAACGTGTCCAATGACTTGACCAGACCCGATTCCTTGGATGAATGTGCCTGTCCGTGGACTGTCCGCGAAGGATCCAAATGAATGGGTTTCAGGGGCCCAAGCGTTGCAAAGCTCCACGTATACCGTCCAAGAGCACATTGTTGTACCCGTGGAGCACCGCTTGGCGCGTTCTTGGATGCGCGTGATAGTTGTGAAGTGTATTAAACTTCCAGGTTCATGGTTTACGGTTCGGTTGCGCCCGTGAGGGTGTTGAGAGGCTTATGAAGAGGCGTGTAGATGCCTTTGAGCGCCACCGACTGGCCTATTTGAGGCTCAGGGGCCATTCAACTCAGGCTTTGTCAACCTGCAACCCACCCTCGGCTAGTGGCAATGGAAGGCTCCGTCATTATCCCGTATGTTGCTTATGTATCCCTTTTTGTAATGTGCGCAGTACTATGTGCATGTGGCCGCTAGCCGATGACCAACAGTGCTGTATACGATGCATGTGCTCTGGTTGCAATATTCAGGCCTAGATGCCGGTCCGTAGATACCAGCGAGTTCGGGAAGGCTGAAGAATCAGGCTCGCCGTCCAAGTACCAACTGCGGAAGTGTTCCCTTCCCTCCCCGTTCGTTTCCCGCCTAGAGCACCCGCAGAAGCCCGATGAGCCACCCTGATCCCCAAGACGCGTGGTGAAGGGCTTGCAAGAGGGTTGAAAGCCCCACAACAAGAGCAGTAGCGAAGAGCGAGGATGATGTGTCAGCAAGTGCAAATGTCAGCCGGTACCGCATCGGTCCCGTACGTGTCAAAGGTCGATAGACTTGCTTTGTGACCGTGACTGCGACAGCGAGTCATTCAATCCAGCCTTCCTTCATGACCTTCGATGAGGTGGTGGGTGCGAGGTTCGGCCGATCGATGAGGGTGATGGGTTGAGCGGGTTCTGGAGAGTTTTCATCGTGGGAAGATTGTCTAGGCTGGGAGCTGGCTGCTTTGTTGGAGAGGCCAGGCTTGTTGGTTGCGGGTTCGAAACGTGGAAACGGAGGGAAGAGGCGCTGCGTGATAGAGTTGATAGAGGGTGGGGGTATAGCCTGAGGATGCCCCATGGAGGCAGGCGAACTGCCATAGCCAGGGCAGGTTCAATTGTGCAGACTGGTTATGGCGTGCGGGGAGGTGTCGTGGGTCTGGCCAGCACAGGAAAGACAAGTTCTGGGGATTGGGAACATGGAGAACACGGAGAACATGGTGTAGATTGCAGGTAGTAACATAGCATTCTCTCGACTACAGCGCACGACTCGTTAGCGATAAACTCGCGGACAATGCGCCAGCCAGCGCGCGAACCAGACGTAAAATACCACGACATCAGATCACAGGCATCATCCACACGCCCCACCATCACGGATCCGCCATCTACCGGTCGTCGTCCGGAGCGGAGGTCGGGCCCAACTGCTGACACGCTTTGTCCAACCCCTTGACTCATCGCACCCAGAACTCGACTGCTAGCAGAGCTCGCAAGAGACAGCAAAGTACCACTCGAATCATCCTCTGGCCACCTCGGACAGTCCTCAGGCAACTCCGAGCTTAAGGCTGGAGAACTAAACCGACTTTGACCCATCCCAGAGTACAATGCTTTGCTACGCTCAACAGATATCCATCAAGACCTGTGTTTCGCAAAAGGACTTCTCCTCCATCGTTCTTACTGCTTACCCGCCTCCCATAGTCCCACCAAATCCGAACCGCCCCTATCTCTAACAACCGACCTCTTCCTCGCTTCGGATCGTCCTCTCAACTCCTCTCAGCTTCTATTTCTTTTCTCCTGCTCCTCATAATCTCAGAAACCCCTAAAAGTGCGTACAAATCCCTCTGCGACCCCCGTTCAGTCAGTCTGCGCGCGCGTGACGCCCGGGCGCACAACTTGATTATCTCCGCCCGCATCGCTTACCGTCCCGGATTTCGACTCATGACTCCGCCCGCTTATTCAGACTTTCCAAAAACATTCTATAATCCACACTAGGACCAAAACCAACAAAAAAAGAAAGAGTTTCCCGTTTCGCTTCGACTCCGTTATTCGATTCCCCTATTAAGGGGACCGTCTGACACGCCCCAAGTATCCTGATTGTTCGAACACTGGTTATCCAAACATGTTCCACCATATCGTCTCTTCTATTGATGCACAATCCACATGTCAATTCGCCCGTCCGGGCGGGTTCGCCACGGCCCTCCAACCTGGGGACAGTCACGGCAACCCGCCACCGGCAATTCCAATCCAAGCCCAATCACAACAATACCAGCAACCTCCTTTGATGCTGACCACCTCCCACTCCTCACCTGGTTCCCGCCCTATGGCCAACCAACCATCTTTCCACTTCCTCAAACAAGGCGTCTCACCCCCAAATATATACGACCCTCGTCTCAACCTATCAGCACACATCAATTTCTCACCCACCTCGACCGCGGGCTCCTCCGGCGCCCCACCCTCCGTAGGACGCACACTGACGACAACGACAAGTGTCTGCAGGAACGCAAACGAGATGGAAGATGAACCACGCGACTTTGCAGAGTTGCCCAAGACCTCTCCGCATTTCAATGCACACCTCCTCCTTCCCTTGCCGGACGCCGCGCGCCAACATGCGGCGGTAACAGGGCTGGGACACGAAGAACACAATGGTCTTCGTACCTCCAAACTATCCTTTGCGCCCATATTTGCCCCCGTTGAGGCAGTACCCTATGGCGCTGATCGTGTTTTGTTTGTCGAGGGTCTGATATGTGAGTACGCCCTCTTCCCTTTTCCTTGTGTTCACTCTGTCTGGGATCGTTTTTTTCTGTTTTTTTTTTGCTGCATCTTCCGCAAAGTATTTGTCGTTGGTGGTCACGCGGTGTTTTGCCACCCATACGCGCGTCCTACCCCATGGCCCATGGCACACTGACTCGTTGATAATGCGCCGAGGGCAGCCCGGCGGAGCGCCGGTGCCGACTAATCGACGGCGAACAGGTGTCGCATGACTAAGGCGGAAGATGATCATTTGATGCGCCTGGTGATGCGTACAGTCTGCGGTGACTGTGTGATGCATGACGCGCTGGCACGGTGACGGGTGATGGATGGATGAGTCGACTCAACGTTGAGGCTGGGTGGCAACCAGGACCTTGGGAGTAGAGAAATCGCGCAACCCTCTGTGGGTATCATGGGGTGGCTGGAAGATACCTCAAAGGGAATCAGGCGCTGCAGTATGCGTTCAAACGACCTTTCCGTCGCTCATTTGCAAGATTCGGAGTGCTGCAGACTCCTTATGGCCTCACTGCTTACCTTGGTGGCCTCCCTTCTTTTTACATATTTTCTGTGCAATTTCTTTTTGGCTTTCCAGAGTAGTCACTGAGTCCATTGTTCTGCTCCGCTTCAGGGACCTGCGTTGGCAAGATCGAACAGCTCTACGGCCCGCAAGATACCAATCCCCCTTTCAGCTCTACCATCTACGGTGGCAACATCGAAGACCTCGTACATAAAGCCGTTCTCCACTCGCTCAGCGGCGAGAGTGCTCTCGTTCCAATCATGCACGTCATACAGAATCCACCCACAACGCATCAGGCATCTGATTGCTCCGATCCTCAACCGTCCGACCTCATCCCACTACCGCTTTTTCTTCTTGAGATGCTTCGCCGCATGCGCACCTCGGCGTTCCTCCTACTTACTGCAATGCGGTGGGTCTCTGATCTCGGAGAGAAAGGGGTCATCGATGGTGTACGCGAGAAGATGAGCTGTGCGGTGTGCAAGAGCCATTTCCAAGGATGTCGACATATGCCCGATCACCTCGCCTTCCTCGAAGCTGAGCAGCTATCGTCTAGCAGCAGGTACACGAGGATGGGACGAGTCCCACCTGGGAAAAAGGAACGGCCGTCCAAGAAAAAACACCTTCAGGACGGCAAGACTATCACCCTCGAAGACCACACACAGCATCAACAGGAGCAGAAGCCTAGAGTTCCTGTCGTCGAGAAGATCCGCGATGGCTCGGAGGAATTTACTGCCCTGGAGAGTTTCGCTCTCGCCCCCCTCGAAGATCCCAAGAAGACTGTGCTCGGCGCGCTCGTCATGGCCGCCAAATGGCACCGAGACAAGACTGTCGGCGACAAAATTTGGGGCTCCATCGTCGGACTCACCACCGAGGAAGTCGGCCGTGCGGAACGCGCTCTCGCCATGGGTCTCTCCTGGGAGATGGGCCGCGGATGGGTCGCCCGACATGGCTGCGGGACCTCTTGGGTTTTTATCGGGCTTAAAGGCAACGATGATGGAGGAGAACCGGAAGCTGGCAGGCGACGGAAGGGACGACGAAGTAAGAAGCAACTCGACAAAGAGCGGTTGGAGAGAGAGGAACATGCGCGCAGGATGGTCCTCGAGGTGCTGGACGTGCAGGCGTTGTTCCCTACCTCGGATGAGGTGGAGCAGCTTCGCCGTTCCGATGTCAATGCCCTCGTTGCCGGAAGTGTTCATCCGTCGTGGAGCGAGGCCCTTTGTGCACACGGCACCGCTGATCGTACCCGTTACGGGGTTCAGCAGCTCTGGGAGGCCGGCATCCATCCAGGTCCAATCTACAAGCCCTGTGAGCGACCCATTCCAGCCCAGGGTACCAAGCCCAGAAGACTCGGTGTGCCAGGCGTCGATTGGGATGCTATGGAGGCCTTATATGGCCTTCGCGAAGCACCATCCGCCGCTCAAGAAGCTCCACTTATGCAAGTTGATGCCGTGGAAGCTACCCTTACCACGACGCATTCATATTCCGCTGTGATGACCAACGGCTTCACCCACACCACCAGATCCATTATCGATGCACCTATGCCCACCATTGCCCGCAAGGCCAAGCGCGACGATCGTGGCGAGTGGGAGGACGAGACCGAGTTGATGCAACCTCAGTCGAAGAAGCGCCAGCTCGTCAGACAATCTGCATTCTCGACTGAATTTGCACCTTCCATCAACGCGAATTACTCTGCGCCGAAGACCGTCGACCCATTGGCCCTCCAGCAGGCACTCAAGGCCATGCCACAGAAAAGGCACCCACAGCTCATGCATTCACCCTCGGACCACCCAAGCTTGACCAGTGCGGGCAGCTCGGATACCGAAAGCACCCCCGAGCTGGCCTCGGATGATGGTATAAGCAGTGTCGCTACAAGCCGTAACCCATCCATCATTTCAGTCAACAACGAACCCGCTTGTGTTGGCATTCAGACGAACGGCCTCCTGTGAGTCGTTCCGATATTCCCTCATAGTCCTCGCTGACTCTCCATTAGGGCTGTGGGTTTTCATTCCAGGTCGGATGTCAACAGCTGGGCCGACGAACGTGATCAAGTCGCTGTTGGTATTGACGCGTACCGCCATCACTCCAAGGCTTATCCCCCGGCTCCGGCTTGGTCCCTCGATGCGAGCGCATTCACCCTGGTGCAGTAGTCCTGACCCCGTGGGTTCAACCCATGCGCACTGTGCTATGTGGATTGTTCGCTTACTTGTCCCTTTCCTCGACCCTATGCTACTTTCTCTTATGCCCCTATGCCCACCTTCTCTTCACCCTCAGACTACTTACTACTTGTCATTGAAAAACAAAACAATCATAAAACACCTCATTTCGTGTTCTGCTTCTGCTTCGATCTTGGTGCGTTTTCTGATTCCGTCTGTTCGATATTAGTGACTGATCAGGTTTTCTACCCTCAGACCGCCAGGCTATCCCAGCGATGGTCCTGTGCTTTGCTCGAGTGTTCAACATGCCAGCCGATATGCGCCAACCGATATGCCTACCTAAAACGTATCCATGCCACCAACTTTGGTCCTCCCTTCCGAGCCATTGGCATTCAGAATTCTGCAACTCCATTACCATTTCACCTCGCCCTATCCACCCCATTCAGACTTGTCTCAATCGCGTCTAGTCCCCTGGATGCTTTCACTCGCACAAGCGCACGATCTCCCCAGATTTGGCAATTGCAGCGTTTGATCCTGACCTCCCTAACCATACTCACTCTTTCCATGACTGTTCTTGTCACTGACTGACGTGAACGACTGACCCTCTTCTCTTTGGAATCTCTTCTTCGGCGCGGATGCCTTGAAGCGCCTTCTCCCTACCCACTTGGCCTCGGTATCACCTTCGTCATCCCTTGCTCCCAATGTAACCTTTACCCCCATATCCGATGATGGAGTTGGACTTGTCGCAAGTGTCATTAAGTGTGACACTCGCCACAAGCACCGCCTGTCCATATCACAACCGTGTATACAACATTAACCCTCTTCTAGTGTAGTCTTTTTGGTAGTTTGTGCTTACGACTATCAATTCAGCTCCCCAACGTTTCTCTTTTCTTTCACAAGGTATATGCCACAGGCTCGCTAAGGTGCTGGTAGACACCACCCCTCTGTGACTGAGGTATATGGCACAGATTGGTGTTGCAGACGCGATTTAGGAGATTTCAGACTGGTCCATCGCATGACACTGCGTAGCTGAGTATCGGGAATATAGCCATCGAGGCCTTGCAGGTATGGGTCGAATTCATCGTCAATGTGCTCAATCGATGGGTCAGGGGTGAAGGAGCGTCCTCGTTCTCCGAGTCGCTCCAACCCAGTCCAGTCGTCAATCCAACCCCTATGTCTGCGTTTTCGTCGCTCGTTGTCTTGGGGAACCGTCAAGAATGACATGCTTCCGATGGAGGCTTGCCTCTTCAACTCAGGCGACAGTGGTCGGAGGACCATACTGTGGGGCGAGAGAAGACCCGCACCTAGCGTAGGATGGGGCTACGGCTTTAACATAATCTCAGTGTGATGCTGAAAGGTGGTATGTCGGGTGTGCAGGTCCAGACCGCTATCACTCGAATGACCCCGACCGCATAGAAGCTCACATCCCCCTCCCCAACGACGCTCCTCTCCTCTCCACCCTTCGCTTTGGGACTCCTCAAAGAGACTGTATCGTCCAACAAACTCAAGTCCGATTTGTCGTGTTCAATCCAAACTCTTACGTGACTCTGGTCGAGGTGCAGGTGCAGGTGCAGGTGCAGGTGCAGGTGCAGGAACGGACATAAATCCCGCGAGAAATCTAGACTTGGGGACAGTTTCTCGCGCAGCGCGGAGAGACGACTCCTGAGCGGACATGAATGAGTCGCTCAACACCAATGCGCGGTCATCGTTTTCCATGGTGGCCCCAGTAGCGGTGAGAGCAGGAGTGGGTGCAGTTGACGGGCGGTGATCCTCGCTCGAAGGATGTAAAACCTGAAGGCGCGAGCGGGGCTCGTGGGAGCGCAGCGAGTCTAGCTCATCGTCAGAGCATTCGACCTCGTGCCGCGGTGCGATTGCACTCGCGGTTATGAGATTCAATGCCGGTATATTCCCTATATGCCGCTTCTGCCTGAACTTAGCGGCTGCGTTTGTCGGAATCGCCATCATATTCGAGGCCCCTGAGAGGGTAGAATCGATTGAGGGTCGTGGGCGGTCGAAGTTCCCCAACAGTGAGCCCGTCCGCTGCGTCACCGAATCCGTTTGTGGAAGCCGTCGACTCGACTTCCTGACCCCGGTCGGGTTCTTCATTGACCTCAAAGTGTTGGCGGTACAAGAGAGAAGATTCAGTATCCCACGCGTTCACGCTTATTGGACGTTGCATCGTGTTCTGCTCGGCACCTCTCAGGGGGCCTGGATGTTGGCTGTCCCGCGTCTTCCCTCGACAACTTGAGGTTAAGGAAAGGATTGGTGTCCGCGTCCATCTTTGCGCCCGCTTCTTCGTCATCTTCCCCGACAGCAAGTTCGACCGTACGCTTGGTCTAGAACAGATATCCGGGGTAAAAGCAAGCAATTATTATTAGTATAATTATGGATAGATATAGAAATATGCAGGGCGATCGTGTACAACCCCAGGCAACCCGAGCTCAACTCGTGGTGGATCTTACGCCCGACCACTTGCACCACTTGCACCCACCCAGCGCGCCCACTTCATTTTGAGACCCGCCTGATTAGTAATGGGTATGATGAGATCCGTATATAGCGCTACTTGAAGTGGCGATTAATCTTGTCTCTTTCGATCGCCTCATGTCCTTGTCGGATTCCTCGGATTTGCGTTCTCGACATGGGAAATTAACTTCAACCTCATCACATGCGTACACCGTGCTCATATCGACGATCTGCACGAGCAGCCGACGCCGCATCTGTCAAGTTCAACGAGGCCCATCCACCGAAGGACCTCGCAATCGAAGCCTTTCAGCAGGTCGAAGACAAGATCAAGGCGGAGATCCTCAAGAGCCGAAGTAGCTGGGATAAACACGAACCGAGGTTAGTAGGATGAACGCGAACGGGCGGCTCGGCGCTTACCCCCATCTGATCCAGGATGTGGTCTCGTGCCTCCAAGGTCTCGGACGCCAAACTTGTTCAATTCAGTATAAAGGACGACCTTGTTGAAGTTCGCGCTGGACCGACTACCTACGGAGTTATAATCCTTGGTAAGATCCGTATTCCCGCCTTAACGACCGAGGAAGAAGGCGAAGGGTTCGTCCACGTCAGGTGAGTATAGTGTATAGAACACACCGCCTATCCCGTCTCTATGACCTTTCCGATTGGGGCGTGCATCTAATGATTTCATCTTACCCCAGGATCCATGACCCTCCGAACCGCGTGCGCATCCCTGAGCCGTCAACAATTGATATACCACTGATCTCGCTGTTCCTTCTCTCCATAGGGCACTGATGACGTGATGTTCCACTCCATTTTCACTGATGAAGGAAAGCGTGGCGACGATGGCCGCGCCGAGCGCTACCAAGCGATCCAATCCAAAGCTACGCCGCTCGAATACTTCAACGAGTAATGGACAAGCAATCTTGGAATGTACGCCGGATCTAGGTCATCGACGAAGAGTGAACAGACTGCTTTCGGAGGCTTACATTGTGTATGAATGAAATCTGTGTTTGGAACAAGAGAAACTGGGACGGAATTGCATTGTTGACATGAGCCTGCCAAGACAAAGAGGGTTGCATCTTGCTTTCTCAACCACATCTACCATAGTAGTTCGATTTATCTGTCAGTTCTTTCCTATCTCCGTTTTTCAGGTTGTACCGAGTGCAGTGAGCCAGCTATCACCCATTTGTCGAGTTTTCGGTCTCTGAGACCTCATCGCTCTTCCAACAGCCAACGACCAGCATATGTGCCTCGTTGAGTTGAATGGGTTATACCGCGCACCTGTTATCCAAATACTGTCCACGTGCGCGAGATGTCCCGGATAGCCCTTACTCCAGATATTTAACCAATGGTGGAGCTGGTCTCTCGGACTAGAATATGCTCCCTTCAGCCTAACCGACTGGATCCCCCGTTCAGTCCTGCTCAAACTAGAGTTTTGTTTGTCGGCTCAACTTCCTGTCCCTCTGGGAACAACGGGACACGTGTAACACCGGTGCGCCCGCTGTGGGCTTAGGCGTATCTTCAGGTTTATAAATTACCCGCCACGCTTGAGACGAAGGCAGAACATAGCCTTCGCTTTCAGAATTGTCGGGCCTCCGCGAGCCATGTGGAAAATAAGTCCCTGATTACAACTTGTAGAACTGTGACCCAGGTACAGGATGATTTTCAAGCAATATCTCGTACTGTTGAGTTGATGACCCCTCACCCATTATCGGGCTAGTGGCCCAGCGGTTAGGGCTCTACTAGATTCGCAGAGACCGGGGTTCGATTCCCTACTGGTTCACCTTTTCTCTTCCTACACGTACAGGGGACATACCTCTTCGGATGTGATCACCACTGCCCTTAAATGGAGGTTGGTGCACTTTCAACGCGCCATGCGAAAATTTCGATAAATTACGTGTTTATAAGAATATCCGCACTGCAACATGAAATTGGTACGCATCGAATCGAAATATTAGCATTCTAGGTTCTAGTCGGCCGAACACCTCTATCCGGCTCGGGTTATTGTGTCACTTCCACGGCTGCCCTCGATCGCAGGTCCTGATCACGCGTTAGATTATAATCTATAGCTCTTGTTCGTGTTGTATTCATTTTTGTCGCCATAGTTTATCACCTCGCCTGCCTGAGTCGTGTGGGAGGCGAAATGATGAGGCCATCACGGGGATCGAACCACGGGTCTCCCTAATTCTAGAAGGGTGTGTTGCCGCTACACTCGATTTAGTGCATACCAAGCCGATCACGGGTCGATTGGTGCGGCCGTAGGCCGCCATCAGGCTCAGGCGGGCTTTGCTTGCCCCAGATTCCAGAGTGAGATCAATTATAGCATCACTACTCATATCTCCAGTTATCTGTTTATCATCTGTCTACTTCATATGAGGTTTTCCCGAATGTCTATGAAAAGGAGAGCGCCTGTCTCCCCAAATACCAGCTAGTATTTCCTACCTTTCTACTTCCTGCTGGTCCTTTTCATGCTGTACAGCTCGTCTAAGTCGTTCGCTAGTCCCTTGTGGCCTCGGGTATACCCGCGACTTTCGCAGTATTCCTTATTCGCATTAGGTTTCAATGGAATCACCCTCTTCAGCTTCGATTTACTTGCCGGCAATTCAATATCTTAACGGACGGTATATTCATCACTCTTGTGACTCTGTCTATCAACGGAAGGCCATTTACCTTGCTACGCCCTTCTCACAACTTGGTATCTAAACGGATAGCGTATTCATGGTCACTCCCGCGACCTTGTCTATCGGTGGACGGTCATTACCTTATTATCCTCCCTTCCTCCTCTCCTTGGACTTCATGGTCTCACACCTCGAGGTCGTACCTGGAGCGTGTCGTTCATATTCACGGTCTACCACCCACACCGGCTACACCCGTTGCGGCTTTTCTAACCAAGTTCAAACAGCTCCTTGCAGGGTTTTGCTGCACCCACGCCTGGTCCTACTATGTGACTTTTGATTAGTGCTCTACGTGCATAGACTAGGGTATTTGCATAGGCCGTGAGGAGTTTATCATTGGATGCCTCACCAGCTTCAGGCGTATCTCCGTGACCCAATGAACCCCAGTACAGTATCCGTCGTGATCTTGGATGTACGCATCTCGTACAAGTTTAAGAGCCTCCAGTCGACTGAGTCTTCGTACTCTCATACTCCCGTGCCGCGCTTGCTAGCGCAGGAGGCAAACACGTGGAGATACAACTCAATTCACGCCACAGGATAGATGGCGCGCAGTGGTCTACGGGTTGGTCTCGTCCTGCGTGAAAATTATGGCGTCGAAGAGAGGAGTGAAACTCCTCGTTTTGAGCCTGCGAGCTTTATCACTCAACGGGGGAAAGGGAATTAAAAGGTTCAACAGGAGCCTTCACTAAGCTCGTGTTCGGCGTGCGTCCTTCTAAGGAGTGAATACCCACGCTTCGAGGGTCGGACATTGAAACCCACGTACAATTGTTAGATACACCGCTCATCGTCGCCTTGTAGCCCAATTAGCATTCGGGTAGTTGGACAGTCGCTTTACTGTTTAGCTCTGAGCCATCCCAGGTCGTTGTCCACGGCCCATGACACTCCAGACGTCCCGAAACTCGAGAAGTAATCCACGCTCACAACTCGGTCGCCACACTGAGAGCTAATGGATGGTATGACAGAACGTCCATTCAGTTACTGGTACCTTCGTATGGACTAAGTACGGAATCAATGGATGTAACAAAACTTGCAACACCTGTCAAAGTGGTCAGCTCGCAGTGACTAAGACTTGTAGTGCAGAAAACCAGAACAAGGGTTCAGGACGCAGTACCATGTCCTCAAATTCAGGAGAAGGCAGTACGTTTGAGCTTTGCGGCGATTTATTTGCGTTGTCACACTGATGAGGGATACTGTTATGGACAACACCAAGTAGCTCGTTCGCCTTGTGGGATGTACTGGGGAGGAAATATTCAAATACTGATATCCTTATGGGGAAGGTCCACGGAGTAATGGAGTCGATTCACAAGTATTCAAGGCGAGGGAAATGGAAAGCGAGTGCGGCACAAAAGAAGGTAATAGTTGGAAGGACGAGACCTAATGCGACGAAATCTATAAAATGAACCAATAGGGGCGGTCAGTGAAAAAAATTACGGATGAAACGACGGAATGGCAGTGTGGGGCGCACCTTTGAGCCACGAGCGAAAACAGAGAGCAGTCTAAGATTTCCAGATGAGGAACGAAAGAACCCCAACGTAGAAGTAGATGAAATGACGCGTTTCTGAGAAACGAGAATGTTCGAAACCTAGGTTAGCTGGATATTCGACTCCGCGACGGGCTTCGTAACGCCTTTTGCGTCTAGGTCAGACGAATAAAAAAGCACGTACCGTGGGTGACGTAGCTCCCGAAGTTACGACCGACGACGACGTGCCAGGTGGGATTAAACTTTTTATCACACTCGCGCTTGATGTAGGCTGCGATATCCTTTTCGACGGTATGCTGTTCAAGGGCGTAGGTCACAATGGCGATGACCTGAGCTTGCATCTCCTCGCCCATGTCCACATTTTTTATGACTGCCTTTGAGGCCCCGGTGGGCTCGGACGACGGCGCATCAGCTGGAGTAGACATGGTAGTGGTCCTAGAAATTGGCAGAGGTGTTTGCGACGGTGGCAAAGAGAGAACAACGCGGCGCGTATGTCGGCAAGGCCAAGGAGTGTTCGGAAATTTCCGAACAGCTCACAGGTGAGGGTAAGCTTGTCCCGACATTCCTGGTATCCCTGGGGATGGGCATATCTAAGAGTATAGCGCAACACTTGGACATCTCTGCCTCCGTTAACCAAGGGCACGTCCCACAGCGTGGAGTATCGCGACCACTGGTTGACTATATGGAACCATGACCAACTTACTGATAGCACAAGGAGCGTTGAACTAGCTCCCTGGCCACTTATTGGACATCCTAGCATTCGACGGAAGAAATACATCCCCCCTAAACCTCGTGTGTATCAAGGGCGGGTACGCTGCGGCTATGGGAATTTAGTTTGTTCACTTTGGTGGGTGCACACAGTGCGATCTCATTCGAAGCTATTGTCTGGTATACTTGTTCTGTTCCGAATATCAACGGCCCTCTACACCATCGGGTGTGTTTCCTTGGAAAGTCATTCTTTTAGCGGTGAACATAACCATTTGCTTCATTCCAAAGACAATCTTGAGGTTTGTCAAGGCCGGCATTGCCTGGGGTGACATGCATGACAATGCAAATGATAATGCGAATACCGGGGATTTGGAGTACATCTATTTTGACCACTGCATTGGTCGAGGTGCTAATTGGACAATGTTACAGGCAACCTGGTCATTGGATTTTCACTAATGGAGGAAGCTTCAAGGGTGAAATTTCTAAGAGTAGACTGAGGGGTGCTGTGAATGACAGAGTGTTCCCCTTTGGGCCAGTCTTGGTTGTTTCCTATGGATAATGATATATGAGCTCACAGTGCTTGGACAAAACTGGTCACTCATATCCTTGCACCATGGTACTACTTGAAGCTATTGACCCCATAAAAAATTCAGGGCCTTGACAGGTTTGACAGATCCGGTGGCAGTTTGGCAGGCACCGAGTGGCAGCTGACCGAGTTGGTATGTGATGGTGTGACGGTCATTGCCTCGGAGGCTGGGACCAGTGTTTGAAATAGCGTCTCATAAATAAAATTTGTAATAATACATAAATTTATTAAATAACAAATAGTGATAATGCACAATTTTATTACATATAAAAATGGCGGAAAATCGTGTGACAGCCGTGCTGTGAGCCGTGCTGCAAGCCGTTTGTAAAGGCGCGTTGGCGAACGCTATAGATTAGATAATAAATGAATTCTATAATAGGAGAAAATTTAT
>Ga0307513_10005979_pt1 | contig 15973 bp, 10 predicted proteins | sample 15_EM_MG_FD_202174 | JGI IMG/M metagenome (GOLD analysis project Ga0307513, IMG submission 202174) | Populus trichocarpa ectomycorrhiza microbial communities from riparian zone in the Pacific Northwest, United States - 15_EM | ecosystem: Host-associated > Plants > Roots > Unclassified | place... | reverse complement strand
CACAGTCAGGCTCCAACCAGATAAGTGAATTTGAACTGTTTATGGTTTGTTTTGCAATGATTAAACTACTTCAGTAGCTGTCTTCTCATGAAATCGTTTCAGTGGCTGTCTTCTCATGAAGAGCTGCCCCATCAATTCATTTCCCACGGTTGTATAAAATCGAAACATTAATGAGTGGTTTCCAGCTTGGTCTCCAAGTAAAAAATCTTTCCCCTGCTTGCATAATTTCTTTTCTTGCATAGAGTAACACTGCAAAGTGTCAGACTATTTTTATTATCGAAAAACATAAACGAAAAACCAAGGGTTGTCATTAGCCTGTCCAAGCTGTGTCAGGGTGGGGTTCAATAATCTGATTTTCGTTTCGAAAATCATATTAAAATGATAATCAAAAGAATCCAGTATCAGTGCATTACCGACCGTTTATTTTTAAATTTAAAAATATTTTTTAAAAAAAATATTTTTATTTTAAAATTATTTTTTCTTTGTATTTTTATATTATTTTAATATAATACTGTTAAAAATAAATTTAAAAAATAAAAAAATTATTTCATAACATTTTAAAAGAGAGTTGCTCCGCGAACTCTTCTTCGTCCTGCTAAAGCACTACTTTCACAATTTCCATGGTTGTATAAAAGAAAGTGCTATTAGAAAATGACAGGCAGAGAGATGAGCACTATTAATTAGTGGTTTGAATTTTGAAATCGAACCAAATCGAACCAACCAGCTTGCTCTCCAAGTAAAAAGATCTTTCCTCTACGATGGTCGTACGATCTCATCAGTATTCTATCCATTAAAATATCGCAGTTGATGCAGGCGTATCTATGCTAAAAGAAAACTCGGTGAAAAGCTTAGACAGCATGCAAAACACAGCTAGTAATATAGGACGTCCGTTTACAGTATTGAAAAGATTGCTTAGACAAGACCTCTGTGCTCAGTCGACGAAAATTAATTAATGACCAAGTTGGTGGACTGTATTTTCCTTCACAGTTGGCTGAGTTCGGCCTAACCATAACCACACAATTTGCTACTGGCATTGTTCACTGGATGTTCTTAGTGGGACAAAGTACATTTAAGACGGTATTGTTACAATGGATGGAACGATAATGACTCTATAATCACATTATATAGCACACATTCGTTTTAAACCTTTCAATTTTCGATTCAAAGTTATAACATGATGCACATAGAAAAATAAAAGTAATTTAATCTTTTGATTTCGATTAATATTTGTAAATCCAGGTTATGCGTTGGGTAACTGGATAGAAATTAAAATAAAACAAAATTAAATAATGTGATTTTGAAACAATTTGTTTTTATTGGATTGATTATGTCACAAGTTAATCTATTTTAATTTAAAATATCATCTGAGCTGAGTTAAGAGTTGGGTTGATAAATTATGGAAATAATTTTTTAGAATGAATTCTATAATATTATTTGCTATCAATTAAAATAATTTATTAAATTTATTTTTATATATTATAAAATATTTTTAACTCGGAAATACAATAAAATATTTTTTTTAATTTTTTATATTAAAACATTAAAATAATTCAAAAAACATAAAAAATTTATTTTTTAATAAAAATAAAATAAAATAAATTTTAATAAAATGCCATTTGAAACACAAGAGATTTACTCTTAGTTTATACATAAACTAATCTAAAAATATCATTTATGATAAAATTAAAAAAATATATTTTGTTTTGAAATTTATTTATTAGTTAGAACTTATTTTTTATTTAATTAATTTACAAAAAAAATTAATGTATTATTTTAAAATATCTGTTAAGTATTATTTGAATGTATTTATTATACTTTAAAATGTGTTAAAAAAATAAAAATAAAAAATTTAAATAAAAAATTACTGCAATAATCCTAGAATGAGAATAGCGGGTTAAGTACTCGATTTCTGGGCACACATTTTTAAGATTTTAAAAGCTGAAAAAGGAGAAGGCAATTAATTTATGCTAGTTAATTCCTTAATTAGTTACATGTGTGCTTTCTTTATTATTCCTGGTAAGATTATTTGTTATTGTATAAGTTCAATATTCAGTTTTATAAAACCAGTATAAACTTTTATTCAATTGTTAAGTGCTGAAATTGTATTAGATTATTTTGAAAACCTTATTATATAGAGTTAACTAGTTGTTTTCATTCTAGCTAGATCCAAATTAGACATATACAGAAGATATTGTTTTGAACTTTTCTTTATTTTTTTGTTGTTTTTTAATTTGTTTTCTATTTAAATTAGGATTTCAACTTAATTATAATTTTAATAATTATAGCATTTTTTCTTGTATTTAATAATTAGGATTTCAACTTATTTAAATAGACTACTGTGAGCGTGTGTGAGCAGGTTGCCCAAGATAATCAGATCATTTTCTTTCTTTTTGTTTTCTTTACAAGCTTACTACGCAAAGTCTTTGCTCCGTAAGCATTGTAAAGAGGGTGGCAACTGTCATAACCCATTTTTGGGTCACTCCCAAATTTTTTTTCTTCTTCCAAATTACATTTCTTTTCCTTAAAAAAAAAAAAACCAAAACAGTGCCGTTTTGAACGGCACTGTTCCCCTTCTTCCCTGCCCATGCAGAGGCAGCCCATTTCCCCCCTGCACCACGATGGGACAGAGCAAGGGGGGGCTCCTTCTTTTCCTGCTTATAAATAGAGGAAGAGAGACGAAGAGGGGGGGCAAAATTTTTGGAGAAGGAGAGAAGGCAGTGACAGAGAGGGAAGCAAGACGAGAGAAGGGAGAAAGGAACAGAAAACAGAGGCCAAATAGAAGAGAGGAAAAACAGAAAAAGAGAAGGAACGAAGCAGAAACAGGGGGGATTTTCGGGTTCCCAGCAGCTGCTCCTCTCTCTCCACAGTGGCCTTCGGCCACCACCATCCAGCATCGTCATTTCACCACCACCACCACCACAACAACTCCATTTTGAGCCACCGAAGACAACAACAACTATACTGGCTGGAAGAAGAAAGAACAGAGGCAGAGAGAACGAAAAATAGAGGAAGAAAACAGCACAGCGAAGCAGAGGGTAGAAGAAGAAAGACCGTCGCCTCAGCCATCGTCTGCCACCACCGCTGCCCTTCACGCCGGCCAGACCACCGCCATCGCAGGTCAGCCTTCCTTCCCTCTTCTTCTTCTTCTTCGTCTTCCTCTTCTTCTCCTTGCTGTTCACTGCATGAACAGCGGGCGTGAATTAATTCACGCCCCCTGTTCATGCAGCAGTGGGCTTCGGCCCAGAATTTTTTTTTTTGGGCTAGGTCTGGCCTAGTTCCAAAAACTTTCAAAAAAATATTTTAAAATTTTTTTGTGATTTCCCCGCGTATTTTTTACTAAATTTTGCTTAATATTGGTTTGTATTTTTGCATCGTAAAAATACACATCCTGTATTAAAATACCTGGTTTTCGTCAAAACTTTGAAAAAAATGTTTTTTTTGTTTTCATGCATACGGTCAAGTCTCTCAAAAAAAATTACATCATATTTTCATATAACAAAGAAAACTTCAAAAAAAAATGTTTTAGCATGCATTTTTGACTTTAATAACCAGTTTATTAAAGTCATGAGAACTTGGCCAATATTTCAATAATTCCAAAAAAATTATTTTGTTTTCTTTTAATATCAGGGATTACGAATTTATACGTAAAACGTATTCCCGATATTGAAAATGTAGTTCTTTTATTGACGTTAGGACAGTTAGGTTTTACCCGATAAGATAAGGATCTCCTTATCAAGGAGGACTTTTCTTAAACCGTAGACAGACCAAAAATTAGAAAACACGACCAAATCTTAGTTTCTATCAGACAATAAAACAATGCAGCTTACCTTAGGTAGGGCGTATTTGGGGTGCTAATACCTTCCCTTTACGCAACTAGTCTCCGTACCTGATCTCTGAGACCAGTTAGGGTTCCTAGTGACCAGAATACTAGGTGACAACTCCCAGTCTATTTTTTCACTGATAAAAGACAAGAATTCCTTGTCTCCCCGTATTTTCCAGATACACACACCACATGAGTGTGGAGGACGATCGCCGCGACGCCGCACACGTGCGACAATATTTAGGCATAAACACATGGAAGATTAAATTTCAGAGTATGGTTTGTCACTCTTGTCGGTAAAAATATTTTTATAGAATAAGAATTTTCAAAGTTTTGTCACATAATAAATAATTTTTTATTTGTTATGAAGGGTTCAAGTAAGATTATGTTTTTTTATCCATGCATTATTGATTAAAGAAAGAATTCATAAATACAAGCACTTATGAGACTCATGCATTATTGAGTAAACACAAGGGTATCACCGAGGGAGATGAGAATTGAGAATTTGGGATTATTATGAAATCGTAAAATCGGTAATAAAATCATGATTTTACCTAATTTTACATGATTTTAATCTAATTTTTTTTTTTACTCAATTTTAGATGAGAAGTACATATTTGAGTTAATTCATGATTTTAATAACTTGATTTTCCCTGCACTTTAGTAACCCTTGCTGCCTTGTCAAAATTCAAAAGGGTCAAAAGATTTTTTAGCTAAACAAAAAAAGCCTCCTGATCAAATTACCAAACAGAATATCTTTCTCATTGCGAAGGCCTCCAATATGGCGATGCACCAAACACCAAGGTTCAGAAATTTGACAGAAGCGGTCGATTAAGAAATCTCTCCCTTTTTCTTAATTTTTTACTAATCCCATAATCTGTTCTGTAAACATACTATTTTTTTTTTTTATTATGATTGCAAATTTACTGTAATTTTATATACTGCTTGATTATAAATTAAACATATATACTCATTTGTTTTCTCATCTATCGTATTTTACACAAGAAGAAAGCATACGCTGCCAGGTTATGTATTTTCTCTTGGGTGACATACTCGCTCTCCATCCTTGTCCTATATGGAGCAATGATTAAGCCCACTCTCAATGGCGTCCCCAAATAAAAAATTCTTTCTTCAATCCTCCCTAAAAAATAAAAATAAAAAGAAAAGAATAAATTTTTTTTTCTTAATTAATAGATCGCTATCTATCATCAAAAGAAGTTCATTTTGAAAAACTTTCACTGTCTAGAAATAGGACTAATCCATTGAGAATACCATTCTTGTCCTGAATGGGCCGGTGCTTACCTAACTCATGAATTTGAGAGCATTTCTCTGTCGTTTCCTCTTCTTTTTCTTTTTTTTTTGTATTGCCATCCCAGAAGTTGCTCGGCAACTCGGAAGTAGTCGAGAGCACTTTGGCCTTTCCCATTTTTTAATTGCCACTGGAGAAGTTAATTGGCAACTTGGAGGTGCTGACGAGTGGTTGCCCCTCCTAACTTCAATATGCTTTGAATATTATAGAAATGTAAGCGAATTATGGATCGAAAATCTTTATGGAAAGAAATCAATAATTAAATAATTACAAGTTGTAATCTCACAACTTCATTCTATCTAATTAAATTATAACAATTAAAAACAATATAATCAAAAGTCTTTTACTTGAGTGATATGAAATTATTCCTTTAACTTCACGAAATAAATTGAAATCTTGAGTTGTGACACTGTTCAAATTGAAATGAAAGGAAGATTTTTTTAATTAGAATTGTGTATGTTGGTAAACAGTTGACTTTGATGGCATTCGACTTGGTCATCACACGCATGTATATAAGAGAAGCATTGCTAATATTTGTGAAGCACAAACTTGTAGGTTTCGTTTAGAATCTTTGAGGATTGAAGTCCATAAGGTAGGTTTAATCTTTGCAGTTAAGGATTATTGATGAAGAAGAAGATGATTCGATGGATAATGAAGAAGCCAGGAAAAATAAAGGTAACTATCAACTTTCTTCTTAGCATTTTTGATCGCTAGCTTGCAAGATGTACTGTACGCATATAACACTAATATTTGAGTCCTGAGTGATTTTTCCGAGTGACATAATGCTCTGTTGGTAATAATCTCTCTCTTTTTTTTTTCTTATTAATTTAACATGTATATATGAGACCAGAATTAATGCTACAAAATTATACATAGGTGCAGTAAGATATCCCTCTCGAAATTATACATATTTTCCACTTAGTTTCTAAATAGGTGGTCACAAATAATTATACGGATAGCTCCTTCCAGGTTGTTGGAGATCACAATGAAGTTTCAGCAGAAAGAAACTCCCTCAAGGATCAAAAACCTGTAGGTGGAAGAGAAGTGATCAATGGCTTTGAGTACCAGATACGATCAAAGGACGAGGACATTCGACGTCTTGAGCGCGAGCTAGCTATGAAGGACGAGAAAATGCGACGTCTTAAGAGGCAACTAGATCTAAGAGAGAAGGAATTTGCCAGCCTGAGGATTGCCATCCGGTCAGCTTGTACCGATTTGAGCAACGCAGTTACCACTGCTGATGATGCCCTTAAGTTTAAAAACAATAGTCCTTCCAAGAAAGGAATTGAACATTTCTATGCAGAAGAAGACCTCTATGGAGCTGAGCAATCGCAGCCAGGTCCAGAAAGAAGTGAAACATATTCCACATTTACGAGATAATGATGTTTTAAATAGTAAAACAAATATCAATGTTAAAATAATCCTATAGATGTGTTTCGAGGGGGTAGCTCTCTATTATTTAATAAAAGTATACTTGATAAATAATGTGTGATATATAAAAAGTTTATTTAGAAAACTAGTTTTTATTTTTGGAAAAAATCAATATATTAAAATGATTAACTAAGATATATGAAAAAAAAAATTACAAAAACAAAAAACAAACAATAAAAAAAACCCACCAAATAAATAACCGAATTTAAAAAACCACCACGTTACCATACTACACCACGTTGTTTTATTCCATCGAAGACATTCTTTATCAGTTTCATTTATATATTTTTTTTCATAAGATTTCCTCGGTTTTGTTAAATAATTATTCGATTTTAAAAATTATAAGGTTTTAAAATCATAAATATTTTTTATATTAAATTGTTTATGTTTATAACTTCGAGTACAAGTTCTTTTCTATTCGAATATCATTATTTTTTATCTCAATTTCTTCTAGATCCTAGAACCATAGATTTAGTTTTTATTTTATTCTTCCGCCTTCTATTATACTAATTTATATGAATAAATCTTGGAAAATATTATTATTTATATAAAATTTCTTAAACATCAGTTAGTGACGTCTTTTTGGACCGATGACTTTCCGTTGTTGATTCTGTTGCATGTTTCTACTTGATCACTGGGCATTAGAGTTTAAATAGATTAATTAATTGCACTAATAATTGTTTATCAGGAGAATCAGAGTAGCATTATTTCCAGCAATTTAAATAAATATACATATGTATCGACAGCTTAAATCAAGCATGTGACATTTCCCTATTGCTTGTAAAAGTAGGTGTTGTTTTCCTTTCTTTTTTTTCTTGTCTGCTGAGCAGGTCTGTAGCAGACGTAACAATCAGGTACTTTGAGCAGAAAGGAGTTACCTAGGAGGCTAGGACTGGCTATACATCTGCAGGTAACACGAGATGGAAATGAGTTACCATGAGTGGAAGATATCTTTGAGAGATGAGGAAATCCAGCGTCTCAAGAACCAGCTAACCATGAAAGATCAGGAAATTCAGAGGCTTAAGATGATCATTGAGTACTCTGCTGGTTTAGGGAGAGTGCTTAGAAATCTTGGAAGCGATTATATATCTGGTATAAAAATTCCGCATTCTGTAGCTTCCATTGAAAATAAGTTTGGAGCCAATCTTGTTGAAGCAACTCTATCGCAAGGTAAGATGTGAAAAACGTTTTCAATTTAAATAAAAAATTTTCCGGTCTTGTATCTTTGATAAGGCATAGAGCAAGTAATTTTCTTGAGGCAATATTATTTACCCCATGAGGATTTCCATTTAATTTGCAGTCTGTCAAAGTTTTCTCATTGATAGCATTACATGCCTGTCAAAGGACTCAAGTTTAACACAATATATTACAGTTGATGTGTCAAAAGCACTGAGTTATAGAAAAACCTAAACAGGTGGTCATTTTACTAGTATCTTTCATATTTTGTTTCAGATGACACCCTTGGTTCTGCACAGAGAGGAGTTGGAAAAAAGTTGGGAGAAGAGGATCTTGTTGGAGCAAGGGCAACAGCAGGTGAGCGAGGATTTCGGAAAAAGTTTGGGAAAGAGGATCTTGTTGGAGCAAGGGCAACAGCAGGTGATAGAGGATTTGGGAAAAACTCAGGAGACGAGGATCTTGTTGGAGCAAGGGCAACAGCAGGTGATAGAGGATTTGGGAAAAACTCAGGAGACGAGAGTAATCCTACAATCACAGCCCAAAGAGTTAGGCATGAATCGAACTGGAACCTAACTAGCACTTGTAAACAATATGAGTTCAGAAGAATCTTATTAATTATATTCAGTATCATCACATGTACATTTATATTGTTTACAGAGGGAAGTTGTTACACGAGATAAGAAGATAAGAGAGGATTCAAAACCACTACTAGATAAGGATGAGATTGAAGTCCTGCATGGACTCCTCTGTTTCTGTTACGATGAGATTGAAGTCCTGCATGGACTTTCCTCTGTTTCTGTTACAGCCCCTCTCAAGCTCATGGGGAGAGAACGAATCATGAGCTTGTCTCTTAGCAGAAGAAAACGAGCTGTGGTGAGACCTTTTGTAAAAATATCTGCTAGTTGATCAACTGTACTGATATATTGAGCTGAGATATCTTTAGCAACAATTTTCTCGTGAATGAAGTGATAGTCAATTTCAATATGTTTTGTTCTAGCATGAAAGACAGGATTTGATGCCAGAGCAAGAGCTCCAATATTATCAACCTAGAGGGTTGGGGAAGCTGTCAGGGGAAGATGCAAATCTTTAAAAAGCATTCGAATCCAATAGAGCTCAGCAGTAGTGATTGCCACAGAACCACAGAACGATATTCAGTCTCTGTACTAGAACGAGCAACAACAGGTTGCTTCTTCGCCGCCCATGAGATTAAACAAGGACCTAAGAAAATCCCGTAGCCAGTGGTGGAGCGCCTATCATCCGGGCTCCCAGCTCAATCCGAATCACAGTAGCCATGTAATTGCAAAGAACCTTTGGAAAAGTAAATGCCATGCTCAACTGTAGATTTAAGGTATCGAAGGACCCTCTTGGCAGCTGTAAAGTGTGTAGTTGTGGGAGCGTGTAAAAATTGGCAGAGTTGATTCACACTAAATGCAATATCAGGTCTTGTTAAGGTACAATATTGTAATGCTCTAACTATGTGACGATAAAGTGTTGAGTCAGGAAGAGGATCACCATCAAATTTTGATAACTTCTTACCAGAAATACATGGAGACTGATATGGTTTAGCTCCTGTCATGTTGGCACGATTCAATAAGTCAACAATATACTTAGATTGATGCAAATGAAGACCTTCTCTATTGCGGTGAACCTGAATCCCCAGAAAATAGGAAAGAGGTCCTAAATCCTTCATTGAAAATTCATGTTGAAGCTTGATAATGAGATCAGAAACAGCAGTTGGCTTATTGCTGGTGACAATAATATCATCAACGTAAATCAGAACATAAATACGCACTGGCTCTTGAAGAAATACAAACAGTGATGTGTCCACAGTGGATCCCATAAAACCAAGATCAAGAAGTACCTGGGAGAGACGTTGAAACCATGCGCGAGGAGCTTGTTTCAAGCCGTAGCGACAAACAGAATCAGACTGAGATTAATCCACAAAGCCTTGTGGTTGTTCCATAAATACTTCGTCCGTCAACTGTCCATGTAAAAAGGCATTTGAAACATCTAATTGCCGAATAATCCAATCATAATGAACTGCAAGAGCAAGAATGAGACGAATAGTAGCTGGTTTAATAACTGGACTAAAAGTCTCGGTGTAATTGATGCCATCTTGTTGCTCAAAACCCTTTGCCACAAGCCTTGCCTTATAACGATCAATAGTGCCATCTGATTTTTGTTTAAGTTTGTAAACCCACTTGTTTCGAATCACATGTTTATGAGAGGGTCGTGGACACAAAGTCCAAGTGCCATTGGATATTAAAGCATTATATTCGGTAGTCATAGCATCTCTCCAATGTTGGCTCTTTGAGGCCTGTGAAAAGGTAGTTGGTTCAGGAGGAAGGATGATAGTATGAAGGGCTTTGAGAGGATGTTTTGTAGAGTGATAGAGGTGAAAGTCAGAAAGTTGTTTAGGTTTGAGAGAGCCAGTAATGCTACGAGTAATCATCCGAGAAGGCAGAGAAGAACACTCTAAGGACGGTTGTGTAGTAGAGGAAATGTCTAGGGAGGGAGAGGGTACATATTCTGCTGGTGCAAATATCTCAGGCATATGATGTGGGGATTCTGGAACTATAGGTGACAAGGATAAGATTGGTGGAACTGGAAGAGATAAAGAGGATGATGGATCTTGTGGGGAAATATCTGCAGATGTGTTAACAGCAGGAGAAATAGGAGTAGATAAGTTTGAAGTGAGTGGAAGAGATAAAAACTTACTTGTCAATTCCGTGTGAGAGATAGTAGAGGGACAATTCTGTTGTGGGGGAGTAGCTGAATATATATCCTTAGCTGGAAACAAATGCTCATCAAACGTGACATGTCGCGAAATATAAGCTCTATTGGTTAAAGAATCAAGACATTGATATCCTTTAGAATTGGAACAATAACCCAAGAAAATACACCGTTTACTGCGAAAAGATAATTTATGATCATTATAAGGTCGCAGTAATGGATAACACACACAACCAAAAACTCTGAGAATAGAATAATCTGGTTCTGCATTAAATAACTTGGTGTATGGAGTATTGTTATTTAATGTTGGAGTGGGTAATCTGTTGATGAGATAGATGGCAGTAAGAAAAGCATCAACCCAATATTTGTTAGGCAAGTGTGAGTGAGCAAGAAGAGCTAAGCCAGATTCAACCACATGACGATGCTTGCGTTCCGCTATACCATTTTGTTCGGATGTGTATGGACAAGAAATTCTATGAACAATACCATTATGTGCAAAAAACGTTTTGAACTGAGAAGAAGTGAATTCTCCACCCCCATCAGTTTGGAATTGCTTAATTTTTCGAGATAGAAGATTTTCAACTAAGCATTTGAATTTAAGAAAACAAACAAAGACATCTGACTTGTGTTTCAATGGAAAGAGCCAAGTGAAACGGGAAAAATCATCAACAAATAAGACATAAAACTTGCAGCCACTTATTGACTCTACTGGAGAGGTCCACACATCAGAGTGTATAAGCTCAAGAGGAAAATTCGATATGCGACTAGAAATTGAAAAAGGAAGCTTTTTGCTTTTTGCCAGTTGACATGGCTCACATAAAGATTCTTGTCGTTGTGAACCAGACACAAACAAATGAGAATGACGTAACAAATGTTGGAATACAGAAGAAGATGGGTGACCGAGTCGATTATGCCAAACTGAAACTGGAGCTTTGACACCAATGAAAGCAACCAAACTGCGACTTTTATTTGATGAGAAATGGTTCAAGTATATCGGATATAGACCAGCTTTACTCGGTCCCTGCAACAGAATTTCTCCTGTCTGCATGTCCTTCACAAGAAAACGACTAGAAGTAAGTTGAAAATAACAATTATTATCAGCACAAAACTGTTGAATAGAAAGCAGATTAGCAGAAGCTGAAGGACAATGAAGAACATTATTTAAATGAAGTGTAGACGTAGGTGTTTGGATAAGTGTGGAACCAGTATTGGAGATTTGCAAACCACCACCATTGCCTACAGTCACTGTTTCTCCACCTTGATATGGTTGTTGGAGGGCCAAGTTATCCAATGCAGTAGTGATGTGATTGTTAGCACCACTGTCAGCAAACCATGGTTCATTGTCATTGACATTGTAAGTTTGTGCTGCCATTGCAGCCAACTGAGATGGTGGGTGTCTCCCTTGATAGGAGAAATCCATGCGATGATAGCAATCCAATGCTTGATGGTTTGGCTTGTTACAAATCTGGCAGAGAGTACGATTTTTGTTAAAAACCGTAGATAGAGGCTGATTCTCATTTCTAGAGAAATTTCCAGAACTTGTGTTGATGGTGCTGCCATTCCGAGATGGATGCTGTGTACGAGAAGAATATGATGGATGCTGAGTGCGAGGAGAATATCTGGGTTGACCAAATCTATGCTTTTTGTTGAATCCGGATGAACCCCGATATTGATTAAATAGTGCAAATTGGCCAACCTCTGGAGGTACTGTCTTGGTCTGATTTTCCAATAAAGTTTCACAACTAAGCAGTTCAGATTGAAATTCATTGAACGAGAGAGAAATATCTCTTGTTGCAAATGAGAAGGAAGTGATGAAAGAAGTATAGGCAGTACTAAGACCACCAATAATATGAGATATCAGATCATCATCTTCAATAGGCTTGCCCACAGCAGCAAGTTGATTGGCTAGGCCTTTGGCAATATGAATATAATCTGCACAAGATTTATTCCCTTGCTGTAGATTTTGAAGTTGTCTCTTCAAATGTGAAACACGAGAGCGATTTGGAGCAGCAAACCGATTGGCCAGTGAATTCCATACCTCTTTGGAAGTATTCAAGCCAAAAACTGTAGGAAGAATTGTCTCCGAGAGAGTAGCATTCAACCAGCTAAGTAAATACTGGTCCTTTTTGGTCCATAAAATAAATTGTGGATCCACTGTGAGTGTAGCTTGTCCATTTGAATCAACAAGAAATTTAGAAGGACAAGATTCTGAGCCATCAACAATACCCAGAAGATCATTACTCCTTAAAACAGGAAGAAATTGAGACACCCAACCAAGATAATTAGAGCCATCTAATTTGACAGAGATAAGATGATTAATAATTGGAAAAGTGATGTTTGGACTAGAGGAAGCCATGAAAAAGGATCTGTTTAAGGGTGTTAGCCAAAAAGCTCTGATACCATGTAAACAATATGAGTTCAGAAAAATCTTATTAATTATATTCAGTATCATAATATGTACATTTATACTATTTACAAAGGGAAGTTGTTACACGAGATAAGAAGATAAGAGAGGATTCAAAACCACTACTAGATAAGCATGAGATTGAAGTCCTGCATGGACTCCTCTATTTCTGTTACAATGAGATTGAAGTCCTGCATGGACTTTCCTCTGTTTCTGTTACAGCACTTAACAGTGACGAGACGGCTACATTTGACAACCTCGCAAAATCACGGCCGTACGATCTTGTGCTCAGAGAAAACCTGCTGAAAAGATTTAAAGCCACGGTGCAAAACATTTACATCACTCTCATAACATCTCTACCCTCAGCTTCTATCTTCTTTCATTTTTATAATAACCGGCCATGACTCACAGATACAACAATTATAAAAAACGACGATCACTACAGGTAACAGGAAACCGAAGAAGACGAACATGGTAATGTTATCTCTACAGAGTTTTGTTATAGAAAGAGTGTGGTGTTTTTTTTAATTTTAATTTATTTCCTTTTAGGTTTCGTTATTTCGAAATGGAGGAATCCTCCAGCAGTTTTCCGGAAATATTCAATGCAAAAAAAAGCACCCTTTGTGTGCACGACGCAGAAATTGAAATCACAAGTGATAAATGTCTTATAAGGGGTCAAGCGGCATTTCTGGGCGAGGACTGCCCCACGGGGATATCATTACAGTCGTTCTCAGAAAAGTAAGTTGTTCTTGTGATTTTTTTTGTTTATATTGTTGGAATTATCTCTAATGGTTTTATTGTGTAGTGGTGTAAAATGCACCGATTTTGTTATTCCACGAGAAGTCCATGTGGTTGAGGTTGCCACCCCTAGTGTTGCTCACCGTGCCACCAGTCCCCGACATTCTGACTCCTCCTTCCAGCACAATCCGAAAAAGCCCCACAAAAAGAAGCAGCGTAAGCAGGCATCCCTGGAGTAGTATGTTAACTTAATTTGCTGTTAATTTATGTATTTTAATTGAACAACTATGTTTAATATTTTATTAACGTATCTCTGTTAACTTTGTAATATTTAATTGTTAATTTCTTGCGTTAATTATGTGGATCTTGTTTATAAAGATCGTATCCTTGTGACTTAATTGCAAGCCTTAATCTTTTTCTTAAAGGGTTGCCTTTCTGATGTTTTGATTGTTAGTTTTGTTTGTGTTTTTTTTTTCATTTTACTGTAGGTGTTTTTGTGTCTGTGGTCTGACTAGCTTTTGGGCTTGTGGGTGTGATTAGTTCTCTTTGATTAATCAGATAGTTTAGATATTTGATCTTTATTTAGTGGGATTTTGATGAATAAAGCAAGGTTACTTGTTATGGATTACATGGATATCCGTGTTTCTTTATTCGTATTAGTTTGCGATTTGATATATTGGGAATTTATTTTCTTGTATTTGCACTGATTTATGACACGTGAGCAACATATATTAATCTAGGATGTTGATTTGATGTTGTAGTTGTTAACTTTGTCATGTGAATTTTTTGTGGCATGTTCTATTGTAGAAATGGAGCTAAATTAAAACAAGAACAATAACGGAGGCTAAAAAATTAAGTGTTCATTAATTCCTCTTCTTTAAAGAGCTAAATTATATATCAATATTGGATCAAATTGACAAAGAAGATTTTGAATCTAAATCATGTTAGATTTAATTAATTGAAGATCTCCATTAATTTAGTTACTGATTAAAGGAAGAACAGTGAAATTAAGGATGGAGGGAACATGGCATTCCTGCAAATTTAATTTCAATTAATAATCAAACAAATAAATTGACTTAAAAATTGTAGGACTTTTCGCAAAATCAATGGCTGCTAATTGGGAATACGGTGCTCGTGGCATCTTTTGTTTCATAGGATGAGAGCTTGCAAGTTGTTCTCGATCCAGCTGGCCCCTACGATAAAAACCTCCTCTTTTGGGAGGGCATGGGCTGGTATTGGTAATGTAACCTATCATTTTTTATATATCCAATTGTAAATTATATATAAAATTGTCATTTTCTATTATGGGGCCAAACATCTATTTTGAGTAAAATTTCGGCACATACAAACTTTCTACTTCAAGCCAATAGAACCTAATGTTTGTCTCATTCGTGACAAGATGATTCTACTTTCAGTAGAGTTGTAAACTTGTGTAAGAAAAGAATTTGAAATGGAGATGTTACCTTGACAAATTGGTTTTGGTTATGATATGTATTAACTTCAAGACCAAGATTATGAGTTGATTAGTGGTCATCTATGTGACTATTAATGATTGTACTATTATTAATGAGGTGTTGTACAGTTAATATAAAACTAATGTGGTATAATCGTGTTAATGATACTAAACGTTGGATTAATGAAATTGAATTAATGAAAATCTAATCCTTGTAAAGGGTGAAGACAAAGTTTGTATTAGCTAGGAAGAATGTAAGAACTGATAAATCCAAGTGGATTGTATGATTCTTGATATGTTATGAATTTGATGACAATTACAATAGTGGAATGAAATTCTATTAGCAGTGGGAATCTACTTTGAAATGATGTCCCTTAAGGTATTCTGAAAGTAAATAATGCAAAAATTCTACCTGATTCAGCTTCTTCGCCAGCTGAGGAACGCCACAGCGATCAGCTAGACCATTATATACCTATAGAACAGCATGCGAGTAAATAAAGCAATAGATTAGTGTAATTGATTTTGCAACAAATTAGGTATAACAATAAGGAGATAAGGCAGTCATACTGGACGACTACGGAAGAACAACTCCTCCGCAGCAAGTGCATCCTTGATGCTCCGATTGAGTATGATATCCTGCATCAGCACCAGGATAGCCATTCGAAAGATTTGTCCATGAGTGGTCTAGAATGTCATGGTTCGTATTTCAACAGGAAGTCACATCATGTGCAATATATTATGGTCCTAACATGCACAGCCAGGAAAATTTCATATAAGTTGAAAAGGCTTGCCAGATAGGTTGATATGTCTTCAAAATGTATCCCATGACATAAGAATATTGAAAATCAAAATATCAAGAACAAGAAAAGATTTTAAAATACTGAAAAGGAAAACAAACCATATAGAAAA
>Ga0307513_10005978_pt1 | contig 15974 bp, 10 predicted proteins | sample 15_EM_MG_FD_202174 | JGI IMG/M metagenome (GOLD analysis project Ga0307513, IMG submission 202174) | Populus trichocarpa ectomycorrhiza microbial communities from riparian zone in the Pacific Northwest, United States - 15_EM | ecosystem: Host-associated > Plants > Roots > Unclassified | place... | reverse complement strand
CTGGGGCCAGAACGTCCTCGATAGCATCCGCTTCGCGTTCTGGGCGCTCAACGAGGAGTACAGCCCGATCGACGCCGCCTCGGGCAAGCACACCCGCACGATCACGTCCGCCAACACGATCGTCATCTCGTCCTCGATCTCGAACGGCGGCGGCGAGTCGCTCCAGGCCCTCGAGCAAGACACCGAAGGCCTGATCGACGGCGTCGCCGTCGCCGAGCCCAACGCCCAGCCGACCAGCATGACCGGCGTGACGGTCAACTTCGCCGGGGCCGCGGTCGCCAACGCCGGCAAGCCGCTGATCGACTACTTCACCTACCGCATGCTCTACGAGCCGTGCGCCGCGCTCTCGACCAGCGCCGAGGCCAACGGCATTCGCCCGGGCTGGATCGGGGCCGGTACCGCGTCGGTAACGCCGCCGCCGCCAGCCCTCCCACCCAACCAAGTGGCCGGGGTCGAGCTCGAGGTGATCGCGACCAATCGCTGTACGAGTCTCAAGAACCACGGCTTGATCACCGGGGGCACTCTCGCCGAGCAGGCAAATGCTGCGCTGGCCAAGATGTCCGACTACGGCTGGGCGGATCCGGTCGCCAAGGCGCTCATCGCCTCGCACTACCGCCTCGCCGACATGTATGTCGCGTTCGGCTATCTCGTTGCGTACGGCAAATTCTCCGTCGGCGAGAACGTGTGCGGCTTCAGCTTCGCGAACGTCGACGCGACCGGCAACGTGGCGCCGCAGGCCGCCCCCGTAGCGGCGATCCTGTTCAGCACCAGCAACGGCCTGAACACCGGCAGCGACGTGATCTACAACGACTCCGAGGGTGGCGCGAAGCTCTACCACGTGGGCGTCTCGCCCTCGACCCACATCGCGGATGGGTCGCTCGACGGAGAGCTGTGCATGCGTAACCTCGTCACCGGGATCGACACGCTGACCGGCGCGGCGCTGACGGGCGATGCGCTTGCCAAGAGCACGCGCGTGCGCGCCGGGATGGCCGAGGTGTTGCTGAACGGCAACCTGCGCGGCAAGCCGACGATCTTCACCGCTGGACGGGGCGACGCGCTCCTGCCGGTCGACCACAACTCGCGCGCCTACGTGGCATTCAACTCGAAGATCGAGGGCGCCGCGAGCAATCTGCGCTACTACGAGGTCCAGCACGGCAACCACTTCGACGCGTTCCTGCCGGCGGCTCTCGTGCGCGGCTATGACGCGTTGCTCGTCCCTGTGCACTACTACTTCATCAACAGCATGGATCTGATGTGGGCGAAGCTGAAGAACGGCGCGGCGCTGCCGCCGAGCCAGGTCGTCCGCACGACGCAGCGCGGCGCTGTTGCAGGTGTGGCGCCTCCTATCACGACGGCGAACGTGCCCAAGATCGCCGCCACCCCGGCAGCCGGTGACGTGATCACGACCGCCGCTGGCGTTATCAACGTCCCGAACTGATCGCCACCCAGCCCGCGCTGTTGGTCGCCAGTTCGATCTCGCTGGTCGATATCATCCCACTCGGCGATTGGTCGAGTTGGTCGCGCCCAAGCGGTCTCCGACGGAAAGCTGCAAACATCGGTCGAGATGACCCGCTCCCATGACATGGTTTGTGCCTCATGACGATCGAAGACCCCAAAGTCATTGGGGATTAACGAACAATGTCACTCATAAGCTTCCTCGAACGCTGTGCCCCTCGTTCGAGGCCCTCCCGCAACGTGTACCGCGGTCGTTGTTGCGACCTTCCTGACTAGCTGCACCCCGCCTGCCGGCCCGCAAGTACAACATGTCACCGAAGAAGGACCCGCCGCGTTCTTGGCGCTGCCCTTCGGCACCGGTGGTGGGGGTAGTGCAATCCAGGCATGGGTTTGTGTACGCTGTGGAGTACCAGTCAAGTATCCATTCTGCGGCGTTCCCTGTGAGGTCCGACTGACCCCACCTGCCATCCCCCGCCGGCTTGGCGCCGACAGCGAGCAGATCGACAATGTCACACCCGTCCATCCCGTCGCCCGGGCAAATTATGAACGGAGTAGTTTGGTCATTCCGAATGGCGTAGCTAGCGCGGAGCTATCGATTGCCAATGGCGCAGCCCTGCTCGACCAAGGGTACGCGCGCTGTAGGTCGCCGCCGGTTGCCGCGTAGTTCCACTCCGCCTCCGTTGGCAGGAATCCACCATCCCATGCGCAGAACGCCATCGCTTCGTACCAGCTGATGCAGTTCATTGGGCGGTTCTCGTTGTCGCCGGGCAGGTCGGTCCAGGTGTGCCACCCCACTTTGATGTTGCTGCATTTTAGCGCGCTCACCAGCTCCGCGGTGCCAGCCGCCAGGCTCGTGTTCCAAACTGCATCCCACCCGCTCCCGGGGATGTTCGCGTGAGCTCCGGCGTTCGACATCGGGGGACTAGCTTGCGTGCCCATTCCCGCCTCTACGAATGCGCGAAACCGCCCCACAGTGACCTCGTACTTGTCGAGACGGAAATTACTGATCGTTGCCGGATAGTCCATGGTCCCGGAGGAGGGATCGGCGGCCAGGTCGTAGCCTCGGAAGTAAGTACCTCCAGGTACTTCGGGGCTGTTGCAGCAGTTGTCGTCGTGGTTGGGCCCACAAGTCGGGGCGAGGCCGACGCAGCTCGCTGGGGGCGCGACCGGCGCGGCGTCGCTGCTCGGCGCGTCCGCTGTGGGTACAGGAGGTGCGTCGCTGCCCGGCGTCGCCGTTGCCCACCGCGGCGTCGTTGTTGTCAGGGAGTTGCTCGGGCCGAGGGAACCCACAGGCGCTGAGCCAGATCCCCCAGGCCGCGATACAGACCAGTCGCCTCCACGTGTCAGCCATGATCCGAGCACTATCAGCCAGCGTGGACGCGTCAACACGTGGTCATTGCGGCGCAGGCTGCGCGAGGCGCGCGTCGCCAACGATGCTCGCTCAGATGCGCCGGCGAGCGCTGCGTCGGTGTGCGAGCGAGCTGTGAAGGATGTCGTGCTAACGATGTTCCGGTACGTCTTGGCCGTCATTGCGCGTGGGTTTCGGCCGGCATGGCTGGTGGTTTCTCAATATCCGCCGAAATCGTTCAGCGGGCCGGTACATTGCACGCGCCACCCGAGGCCGCATCCCCTGTGCCTGTGCCTGTGCCTGTGCCTGTGCCTGTGCCTGTGCCTGTGCCTGTGCCTGTGCCTGTGCCTGTGCCGCCCGCGATTAGCCTCGCTTCGCGCGCGTGCATGCATCTTCGAGTGCCATCTTCGCGGTCGTGAGCGAGACACCGAGAGTATCCATGAGGCCGCGGATCACGGGAATCGAATTACCGACGTCAGGAAGCAATATCAGGTATATGCGACCGAGGTCATCGTGACGGCGGTACTCGCGCAGGAACGTCTCGAGAACCATGCGCTCGCGGTGATAGCGCGCGAGACTCGGGTGAGGCCAGTCATCGTCGTTCCAGCCGGGTGGCTGAGCAACCGGACGGTCGTCGATGTGCTCGACAACGAAATGAGTCTCACCGGCGATCGAGTAGCGCCAGGTTCCCTCACGCTTGCCGGCGCGCACCACGCCCTCGGCGCGGCGATCGGTCACGCTGATCGCCGAGTGCGCCGGACCTTCGATGGTAGCGAGCCGCTCCTCGGCGGTACAGCCGTTGAACCAGGGCACCCCGTTCTCGTCGATCACAACCGCAGGAAGCTCGGAGAGTGACATGCGACCATCGTACGCTGCCGAGTGCGAGACTACTCCTATGTCAAGTCGGTTCTTGCGTCCGGAGACCTTCCTTGCCTCAACCTGCCACCCGGCACCGCCAACCGATCTGCAACGAGAACTGCATCCGGGCGTGCAACGCAACGGCGCTGTAGCCGATCGATACTCGCGAGCCCTGACCGTCATATGACGGGATACTCTCTCTCGGGCGGCGTCTCCGGGAGAGGAGCGCCGGTCTCCACCGACAGCTGTATGTCCTTGGCAACCGATGTGAAATCCACGACGGTGATGATCCACTGTTCAACATAGCGCCTTACCATCGAACCCCGAAGACCGAGTTGAATGGCGCGTCGAGCAAGCGGCCGCCCCTCAAGGTCTCTATCGGGATCCCATTGGAGATGGACTTCGGTAGCTCGCAACGCGCCGGCCCATTGTTCTTGGGATTCGTGGATGGCTGGGTCGAAGGACGTGAGGACGCTGGAACGGAGGATCTCGTCGAAGCCGCTGCGGCGCACCTTGATTCTTGCGATCGCCTCCTGACGCTTGGCCGATGCATAGCTTGAACGATGCAGCATCCATCCAAGGGACGGCTTGATCCACGTCATCCGGTCGAGGCCGAAGCCCTTTCCGAAGGTGCCCTTCGCGACGGCGGCGGCGACCGTCGACGGCCGAAACGCCTGGTACACCCAGACACCCTCCTCATCGAAAGCCGCGAGTACGCGGCGTGAGCCGTCGAAGTTAGTGTGGCGGGGCACGAAGAGGCTCGAGTGACAGTTGAAGCTGTTCGATGATTTCCTTATCTGAGACCGGCGTGGACGCCAGTCGCTCCTCCGCGACAGCCCGCGCTTTGACGTGATCCGTTTCCGCGAGCAGCGCCAGCACGTCGGCGAGAAGATCGGGATCTTCTTCTTCCATGACTCGTTTCGCAAGTGCGGAATCGGCCTCGTGGACGGCGTGAGTCGACAGGTATCGTATGGCCGCTCGGCGCACTCGCAACGATTCATCGCCTAGCTGGTCGATCACGGGCGTCGGATCTCTGAGCGCGGGAAAGTATCCCGTGAGAGCGCCAAGGACGGCGGCCCGAATGCCCTCGTCCTCGACGTTGTTGCTTCGGTGTAGCCGGAGCAGGGTAGCCAGCGGCGCCAAGGATGCCGGGTCCCCGAATTCCTCCAGAGCCTGTATGTACTGCTCTTTCATGTTGAATAGCTTGTTCTGCAAGGCGCGCTCGATGAGTGGACGAATCTGCTCGAGGCGCCTGCCTTCGAAGAAGTCGAAGACCAGATGCAGGCTGTGGTTGATACGGTTCACGTCTTGAGGAGAGTTGCTCAGCTCGCGGAGTCGACGCTCTCCAGTGATAAACATGGGTGCGATGCAGGCTGGCAGAAGTGCATCGAGCTCGTTCATGAGCTCGGCGCGAGCCCGATCGTATCCTGGCGCAAGCTGCTGAGCATAGAGCCGATCCATGGCCGCCTCGATGGCCGCCGCATCGAGGAGCTCCGTCACAGGAACACGATCTCTTTCCTGCCGATGCCGCCACCGATCAATGTGATCCGATAGATCTTCTTGTTGAGCTCTGTGAGCGGATCACCTTCGAGCAGACCTTCCGGATCAACCGGCCGAATGCTGTAGTTCATCACCTTGGTGGGCTCGAACTTGCCCCCCGTCGCGACGGCAGTGCCTCGGTTCGACTCCACCTTCAGCATCACCACGCCCCGCTCGCCAGCGGAGATGGGAGTCGTCACCGCTTCGAGGTTGACGCCCTGACTCTTTAACACGTGACGATTGGGCGTGGTCGTGGACGGATCGAGGCGTGCGGTCCGCGGGTTCAGGAGCACGTCAGTCTTGGCGGAGCGAAGCACGTCGATCCTCACGAGGACAGCGTAGTCGTAGCCTTTACTTCCTCGCGTGTTCTGCTTTCGCTCGATGAGGTCCGTCGAGTAGCCCTTGCCGAGATCCTTGGGGTGCTCGCCTTCGGCGTGCGTTGCAAAGAAGTTCTGCTCTGCGAGCATCATCTCGCTGCTCGGCTTGCCCTTGTTGCTCTTCGTCGTAAGTCGACCCGACGCTGCGATCTTCTTCAGCTCGGCGAGGCTCATCGACCGGAAGAAGGCAATGAGCCCTTCGCTCTGCGCCTGGTCGGTGAGCTCCTCGTTGCTCACGATGACCTCCGCATCTGCATACTCGATGAACTCCGGGTTGATGCGTCCATGGATCTGCGCCTTGTTTCCGTTGACCTGTAGCGACAGCTCCTTGAGCCGGTGGCGCAGTTTGAGCTGGAGCAGCTTGGCGTTCAAGGCGAGACGCCCGCGCGGTCGCTTCAGGTACTGCCTCAGCGCGCTCCGTGCGGCGTCGAGACGCTTCTGAGCCGTGGCCCGCTGCTCGGCTTGTTGCTGCTCGTCGTGGTTCTTCGACGACGTGGGGTCGTGGTTGTCGTGTTTCGTCGGAGCCTTGGCGTCGTGGCGGTCGTCGTGCTTCTTGGATGACTTGGCGTTCTTCTTCGGCTTCCGCTTGAGCTTCTCCGCCAGGCCCTTCAGCCGTGCACCCACCTTGCGAGCCGCGCCCGCGAGCTTTTTCAGTAGCCAGGTCGCAACGAAGTCGAGCACGACGACCGCCGCGCCGGCGAGCACGCTCGCGAACAGCGGACCGGCACCGCCGCTCTTGATCGCGAGCAGGAACGCCATGAACGCGGCAAACGCGGCGATGATGCGACTGATCGTGCCCCAGGCGGCCTGGAGGCCCTCGATGATGGCCATCACCGCGCCGGCGGCGGGCACGATCATCGAGACCAACTTCTCGATCAGGATCGCCACGAGCGCCATCGGGATCGCGACCATCAGCGCATCGAGCGCCATCTGTGTGATGGCTTCTCGAGTTAGTCCGCCGTCCAGTAGCACTTGCAGCACGATCCCGCCGACCCCGAGCAGCTCGAACACCTTGCTTTTGAACCACTCCAGGACCGTGGTCCTGAACGCCGACCACAGGTGGTTCTTGATGCCGTCGACGACCGCCGCGCCGAGCTTGCCGATCCACGAGCCGGGGCCGGTCGCGACGTCCTTGATGAGCCTGGCCCAGGTGCCGAGGGCCTCGACGATGGCCTGCGCGGCCTTGATCGCGCCCCGCACGACCGCGCTCGCGGCGTCGATGGCGACGTGGATGCCCTTCTCGAGCAGCCGGAGCGCCTGGTCGAGCGCGCCGCCGAGCCAGTCGAGCGCCTTCTTCACGGCGTTCTCGAGCCCCTCGGCGAGCTTGTTGACCGCAGAGACGGCCTTGTCGACGGACCTGCGGATCGCGTTCTGGAATTTCTCCTTGAGCGCCGGGAAGCCGGCGAGCAGGACGCCGGTGATCGCGATCAGCGCGTTGCCGACGGCCTTGATCAACCCGACGATGACCTTGCGAGCGAGCTCGATAACGGCCATCGCCAGCTTCTTGGCGGCGGCAATGACGGCCTTGACCGCGCGGCGACAAGCATCGATGGCCGCGGTGACGGCGTGCTTGATGCCATTGGCCACGGCCTTCGCCTTCGACGACACCCAGCCCCAGAAGCCCGACGACTTGGACTTGCCCTTGGACTTGGCGTCGGCGGCCTCCTGCTCGCCCTTGTGCTTCTCCTCGTCGGCCTTGCGCTTGCCGTCTTCGAGGTGCTGTCGGGCTTCGGCGTTGGCCTTGGCCTCTTCCGCGTCGACCTGGGACATGCCTTCAGCGACCTTCTTGTCGGCCTGCTTGCGGGCGTTGGCGCCTTTCTGAGAGATCTCCGTCTGCCACTGGCCGCGCGCTCGCTGGACTTCGGCCTGCGCGGCCGACCGGGCCGCGACCTGGTCCGCGTCGGCCTGGATCTTGAGCGCGCGAATCTGCGTGTCTGCCTCCGCCCGCGCATGTGCTTCGGACTGCGCCTCCTCGGCGCGCTTGGCGGTGACGTCGGAGCTGGCCTGGGCGAGCGCGGCGTCGATCTCGGCGCCGTGCTGTTCCTGCGCCACGATGCCGACTTCCTCGGAAGTGGCGGCACCAGCAACCGTGGGGAGCGCCGCGGCGGGCGGCTTCGCGGCGGCCGGGGGCAGGGTGGCTGTCAGCTCTTCGGCTGCGACCGTGGCCTCGATGTGGTCCTCGCCCATCGGCGCGGCGCTATCGGCGCGGTTCAAGGTCTCCAGCGCGGCGGCGGTCTTCTCGAGCTCGGCGCGATCTCGGTCGGCGCTGCCCTTGGCCTCGCTCTTCATCGCGAGCTCGGGCGCAGGGCCGGTGTCGGTGGAGACATCCGACGCGGTCGTTGGAAGCTGGTCGACCGAGCTGACGAGCTCTCGCGTCTCCTTCTCCGACATCTTCACCGCGTTGGCGTCACTACCCGGCTTCTGGCTCGCCGTGGACCACGTGCCGAACCATGACTCGATGGATCGCTTCGTAGCGGCCACGACCTGCGTGACCGCGTCACGCTGAGCCGCGACGTCGCGCTGCCGGGCCTGCTTCGCGGCGTCGGCGCCGGAGACGTCCGCCTTGACCGGGTGGTCGATACCGGCGCTGGCCGCCTTCGGATCGCTCGCTGCTTTCGGATCACCTGCTGTGGCCGTGGGGTTGCCTCTGGCCTGGGCATCCTTGGGAGTCGCGCTCGCGCCGGTACTCATTTGCTTGGGCGGATTGGCTCGCTGCGCCGCGTGCGCCTTGGCGATGTCCGCCGAGGTGGCCGTGTGCATCCGGCCGAACAACAGCGCTGCCTTGTCGGGCCGCACGCCGCGAAGCTGTGCGAGCGCGATCTCCGTCGTGGCGGCGCCGCTGGGCGGCTCCTTCTGGGGTTTTGGCGGTGCCCCGCTCCCCGTGGCCCTCGCGCCGCCTGCCGTCTCCTCGCCCGGAATGACCGCGGTGATTGCCGCTTCTGCGCCGACAGGGCTGTCCTGGCCCGGGGCGTCGTCGCCGTCGTCGACATGCGCGGCGCTACCGCTGTCATGTTCGTCGGGCTCGCTGTCGTGATGTTCGCCCTCGTTGAATGCATAGGCGGCCGTGGGTTCGCCGCGGAGGGCGATCGGCGCGGCGCGTCCGCGCGACGTGAGCGCCGCAGCGCGGTCTGCCTCGCGCTCGAGCTCGCTTCGCGAACCGACCCTCGTGCCGTGGCCTTGCTGCTGCACGATGTGCGCGAGCTCGTGCGCGATCAATTGGTCGCCCTGTGGCGTACCGGGCTGATATGCGCCCGCCCGGAAGTGAACCTCGCCGTCTCTGGTCACGGCCTTCGTCGAGCCCGTTGCCAGCGGGCTGTTCGGCACGACGGTGACGCGCGTCAGGTCAACACCGAACAGGCGGCTCATCCGTAAGCCCGCCGTCGGATCCAGCGGCGTCGGTTGAGCCGAGCGTGACGACGGCCGCGACACCGGTGTGTTCGTTGGTTCCTCGCCGTGCTGACGAGCCCAACGCCGAGCCTCCAGCTCATAGAGCGTGTGCTTGCCGGGCACGTGCTCGACAAGCGGGGCGCGTTCTGACGCCAGGCCCGACGTCTCGAGCTCGTGGCGGGTCATGCGACCCGGATCCGAGCCCTGCAGGCGCCTGGCCGTTGCCGCCGATCTCGCGAGGTGAACGAAGCGATGTTGTGCGCGCTCCTCGTCGACGAGCCCATCTCGTCCTCGCGACTCCGCACGCGCTTGCGCCCAGAGCTCGAGCGACTCCTCGGCGCTCAGGCCGCACTGCTTGCCCACCAGGATCGGATCGAAGAGGCGGCGCTTGTCCGCCCGATCCAGATCGTCGCCCCGGAACCGGTAGTCGGTCACGGGCGATCGCCGCCGTGAGCCGTCCGCTGCTGGCCGTCCTCCACCATCACCCCACCCTTGTAGGTTGCAGGCTACCGAGCCTGGGTCGTCTTGACTGTCGTGACGGCTGCAGCGTGTTGCCGCATCGACGACAACGCGTGTGGCCCGATGTCGGTCCCAGTCGAGTCCGCCCCATGGTTCGGTCGTATCGACCGCTGCTTCAGCCGGTTGCGGGCAAACGGTGGCATTCCGCGCTCGCCTGGATCACGTCAGTGATCAGGTCGCGCATCGGAGTAGCCGCGCATCTTGCGCGCGACGATCCTGTACAGCCGCTCAAGCTCGCGGCCGGCAGACGTTATGCTGTCGCGGATGGCTCCCGATCTGCCACGTCTACTCGAACGCTTCGACGACGCCGTCGAGCTGCGACGCGGTCGACTCGATCCCACCGGCCCCGGCTTCAGCGCAGCGCTCGTGGTCGACGGCCGGCCCGCGCGCATCGTGCACCACGGCCTCGCCCATCTCGAATGGCCGCAGCCGCTGGCGGGTGACACACGCATGTACCTCGGGTCGGAGGCCAAGCCCTGGATCGCGGTCCTCGTGATGGATGCGGTCGCCGCGGGCCGGATCGCGCTCGATGCCGACCTCCGCGCGACGCTGCCCGCGCTTGCCGGCTACGGACAGCCCGTGCGGCTCGGACACCTGCTGCGTCACACCAGCGGCATCGCCGACTACCTGTTCCTGTGGCGCATGCAGCTCGAGCACGACGAGGACGACCTCGTCACACAAGCGCAGGCGCTGGCGCTGATCCGGCGCGCCGACGACGTCTCGTTCGATCCCGGCGCGCGCCATGACTACAGCAACAGCAACTACGTGTTGCTCGCAGAGTGGCTGCAGCTGGACGCCGGCCTGTCGCTCGACACGCTCGCACGCCGTCGCTTCTTCGAGCCCTGGGGCCTGCACGACACCAGCTTCGAGCTCGATCCGCGCCGCGTCTTGCCGCGTCGCGCGCGCAGCTACGGCCGCGACGCGGCGGACGCCGCCTGGCGCGAGCGGCCCGTGAACCTCGCGACCTGGGGCGACGGCGGCCTGTGGTCGACGCTCGACGATCTCGTTCGCGCCGAGTCGCGCTGGCTCGACGACTGGCGCCACAACGGCTCACGCTCGCTGCTCGCTCGCTGCACCGCCGACGACGATCAGTTCGGCCCCGCCGCCCACAGCTACCGCTTCGGCCTCGACCCCCTGGCCGTCGGCGACCGCCGCTTGCAATTCCACGGCGGCGGCTTCGCCGGCTTCTCCTCGCTCATCCTGCGCTGCACGGAGCATGGCACCGCCGTCATCGTGCTGAGCAACGCCGACGGCTTCGACACCTCCGCACGGACCTGGACGCGGCACCTCTGGGGCGAGGCGGCGGCCCCCCCTTCGATCGCATTGACGTGATTCGAGACGAGCGTTTGCCGCGTCACCGAATATGGGCACTTCTATCGGTCGCACGAAAGGAATGCGCCGGGTTCACGTACGTTGGGTCGCCATGAACGCGGTCGTCTCCAGTCTGAACGTTGGCCGAGCTTCCCTCGCGCGAGGAAACCGTCGAGCCGTCGTTTCAGGTCAGCGGGATGTCGAGGACGCCGCGGACCGAGGGGCGGGCGATCAGCGCGGCGTACCAGCGGTCGAGGTGGGCGAGCGACGGGCGGGGCTGGGGGAGGTTGACCCAGCGGTGGACCTCGCAGAGCAGCGGCAGGTCGGCCATGGTGAGGTGATCGCCGGTGACGAAGGCGTGGTCGGCGAGGTGGTGGTCGAGCAGGGCGAGGAGCGGCTCGGTGGCGGCGACCGACGCAGCGATGACGTCGGCGCTGCGTCGCTCGGCCGGGGTGCGGATCCACTGGACGAAGGCGGCGGCGGCCTTGGGGTTGAGCGTGGTCTGCTGCCAGTCCATCCAGCGCTCGGCGTCGAAGCGCGCGGGCAGGGCGAGCGGGTAGAGGGTGTCGGGCGCGTGGCGCGCGCACAGGTAGCGCACGATGACGTTGGATTCCCAGAGCTGGACCTGATCGTCCTCGATGACGGGAACCAGGGCGTTGGGGTTCTTGGCCAGGTAGTCCGGCGTCCGGACGATGCCGAAGGTGGCGCCGGCGTCGACGCGCTCGAACGCGATGCCGAGCTCCTGGGCGGTGACGACGACCTTGCGGACGTTGAGCGACGAGATGCGGCCCCAGATCTTGAGCATGGGAGGAGGGTAGATCAGGGGACCGGTCGTGCCGAGGGCGGGCGCGGGATCCGTTTGACAGCGCGCCTGGCCGCCTGTACGAATGTCGCGCTCCTCCGACGGAGAGGTCGAGGTGACCGCTGGCAACGACGCCGCAAGCGCCGTTGCGAGAGGAAAGTCCGAGCTTCACAGGGCAGGGTGCTGGCTAACGGCCAGTCGAGGTAACTCGCAGGACAGTGCAACAGAAAGCAAACCGCCCATCGCGGATGGGTAAGGGTGAAACGGTGCGGTAAGAGCGCACCGCCTCTCCGGTGACGGAGAGGGCAAGGTAAACCCCACCTGAAGCAAGACCAGACAGGGGTCGCGTTGCCCGCGCGATGACCCCGGGTTGGTTGCTCGAGCCCGACGGCAACGTCGGGCCTAGAGGAATGGTCGCCATACACAGAACTCGGCTTACGGACCTCTCCGCCGGGCGGGCACTACTACTCGACGCGCCCCAGCGCGTTCGGCTTTCGGCGTGCGCGTCGGCGTCGGCGTTCGGCGTTCGGCGTCGGCGTTCGGCGTCGGCGTTCGGCGTTCGGCGTTCGGCGTTCGGCGTTCGGCGTTCGGCGTTCGGCGTTCGGCGTTCGGCGTTCGGCTTCCGGCGGCAGCATGCGCGACGGCTGCCGTTGATCTCGCGCGTTGGCGTGCGATTCCTTCCCAGATCCCGAGACGATTCTTTCGGTGTGTCGACGCCGATTCCTTCCCTCGTTGGGTGCGGAACACGTGCTGCGCCGCAAAATTGTAGATCCACAATCCGACGGCTGCGGTTGGCTCACGCGCCCGGCCATCGCGTGGGCGCTGCGTGATAGCGTGGTCGAACGGGCCATGGATCAGGGTTCTCCGGTGCACGAGATCGTGAATGCGCTGTGGCGCGCGTTGCACGAGCTGGGATCCGACGCCACGACCGCCGAGATCGAGCAATGGGGCTTCTCGATCCACGCGGCGCTGTCGGCCGCCGGGCGCGAGTTCCATAACCACGATCACGTGATCGACCTCGTCGGCGACGGCGACGCGCTCGAGGTGCTCGCCGCGCTCTATCACGACGCGGTCTACATCCAGGTCGACCAGGGGCCGCCGCGCTCGATGCGCGAGCTGCTGTCGAGCGTCATGTCGCAGGGCGCCGACGGCTGGCGCGTGCTGCCCGAGGCGGCGGCCGCGCCGGTGACCAGCGACGTGCTCCACCTGTTCGGCCGCGCGGTCGGCGACGTGGTCACGCCGACCAACGGGCTCAACGAGTTCGCGTCGGCGCTGGTCGCGTCGATCCAGCTCGAGCACGCGCTGTCGCGCGAGCAGCGCATCGCGGTCGCCGCGTGCATCGAGCAGACCATCCCGTTCCGCGTCGATCCCGCGACCGATCTGCATCGCCGCCTCGCCGAGCTGGGGCTCGCGGGTGACGAGCTCGACATCGCGATCCGTCGCGCCGTGCGGGTCGGCAACCGCGACGTCGAGAACTTCTCCGACAACGACGCGGCGCGCTTCCTCGACAACACCTGGAAGCTGCTGCCCGAGAGCAACCCGGCGCTGCACTCGCCGATGGTCTACACCGTGCGCGACTACCGCATCGCGCTGCTCAAGATGGAGAGCTTCCTCGCCTGGCTGCCGGCGGATCGCGTGTTTCACAGCTGGAACGACGAGCCGCGCCCCGAGGTCCACGCGCGTCGCGTCGCGCGCACGACCGGCAACCTCGAGCTCGCGGTGCGCTACCTGCGCGCGAAGCTGTACTCGATCAGCCTGGTCGAGGCGATCGCCGAGATCACCGGCGGCGATGTCCCGGTCGACTACTTCATGGGCGGCCTCAAGTCGCCGCGCCGCCCCGAGATGAAGTGCATCGAGCAGTTCCTGCCCAACCTGGCGCCGGCGAGCGACCTCGATCCGCCGCTGCACCGCCTGCTCGCCGAGGGCCGCGCGACCGAGTCGAGCTTCGACACCGGGCCGTCGCCGCTCGGCGCGTTCCTCCACGCCACCGTCGGCGAGCGCGAGGTCATGAAGGGCGTGCTGATGGCCAAGAAGTGGTGGGCCGGCGCCGGCGACTCGGCGGCCTTCCTCGCCAGCCAACCCAAGCTGCCGGTCGCCGCGATCGCGCGCGCCGCCGGCAACATCATCGACACGCGACGCGATCGGCTGTTCGCGCTGGCCGAGCGGCTCGAGCGCTACTGAGCCGAGCGTAGCGAGGCGATCTTCTCCGTCCCAGGCGCAGCCGGCGTTCCTCGCCGGCTGGCCGATCGCCAGGAGTCGTCGACCCTTTGGTCGACGGCTCGTGCGCCGAGCCCGTACGGCGTGCTTCGCCGGCGAGTCGATCAGTCAAGAACCGCGCGTGCGGCGCTACGAGTCCGACTTGCTGGCGGCGTCGCCATCACCGTCGGCGTCGGGCTCGGCGGCGTCCGGCGCGGCGACCTTGGGCGCCTTGGCGGCGCGCTTGGCCCTGGCCGGCTTGGCGGGCGGCTCCTCGACGACCGCCGGGGCGAGCTCGGCGCCAGCCTCGGGCTTGTCCTCGAGCAGCTCCTTGCGATAGACCAGCCGGCCGCAGCGCGGGCAGGTCTCGATGCTCTGCATCCGCGCCAGGATGTTGTTGAGCTGGGGCGGCAGCGCCATGTGGCAGCCCTGACAGACGCCCTTGATGACCGGCGCGACGGCGTAGCCGCGCTTGCCGACCAGCGAGTCGTAGATCTTGATCCACTGCAGCTCGACGCTGCCGCGCGCCAGGTCGCGCTCGGTGGTCGCCTCGGCGAGCTGGGCCTTGAGCGCGTTGAGCTGGTCGGCCATCGCGGCCTCGCTGTTGGACAGCTCGGTGCGCAGCGCGTCGACGTCCTTGTCGCGGGTCTCGAGCTGCACGGTCGACTGCCCCGCCGCCTCGTTGACCTTCTTCAGCTCGACCTCGCGATCGCTGATCGCCTTGCGCTTGTTCTCGACCTCGCGGCTCGAGGCGTTGAACTCCTTGGTGTTCTTCGACGCCTGAAACTTGTTCTGCGCCTGCTTGAGCGAGTCGCGCTCGCGGTCGATGTGATCCTGCTGCGCCTTGCGCCAGGCGTTGGTTTCTTCGAGCTTGTTGCGCTCGCCGTCGAGCATGCCCTGGAGCTTGGCGAGATCGCGGCGCAGCGGATCGAGTCGGGCGGGGAGCTGGGTCACCGCGCTCTGCAGCTCGCGGACCTTGACGTCCGACTGCTGGAGCTGGAGGAGGAGGACGAGCTGTTCGCGCACTTCGTTACCTTTCGACGGCAATCATCGCATCGCCCCATCGGTCGGGGCACGTTCCAAGCATCTTGTCAGTGGGCCCACCTGGGCTCGAACCAGGGACCCACCGGTTATGAGCCGGCCGCTCTAACCGACTGAGCTATGGGCCCGTTCCGAGGGTGCCATTTGTCGTGGAACACCGCACGGATCGCAGGCGGCACACTATCAGGTTGCGAAAAATCGACAACACCTGGCGCACGATCACGCGCGTGGTCGCGCGGGCGCGGCGGTATACTGACGGCATGAGCGTGGGCAGCGTCGGCAATGTTGCGCGAGTCATCGCGGTCCTGGTTGCCTGCGCGGCAGCGGCCGGGTCTGCGACTTCCTCCTCGAGCGGAAGCCAGCAAGATCCCTCGCTCGGCCCGGCGGGGCAGGGACCGCCGCCGCCCCAGCAGATGGAGGCGAGCCGCGCGCTCGGCTTGTGGCGCTCGACGTTCGGCGCGGTGAAGATCGAGGCCGACGGCAGCCACGGCGGGCTCGACGCCGGGAGTGTGCAGGGCGTCTGGATGTACACGCGCCAGGGCCAGGAGGTCGTGGGCTACTTCAGCGGCAGCCTGCGCGGCAACGTGCTGCAGTTCCGCTGGCAGGAGCCGAGCGATCCGCCGCTGACCGGTGAGGGCTACCTCGTGTTCGACGCGCAGGGCCGCCAGTACTCGGGGCGGTGGTGGAGCGACAAGCGCGATCGCGTCGGCGACTGGAACGGCTGGCGCTCGTCGGGCCGCCCGGGCGCGGCGCAGTACAGCGGCGAGCCGGCCGCCGGACAGTACGACGGGCAGGACGACGGCTACGGGCAGCAGCCGCAGCAGCAACCGCCGCCGCGTCGCGATGCCTATCGCCGGCAGCCGTACCAGCAGCAGCCGTACCAGCAGCAGCCGTACCAGCAGCAGCCGTACCAGCAGCAACAGCCGGATCCGTATCAGCAGCCTGATCCGTATCAGCAGCAGCCTGATCCGCGGCCGTACCAGCAGCCTGCGCCGGCGCCCGCGCCTCAGAAGTACTACTGACGCGACGCGGGCCCGCGTTCGGACGAGCTCCTCGAGCTGCGTGAGCGCTACTGGGGCCGGGGCACGAGGCGGGGGGGCGCGCGCGCGCCCGCGCCCACCCGGGCGGCGGGGCCCCACAC
>Ga0307513_10005977_pt1 | contig 15977 bp, 15 predicted proteins | sample 15_EM_MG_FD_202174 | JGI IMG/M metagenome (GOLD analysis project Ga0307513, IMG submission 202174) | Populus trichocarpa ectomycorrhiza microbial communities from riparian zone in the Pacific Northwest, United States - 15_EM | ecosystem: Host-associated > Plants > Roots > Unclassified | place... | reverse complement strand
CACCGCGTCGCGGGTCAACCAGCTGATGACGGTCGAGGCCCAGTCGCAGACCACGATCAAGACCCGGCAGACCGCGGCCCAGAAGGCCGCGGACGCCTACACCTCGCTGATCACGTCGCTGAAGAGCCTGGCCACGCAGAGCGCGGCGCTGGCCAAGACGGCGACCTGGAGCGGCTCCTCGGCCACCTCGTCATCCACCTCGGTGACCGCGACGACTACCGGGAATGCCACCGGCACACTGACTTTCGACGTCACCGCAGTAGCCGCCGCACACACTCTGGTCTCCGCCGCCGATAGCCCGGCCGCGTCGACCAGTTCTGTCGTTGCCGGCGGCACCCTGACCGTGAAAGACGCCGCCGGGGTGGCCACCAAGGGCACGATCGACGTCGGTGGCGGAACCCTCGCGGAGGTCGTCGCCGGGATCAACGGCTCGTCCCTCGGCCTGCGGGCCGCGGCGGTACAGACGGCACCGGGCCAGTTCCGGCTCCAGGTGACCTCGGCGACCGCCGGTTCGACCTCCGGCTTCACCCTGCAGGGCCTGACCGGATTCAGCGGGATGGACATCCTCACCGCCGGCGCCGACGCGAAGCTGACCATCGGCACGGATCCGCTCACCAAATATACGGTGACCTCGTCGTCCAACACCTTCGCGAACCTGGTGCCCGGGCTGTCCCTGACCGTCAGCAAGGTGGAAGCCGGGGTCACGGTTGACGCCAAGCTCGACGGTAGTGATGTCGCAACCAAGATCAGCAGCATGGTGGATGCCACCAACGCCGCGCTCGCCTCGCTCACAGCCGCGACCGCCTACGACATCAGCAAGCAGACCGGTGCCGCACTCTACGGCGACAACGGGATTCGCAGCCTGCAGCAGCAGATTCTGGGGGCGGTGAGCGGTTCCGGCGCCCCCGGCGTGCAACTCACCCGCGACGGCAAGCTCACCTTCGACAAGGCCGCCTTCGTCAAGGCGTTCCAGGCCGACCCGAAGGCGACCGCCGCCGCCTACGGAGCCACCTCCTCGTTCAGCCCGAACAACGGTGTGCTGGGCAAGGCCGCGATGATCCTGTCGAACGATTCCACCCGGGCCGGTACGTACGACGTCTCGGTGTCGGTCAACGCCGCGAAGGAGACCTGGGAGCTCACCACGCCCGCCTTCCCCCAGGTCGTCGCCCTCACCCAGGGCTTGCTGACGTCCAGCTACACGATGGAATCCGGCAAGACCCTGGCCTACTCGGTGGCTCAGATCAACTCTCGGGCCGCGGCCGACGGGCTCGGGGTGACCGCCTCGATCAATGGCACCAACATTGTCTTCACCGCCAACTCGGCCGGCGTCGGCTCGGCCTTCAGCGCCACCCTGGACGCGGTGGCGGGCACCCAGACCCAGGCCGGCGTGGACATCGTCGGGACGATCGACGGCGAGGATGCCACTGGTGTCGGCAACATCCTCACCCTGAACAGCGCCACCAGCCGGGCGAACGGCCTCGGCCTGGCGATCGATGTCAGCTCCGCCGACATCTCGCTGTACTCGGGCAACCTCGGGAACGTCACCTACAAACCAGGTCTGGCACAGAGCCTTTCCACCCTGCTGAACGACGTCACCGACAAGACGACCGGCGCGTTGGCCCGAGCCCAGCAGAGCCGGGTTGACGACGTCAAGGACTTCCAGACACAGATCGATGCCTGGGACATCCGGCTGGCGACCCGCCGGGCGACCTTGACCCGACAATTCACCGCCATGGAAACCGCACTGGCCGCATTGAAGAGCTCCAGTTCCGCGATCACCAACCTGCTTGCCGCTACTACCGCGAACGCCAATTCCAATTGATGATCTCAGGCTTGCTTCCGGCCCACCGCAGGTCCACGCGTGACGACCAGGCTGAAGCATTCAGCCGACAGGAGGCATAATGTCGTACACCGCCGCGAGGGCCAGGTACGCCTCCGACAGCACCGACACCGCATCACCGGCACGCTTGCTGACCATGTTGTACGACCGACTGGTCAGCGACCTGGCCTCGGCCGAGGCGGCGATGCACCGTGGCGACATCGCCGTCACCGGGGAGCGGATCGGCCGGGCGCAAGAGATCCTGCTGGAGCTTGCCGCCAGCCTCGACCTCGACACCTGGCCGGAGGGCGAGCCACTGCGTCGGCTCTACTTCTGGATGGTCAGCGAGCTGTGGACGGCACGGCTGCGCAAGCAACCGCACAAGATCGCCGAGTGCCGCCAGCTGGCCGAGCCGTTGCGCGACGCCTGGCGGATCGCCGCCATCGAGACCAGCCAGCGTGAGGTCGCCGCCGTCCTGGCCGGTGGCACGTGACCGAGTTCGGCGAGGATTTCAACTGGGACCAGTACCTCGATCTCCTGGAGCAGGCGGTCCTCGCCGTCGACACCGCGGTGCTGAACGGCGGGGCACCGGGCTGGCTGGAGGCCAGGGTGCCGCACGACCCGATTCCGGACCGGCTGCGGGTACGTTCCCAGGTGCTGCTCGCCCTGTTGCATGACGTCACCGAGAGAACCCAACTGCAGCGCGACGACCTGGCCGCCGAGCTGGCCTCGATGCCGCCCGCCCGCCCGATCGACCACACCCGCGCCGCCTCGCTCGGCGGCCGCCTCGACGTTCTGACCTGACCCACGCGCGATTTCCGCAGCCACCTCGACGTCCTGACCTGCCACAAGCGAGTTCCACAGGCTTGTTTGCCGCCCGGCGGTGGCTGGGGCGGTAGACAGCGACCGCAAGGACGGAACAATCGCGGCTCAGCCCGCTCTCAAGCCCGAATCCGTCCATTGTTCCGTCGTTGCGGTCGCTCCACCGAGGCCTGCACCTGTGTGCGCACAATGCGTAACCGACTTCTGAGCTGTGGATGAACCCCTGGCCTGTGGATAACTTCGCGGGCCGGCCGGCGTCGTGCAGCATCCTGCGGTGAATGGAACCGGTTGAGGCTCTCCGTGACCTGGGCGGCACCGCCACCCGGGGCCAGATCACCCGTCACAGCAACCGGTGGGCGCTGGAACAGGCTGTGCACCAGGGAAAAGTGGAGCGGCTCGGGCGGGGCAAGTACGCCCTGCCAGAACTGCTGCCGGCGCTGAAGGTCGCCGCGACTCTCCGGGGGATGGTCTCCCATGCCAGCGCGGCCGAGTACTGGTCGATGGAATCCGTTTCACTGCCGACGACCGTGCACGTCACCGTGCCCCGGCGGGCCCATCGACAACCGGAGAAGTCGGTCACCCTGCACTATGGCGAGGTCGACGGCGACCGGGTGACCTCTCCGCTGCGCACCGTTCTCGATTGCGCCCGAACCATGCCGTTCCGCGAAGCGCTGGCGATCGCCGATTCCGCGTTGCGCCGTGAACTCGTGACCGCCTACGAACTGCGTTCTGCTGCTGATGAACTCACTGGGCCTGGCAGCAAGAAGGCCCGCCGGGTGGCCGAACTGGCGGATGCCCGGGCGGCGAACCCGTTCGAGAGCGCATTACGGGCCACGGTTCTTGACGCGGGCGAGCGCGGGTTCGTCCCACAGCTGGCGATCCCGGGGTCCGGATTCCGTGCGGACCTCGCCGACCCGGAACTGATGATCGTCTTGAAGGCGGACAGCTTCACCTTCCACGGCACTCCGGCGGCCCTCGAACGGGACTGCCGTCGCTGCGATGAGATCGAGCGCAGAGGATGGCAGGTGCTGCGGTTCTCCTGGGAGCAGGTGATGTTCGACGAGATCTGGGTGGCGTCCGTCGTCATGGACTGCTGCCGGCTGAGGAGGGCTCAGACCGGGATCTCGCGGCGCTCGCGCAAAGCCCGGACCTCGACGTGATGCTGCACCGGGGTGACCGTGAGTACCCGGTCGATCAGGGCGGCGAAGAACTGTGGCGCGGCGACGTCGTCCGGCACCACGCCCTGGCTGACCTGCACCACCGTCTCCGGACCGGCCGGCTCGTCCCAGTCGACCAGCAGCAGCCCGGTTGTTGTATAGCCGGCGCCGGCGCCGATCTCGCGCAGCTTGCGCATCATGTCGATGGTCCGTTCAAACGCGTCCGGTTCTCGAGTGATCACCGTGGCCCGCTGGACGAAGAAGAATCCCACCGAGGCGAGCGGGTAGCGGGCGCGCAGGTTCGCGGCGTCCCCGTAGGCCTCCTCGAACCGGTTCGGCAGATTCTTGCCGAACGAGGACTGCTGCGCCTTGGTACTGATCAGCAGCTCCGGGCCGCGGTCCCAGCGAGCCAGGCAGACGTCCACCTGCTTCTCGTACGCCCGGCCGAGCACCTTGGCATCCACCGGCCCGACCGCACCCATCGTGGCAAGCCGCTCGCGAACCTGCGCGGCAAGGGTTTTCGGTAGCCGTTCGAGCAACTGTGCGACGTCGCGGGGCAGCACCCGGGGGCGGGTTGCGCGCGGCCAGACCTCGTCCGGCGAGAAACCGGCCCGACGGAGCTCGTGCGCCAGCCAGATGTCGATGCCCTTCGCGAACCGACCGCTTTCCGAGCGTTCCCCGGAAGCCACCGGCACGCTGAGCAGTCGGCCGAGCAGATCTTCGTCGGGCAGGTACTGCGGCGGCTCACCCTTCAGGTGCACCCACGGATCACCCAGCGGGGCCGTTTCCAGCACCGGCTCATAAGCGCTGAACGCATCTGTGCTCACGTGTTGTCGATTCGCTCGGGCGCGGCGCTCGCGACGACGTCTTCCCTCGGCAGCCCACAAGCGACTTCGTCGTTGCGTGCTGCCTCAGTCCAGACGCCGTCGCGCCGCTTCTCGCTCATGTGCTTTTGATTCGCTCGGACGCGGCGCACTGGTTCGCTCGCAGGAGCATCATTTGGGTGCCGCTCCGCGGGCGGCGCGGCGGCCGGCCAGGAGTTCGCGGGCCTCGCGGATGATCGTTGCGTCGGCCGTGGACAGGCCCAGCCCGGCTTCCAGCAGGACCGCGTCGACCTGAGCCACGGCGTCCAGCAGGCGACCGGCCGCGAGCGCCCTGGCCACCGGAGCGCGTACGGAAGCCAGCTCGGCACGCAGGCTTTCGACGATTTCCGGGGACGGCACCGGGAGCCGGTCCGCCTCCCGGGGCTCGATCTTGAGCATGCCGCCACCGTAGGCCCGACCGACCGTCTCGGCTCCGAGCAGGGTGAAGGAGTTCAAGCAGGCCAGCGGCAGCAGGTCAGCGCCCAGCCGACGGACGGCGGGCCGTAGGTAGATGCCGTGCACGCTGTTCAGATGCCGGACCCCGGCCCGGTTCGTGGAGACCCGCGGAGTATCGGCGTTCATGTAGGTGAGCAGCAGGTCGGCCGGCGGCACCAACGGCACCCGCCACCACGGACTCCGGACTCGGCACTTGTAGGCGGATGGCACCCCGATCCGCTCCCCGGCGGCGATGTACTCCCGGCCCGCGGCGGACGGTTCACCGGACGGGCGGAATAGCCAGGTCGCGCGCCCCTCCGCACCCAGCGCCGTCCAGGCCTGGGTGGTCAGGCTCAGCCCGCGCAGGTGCCGACTGCCGGGCGGGGAGAGCCGGACCAGGTCCTGCTCGACGGCCAGGCCCGCGGCCTCGACCTGGTCGGGCGACATTGCGAAGTACCGGTTGTTCCCGGTCACTGCGCCGAGCGTGGTCTCTCCCCAGGTGTGCAACGTCGTTGCCCCTGGGTGCCCGGCCACGACGGCGGCTACCGCTCGCGCCGGTTCGGGCAGCAGGGCCGACGTCCACTTGCCGTCGTCGGTCTCCGGCTGCCAGGTGGAGACCACCCCACCGGCCGGGCCGAGCAACTCGGCAACGCCTCGAACCTGTTGCAGCTCACAGTGATCCGTGCCGCCGCTGCCCTCGGCGAGGAGCAGCACCACCTCTTCCAGCACTCCCGGGAAGATCCGCTCGGTGAAGAGCACCAGCCTGACCCGGCCGAACCGGCGCATCAGGAACTGTCGGACCTCGGCGGCATAGTTCACGCTGAGCAGTTCCGCCGGAAGCACCAGCGCCAGCCGTCCGCCGGGCTTGAGGAACAGCGCCGAATGCACGGTGAAGGCTGCCCAGGACGAGGCCAGCCGGGTCAGGTTCACCCCCGCCTTCAGGGCCGCCTCCCGGCTCAGCGAGCGGGCCTCACCGGTGAAGTCCTGATACCGGACGAAGGGTGGGTTCCCGATCACGGCGTCAAAGCTGGGTGTCGGGGTCAGGGTGAAGAAATCGGCCACCTTGATCTTGGTCGGGTGCCCGGTGCCGGCCAGGATCCGGCGGGCCTCACGAGCGCTGGCCGGATGCACGTCGACGCCGTGCAGCAGCCCCGGCCCGGGACCGAGGCTGCTCATCCGCTCCGCGGCCGCGACCAGGAAGGCCGCCTCACCGCAGCTCGGCTCCAGGACCGCGTCCTCCGGGGTTCGGATCGCCCACCCGGCCATATGCCGGCACAGTTCGACCGGGGTGAAGAACGCGCCCCGCGCCTTGCGGAGTTCGGGCGTGTCCAGCCCGAGCGGTGCAGAAGTCACGGTGGCAACCTACCCGCCGCCACCGACAACCCGAGGTGCACCGCGACCTCGTCTCGCAGGATGACCCCTCACCACAACCCTCACCGGGTCATCGCCCGAGAGGAAGTCGAGCAACGACGGATCAGCCGGCGAGCGCGGCCGCTACCTCCGGGCCGGCACCGCCGGAGCCGCGGAGCTCCTGGGCCACCGCGCCGAGGTGGGCCGGCGACCCGGACTGCCGAACGATCGAGGCCAGGCCCATCGGCGGCGCCGAACCCCACAGTTCCAGCAGCATCGGACCGCGGCCGCGGATCCGGCCGTGCCGGGCGACCGCCAGCGCGAGCGTCGCGAGGGCTTCGTCATGCAGTCCCAGCAACGCCGCCAGCAGGGACCGGACCTCCAGCACCTGGCCGAGGTCGTACCGTCGGCCGGCCGGGTCGATCAGCTCGTCCACGCCCCGGACCAGCCGCAACGCCTCCTCCGGCTGGCCGAGCTGGGCCAGCGCCTGGGCCCGCAGCCAGTCGCAGTAGCGCGGGTCAACACCCGCCTCGCAGAGTTGCGCACTGAGCAGCACCACCAGCTCGTCGTGCCCGGCGCCGAGCAGGACCCGGGCCAGATGGTCGGTCGCCTCGTTCCAGGCCTGGGTTCCGGGGGCGATCTCCCGGACGGTTTCGAAGGTGTCCACGGCGTCCTGCTGCCGACCGGCGCCGATCAGGCTGCGCCCGAGGTTGAGCAGGGCTTCGGCGACGGTCAGCGGGTCGGCCGCGCCGCTCGACGTCAATTCGTCCAGGTGGGCCTGGGCCAGCAGAGCGTTCCGCGCGGCCTTGCGCCGGACTCGCTCCGGGTCGGCGTAACCGAGGTGCTCGAGGGACAGCAGGTGACCGGGCATGGTGTCGAGGACGGGCTCGACCCCGGCCGGGGTCAGCGGTTGCTCGTGCAGGGCTCCGACCCAGTGCACGGCACCACGCCGGACCAACCGATTGCCCCAGTGCGCGTAGCCGGCCGAGCCGTCGGCGGCAGCGGCGTTGTCGATGCGGACGCTGAAGCCGTCGGCCGCTCGTTCCTCGCCGAGCAGGGCGCGCACCGCGACGACGTTGGCTACCAGTCGCTCGTCCGCGTCCACCACCAGCAGCCAGACCCCAGAGGCAGCCTCGGCGGCAGCGGTCCGGGCCCGGCCGAAGTCGTCGTCCCAGAAGCCCTCCACCACCACGGCACCGGCAGCCCGAGCCAGCTCCCGGGTGTCATCGATCGAACCGGTGTCGTAGACGACGATCTCGTCCACGACATCGCGCAGCGTCGCCAGGCAGTCGGGGAGCTCGTGCGCCTCGTCCCGCACGATCATCACCGCGCTCAGCAACACGCTCGATTCGAATAACTCCGCCATACCCCTCAGCATCGGCATCCTTCGCTCCGATAGTAAGTCGCCAGGTCGATCTCTACCCCGAACCTCTCCACAGCCACCGACGGACCGATGGCTACGCCGAACGGCTGACGTCTCAGCAGCGCTGTGAGCGCGATCCCTCAAGACTCAGCCGGTCCGGACGAAGTTCGTAACTGAGCATGGACAGCTCGGTTACGCCATGGAATGGCGATGAGTTCGCTTGGTGCACGCCTCGACACCCCGCTCGTGGCGTCATATGCGGAGGGACCGTTCTTATGTCCATGCTCGACGACATCTCGATCAAAGCGTTGCATTCCGCAATGGACGGCCTGCAGGCCCGAAGTCGGGCCGTCAGCGACGACATCGCCAATGTGAACACGCCGTATTACCGGGCCCGTTCGGTTGCCTTCGAGGACAACCTGAAGCGAGCTCTCAACACCGGCGACGATCCGATGATGGTCCAGTCCACGGTGCTGTTCAGCGACGCGGCAGGCGGGTTGACCGGCAACAACGTCGACCTTGAGGCCGAGACCGTGCTCGGCGCGAAGACCGAGCTCAGTTATGAGCTCGCACTGCGCGCCGCCGGCGATCGGTTCTCTCTGGTTCGCACCGCCATCAAGGGAGCCTGATCATGTTTGAAGCCCTCAACATCTCCGGTTCGGGCATGGAGCTTCACAAGTACTGGATGGACGCGATCTCGGACAACATCGCGAACGTCAACACGGTGAAGCCGACCAGCGAAAAGGCCTTTCAGGCGCGATACGTCATCGCCCAGGCCGTCGAGGACGGCGGTCCGGGCGCCGGGGTCTCGATCGCCGGGATCGAATTGGGCAGTGAGGTTGGCCGGCTGGTCAGCGACCCGAGCAACCCGCTGGCCGATGCCCAGGGCATCGTCCGGCAGCCGGACATCGATCTTGGAGAACAGATGACGACGATGATCATGGCGCAGCGCGGGTATCAGGCGAACATCTCGAACCTGGACCGGGTGCGCAGCGCGTACCAGGCCGCGATCCAGATGGGCCGTAACTGATGAGCATCAGCGCGGTGGGCGCCGTGACCAGTGGCAGTGGCATTGACCTTTCCAAGCTCGCCGAGCTGTACCAGCAGCAGGTCACCGGGCTGGGCACCGACCCGACCACGGGGGCGGCCGCGAACTCGGCGATGGGCGGTTCGTCCGCAGCGGCGGCGACCCGGGGCGCGGACTTCGCCTCGATGATCGGCGAGGGGCTGAAGCGGGTCGAGGGCCTGGACATCACCGCGTCCACGAAGGCCGTTCAGGCCGCCACCGGCGACCTCACCGACGTCCACGATTATGTGATCGCGGCTCAGGAGGCCCAGACCGCAACGGAGCTGACGACGACGCTGCGGAACAAGGCCCTTGAGTCGTTCAACGAGATCATGAGAATGCCCCTGTGAACCCACGGATGACGCAGGTCACGAACCGCGCCAAAGGTTTCATGGAGGGGTTCACTCCTGGTCAGCGCAGCGTAGTGATCGTCGCGGCGATCGCCCTACTGATGGGCGCCTTCGCGCTCAGCCGTTGGGTGTCACAGCCCACCTGGGCCCCGCTGTACGGGAACCTCTCCGGCGCGGACGCCAGCGCCGTGGTGGAGCAGTTGAACACCGACGGGATCAAGTACAAGCTCGCCGACGGCGGTTCCACCGTCCTGATCCCGCAGGATCAGGTGTACGACGAGCGGATCGCGATCTCCGGCAAGGGCTTACAGCCCACAGACGGCGGGGACGGCTGGTCACTGCTGGACAAGCAGGGCATCACCGCCACCGACTTCCAGCAGAACATCGCCTACCAGCGGGCCATCCAGGGCGAACTGGCCAAGACCCTGGAGGCAATGAACGGCGTGAACACCGCCGTGGTCAACCTGGCCGTGCCGAAGAAGGACGTCTTCTCCAGCGAGGCCGACAAGACCACTTCGTCCGTGCTGTTGTCCTTGCAGCCGGGCACCGAGCTGAGCAACGAGCAGATCACCTCGATCACCCATCTGGTGGCCGGGAGTGTCGCCGGGCTCGATTCGAAGGATGTCACCGTCACCGACCAGACCGGCGCGATGCTCTCGGGTGGTGGCGTCGGCGGTGCCGGCGGTGCCGGATCGATGAGCGCGACCGACGAACAGACCGCCGCTTTCGAGGACCGTCAGGCGAAGGCCGCGCAAGCGGTTCTGGACAAGGTGGTCGGACCGGGGCACAGCGTGGTCCGGGTCAACGCCCTGCTCAACTTCGACGACACGGTCGGCACCAGCACGGTCTACGGGACGGCGTCACCGACCGCGCCGCCGCTGAGCCAGGCAACGGTCAAGGAGTCCTACTCCGGCAACGGCAACAACGCCGGCGGCACCCTCGGACAGATCCTGCCGTCCGCGATCGCCACCTCCGGCACCTCCGGTGGTTACAGCCGCGAGCAGTCCACGGTGAACAACTCGGTGGACCAGAGCGTCACCAAGACCACGGTTGCCCCCGGTGGGGTGAAGCGGATGACGGTCGCCGTGGTGCTCGACACCAAGACGGCCGGCGCGCTGAACACCGCCACCGTCCAGCAACTCATCGCCAACTCGGTCGGCCTGGACCTGACCCGGGGCGACGTCGTCCAGGTGGATGCGCTGCCGTTCGACACCACCGCCGCGGCCGCCGCGGCCAAGGCCCTCGCCGACGCCGAGTCGGCCGCGAAAACCACCCAGTACCTGGAGATCGGCAAGAAGGCCGGGATCGCCCTGCTGATCCTGATCATCCTCTTCCTGGTGATGCGTCGCCGGAAGAAGGACGCGGAGAACGTCATCGACGTCACCGCCAGCGACCTGCCGAACGCCGGCCTGGTACTCGCCGCCAGTCAGCCGATCGCGATCGAGGCCAGTGAGCAGCGCGCGATCGACTCTCGATCCGCGGACGACCGCGACCGGATGCGGGAGGACGTTGCGGCGCTGGTGGACAACCAGCCCGATGACGTGGCGCAGATGTTGCAGGGCTGGCTCGCGGAACGGAAGTCGTAGCGCCCATGACCGTCGCGACGACGACCGTAACCGTACCGATCAGTGGACTGCGCAAGGCCGCGATCTTCCTCGTCCAGCTCGGCCAGGACAAGGCCGGCCGGGTGATGTCCCTGCTGCCCGAGCAGATGGTGGAGGACCTCACCGGCGAGATCGTCCGGCTGCGCGATGTCAGCAATGCCGACGCGGACGCCATCCTGGTGGAGGCGCACGGAACGCTGTCCAACAGCTCCACCTCGGCCCGGGGTGGGCTGGACATGGCCCGGCAGTTGCTGGCCCAGAGCGTTGGTGCCGAACGCGCCGACGAGATCATGGAACGGCTGGGCGCGAGCCTTGCCGAGATGCCGTTCGAGGGCATCCGCCGGGCCGACGCCCGGCAGTTGCTGTCCTTCCTGGCCGACGAGCACCCGCAGACGATCGCGCTGGTGCTCGCCCACCTCGCCCCGCAGCAGTCGGCGATCGTGCTGTCCGGGCTGAACCAGAATCTGCAGGCGAACGTGGCCTACCGGATCGCCTCGATGGAACCGGCCAGCCCGGACGTGATCCGGCTGGTGGAGCGGGAACTCGAGCGACGGATGACCACTGTGCTGGGACCGCAGGAGACGTCCAACGTGGGTGGTGTCGCGCCCCTGGTGGCGATCATCAACCGGGCGGATCGTTCGACCGAACGAATGATCCTGGAGGGCCTGGAAACGGTGAACAAGGAGCTGGCCGAGATCGTTCGGGCGCAGATGTTCATCTTCGAGGACATCCTCACCCTGGACGACAAGGCGATCCAGCTGGTGTTGCGCAGCGTCGAGAGCGGCGATCTGGCGCTTGCGCTGAAGGGCGTCAGCCCGTCGGTCAAGGACAAGATCACCAGGAACCTGTCTGCTCGGGCCGCCGAGAACCTCACCGAGGAGATCGAACTGCTCGGCGCCGTCCGGCTCAAGCAGGTGGAGGAGTCGCAGGCCAAGGTCGTGCAGGAGATCCGTGCCCTGGAGCAGTCCGGCCAGATCGTGATCATGCGCGGCAGTGACGAAGCGATGGTGGAGTGATGACGCACCGCCCGGCGACAAACGCCGGCAACCGACCGAGCCGGGTCGTCGACACCACCTTGGACGACGTCTCGGTCCGGCCGGCCCGGCTGAACCGGCCGCTGCGCCGGACCGCGATGGACCCGGCTTATGCCGACCCGCAACTGGAGGAAATGGTCCGGGCCGCCGCCGATCGTGCCCGCCAGGAGGCCCGGGCCGAGGGCTACGCGGCCGGCTGGTCGCAGGGACGGCAGGCTGCCGCCGCCAAGGCGCAGACCGAAAGTGCGCTGGCCAGAAAGGAAGCCGAGGTCGACCGGATGCTGGGCGCCCGGCGGCTGGCGGAACTGCTGAACTCGGTGGCCGAAGCGGCCCGCGCCGCCCGAGTGATCGTCGCGCCGGACTGGGTCGAGGTGGCCGACACCCTGGCCGAGGGCGCGCTCCGGTTGGCCGCCGCCGCCCTGGGTCGCGAACTGCACTCGATCGACGACGCGGTCGCCCAGACGGTGAAGGGCGCGCTGCGGCAACTCGCCGAACCCGGGGAGGCCGTGGTGCACCTGAACCCGGAAGACGCCGCCCTGGTGCTGGACGACCCGACGATCGGCGTCCGGGTGATCTCCGACCCACGGGTGCCGGTCGGCAGCCTGACCGCGCTGACCCCCGCGCAACGACTTCGGTACGACCTTCCGGCCGCGCTGGATGCGGCCGAGGCGGTGCTCAAATCATGACCAGTGAGCTGGCGGAGATCCTCCGCGAACGGTTGAGCGCCGCCGCTTTTGCTGCCGCTCCCCGACCGGACGGCCGGGTCGGCGAGGTGGTCGGTCTGGGCATCGGGGTGCGCGGATTGAGCGCTGCCGTCGGCGAACTGGTCACCGTGCATGCCGCGGCCGGACCGCTGCCGGCGCAGGTGATCGCGGTGCACCGCTCGGGCGTCACCTGCATGCCGCTGGGCACCACGGCCGGAGTGGCCGCCGGTGACCCGGTCGTCGCGTCCGGGGACGAACTGCGGATCCCGGCCGGCTGGGGGATGCTCGGCCGGATCGTCGATCCGCTCGGCCGACCGATCGACGGCCCGGCGAAACTGATCGACGTCGAGTTTGTGCCGGTCGAGGCGAGTGCACCAAATCCGTTGCATCGGCGTCGGATTCAGGAGGCCCTGCCGACCGGGGTGCGCGCCATGGACACCCTGCTGCCGGTCGGCGCCGGGCAGCGGGTCGGGATCATGGCCGGCTCCGGAGTGGGCAAGTCGACCCTGCTCGGAATGGCGGTGCGCGGCACCTCCGCGCCGGTCCGGGTGGTTGCCCTGGTCGGCGAGCGTGGCCGTGAGGTAAGGGAATTCATCGAGGACACGTTGGACACGGCGGCCCGGCAACGGACCGTGATCGTGGTCGCGACCGCGGACGACCCGCCGCTGCTGCGGGTCACCGCGGCCTTCACCGCGACCCGGATCGCCGAGTGGTTCCGCGACCAGGGTGAGGACGTCCTGCTCGTCGTCGACTCGGTGACCAGAACCGCGATGGCGCAGCGCGAAGTGGCGTTGGCCGCCGGGGAACCGCCCGCCACCCGGGGTTATCCGGCAAGCGTCTTCGCGATGCTGCCGCGGCTGCTGGAGCGCTCCGGGCCGGGCGCCGACGGCAGCATCACCGCGCTCTACACCGTGCTGGTGGAGGGCGACGACCTGCAGGACCCGATCGGCGACACCGTCCGCGGCATCCTCGACGGTCACGTGGTGCTGTCCCGCGCGCTCGCCACCGCCGGCCACTTCCCGAGCATCGACGTGCTGGAATCGGTGTCCCGGGTCGAGCGGGCGGTGCTCACGCCGGAGCAGCACGAACTCACGATCACCCTGCGCCGGGTCCTCGCCGCCTGGCGCGACGTCCGCGAGCTGGTTGAGGTGGGCGCCTACGCGCACGGCAGCGACCACCTGACGGACGTTGCGATCCGGCTCCGGCCGCAGATCGACGCCTTCCTGCGCCAGGCCCCGGACGAGGTGGTGCCGATCGCGGATTCCTGGGCGGCGCTGGCCAACCTGCTGGGCGTGCGGACCGGCCCAGTCAACACAGTCAGCACCCGATCGGCCGGCCCGGTGGGCACGCTGGCCGCTCCGGTCGGCACCCTCAGCCCGGCAGGCACGGTGCGGACCCGATGAAGCCCTTCCGGTTGATCACCGTTGAGCGGCTGCGCAGCCGGGAACTCGATGCCAAGGCACAGGCGCTGCACCTGGCCGCCGCCGCGCAGGATCGGGCCGTCGCCGAACGCAACCAGATGGTTCTGCTGCTGGCCGGTGGCGGTAGCAGCGCCCCGGCGATCGGCACCTGGACCGGTGCGGACCTCGACCTGGCCAACAACTTCCGGCAGGTACTGCGGCAGCAGATCCTCGACCAGGACGAGCAGATCGCGCTCCTGGACCTGGCCCTCGGCGAGGCCAGGAACTCCTGGTTGCAGGCCCGCGGCAAGCTGCGCGCCGTCCAGGCGCTGCACGATCGGCACCGGGTCGCGGCCCGTGCCGAGCAGGCTCGCTTCGATCAGCGAGAGCTCGACGAGCACGCCGGGACCCGGCGTCCAACCGCCCGTGATCTTTCCATCGAGCATTCGGCTGAGCACTCGGCCGGGCATTCCGTTGACACCGAGGTGGGGGTCCGATGAACGAGTCCATCGCCACCGTCCAGGCCCGAATCACCCAGATCCAGGCGCTGGTCCAGGGCATCTCCCCGGGTCGCAAGCCGGCCGTGATCAGCACGTCGACCGCCTCGGCCTCGGCTTCCGGGGCCAGCGGGACGACGTTCGAGGAGGTCCTCGCCAAGGCCGGGTTGAGCGTCGACGGCGGCACCCTCGGTGAGCAGGCGGTGGAGATCGCGAAGAAGTACCTCGGCGTCAACTACCGCTGGGGCGGCACCGATCCGCGGACCGGGCTGGACTGCTCCGGCCTGACCCAGCTGGTGTACAGCCAGCTCGGCGTGAACCTGCCCCGGGTCAGCGGAGACCAGGCGAAGGTCGGCACCAAGGTCAACTCGCTGGCCGAGGCGAAGCCCGGTGACCTGGTATTCCTCGGGTCACCCGTGCATCACGTCGGGATCTACATCGGCGACGGGAAGATGCTCGACGCCCCGCGTACCGGCAAGCAGGTACAGATCCGGAAGGTCTACGAGACACCGTCGGCGATCCGCCGGGTGCTGCCGGAGACGACCCTCGGCACCGGCTCAGGGCTCAGCGGATTGCTCGGATCGGCCGGTTCCGCAACCACGTCGGGGATGTCCGGCCTCGGGCTCGGGCTGTCGTCCGGCGGGCTCAGCGGGACGCCGTACGCGGAGCTCTTCACCTCGGCGGGCAGGCGCTACGGCGTCGACCCGGCGCTGCTGTCCGCGGTGGCCAAGGCGGAGAGTGCCTACCGGCCGACGGCGGTCAGCCACGCCGGAGCTCGAGGGCTGATGCAGCTGATGCCGGCCACGGCCCGCTCGCTCAATGTGGACCCGGACGTTCCCGCCCAGGCGGTGGACGGCGCCGCCCGATTGCTGGCCGATCACCTGCGCACCTTCAACGGCCGCGTCGATCTGGCGCTGGCCGCCTACAACGCCGGCCCGGGCGCGGTCCGCAAGTACGGCGGCGTGCCCCCGTACGACGAGACCCGCACCTACGTCCAGCGCGTGACGAAGAATTGGGGAGACCTGCGATGAGCCGGGTTCAGAACCTGCTGCCGACCGTGCCCACGTCCCTCCGGGAGGTGAACGCGGCGACCACCGGACAGGACTTCGACGACGTCCTGGCCCGGACCTTCGAGGACCGGCCGCGCAACGCCAAGGCCAACCCGCCGGTTCCGAGGCAGGGACGCGCTCCGGTCGCCGAGCGACCGGCGAACCCTGACCGGCCGGCCCGGGCCGATGAGCAGGCCCATCGCGACAGCCCCCGGCCAGAACAGCACAAAACCGGTTCGCGTCCGCACCTGCGGGGAACCACCGGCATCAGCCGAGCGAAGGGTCAGGAGCACGACCCGGCGGACGTCGACGACGCCGGTGTCGCCCTCACCTCTGCAGCCGCCGCCTCCGATGAAGTGGCGGCCGGGAACCTTCAGGCCGGCGATGACAACGGCACCACAGCGAGCGCCACCACAGGTCGGCAGCCGGATCAGGCCGCCAGTACCGACATCGTGGCCGGGTCG
>Ga0307513_10005976_pt1 | contig 15977 bp, 9 predicted proteins | sample 15_EM_MG_FD_202174 | JGI IMG/M metagenome (GOLD analysis project Ga0307513, IMG submission 202174) | Populus trichocarpa ectomycorrhiza microbial communities from riparian zone in the Pacific Northwest, United States - 15_EM | ecosystem: Host-associated > Plants > Roots > Unclassified | place... | reverse complement strand
TTGTTGTCGAGAAGAGAAAAGTTTTTCCCCCGCTTCTGTGCGATCGTGTGAGTGTGTGATTCCTTGGCGCCGTTCGTTTCGTTTCGCCGTTTCGTTTCGCTGTATATCGCCGTTCGAAATTCTTTAGTTTCTCTTGTTTTGGGGTTTCCGGGCCTCACTTTGGGATCTTTCCTTGGGGTTTCCTGTGGTTTGGGGATAAATATAGGACTTGCCAAAAAAATCATTCCACGAGCTTCATACATATACAAATACTCAGGTGCAAATTAAATACTTGTACACGGTATGGGACAAGACATTGCCTCAACAACCATGCCTCAACGGTGATACCCCAGCAATAATTAACTATCAATCACAAGTAAATAGTACCGTAATCCCCTTATAGAAAAAATAATAGAAGCACCATGTCAAGAGAGCCCCGTTAAAGAAAGTATTTGGGAAATTATGCATGAAACAGATCGTAGTAGGAATTATAGTGAGGCAGGTAGTTGATAAGGCCAGTGGTCGATGAGGAATAACCGTTGTCGCACACCGTGTACGAGTATTTAATTTGCCCCCGAGTATACCGCACCAACAGCAGGTGCAATGAGAAAAAACTTGTAAAAGGTGTCGATTTTCCAGGATAATTGAATCTCTGGTGCTTTACCCCCTACAGGTGTCTGTCGCACCCGACACCCCGCACCCGGTTCAATGCACTATCATACCTCAATTCCTATCATTATTAGAATATGCATGACCCGGGTTGGATCAGGGGGTATACCATGCGCTATCCACTCGCGGGATGCCTCAAGCCACCAACCGAAGTGATCCCCTCGTGCTCACCCTTGATGGGCAGCACGAATGTTTGGTGCTCGGGCATGGTCCCTTATGCCCAGGCTCAGCAACAAGCCATCATCCAATATCACTCGGAAATTAGTTTCACGACTAGAGTTGGTCATTCAGTCTGCCCACCGTATTGCCCCCCTATTATGTGGCGTGTGCCTTATCTGAAGCGTTCGACCTACTGATCTAATTGCCCATCCAAACAAACCCCTTTTCCCCTCTCTACCCCAGTCCCTGTTTCCCAATAACGAGGCACCTCGAGCAAGTGGGTATGGAAGGGAGGGGGAAAGCAAGAAAGTGGGCAAGAAAACAAAAATGAATTCACAGATACTTCTAACCTGATTGAGAATATGAAAGAAGGCCGGCTCCTAGATCTCCATATTGTTAGGGGCTAAGGATTATCGGGTGAATGGCCCCAACCTGCTATCCGAGAAGCAAATCATTTCAAACTCACTTGCCCTATTAGTATCAGGAGTTGGTCGCGAAGCCACACTACGAGACATTCAGGCCCGATCCATCAATCCTTCTTCCATACCCCGCCGGAACCACCATTGCATGTATAGTTACTTGGTATAAACTAGGAGGATGATATAGCAACATGCAAAGTAATACCCTACGTTGTAATAGTCAGCCTGTCGTACATACCAAGTGAGCATGTTCCAGAATCAGAGGCAGCCCATGTGCTTGTACCATCAGTGAGTATTAAGGTGGGGGTATGATGGGCCAGTACAACACAGTGGAGGGGTTCAGGCCTGTAGTGTAGGGGGAGCCTTAACCTACAGGGGGGCTTGCTTGGGATGCGTGTAATAGGCCACCGCAATCTGGCATCCCGAGGAACGGTTGGAGATAGGGTGGGAAGATCGCACTACCAGCTACTCCATCCTACCAGGTCAGCCCCCTTCTACACGCTTGCACTAACACTTACTGGATGAATAGGATGGTGCATGCTAGTTTGATAATATAGAAACAGGGAATGTAGCGGCTAACCTTCTGTTTTATGTGCTGTGCAATGATCCCAGGGGGTGCGATCTAATCATCTAATACCGCGATCAGATGCTGAAGTGCTAAATTAGTACAGTATCACGCATATCTTATTTTAATACCACTTTTTTATCCTAGCTGCACCTGTGCAGCATCTGCAAATCTTAAGCCTTTCACTAGGAATTATCTATACCTCGCTTTGCTAGAAAGAAAAAAACACTCTTACAAGGCAATAAATAGGGAGATGGTAGCTTCCCAGAGTTAAAATTCTCAAAACATCTATAGATTTAGGACCCAAAGCTGCTTTTCCAAGACGAAAACAAAACAAATGAAGCAAAAGAGGCAAAAGAAATTGATTTATTCTTTTCTGCTACCCCACCGATCTCAAACCCAAAGGCCTAGAGCCAGATTCTACCACCCCGTATGATAGCAGGATTTATAAACCTCCCAGCTCTATTGACAAAGACTAGGTTCTCCAATCTCCCAGTCCCCATAAGCCAGGATTTTTTAATTCTCCTACCCTACCTGACGGATCCTTCAATAATCCCTGATTGTCGGCGTGAATTGAACTCCTGTCTGTGCTCCTGGGAATCGCTCTTGACATGTCAACCATCCCGTCAGCTAGGTATAATATTTCATGGAATATCAAAGTGGTGTATCTCTTCCTAAGTTGTCTAAAGATTTCAATGGAGGTCTTCTTTACTCTCCGGATATCTTTAGTGAGAGATCCCCTCTAATTCTGGATGGAGGTGCTCCTTTGTGCGCTCATTACTGTCTTAAACTAGGATATGAAACCACACAACCAGAGTGATACGGCTACCATAGAACTGTGTAAAACTAGAGCACCTAATCATCGCCATGGGTGGAAATATCTTATCATATCTTCCTCTCCCCTGGCTCAGATCACAGTAAATATGATAGACTCTCACTTCCCTTTCTTCTCCCTTCCGTCTTTCTTTTTCTTATACAAGAGACGATATCAGATACCTTCACTCCCTCCTCCCCTTTAAAAATAAATCTTCAGATCATCCCATCCTCTCTAATGTTTCATCGGCTCAACTTGGCAAACTAGAAAGAAATTAGAGTGGTGGATGTGCTCCTGAGAACCCTTTTGGAAGTACTCTCGGGAGCGATACTTCCCCCATCTGTTTCTGGTGAGCTAATTGAGGACTTCCCTCAATATCTCTCCATGCTGTTATAGCACACAGCACTTAAAAACTATTCCACATTAGCAGAGGGAGAAATAGCGATAGTACGCTAACCTCATCCACCGCCCCGGAATGGATAGGAACTGTACCGCAAATGGCGACCTTAGAAACCGACATCATCCTGTACATATTAAGTTGGTCGGTACTCTCAAGACAGGTATCATATGCTAAAGATTCAAATCAGGAAGTATGGAAATAATCCCCGCGGTTGGATAGACTTGGTCTAGGCCATGGTTTATACACCATCTCGAGCAGAAATCAATAAACTGGAGGCCTTCCTTTTATTGGGATAAATAGTCGAATACCCTTTCATTGCAGTGCCGTATTACTGAATCCTTTTTCTTTTCTCTCCATATTGGATACACTCACTTCGGTTTCTGGGGTGCTGGGGTACTGGTACTAGAGGTAGTACCAAACAGGAGGATCAAGGAATAGTAGCCCGAGTATACGAGGTATTATAAAGTGTATACTGAACTAGTCGATTCAGCTACTCGAGTGCTTCACAGGTGGCTCTGGGTGTTAGTGCATAGCGCAAATTTTACGGTGTGCATTACTATTCGAGTACTCGTAGAGTACTCAAGCGCAGCGGGATAGCTAGCGTTGTTGGCACTTGAAGTGCCTTGTGCCATGCCAATGTGCCTGGCACGGCACAACGATGTGCCAGAGTGTGGTGAGATTGGCCGATGGCACAACCTTGAACAGTTCTATTGTCGTAGACCGGTTTGTGCAATTGAGGAAGCAAATATTGGAGTTCTTCAGCCCAGTGAGAACTTACAAGGAACCAAATGGGGTATATTCACTGTGAATTGGGCTTGTAGAGAGTTTCTCCTTTTCTTCTTCTTACAAAGTCATTTTATTGGTACATATATTGCCTGGGCACTACATTGTGCCGTGCCGGGCACATCGATTTGGAGGGTTGTGCCATGGCACAAACTCTGGTAACTTCGTGCCAACAACGCTAGGGATAGCGCTTAAACAAATGTGGCATTTCCTCCGTCTGATGCTGCACAGGGGGCGGGTGAGGTTCCACAAATGACCCCTCTTTCTCCAATCCCCAAGCATTCCAGCAGTGGACTAACTCCCTCCTCCATCATCCACAATATCCTAAACCTGCGAAAAAGTGAAAATGTCGCAATCTTTTAGCTACAACACCAACTCTTTTAACACGAGCCACACGGCTATTAGCGTGTCGAATAACTTTACAGTTAATAATGACCGATCCAATATCCTAGCCTGGCTATCCCCATTGGATCCCAAGTTACGGCATCAAGACATCCAAGATCGTAGGATCGAAAGTATAGGGGAATGGCTGTTACAAACCGAGGAATACAGAAGTTGGCATGCTGCATCTGGGGGAGATGGATCCGATAACACAGTCTTGTTTTGTTATGGAGATCCAGGGGTCGGGAAAACATACATTAGGTAACAAGGACGAATCTCACGGAATAAAAGAAAAAGACGAGTACTGACAAGTTGTGATTTTAGCTCATTGGTGATAGATAGCTTGTGTGATCAGGCTGGAGGGCAAAATATCACAGTTGCGTGCCTCTACTTTGACTTTGCCGCCCAAAAAGATCAGTCATCAACGAGCATGCTGGGCGCCCTACTCAGGCAGCTCGTGGCCGGCCTAGGAGAGGTACCGGAGGAAATAGTGCAAGCGTATGAGGAGCAGAAGAATTTTATTGATGGACGGAGACTCCAACACACCAATATTGTGAACATGCTGCAGACTACCTCTTCTAAAAAGGGCACTTTCATATGCATCGACGCACTAGACGAATGTGTGCCAGAGCATCGAGTCAAGCTTCTTAATTCGCTCAACCAAATTCTCCAAAAGTCTCCGGGCACCAGAATATTCGTGACCGGAAGACCTCACATCCAGCCCGAGATCGAAAGGCGTCTTTCTGGAAGAGTGACGAGTCTACCAATAAGCTCCAAGAGAGATGACATTATTAGATATCTTCACTCAAGGCTGGAAGAAGACACAACCCCAGATGCGATGAACAGTAGTCTAAAAACAGAGATCCTGAAGAGAATTCCGGAGGACATTTCCGAAATGTATGTAGAAACAACTCTATGGAAGCTACCTCAGGCATGCACTAACAAAATTTAATACACATCTAGATTCCTGCTAGCCTCGCTGAACATCGATGCCGTCCTACAGGAGACCACAATATATCGCAGGCGACAAAAGCTCAACGCAATGGCCAACGGTTTAGGGTTGAGGGACGCTTATGGCGCAGCGCTAGGTCGGATTAAGAGACAGAGTGGGGAAAGAGCGAGGCTTGGCATGGCCGCCCTAATGTGGATATCTCACGCAGAGCGGCCCCTGAAGGTCGATGAATTGTGCCATGCCCTAGCAGTCGAAGCAGGGTCACCGAATCTCGATACCAACAACGTTCCCTCAATAGGCACATTGCTAGCCTGTTGTCAAGGACTTTTTGTAGTAGAAAAAGAGGCTTCCACGGTCCGCTTAATCCACTATACGCTTCAAGAATACCTCCGGACTCATCCCGACCTTTTCGGTGCAACTCACTCAGCCATAGCAGAAACCTGCTTAAGTTATCTAAATTCCCAGCAGATCAAGGCCTTTTCAACCTGCCCCTCCTCCAACCTCCTGGACACACCATTTCTCCAATATTCATCTGTATATTGGGGAGTGCACGCAAAAAAGGACCTTTCAGATCGCACGAAACTACTTGCGCTGAAGCTATTTGACGACTACGATCACCACATATCCATTAAAATTCTCTTTGAAGCACAGAAGATGTGTTGGTACCTTGTGGGCTCCGATAAATCTTCCCTGTTTCGTGGTCTACATTGTGCATCCTTCTTCGGAATTGTTGAGATTGTAGCTAGTTTCGTAGAGATGGAAAGTTGTGATATTAATCAAATGGGCTCTATCCACGAGACGCCACTCCATTGGGCTGCTTGGGATGGGCACGAGGGTGTAGTTAAAACACTCCTGGGACGAGACGACATTAACCCAGATGAACTAGACAACGACGGCCAAACACCGCTCCATTGGGCTGCTTTGCGGGGGCACGAGGGAGTGGTGAAAGCGTTACTAGGACGAGACGACGTCAACCCCGACAAACCAGATAACTACGGCAAAACACCACTCCGCCTGGCTGCTAAGGGAGGGCACGAGCGAGTGGTGAAAGTGCTACTCGGACGAGACGACGTCAACCCCGACAAACCAGATAATGACGGCAAAATACCACTCCGCTTAGCTGCTAAGAGGGGGCACGAGGGAGTGGTGAAAGTGCTACTCGGACGAGATGACGTCAACCCCGAAAAACCAGATAACTGTGGCCAAACACCACTCCATTGGGCTGGTTGGACGGGGCACGAGGGAGTGGTGAAAGTGCTACTTGGACGAGACGACGTCAACCCCGACAAACCTGATAACTACGGCCAAACACCACTCTCTTGGGCTGCTGGGAAGGGGCACGAGGGAGTGGTGAAAATGCTACTCGGACGAGATGACGTCAACCCCGAAAAACCAGATAACTACGGCCAAACACCACTCCATTGGGCTGCTTGGTCGGGGCACGAGGGAGTGGTGAAAGTGCTACTTGGACGAGACGACGTCAGCCCCGAAAACCCTGATAACTACGGCAAAACACCACTCCACCAGGCTGCTGATGGGGGACACGAGGGAGTAGTGAAAGTGCTACTCGGACGAGACGGCGTCAACCCCGACAAACCAGAAAACAATGGCCAAACACCACTCCACCGGGCTGCTGAGTGGGGGCGCGAGGGAGTGGTGAAAGTGCTACTCGGACGAGACGAAGTAAACCCCGACAAACCAGATAATGACGGCAAAACACCACTCTATCTTGCTGCTTGGGGCGGGCAAGAGGGGGTGGTGAAGGTGCTACTCAGACGGGACGTCAACCCCAACAAATCAGATGAAAATGGTAAAACACCACTCGATCGGGCTACTGAGGGCGGGCACCAGGGGGCGATAGCGCTGCTCCAGTCTCCAGAATCTGCCGCCCCCAGCCTATCATAAGGACTAGGAGTCATCGCCCCCTCACCGCCTTCAAATGCGGGCAGCCTGCGTGCCATCCCCGCATGGACCGCAACGGCTCCACAACATGCCCATCACCGCCATTACCTCCCCCCTCTCACCCCCGCCCAACCTCCTCCCCCAGTTCAGCCCCCCCACCTTCCGTTAATACTCGCTTTTCCCTCCCCCGGAATATGCCTACGATACAACTTCATCTTAAATATTTCCCTTCAATCGAAGGAAATGCCCGTCTAAACCTCTACACGGTGTTTTCATGTAGCCAAATCAGGATTTGTCCGTTCCGTTTGTAGCCTGGGGTTTGGAGTTGGTTGGGGACATTTCTATTGTTTTAAGATAAATCAGTACGGCTCGAAATTTCCGTCATGTTAACTCTTTTCCTTGTTTCCTAGCTGTATACCCTCTTTGCACACCAGACACCCCCCTAACCCCTCCCATAATTACCGCTTTCCCCCTCCCCCCCATCTGAAGTGTAAACGTGAGGTTACCTAGATATATCATAGATAGAGCAAAGAATATAAAATTCATGCATTTCCGATGACCCCTGAAAAGCGATAGAATGCTAGACGTCAACTAAGGTATGGTGGTGATTGGTTTCCACCAAGGGCATGGTTCGACAAAGATCATGTTTATATACTCCTACCCTCCCACCGCGAGCTCGAACCTGAATCCGGAAGATGGCCCACACTTCCTGCGCCTACCCATCCAGGAAAAACCAATGCTGTAAGGAGCCCCTCAACCCCGTAATAACAACCCCATTCCACGACCCCACATCACAACCCCGAAGAAAAAAACTCCCAATGGAGCCAAACCCTTCATGCATAGTCTTAGGAGTGGATTCACCGCACCACATATGATTTTGGAGAGTGCGATAGCACTAATGAGGAGCCAAATCAGATTCAAAATATCTTCCATCCACAATGCAGGGAGTTAATTTTTATATTTTAAAAACCTATCACAAATTGAGTACTTCTTTTCCCCCCTATGCCATGCCAGTGTAAATCCCCTCCACCCCCCTCTTATATCTCCATTGAGATCAACAGTAGTTTATTTATATGGCATAGCTAACAGTACGTCACGGAAATGTGCCGTACTATATACTGTATATAAGGCCACAAAGCAGAGAATTTAAACCCCCAGCCGTGGGACTTCGGGGTGGAAAATATCTCCGGAAACAGAATCCTGCAGGTGGTACTTGGAAGGGCAGGAGGTTCGACGGAGGGTGTCTAAACGGACATTGGGGGGGGAGGCAAATAGCTAGACCACTCATAACGATTCTCTCACTGTGAGGATCGGGCCCACCGCTACAGTGCCACATGCGGTTTCTCACCAAAAATCAGAGAAATTCTGCCACGGGAGCGTGGAAAGTTATTCATAACCCGTATGCCACTTCACGCTCCACCACTAGCAAGTGCCGCAGTTGCATTCTCCAATACCGCTGCTGGGCCGTTTGACACCAAGTCCATGAAAACATCCCGATTATACACTTATCCTGTCCTAGAGGAAGAGGATCACACTCCATCACTCGTCATAATTGTCCCCTTCTTACAAGACTGTATACTAGGCGATCCCGCCTATCTATCAGCTGCACTAGCTCCAGTCTATCTCCTTCCATTGCACAAACGCACTCTATCGGTCTCCCGCTACCTGTCCCCACGGGGCGGAGTTCTGCCTACCGCCGTGCAGAAATTCACTTAATTCCCATCCCAGTCCCGAAAAAGGGGCTTCGATCCTATCCGGAGCGCTCGCGTTTATATAGTGCCTCGCAAGTGCCTCTCCCCCTCCACAATGCTGCGATAGAGCACATCTAAAGAATCGCAGCTAGATAGTGTCTACTTTTTACCCTCTGTACATAATCCCCAATTCACCACTCCCCAGTCCTAGAAAGTTTTCCTCTTTCATTACAAAGAACACGGCAGATTTCCTGTAAGGTTGGAGATTCTTCCCTTCACCAGATTATCCAATTTGGAACTTAGCTTAAGCGGCATTCTTTTTTAACCACTTTGCTTACGGTTGATGATTTTGGGATTTTGTCATTCACCCGATATCCTACCTCGCTGACGCTTGAAGTTTCTCTCATTTTGGGTTTTCTGGGCATACTCTGGGAGGCTGCCTTGGAGTTTCCTCTGGTTTGGTGATAAATCTAAGGACTTGCCAAAAAAATCATTCCCCAAGCTTGATACATACAGAAGTATACCGCACCAACAGCAGACTGCAATGAGAACAAACTTGTAAAAGGTGCCGATTTTCCAGGATAATTGAAACTCTTGTACTTTTCCCTCTACTGGTATCCATGGCACCCGATGCCCCGCATTTGGTTCAATGCTCTATCATACCGCAATTCCTACCATCAGAACATACATGGCCCCGCTTAGACCAGAGGATATATCAAGCGCTATCCACTCGCAGGCTGCCTCAAGCCACCAACTGAAGTGATCCCCTCATGCTCATCCTTGATGGGCAGCACAAACTTTCAGTGCGAAGGCATAGTCCCTTATTCGCTGGCTAGGTAATCAGCCATCATCCAATATCACTCGACTGATATGAGGATGATGCTCCAAAGTGCCTCGAAGTGGTAGTTTGAGGCCGTAAAGAGACTCCTGGAGTCAGTTTTTGAGCCCCCCATCAGACGCTCCCTATGCGCTCCGGAGCAGTAGACTATAATTTCTTGTATGAGGCTGATAAGAGATAACTTTCCACCGACCCCACAGAACCCGCAAAGGGACAGCCTTTTTACACAAAGCTGACATAATTTGGATGAATTTCCCACCAAGCTAGATACCCCTGAATGCATATACAGTCGCACCTCGCTATCCCGGATGGCCAAAATTCAAGGAATCTGTCCGGGACAGCGAATTATCCGGGACAGTGAGTTAGGCTTTGGTGTAAAAAAATTCAGAATTCAGGGAATTTCGTCCGGGACAGCGGGGGATCCGGGAAAGCGAGATCCGGGATAGCGAGGTTCAACCTATTTTGCATTCATGCTACCTACGACTAACTAAATAGTATGTGAGGCGTCCCGGGACACCCCCCCCGGGCCTGGGCCCCCTAAGCAAGGAAATCCAACGCGTCCGCCACATGCCTACCACTATCAACCCCTCGCCTGACCTAACATATAAAACTCCACCCCCGACTTCCTCTCTCCCTCAACAAATCATCTTCCAGCAAACAAAAGAAACCTATCCCGTCATCTCCATGCCCAATAGTCGTGTACCAAGTAAATCCACACATATAAAACCTATCCTGTCACCCCTGTGCCCAATAGTCGTGTACTTTATGAAATAAATCCTACTTCCACAAAGGAAACCCATACCTGCCCCTCCGGGCCCTATGGTCATGTACGTTAAAAAATCCTTAAACAAAGAAAACCCACTTCCTGCATCTCTATGCCCCAGTGGTCGTGTACCTAAAGAAATACTTCTGCTAGTCATTATGCCCACTAGCCACCGGGCCCGCCACTCCTGTCCTTGTTCCCGCTTCACCGGGACCGCCTCTCTTCTTGCCTCCCCTCGTGTATCCCGGGAGGTGTGTTCTGGTGTGTTTGTCCCGTGCTACTTTATTGGCCTGGACAGCCTTGCCGCAGATCTCGCATGCGGTATGTTTTCTTATGTTTTTAGCTGGGGTGCTGGGGAGTCGTTGACTCGGTTGTGATGTGGGGATATTGATGGTGGCCCCGGCTGTTTGGTGTCTGTAGGCGGCTCTGTCTTCTGCCTTGGATTCGACGGTGTTCCTGAGGCTTTTGGGCCAGCTCTCGATCCACCCGACCAGTCGTAGGATAGTCTTATTGCTATGGAGTTGTAAGTTGGTGTGCGGGACTACGCCGCAGAAGCTGAGGAGGTGTTCGGGGGTGATAATGTCTCTTGTGCACTCGCATTGACGCCTTTCTCCGTTCGCTTTTTGGTAGGGCCACCCCGCGGTGGCCCTTAGGGCTATTACCTCACGGAGGTGTTGCCTTGTTATTCCTCGCAGATGTTTGTACGAGGCCCTTGGTTTACCTTTGTACCTGATATCGGCCTGGTCGATTTGTTCTTTCCAGAGGTGTCGGATGTTTTCTTTGATCCTGTCTTTTCCCGTCTTCTGGTCAGTGGCGTATTCGATTACCGGTATTATGCCCGAGTCCTGAAGCCACCTCTTGGTCATGTTCGTGTCCCTGCCCACGAATTTGGCCCTTAGGGCTAGGGCGTTGAGCCTCCCTAGGGCCAGGAGGTCCAGTGGGGGTATGCCTGTTTCGGTTTGGATTGCGATCGTTGGTACCTTGAGCTCTATCCCGTATGCTGTACGGACTATCTTGTTTAGCGCGACTTGTGCCTCGGCTATCATTGCCTTGTTTTTCCATACTTCTATGCCGTAGGTAAGTTGTGGAAGTACCAACCCCTTGATGAGTCTGTGGGTGCACCATGCGTTCAGTCCGCCAACCTGGTACCTGCTTGTCATGGCCCTGATGCCGTAGCCGGTGTTTGTGGCCTTTGTTATCCAATGTTTCATGTGCTGTTTCCATTTCCAGTCCTCGCTGATGATGAACCCCAGCCATCTCATGATTGCTTGTTTGCCGAGGGGGGTCCCTTCGATGTTGGGCATGAGGTGTTGGTTCTTTTTTGTGTGGAGTTGTATATATTCTCCCTTTTGCTTAGAGAACTTGTAGCCCACCGCTGCTGCCTTGGTCGTAAGTTGGTCCAGGAGTTCCTGGTGGGATTCTTGCCCTTCCCTCTTGTGTTCGTATGCCGTCGCCACCAGTATGTCGTCGACGTATGAGAACACATCGGTTTCCGCTGTGGTGGATGTCTTGGTTTCACTGTCCACGACGTCCTTAATGCTTATGAGGAATAAAATGGGGGACAGCGGGGATCCCTGTGGGGTGCCCAGGTCCGTGTTGAAGGCCCTTGACGTTCTCCCGTTGAATCGGTATGCTGTTTGCCTGTTGTGACCCCAGTTTTCGATCCACTGTGCCAGGTGGGAACTGTGTTCTCTTATCTTGTTGCATGTGCGGTTGAGGTCGAGGTGGTCGAACCCCCCTTCGACGTCCAGGGCTGAGAGACAGATGTTTCTTCCCTTGTTCCTCTCGACGAAGTCATTTAGGGCTTGTATGGCATCTGTGGTGCCGTTGCTCTTTCTTCCTCCGAACATGCGGGGGCTTAGGAGGCGGAGGTCGGCCAGCTTGGCCACTATCACTCTCTCCAGAATCTTTGAAAGGATGGATTGGAGTTGGATCGGCCGCCAGCTTTTTGCCTGTCTGTAGGAGTCCTTTTTTGCCTTTCTTATGAGGATCGTGGTACTTGTCTTCCAACTGTCTGGTATTCCTTCGGCGTATGCTCTGTTCATCGTTTTGAGGAAGAGGCTTTCTTTCGCCTTTCTGAGCTCTCGCACGATTCTTGTGGGAATGTCGTCCGGTCCAGTTGCCGCTCCATTTGGTGAGGCTTTTATGGCTTTGTCGAGCTCTGCTATGGTGATTTTACTGGGGGTCGTGGTGGGTTTGCACAGGGTAGGTCGTCTGTGTTCCCTCCCATATAGTGCTCTTTGTAGTTCTTCCGCTATGTGAGGGTGTTCGGAGGCGTCGGTACCGTCAGGTCTTGTTAGGGCTGGGATGGGTCTCTTTGTTGTCATGGGTTTGACGCTTCTGAAGCATTCTGGGTCCGTTTCTTCCTGCAGGCTTTTGGCATTGGCTTCTATTTTCGCTTTAGCTATTGCCTGTCTATAGGACTTTATCATTGCTGGAAGCATGGGGTCATGGGGTATTTTCTTTCGTTCCCTTTTGATCTTGCTCCTCATGGTTTCCAGGTCTTTGTTCCAGAATGCCTTTGCGTTGGGCCTAGCTCTGGGGGTGTGCTTGTGGATGATCCTGGTAAGTTCCTTTTGAACCTTGTCCGGGTCCGTGATTCTTTCGTCCAGGAAGAGTAGCTCGGTCTTTATCTTTTCCCAGTCTGCTTTGTCATAACGCAGTGCTAGTTCCTGGGATTTTCTCCATACTATACCGATTTTGATCTTCAGGGCCTTGTGTTGGGCTGACGATATGTCGATGGTGTTGGCCTTGCAGGGTGTGCTTGGGTCTGATATGGCTAGGTCGATTGTGGTGCCTCCTTGCGTGTTCCGATTGGTGGGCATGGTGATTACGTGCCGGTTTCTAATTTCCATATTTCTTGATTGTAACCACCGGTTCAGTTTTAGCCCTTCCGCGTTTGATCCTGCTGACCAGTTCTTGTGTTTAGCATTTAGGTCCCCTATGACGACGTTTCTGTCCCCTACGTGCCATTCGTTTTTGGTGTCCCAGTCGTGTCTGTTGGGTCTCTGGTAGCCGAAGGTGATTTCTGTCCCCGCGCTCCATAGTGTGATGTATTGTGTGGTTATCCGTCCGACGACAAACATACCAACATATTCGTTTCTAATATAAACGGCACAGCCGTATTTAGCCGCTTTTGTGTCAGCGTAACAAGTGAAGCCTTTCATATCAATCCAATCTTCATTTTCTAGGGGGCACTCTGCTAGTGCTATAATCTTTGGTTTAAGTTTCAGGGAGGACTTAAGTAACTCTGTGACCACATTCATCGACCCGCCGACGTTGTGGAAGATAACATCAGTGGTTGCCATAATTAATTATGGGGGGTGGGGTTGGCCGGCCCTGCCGGAGCTTTGCCTTTTTCGGCGGTGGTGGGGCTGCGGGCCCTGGTCCTTGTGGGGCAGTGTCTATCTCCGGTGAAGTGAGATGTTTCATCGCAGTTCACACATCTCCTGATGGTGTGGGAGCATGGCCTTCCTTTGCCCGCCGTGCAGTATAGGGAGCCGCACATGTGGTCCTTGGTGTGATGTTGGTTGCCGCAGTACTTGCAGATCGAGGGCATTCTGCAATGGGCTCCATGGTGCCCGTATTGTAGGCATCTCTCGCAGTGGGTTGAAGCGTCTTTGCGGATGTATTTTCGGAAGCTACACCTTGATCCGTAAACTGCCATTGCCGGGTGGGGTTTTTTGAGCTCAGTCAGAAGCCATTCGTTGGCCTCTACCGCCACGATTATGGAGGACTTCTCCTTGTTTTCGGCCTCTAGGGCTGATACGGACTTGATCCATTTGGGCCTGTCCATGAGCCTGAGTTCGGGGTTGAAGGCTGTGAGTTCGTTTTCCAGCTCAGCCCATGCCGGGGCGTCGATGCTCCATTGTTCGGTGGTCCAGTGTCTGTCCCCTGAAGTTGCTAGGGGGATACTGTTTACGACTATGTTGACGGTGGGGGTGTCGAGGCCGATGTTGAACCCAAAAATACCAATATCGTTGAGGGCTTTCGTTATGCCCCTGATGTTTGCCAGGGCAGGTTCCGCTGGCAGATCTCCGACGGTGGTGAGTACCAAGTCGTCGTTCCTATTGTATTCCGCGAATGCGAACTTGGTGGTGTTTGACGCACTGTTGATCGCGTCTCTTATCTTTGCCGGTGTGCAGTCGCTAGCACCGACCCTTCTTCCTTTTTCCACAGACTTAACAAGTAGTCTGCGTTGTCTGGCATGTGGGGTGGATGGGGCGGAGGGGGCGTTCTTCCTTCCCACTCCAGGGGCTGGGGACACGCTCTTTTTCCTGGTCTGTACCAGTTTGAAACCGTCCGTGTTAATGCCGGCCGCAGCGATGGCGGACCAGGCTTCCTTCTTCTTCTCCTTGGCGCTCTCCATGTCTTTTTCAGGGGCAGGGGTGGCGGCGGGGTTCCAGACTGGAACTAGGGCTGGCTTTGGGGCAGGGGATTTGGGGTTCTGGGCACGGGGAGGGGGGTTGTTTTGTCTGGGGGTTTGTGGGTTTCTGGCCCTAGTGACAGAGGCGATAATGCGTGCCTCCATTTCCATCATCTTCTTTTCCATGCTGTCCTCGAGGACAGCCATGTAGTTGATGAGGTCCTTGCGGGTGGCCGCGCCGTTGAGGAAGTCTTCCGAGAGTCCGGTATTTTCCGGGGTTGCTCCTTCCTTGTCCAGGAGTTGGCACAGGTTGATTGTCACCCGTTCTTCCTCTGTGTTTGTCTGGATGCTGCCACTGGCTTCCGAGAAGGTGTCGGGGACTACTTTTGGTGACCAGATTCTGGCCAGGGGAGAGGAGAAGCGTACGCTTCGCGTTGTTTTTCCTCCGCCTATTTGGGAGGCTGTGTTTGTGCTGGACCAGGAGGATGCGAACCTGGTGGGGGACGGGAGGGGTTCTGCTGATGTTGGGTATGGTAGCGATGGGTCAGAGAACGGGGTGAGGATGGACGAGGGGGTTTCCGAGTGGGCGTGTTGGCTATCACCAAGCCCTGTTTTTTCCGTGTTCTGTCCGTTTCCCATGTCCATGGGGAGTTCTGGTATGGAGGATTCCGGCACGAAGGGAATTAGCTCCTGGGAGGTGGAGGTGGGTGTACCAGTGTCTTTCATAATCGCGTCTCCGGTTGGCTGTGAGTCGGGTATTTGTACGGTGTTTGGGTTGACGGGGGAGGGCTGGTAGGATGAGGCCATTGCGGCGAGCTCTGCCAGAGCTTGTGCGTCGACCGTGTTTACCCTTTCGTCTCCGAAGATGGAGGCCAGGGCTGTTTGGAAGCCTAAAGGCCGGGGGGCTGGGGCGATAACGGGGGCGTCTGGTCCGGCTTTTGAGCCCAAGTGTACAAAGCACATAGTTGTACAACCCAGTTCCAGTCGGACATCAGGGAACGTGGTCCCGGGGAGAACGGTGCGAGCGAGGATATTGATGCCTTTGTTCTGGCACTCAGATGCGTGAAGAATGGAGGACCCAGTAGGGAGACAGCCCCTGAGGGTCATGCCAAAGGGTGATCCTGGGTTGAGGACACGAGGTGAGGCTGGGCCAGGGGCAGGGGAGGGTGACTTTTGAGCCCTGGGTTGCCCCTGGACTCTCTTGACAGGAGAGGTAGACATAGCAGGGAGGAAACAGTCAGTTACTATGGTTTGCAATTGTTTCCTGGTGTGTTTGGAAGCCTTAGGATAAGCGAG
>Ga0307513_10005975_pt1 | contig 15979 bp, 12 predicted proteins | sample 15_EM_MG_FD_202174 | JGI IMG/M metagenome (GOLD analysis project Ga0307513, IMG submission 202174) | Populus trichocarpa ectomycorrhiza microbial communities from riparian zone in the Pacific Northwest, United States - 15_EM | ecosystem: Host-associated > Plants > Roots > Unclassified | place... | reverse complement strand
ATATACATGCATATGTAAAAAGAAAAAGCACAATTTTATGAAATAAAACTAACATGAATGCGAAGACAATAAAATAAAAATGCATGGATGAATAATAACCATAAATGAATAATGTAATGTGCATTATTTGGCATTTTCAACTGTAAAATCTTTACAAGCCATAATAAAGAATAAGAAAAGAAGTAAAATAAGATCAAGCTCACCTTATAGGTGATTTTAAGTGAGGAATAATGTGTTGTGGTTGCTTATAGTGGTAGAGATGATGTTGGTGCTACTAGCGGAGGGGTTTTCAAGTAGTTTTTCTTACAAGAGTCCAATAAGAAACTTATTTTTTTTTCTTTTTCTATCTCTTTTCTTTCTCTCTCATTCTTTCTTACATCTTAACTCAAATAAGAAACTTACTTTTTTTTTCCTTTTTCTATCTCTTTTCTTTCTCTCTCATTCTTTCTTACATCTTAACTCACACAAACTCAATTTTTAGGTCAATAAGCTTATATTTTTCTTCTGTCTCTCTCTTTAGGTTTCTCACTTTGTTTTTCTTTTGTTTCATTTGTTTTTCTCTTTTACCCCCTAAACCAAACTAAATTCAAAAACTGAGCTCAAAACTCTTTTTTCTCCTTTCTCTTTATTGTTACCTATTCTTAGGTCCTCACATAAAAAAGAGAAAAAAAAACAAAAAACAGAGAGGAGGAGAGAACGAAAGAAAAGGAAGAAACAAAGATAAAAAGAGAGAAACAAAAAAAAAATAAGATAGAAAGAGAAGGAAAAACAAAATAGAAGAGAAAACAAAGAAAAACATGGGAAAACAAAGGAAGAAAAGAAAAACAGAGAGGATGAGGGAACAAAAAATAGAGAGGAGGAAGAATAGAAACAAAAACAAAAAAAAGAAAGAAAAAGAAGAAACTTGTGCCTTTGCACAGAAAGAAAAAACAGCAGCAACGATTGTTTTTTTCCCTATCGCCGCTGGAACCACAGTCATTTTGCCACCAACACCACCGCCAGGTTAGCCTCCCCTTCTCTTCTTCTTCTTCTTCTTCTTCTTTTGCTTCACTTCACCCTCTGCCAGCTCCACTGTTTACGTGAATAGTGGAGAGCCATTGTTCCTGGACCGGACCAGTGTCGGCCCAGACCAAAACATCTAGGCTAGTTCCCTTTAAGTAAAGTCTATTGGGCCAACATCAGCCCAACCCTTTTTTTGGGCCGCTATTGGCTCAACCCCTTTTTGGGTTGATCTCGGCTCCATTTCTTTTGGGTTGATCTCGACCCAACCAGGATGGGCTCAGCCCATATAATTAGGCTAGGCCCAACCCAATAATAATAATAATATAATAATATAATATATTATATTATATATTAAATACAAAAACAAACAAAATTTTTTTAAAAATTCCAAAAATCCTTTCAAAAAATTTGTGATTTCTCGCATATTTTTCTACCGATTTTAATTAATATTGGTTTGTATTTTTATATTGTAAAAATACAAATCTGGTATTAAAATACCTGATTTTCTCTAAAATGTTGCAATATATATATATATGGAAAAACAAAAAAAATATCTTGTTTTTATGCATACGGTCAATTCTCTCAAAAAATATATATAAAAAAAACAATATCTCATATCGTATTTTCATGCATAATAAAATTAAAAAAAATGTGTTAGCATTCATTTTGAGTTTTAATAACCATTTTATTAAAGCCATGAGAACTAGGCCTATATTTTAAAAATACCGAAAAAAATATTTTGTTTTCTTTTAATATCTGGGATTATAAACTTATACGTAAGATATATTCTCAATATTAAATAAAAGGTAGTTCTTTTTTGTTGACATTAGAATGGTTAGGTTTTTACCCGATAAGATAAGAATCTTTTTACTGAGGAGGACTTTTCTTAAAACTTAGACAAACTAACAATTAGAAAACACAATGATACTCTAGTTATATCAGACAATCAAACAATGTAGCTTACCTTAGGTAAGACATATTAGAGGTGTTAATACATTTTCTTTATGCTACCAGTCCTCGTGCCCGATCTCTGAAACCAGTTAGGGTTCCTAGTAACCAAAAGACTAAGTGACAACTCTCATTCCCTCTTTTCACTGATAAAGAAAAAGAATTCCTTGTCTTGTCCATTTCCCCACACCACATACTATAACATGGATATTCCAAAAGGACGTTCGCCGCGACACTGCACCACGACATGCAGGACTCTTTATTTAGCATTTTCACTCTTTAATTATGTGTCTATCTTTTTTCTGTATTCAAAGCGATGGGGGGGGGCGCGCTTCTATAAGCTCCACTAGTTGACTTGATTGGGAACATTAGTTTATTACGATGAATCTTAACCCTATATGTCACCTTTTTATTGGAAAAAGCTTGAATGACTGGTTTACTTTATCATTATTTCATGGTGGTTTCATGAGTCTTTTTAATATGGGAATAGATGGAGGTGAGAGAAGGTATGTAATGGAAGAAAATAGATGGGCAATGTTGATACGAACCCCAAGGATATACATATTTATAAACCCGTAATCAAATTGACTTTGCCTAAAAAAGATAAATTTAGGCTTATGATTGAGCTTAACCCAATGATAACATGTGTAAAGGCACCAAAATTATAAGTAACCAACCTTTAACCAACGCCTATGAAGAGACGTGAAAGAGAAGTATAGAAGATGTCATGAAACTTGGTTAATTCTTTGATAAATTATAGTTCAATGAAAAACCAAAAAAAAAATATGAGCAAAACCTCTCACACACAATAATAATTCTTGAAATTAAAGTCTGTAAAAAAAAAAAATCTTAAATACAAGCTAAATAACCCTATTTATAATAGGTAAAAATATCCTAAAAAATTCTGAAAAAAAATATTAAAAGAGTTCTAAATAAAATGTGTAAAATAATCATAAATCAATTAGGAAAGTAATACAATTCTCACACATTAGCTTCTAGACCTTATCATAAGGCCTTCTTGAAGCTCGATTTCCCTAAAATATTAACCCAATATAGACCAAGATCTCTAGAAACTTTTGGTAAAATTTTACCCCAATCCAAGGGTCAAATTGAAAATTATTCTCGTTAGGGTAAAAAATATGCATTATGAAAAATAAGCTCAAAACTGCCTCTAATATTGAAATTAATTAGCTCACCATTGCAAAATAATTAGGCATATGGTATAGATGGATCAAGCCTGTTTTGTACATAGATTAGATTGACTAGAGCCTGATCATCACTTATTGAAGCTGAAGACTTCTTAAAATTCATCTTGGCTCAAATACTTCGAAAAACCCATTGAATGCATATTTGAGCTTTTTTGCCTTTGATCTTGCAATTAGACCAATTGGAACTTGCAATGGATCTTTTGGTGTAATGTTGATCATATCATTCCCTTTCTCCTCAAAATAATTCATCCATGAATTATCACCTACGTCAAACAAAAAAAAATTAGAAATATTAAAAGTAGCACAACACCATCCTCTCCTGGTAGATCCTCTATGCAAGAATTGTAATTAATTCTTTCAAGGATTTGAAATGGTCAATCTCCTCTTGGTATCAATTTAGATCTTCTTTGTTTAGGAATTTTTTTTTTTATATTCACTCAAACCCAATCACTTTGTTAAAAAAATAACCCTATTTCATCATTTATAGCTTTGAATATATATTGCTTATTCTTTTTTGTATTTCTCACCTCACATTCTCATAGAGAGCCTTTATTACATGTGTTTTTCTATTGCCATCAAGACTGACCTTTTTATTAATAGGTAAAGGAAACAAATCCAAAGGATTAAAGCCATAAATAATTTTAAAAGAAGAATAATAAGTAGTAAAATACACATTGTTATTATAAGAAAATTTAGTAAATGACACACAATCTTCCTAATTTTTCAAATTCTTTTGAATAATAGTTATTAACAATGTAGTTAAAGTCCTATTAACTATTTTAATTTGACCATTTGTTTGTGGATGACAAGTATTAGAAAATAATAATCTTGTTCTTAATTTTCCCTATAAAACCTTCCAAAAATAGTTAAGAAATTTAACATCATGGTTAGATGAAATGCTTCTATGTACCTCATGAAACCAAACTATTTTTCTAAATAATAAATCTATTATGTTAGTTGCATCATCGGTTTATGATAAAATATCAAATGTGTCATCTTAGAAAACTTATTCACAACAGCAAAAATATAATCCTTACTTTTTTTTTATTTGAGCAAACCTAAAATAAAATCTATAGATATATCAATCCAAGGTTCATTAGGCACTAGTAAAGGAGTATATAAACCATGAGACAAAACTTTAGACTTAACTTGTCTACATGCTATGCATCTATCATAAATTCTTTACACATTTCTTTTCATCTTAGGCCAATAAAATTGCTCGTGCAAAATATCTAAAATCTTAGCAACTACAAAGTGTCCCATTAATTTACCCTCATGATCTCCATAAATTGTCAATTGATGTGTAGAACAATTAGCTTTCCTTGGCCTATAAGATATTTCAATAACTGATGATCAATATGGATAACGGACTTCTTAGACCACAAATAATGTTGTCAAGTTTTCAAAGTTCTTACCAAAGCATAAAACTCTTTATTATAAGTAAGATAATTCAATGTTGCACCATTGAGCTTTCAACTAAAATAAGTTATGAGTCTTTTTTTTTTCTGCATTAAAACAACTCTAATACATTTGAGGCATCACATTCAATCTTAGAAGTTTTCATAAAATTAGGCAATGATAAAAATGAAGCCAAAATTATTTTTTTCTTTAATAAATTAAAAGCATGCTTTCTTCTATACACCATTTAAAACACATAAATTTCTTAACTATCTTAGTTAAGGCTGTGGTTAAAGTATTGAAATCCTTAATAAATCTCCTATAAAAATTAGTTAAACCATGAAAACCTCTTACTTTAATGATTGACTTAGATGTAGGCCTTGATAGTTTTAAATCTTTCCTCAACCATATCAATATCGTTTGCACTAACATATCCAAGAAATACAATCTTTTCCATGCAAAAGTTACACTTTTTTAGATTAACATATAAATATTATTTTCACAAAATAACAATACATTCCTTAAATGTTCAACATGCTCATCTAAATGCTTTCTATAAATCAAAATATCATCCAAATAAACCATAAAAAACTTTGCTATAAAATTACACAAAACATGATTCATCAATCTCCTGAAAGTAGTAGGTATATTAGTAAGTCTAAAAGTCATAACTAAGTTCTCATATAAATCATATTTAGTTTTAAAGGTAGTATTCCATTCTTCTCCCTCTTTTATTCTTATTTATAATATCCACTTTTCAAATCAATCTTAAAAAATATACAAGACATATGCAATTCATTTAACATATCATCATGTTTAGGAATTGGATGTCTATACTTTATCATAATATTGTTGATGACATGAAAATCAATACATATTCTCTAAGTCCCATCCTTTTTTTTGTATTAATAATATTGGAACTACACATGAACTTATGTTTTCTCTTATGTACCCTTTTGTTATCAATTTGTCCTCTTTTTCTTTAAAGTTCATTTGTCTCCTCAGGATTACTTTTATAGGCTGACCAATTCAGTATAGATGCTCTAGATACAAAATCAATTTGGTGCTCAATTCCCCTAATAAGTGACAACCCACTAAGAATCTCATCAGGAACGATGTCCTTAAAATCATGTAATAAAAAAACACAAACAGTAGGAATACAATGATCAATGTCATTAATATTAAAATCATACACAAGTAAAATTATAGGCATGTTATAAAATAAGCATTCTTAATCTCACTCCTCTTTGCATAAAACCTAACATGTTTCATTTTTTTTCCGCACACTCTCTTCATTTCTCACACTTTTTTTCTTCTCTCCTCTCTTGGTTGAATCCCTATTAATTCCTATTTTGGCCTAATCTAACCTTCTTCTCTCCTAGCTCATTTTATTTTCACTCTTTCTTATATCCTCACATGGTTGATCATTTATTTTGGTTTTGCTTTCTCTTTTCAATTTTAATTGGTCTTCATAAACTTGTCTAAGAGACAATAGTACAAGTGTGAATGTTTTCTTATCATTTTTAAAGGAATAATTGTTCTTAAACCTATCATGCTTGGTTTTCTTATCAAATTTCCAAGGTCTCCCTAACAATAAATGAGTAGCGTGCATAGATACAATATCACACAAAACCTGATCCTTATATTTTTTTTAAAAAAACATAACTTACTTAGTAACTCTTATTTCTCCACAATCATTTAACCATTGAAATCTATAAGGCCTTTCATGTTTAATAGTTTTCAAACTCAATTTTCTAACAAGAATAGTACTAGCAATATTAGCATAACTTCCATTGTCAATAATCATACTACATACATTATTATTTATGTGGCATCTAGTATGAAATATATTCTCGTTTTGTTGCTTTACATCATCCCCCTTAATATGTGTATTAAATGATCTTATATTCATCAAAGTCTCTCTATTAATTGGATACTCAATATCACTATAGTTCTAAAGTGATGGAATCTCTTCCTCTTGGATTTAACATTTTCAAATTCAATGTCCCCATGCTTCTTCATAGTCATAATCCTTTTATTTGAACATTGTAAAGCTATATCATCACTCTTGAAACACCTAAAACACTTATATCACAATTATGATTAGATGGGATCTCAGTTTTACCTTTTATTTTAGTGGTCAAATCTTTCCTCCAAGCCTTAGATGGTTCATCTTTGTTGCCCACAGTATTCAACTTTGATGAGACACCCCTTCTCTCCTATAATTCAACCTACATGCTGAAAAGGAGTCCAAATTACCTCATTGACATGTATTGCCCTTTTTTTTCAACTGTCTCTCTATATTGGTAGCTATATGAACCATATCTTCTAGTTCAACATAGTGCTACAACTCAACCATATTAGCTATTTCTCTATTCAATCCATTCAATAACCTTGTCGTTATAGCTTTTCTATCCTCTATAACATTAGCTTTAATAATGACAATCTTCCCTTCCTTGTGATAATCCTTTATTCTCTTAGAACTCTGAGACAAACTCTACAATCTTTGATATAGTTCCCTATAATAATGACCAGGAACAAATATATTTCTCATGATTGCTTTCATCTCATCCTAATTATCTATAAGTATCTTTTTGTTCCTCCTCTTTTTCAAGACAAGTTGATCCCACCAAACAATAACATAGTCCTCCTCTTTTTCAAGACAAGTTGATCCCACCAAACAATAACATAGTCAGTGAACTCAATAACAACAAGTTTTACTTTCTTTACTTTACAGTAATAGTGATAGTAAAAAAGTCAACTCCACTTTCTTTCCCACTTCAAATAAGCTTCAGAATTGTTTTTGCCTTGAAAAGCCATACTCATCAACTTAATACTACCCAAATCTCTATCCAAATCATCCCAAAATCTATCTTTCCTATCTACTCTTTTATGGCTAAATTGCTCAAGTAGTCGAACTCCCATAGGCCTTTGGTTTCTATATGGTTGAAACCTATCATTGTGGTTATCATCAAAATTCTTGGCCTTCTCATATGTATTTTAAGCTATAGATTCTTCTTGAGGTGAATTAGCTCATCTCGCAAGTCTTCTTCATTCCAAACCCTTATGGTTTGTCCCATCATGAAGACTAGCCATTGTGGTTCTCAAACTAGCTATCTCACTCATTACTTTGACAAACTTTATATTCATTAATTCCAATTATTATTGCATGACCAAATAACCCCATTCAAGATTGTTCCTATATTTTAGTGGTGATGATCTACTCTTAGTTATATATCCTCACACATTCCCTCATATGTTTACATTCAATAGATGTCATTCTCTCATGTTTCACAAATTTGCTTTTGCTTCTCACTTTAATATGCTCACATTTGCCTTGTATCACTCAATTCTTAAGATTTTAGTTTTTTTAAGGAACAAGTTCATAAAAAATCAAAGATTAATATCTTAATGGTGTAATAAAATAATATAAAGACTCGAGAAGGAATAAAGACCGAAAACAATCAATACAAAACTACAAATATAAAATCATGAATACCAATACAAACTCGTGTAAAATATGAACAATATGAAGACAAGAAAAAAAAAAAGAATATGAAGAATAAGAAACTAACGGAATAAGATTTAAACAACTCAAAATAACAAAGCACTTTCAATTTTTTATTTTACATATGGTGGCTGAAACCTAAAAAAAAAAAACAATGACACAAAAACTAGTTTTTTTTGTAGTTTTCAAGAAAAGCAAAACTAAGTAAATCTAAAATACTCAAAATCAAGATTTATCTCCAAGAAACCCCAAGAATCAAGATTTTTTTTCAAATTTAAAATAAGTGGCTGAATTCTATATTTCTTAAATCAAGATTTGTGGCAAACCCTAAAATATTATTTTCTTATGATTTTTCTTTGTTCTTTTTTTTATAAAACTTTATTTAATCAAGATTACAAATAATTTATGTTTTAACTTGATGCCACAACTAGTTTTTACGAAAGATAAAGAACTTAGCAACAATGGAGTAAATGAAAATTTAAAGGTAAAAGGGATATAATCTGATTTGAAGCCTTACTTTGATACCAATTGATGCAAACCTCATAGATATAAGATCTAGAAATCTACAGTCAATTTGACCCTTTCCAAGAAAGTTAAAGTCAGGATTACGATTGAGTTTGACACAACAATAACCTGTAAAAAGGTACCAAGACTTTAAGTAACCACCCCTACCCAACATCTATCAAGAGACATGAACAAGAAGTATGGAAGACACCATAAAACTTGATTAATTCTTTGATAAGTTAGAGTAGTTCAATGAAGAACCAAAAAGTATGAGCAAAACCTCACACATACAATAATAATTGTCGAAATCAAAGTCTATCCCAAAAAACCTAAATACAAGCTAAATAACCCTTTTATAATAGGTAAAAATGTTCTAAATAATGTTAAAGAAAAATAATATAATATTTCTAAATAAAATAGGAAAACAAATCCTAAATCAATTAAGAAACTAATACAATTCTCATATAATGGCTTCTAGACCTTATCGCAAAGCCTTTCCGATGTCTAATTGCCTTGAAATGTTAATATAGAATAAGACCTGTGGAAATTTTGATCAAATGTCAGCCCGATCCAATAGTCGGATAAAAAATTATTATAGTTAGAGTAAAGCTATGCATTAGAAACAACAAACCAAAAATACCTTTAATACTGAAATTAATTAGCCCACCATTAAAAAATAATAACGCCTACATTATAGATAGATTAGGCTCATTTTGCACATATATTAGATTGAATAAGGTTTGATCATCACTTATTGAAGCTGAAGCTTCTTTGAATAACTTGACCCAAATAGTCTAAATAAGCTCATTGAATGTATTTTTCAGTTTTTTTGCCCTTGATCTTATAATTAGACCAAATAGAACTTGCAATTGATATTTTAGTGTATTCTTAATCGTATAAAATAATGTTAGAAACATGAAGAAGAAAGTGCAGGCATGCACCAAAATGATGTCGTTTTGGTGCATGTCTTTTTTATGTTCTTTGGAAAAAATGATGTCATTTTGTGTAAATTGTGGGAGGTTTTTTTTAAGTTAGTCCTCTAAATTTTTACATATTTTTTATTTTGGTCATTTGATTTTTATTTTTTATTTTTTATTTTTTATTTTCATGGCTAATTACACTTTTTTTCTATGAACTTTTAATTTAGTCTTGAATTGCACATTTTTATAGCCCTCTCATTCCTCCACCTCTTCTAATTTGGTCTTTGGATTTTTATTCTATCATGTTTAGCCCATTACACCTCTTTTCTCATTACTTCTTTTAATTTCATCCCTAATTACACATTTCTTACTTTTTTATTTTTATTCTTACAACCTTCTCATGCTTATGTTGTTATGGTAGCTTCTCAAAACCATGACATTCAAGTCTTGCATTGTCTACTCTCACTATCCATCCTTTCTTACTTTATCCCTATTTTTACTTGAAAGATGATAATTGTTCCTAAATTATGATCTTTTACCTCCCCAAACATTTGTCCTTCTTTTATTACATCAAGTCTCCTTTAATTACCATTGTTATGGTTTTTTTGAAAATATCATTACTTTGCATGATTTTGAGATTTGATTGGCACATTCTAAACATTATTTAATTTGTATTTAAAATTAAGAGATTATCTGGATGTAATCTTTAAAGCACCCTACTTTTGAAAAAGCATAATATGTCATAGTCGCAAACCAAAACACACCTTTTAAAACAAATTGATGCAACCTTCCTAAAATGTTTTCAAGAGATTGAAAATTTTAGGCTTTTATGTAGAAAGAAGGATGACCTATATGATAAGGTGGTCTTTTAAATTAGATTTTGTCTATTGTTTGCTCGAGCAAAATAGGAATGCATAAGGGTTACCAAAAAAAATGTATATGCACCTAGGATTCTAAATTGCATTAGCACAACAAATAATGGCAAGTAGCATGTCAACAAAACATAACCCTTTTGAAGAAAATCCTCATAGATGTTGTCTTTTCTTGATATGTTCTGAGTGAAGTGTTTTGGCCTAGATGTTTTGTAATTTTTATTTGCTTTTGTTATGGGTGATTTGTTATAGCCTGGGGTTTCACTTGGAGCTTTATTTATGTTTTGCAATTTTCATTTGCCCCTAGTGTGAAGGGTGATCATAGTCAGGTTTTTTTGCAAAGAATTTTCTTAGGCTTAAAATAGGATAGTAAAGGATATATTTTGATTGGAAACCAAAAAAGGCCTTTTATCATTTCAAACTCAAACTACCTGAATTGATAAGTCTTGACCTTGTCTGACATAATTTATTCAGACATGCATATAAATTTTTATCACAAGTCCTTAAATATTGAACTTACCATACATTATTACTAATAATGTCAATGTAAGATATATGATATGCAAGGAAAAGATGAGCTTTGAAAAACATTTTATTTTTATCATTTTTTTTGTTTTTTTGTGTGTGGCCATTGAGGGGCGGGTTATCTCTTTCCATTCAAACAACATGTTTCACAAACGTAAGCATCTTATAATAAATTTGTCATCCGCCCCTCCGAGATGGTGGAATGAATTGCCAAATTCTACTTTTAAAGAACATTGAGTTATTTTTTTAAATCAATATGCAATTTAGTTTTATCTTGGTAAGAACCATTAACTTATCTATAAGATCATGCAATGCGTAGATGGTAGTGTTTATTTATAGCTTTAAAGGTTTACTATGAGAATAAGCAAGAAAATAAAAAACTTAAGACAAGAGAAATAAAACACATGTGAAGAACTATTTGGCATGAATTTCTTTTTTTATTGCTTTGGATGGGTCAGTACATTCATGTATAGTACTTATTTACAGAATATAAGTTTATAGAAAATAAGTGCTCTACTTGAAAAAGCTTTATTAAGCATATAAAAACCTTCATATATGGGTTCCCATTTGCTCTAAAGTTCTCTTAGTATTGGGAGAATCTTTTTTATGTCTGAGACACCTTTTCTAAATTCCATAAATCATGTTTTCTTATCATACGCTTTGGCCATCACTTTCTAGTACAACTGTCCATGGTAAATGGTAACAAATCTCTTTTCACTAATCATGTAGAGTTGCTCATAATGTAATTTAGTCCATTCTGACTTTTCTAACTTTACTTTCATCAATACTCTTAAATATGGGATTTTGACCTGTAATGGAATCACCACCCCAATTATATAAACTAATGAATAAGAAGTGGCACTTGTAGACATTCTTACTGATGTGCGATAAGCATGCAAAACATGGAGAACAATTTTGTATCAGTCCTTATAGGTAAAAATCATCTTCTGTATGATTTTCTTAATTTTGTTTAATAGCTTCTTCTACAATGCCATTTATTTTTAGCCTGTACAAGGATGGATTCTAGTGTTTGATCTTCCATTGTTCATAAACTCCCATTATGATTTTTCTATTGAAATTTTGAGCATTATTCATTATCATTATTACATATTTCTCGTTAACTGTGATGGAGATGTAATTCATGTATCAAGTTTATCAATTGAAAGAGAATGTTAGTGCTACTTTGAATTTACTAAGTTTGAGTCCTAAAAGAAAGGTGAAGTATTATAACAGGTTTTTCATTAATAGATATGTGTTTCTTACTTAAGAGTATGGTCATGGTAGAAAGGCATATAACAATAGAGTTTGTGTTAAGGGATCGACTTCTAATGAGTTTGAAGTTAACTATTATAGGAAGTTAGAAAATGTAATTGAATTGCAATATTATAGTGAACATAATAGTCTTTTTATTTAAATGCTATTGGTCACTGACGAAGGAATCAAAGCAGATCCTCATCATGGTCTGGTCAAAATTAATACAAAGGCTAGACTCCGTAATGTCGATAATTTTTTTTTCGTCAAGCAATGCCAACAAGTTTATTACACACACTATTTTCCTTAGAAAGGATTGTTCAAGAGTTGATTGGTTATCCGTAGTGAAAACCAAAACTAGGGGTCATGTCCAGGTTGTTCAGGAAGGCAATAATGAATTAACTATATGAGATGATGTCTTTCAACTTGATGAGTTAGTTGATCCATATCAAGTTGCTCTATTTAATGACTTAGAAGAAAATTCAAATTTTCATGTTGCCGAGAATACTTTGATTGATGTTGACATTGAGAAGTAAAATGATGTTTCGAGAACCAGTGGACATAAAGAAGTCAATGAAGATGATGATAACGACAAAATCAATATAGAAGATTGTGATAAAGATGACGAAATTGAATAAGAAGACAATTCTGATTAATTTGCATAGCATGAATGTGTAATGCCATAAATTATAATGTAATATTTCTGGATGAAATTAAATTTAATGTAATGACAATGACGTTAATTCATTATTAAATGACAAGAAAACATTAATTTTATATGATTTTAATATTCTACACAAAACTGGTGTTATTGTGCTATGTGTGCTACTATGATTTTAAGTATTTGTAAGATTGATAGATAAGGAATACAAATACAATCTAGCAATAGAAAATATCGTATGCTGATGGAAATACCAACGAATAGCAAAATACCAACAGATACACCAACGGATTAAGTTTGTCGGTATATTCTACACAAAACTGGTGTTATTGTGCTATGCGTAATAGAATAAAACTAGTTAGTAGGTTATTTTTCACCAAAAATTTGACTTGTCTTAGTTTTTCCTTGTATTAAATTAATTATTCTACTAACTCTTAGGACTATTTTCTTATCCCAATTTATCTCATTTTACCTTTCATCATTTTATTTCTTTACAGCTTGTTATGGTATCACCGTATTGGTATTGATTATTGTTTTTTTTACTATTCATTATAATCACTCATTTTTTAAGGGTTTACAAATTATGACAAAGATAAAAAAATAAGCGGGTAGTGTATGATCTAATACCCTATAGTACTAATGTTAGAGAGGAGGATGTTGTTGATAGTATTGGGTATGTTGACAAAATTCACAAATTTGATGCTGGAGGAGTTAACCTAGGGATTACCTCTCATTTGAGATATCTAGTATCAGATTGACTTGATTATAGGTTTTAGCTTGCCAAATAAACCAATATATAAACTTAGAATTAAATAGGCCAAAGCGTTACAGAGGCATGTGGTGGAGTTGCTATAGAAGGGGTATATTTAGGAGAGCATGAGCCCATTTATAGTTCCAATCATTTTGGTTATGGAAAAGGATACTTCATGACATATATGCATGGATAGCTAAGCCATTAATTGATCATAATGAAGAATAGGTACCTGATACCATAGGTAAATGATATGCTAGATCAATTAATAGGTTCTAAGATGTTTTTCAAGATTGATCTCAAGTGGCTACCATCAAATAAGAATCAAGCTAAGGGATGGGTGTATGATGGCTTTTAAAATATAGTATGGGTTGTATAAGAGGTTAGTGATGCAGTCTAGGTTATCATCTATTACCTTGATTTTAGCACTCCCTGATTTCAACAAACTATTATGTTCTTTTTGTCATTTTTATTTGTAAATATGTTTTTGATAATTTTTGTGTGTTACAACATATTATCTTTATTGTTATGAGTGGAACTAGGTTGAGTGAATGTTACCCCATATAGGCCTATTGAGTATAAGTGGCGCCTTTCAGACTCATTTTGGATATATTTAAAAGAGTGGGGCCAAATCCTTATTTGTACCATCCATACAAGTCTAACACCCATTTTTTTTTCAAAACAAAGTCTAAATTATGAGTCTTTTATTTTCAGGTATATACATTAGATTTTTCATAAATGAACAAATTAATGAGTTGCAGAAAATGATGGCTCTCGCTTACGATTGGATAATAGGACAAATCACCAGTAATATTGAAATTGTTTTAAACATTAGGCTTCATCAACTCCAAGTTACTTTACAAGTAATAGACATTCAACTAACCGACAATATATTATTGGGAAGATCTTGGATTCATTCTGCAAGAGTTGTTACTTTCTTATTAATGAGACACTCAAATACATTATTAATGGAAGGTTGAGGAAACTTTAATAATAATGAAAAATATAATGGAGCCATATATTTGAGTTAAAAGATATCAGGGATGAAGATTTACATGCTTTTAAGGTTATGAATTGTCATCTTTTATGAGAACTCTGCTTTGGAATAGAGGACCTATTCTAGGCTCCTATCCATGGATTTTGAGTATCAGGTATTTGAGATGGCAATTATATGTTTATGTCATTTGTTATGTGTTTTGTTAATTATGATGTATAAGGTGTCACTTATTTTAATAACTCAACCAAGAATTAAAGGATCCATTCTTGGTTTCTATCTTTAGGTGTTTACTATAGGGTATTTGAATTGATGATTACACATCTATAATCATGTTAATACGTGTTACTTATTTTGTATTTGGAATATCATTCTTAATGTTGCGAGTAAGTTAGGTAGGATCAATATGATATCATATAGGTCCATTGAGAGTGAGTGTTGGCTTTTGGGTCCATTTCAATCAATATAATATGGAACAGGCTCACGTCCATCAATAACTCACCATCCTTGTGGGTCCAATGCCTATCTTTTATCAAAGTGGGGATCAAGTTGTTTTCAAGCTCAAATCCAAAACCACTCTTTTAGTTTAAGTTTAAAATAAAACAAAATGTCAGTTTATATAATCTCCAAGGATAACAAACATCTTTCTTTTTAAAATAAATAACAATGCAACTTACCTTAAATAAAATATATAGGGTGATTTTTATCTTTCCGGTTACATAATTAATCCTTTACCTAAAAATTCTAAAAAACCAGTTAGAGTTTCCTAGTTACTATAAAACTAGATTGTGACTTATTTTTAATTTTACCTTGTTTGACCTATAGTTCGCCGAGATGTCTCATGTGAGTGTTATTCTAGAAAAGAAAATAAATCGAAATGATACCAGTGTGTGTGTGTGTAGGCACACATGTTAGATGTTAGTACAAAGAAGAGAATTTGCAAAAATGATGGAATATACAAAAATTATGGCAATGCAGAGAGGGAGAAGATGATCATATGGTAATGAGTTTTTTACATGGAAATGGTGTGTTTGTGTGTGATTGTTGGTTGCAAATAGTGTTTGGGGACATAGTTTTAATTGTGGTTAGGGAGAGAAAGGTGTTTAAAAATGGAAGATGTAGATGATGATATGGTGAGTAGAAATGGTGTTTAAAAATAGGATACTATTTGTTAGTTTTTTTTGAGAAAGTTTATAACTTGTACACTGATGACAATATTGTAATTTTTAACTGTTAAGTGATGTTTAGCTATTAATTCAAATACAATAGCAATCCTATAATTTTCTTAAACTGTTTTGTTGACTTAGTTTTTGCACACTCAAATTAGTATATAAAGTGTTATAAATATTATAAACAGTGATATGTAAAAATGTAATTTCTGAAATGATGGAAGAAAAGTAAAATCACAGGCAAATCTTAGAAGAGCCTGAGTAATTT
>Ga0307513_10005974_pt1 | contig 15982 bp, 19 predicted proteins | sample 15_EM_MG_FD_202174 | JGI IMG/M metagenome (GOLD analysis project Ga0307513, IMG submission 202174) | Populus trichocarpa ectomycorrhiza microbial communities from riparian zone in the Pacific Northwest, United States - 15_EM | ecosystem: Host-associated > Plants > Roots > Unclassified | place... | reverse complement strand
ATTTAGCATGGGGGTGTGTTGAACCGGAGGCTTCCTTTAGCCCTACGGTCCTTAGGTCACATGACCGGGTAACGCTAATAAGCGACCCGATGTCCGGATCACGCTCTATAGCGACCCGAAGGCCGGATTATATTACATGGTCCGTGCGTTTGATGAAGATGGTCCGTGCACCGTGATGTAGGAGATGATGCGGCCTTAAGCCTTCCATCGGAACATCAGTCACACTGTCACTCTGTGACCACAATAGATACCCTTAGATATATATACCCCAGGATATGGACCAGAATAGACAATCGCTCTTCTTCTCTCTTCCCCCACCAGCAACGCACCCAATACTCTCCTAAGGTAAGAATTAGAGTACCTTGTGGTAGTTTAGAATATACCACCGCACCTGCTCAACACTTACCCTCGCTCATAGGGTGCCCAACTGGTTTCGTTGGATACGTTTTCTCCGGGTGCACGAATCAGACAAACAGGCGGTCACGTTGGACCTCCAATGCATCTCATGGATCCTCCAGACGTCATTGGACAAGGATCTCCGTATCTCGGCCCTCAAATCACTCGCAGCGATGACAACGCTGGCTGACTTCAATCCTGCCCTCGTTTCAGTTTGTTTCGATATTCTCGCCGGTTGCGTGGCGGTTGTTGGTGGCGAAACAGTGATTACTCGAGAGTTGGAGGAGCTTGCAGCACTATCTGCCACATGTTGCCTCCGTACGTTTTCCTATCTCGCAATCACGGACCCAACATCAATTGTTCTCAAGAACGTGGGCAAGCGGTACACTGGGGCCTTTCCACTTACAACCCGGTTCAAAATCCCCCCAACTTGCCACAGTTTTGGTGTACTCCATAGTGTATTCTATTCATCCAACAATGGAAGGCGGTCGAAGGTCCAGTGGAATGGTCACAAACTATCTGGCAACGAGCACATCATCCTTGTCCAGCTTGCCCAGTTCAGATACCGAGCGGGAGGATGTAAGAAGGTACCCTGTTGGATCCTCCACTTCGCACTTCATTATCTATCCCAGGACCCCCCACCTCCTACCTCAGTCATCATCAGCTGCCTGTCAATAATCGCAATCGATCTGGGTTGTACTGTTCCAGCCACCAGTCTGGACGAGAGGTATGTCCATGTCTGACAGACATTCACCTTTTCTGATCAAGAACCAGTGCACAACTGGAGGAGGTTTCGGACCTGGTAGTTCAGCGGCTTGGGGCCATGGTCAGGTCTTTCACGGTCTACTCCAAGGAGAAGGCTATCTGCACACTGTTACCATATGCGATTCACCTGTCGGGAGGTGGGCAGCAACAGATGATCAGCGCATGCTCACGTGCATTCAGGTCCGACAGGGATCACACAAAGTGGAATTGCATTCAGCTGTTCATAGCCGGGCTGTTTGACAAACCAAGGACTCCTTCCACGGACCGGGCTATAACACTTGTGTCACCTTACTTCCATTCCTTCGACCAGAACACATTCGCTCAGTGGTCAACGGCAGCGTTGACAACGTTGGCAGTCCCATACATGGAGGATATTGATCAGAGTGTGGCCGACACGCTGTGGTGGATCATGCATGATGGCGCCTTACGACAACACATTCCTGTTGGCATTTGGTTGTGGTCGAACAAGCAAACTTTTATCCCACCTGCATTGCCTTGGCACCATAGAAGGGACCCGAGAAGACAGGAAACTGTTCGCGAATTCCGAGCACTCGGAAACATTGAAATTCTCAAGTCATACCTGCTTCTCGTCTGGTTGGAGTGGAAGAAGCTTGGGGACTCTGCTTTCGCCGAGATGTGTACCTCGATTAGGGAGGACTTTAACGGGATCGGGATGGGGCGACACCGGGAAGATCTCAGGAAACGGCTCGATCACGTTCTGGGGCAGTTGGACCAGGGACCGGAGTACCTCAGAGAACTGCGCCCGCGCCCCTACATCTCTCATGATAACGCAGAGATTACCAGGAACCAGTACCGGGAACTCAAGCAGCTGTTGCTGGAGGCGGACAGGGAAGCAAAGGAGATCCTGACCCGTACGCCTTCCAGATTCACCATCCTTTTCGGCATACTCACATCAGTGGACATGTACAGAATCTCACTCGACGTTCATGTGTAGCCTCCCTCTTCCATATCCGTGATGTGTGTAACGCTCGCTCCTCGTTCCGCCAACTCCATCCTTGTCTGTGCATGGGCTCACCCCTCTGTCACCCCTTCATTATACAACCCGTCAGACCCATTTACAACCCTCTTGCCGGAACATCGCCATATCTATTAGACACACGTTGTGCATGTTGTCGTTTGACCTCGTTGTCGGACATTTCGCTCCATACCATCGTGTACCACAACTTTCCCGCTTTGTGTTTTTGTCCCTACATTCGTGACATTTTCGTATTCTATTTACATTCCCGGTTTTGCAGATCTGCGCTTCGAGCTACAAGTTCATGGGTGCTTCAGCACCATTCCTTCGCTGTAGATTGACTGGTCTGTGTCAGCACGTCCAACAACTCATAGCCTCAACCGCCGTCATGCTTTGACACGTATGACGACAAACAAAACGAGTGTACCTTTAAAGCTACAAGTTTCCACACGAATGCCAACGTGAAAAACAAAAACAAGAAGAAAGCGGCTCTCATGATAGCACTCGATTCCAGCGTTCGTACAGATAAATCACGGAAACGTAGATAACCAGCAACGTAGAATCTCCTTCCACGTAACAACCAACGCAAGAGGTTCCACATCCACACCTTTCGTTCGGACACCCACATGCACTCCTGCGGCATTCAAACTTTAAAACGTCCACAAAACCTCAAACCTGCCAAGATTTCTCTTGTTGTCCGCAGTTACCCCCCAAAGGATCACTCATTCCACAGAAATCGACGGAGAATAGCCCGGCAGGGAGAGCGGTAATGTCTGTTGGATCAATATCTGCGGGGGATTGGGGGTGGGGGTGTGGTATGGGCGAGAAAGGTTCACACGGCACCTCCGAAAGGTGGTTGGTGTGAGATTGTAGTGATGCCCCCCTCAAATGGCCGACGTAGTGGGCGTAGCCGTCAGAGCAAGATTTGAGGTTCGAGTGCTTTTTGGTTGTCGCGGATGAAGGGGGGACGGGTTACTCGAGGCACTCCAGGCAAGCGCGGTCGGGGCTGCGGGAACACCCAGTACTCGCAAACAACGCGGATTTTTATCGAGGGGATGGAGGTTGGGGTTGTGAAACGTGGGGCATCGTGGGACGGGGATCCATCTGCTCGGGATCCAAGAGCAAAGGAGAGAGACCGGGGCCCGAGGCGTTGGCCTGGAGGGATACCCAAAAGTGGATGAACCGATATGGCCTTAACTCTTGAGCTCGCCCGTGTTGAGATGGGTTAGGTTCCTGAACTCGAGCGCCTAGGTGACCGGGGTGATTGGGACTTGTCGCCAACGAGATGGTTGAGGAAAGGGGGCCAGCTACGTGGGGTTGCGGTGTATCAGGTGAAGCCTGTAGTTTCCGGGAGCGATGGTGCATCGGAAGGATGACGAAACGAGCGTTGTCGAAGCATATCGCCAGTTTTTTTCCGGATGGTGAAGTTGGGGAGAGATGTCAGGTGTAGGAGAGTCGGGTCTGTGAGCTCGGCTTTGAAGCCAACAAGTAGTGTGGGTGTATCGATTCTGTAACTTCTTGTTTGAGTTCCGGGCATCGGGTGGTTGATGGAGATGGCATCGGAGTGGTTGGGTGTTTCGGGAGAAACTCGGCATCCAGATGGTTTGCGGTGCGGATGCTGGAATCCGTAAAGTGGAAGGATGAAGGAGGAACACCCGGAGCTATATATTTGTGAATGGTCCTCGTACTCAGGTGCGTACCGGTTGGAATCACATCCCCGCTGAGTCGGTCCGCGCACTGTGGATTTGCACCCCACCCAATTACCCACCTTTATCACCAGGAGTCCCGGAAATCCACTCGGCCGTTTTTGTTTGTTCTCGCCCCCCTTGTGTTCTTTTGTCATTCGAATTTGTCTCCCTGCGTCGGGTCGAGAGGACGGAGGGTGGTTGCTTCAGTTGGCTCGGCGATGAGTAGTAGGTCGGCCCAATGCTTTCGCTTGGTAAACTCAAAGGTAGAAGGTATAGCAGAGGGCGGATAGAGTTGGGAAGCCGTCCGTGCGTGCATGGAGATCGTGGACAGGGATGATGATTTGGTGATGGGCAACCTGGCTGGCAGTTCCCACGATTCTGTGGCATCACGGGACCACCAACCGGCGACCGTAAAAACGGCCACCCCGCCGGAAGTCCCTCAGTGCAGTGGGAATTTAAGTTTCTGAGATAGAATACTATATAATACGCTAACGTCGAAGGCACCGTACACGATTCTCCTGTACGATGCACGCACGAGCGAGTGAGGGTCGATCCGACAATGCTGTACTTAATATAGGAAACATGCCGACAAAACTTGAACAAGAGAATGCAGTAGCGAGTAAAAAAAACATCCCTGTGGTGTTAATTTGCCGAAATTTTTATCGAGCAAGGCGACGTCGGTACAGTTCGGTACGACAACACGAGAGCCGCGAGTTTACTGGACTCGTGCTAGTATTGATTATATAATCCTAGCCATCTACTCCCGCCCACCCGACAAATGTCTCGCTATGGCAGGAAAAAACGGTCTCCGCACCAAAAAATCCACACCAGCGAGATGCAGAAACACGGACTCATCCTCAGGTCTTCCTCGATAGCGAATATCGCAAAACCTATGGACCCACGAGCTGCATGGTGGAATTATCATGGGATGTGGAGGTTCGGTGCCGTCCAACGCGACGACATTCAAATCACGACAAATCTCCTGCCCAACGGCCACCACTGCGCAGCTTTCTTGATTTATCGTTGTAGAAATTACTAATATGTACATTTCGTCCTTACCAGCTATATTCTTCGCTGGGTTATGCCCCTTTTCCGACCCCCCACGGGTTTCTTGTTATCGCAACTTTTTTTTTCTACAAACTACCAATAATCAGCGGCGGGCCATGTTCCTTGCCACCTTGTATGTCTATCCCGCCTATTCCACGCAGCATCTATTATATGTGCAGATTGTTCTCGCCGTGGCTGCAACTGTGTTCTTTTTGGCGGGGACAAACAGATGTAAATAACCCCACCGGAGCTGGCGCGGGTTGCCCATCACCAGATGATTGGATTCACGTTCGATCATCGTCGCGTCGTCCCGTTATCACTCCCGAGTCATCGATGTTTCGCCTCATTTGACTAGAAGTTATGTGCGATTTACAGGGTGCAGTAACGGCAATGATCAACGCGGAAGAGGTCTTGTGCCGTGAGGTGGGATGGGTCCCAAGGAGCCTATAAGCGGAGTTCTTTCAAAATATTGCTCTCGATTCTTCACTTCTATTTGTTCTCGTGCTCCCCTGATTTTCGTCTCATTCGTCCGGTTTCTGGATTTTCCTGATGACCTTCAATAAATTGTGTCGCAGCTCAGAATCAATCTTTGGGAAGCGAGTCCCGATAGCCCCCATATGGGTGCTCGCGACAACGTCGAATGGTCCCAGAAAACAAGCAATGGTATTAGATATTACAGACGTCCGTGCTAATGGTATAAATACAGTGCCGATTTGTATGAAATTGACTCTAAGTAGAACTCTAAGTAGAGAAGAAGGGTAGTCGAAACGGAGGCGGTATCCACTGGAACCACCTCGAGCGGGTCGCGCTAGTCGGAGCAGGAGGTTCGTAACGGACAACAAGGCCCTCGAGTTCCCCCTTCAGATGTCGAACTGGGTTAATCAATGCGGAATAGTCGACATGTCCCCCCAACGTTTCGTGGTCGAAGGTGGGGGGTGCGCCTTTGTGAGTAGGCTCCTCCGTCCAACCCTCCATTAAAAATTGTTGCCGTCGCTTCGCCTCAAATCCGCAGAAGAGAGATCCCCGGAGTTTTAGGAGCCAACCGCGAAAGTCTCTGAAGCTTGGAGACAGATCGAGATGCCCCAAGTTCGAAATGGAGGTTTGTTTGGAGGAAGAGAGGTCTTCGTATGATAGTTGACCGAACCACCTCTCGAAGGGGAGTTTCCCCGATCGGATCCTCACCCCTCCATCCTTTTCCTTCGTGGGAGCCCAAACATCGTAGTGTGTGGCCATGATCAGCATGATGTAGAAAAGGGACTCTACATCGTGTCTGTACAGGTGGAGGGCCTCGGATCCATCCAGCAACTCGTGGGCCATAAATGGAGGCGTTCCGGTCCGTTGTTGCGACGTCTTCGTGTAGTCGGAGTTCAGAGAAACCACCCACGATGAAAGGTCGTAGTCGGTTAGCACTCCGTAGACCTTCCCCTTGATGATCCGATACATGATGTTGCTCATGCTGAGGTCCCGGTGCAGGATCCCAGCAACCTCGTAGAGCCATCGGTGAACTATCCCAGCGTGAGCGTATGGTAACCGGGAAACAAGTGAAAATCACGTACCACAGGCGACATCCACCAGAACCTGCGCGATGTCCTTCACTTCCGTCAGAGTCTTCAGGGGATACAACCGTTCCTGGATGATGATCCGCAGGGTCCGCCGTTCGTACTTATACTCTCCACCCACAAACTCGGCGTTGTCGAACAGCCTCGCGATCTTCTCGTGAGTTGATTCCGAATCGAAAACGACGTCTTGAGCGAAGAGAACCCCCGGAAGATGCTCCAGTGCCCATTTGTTTTTGGCTGTGCTCTTTGCCTTCTTGATCGCCTCATCGAGAAATGCGTGTTCTGAAACCCTCTCGGACCCGGGCCAGCTGATCTTGACAACAAGGTCGACGCCATCCCACCTCGGAGACGTCGCGTGGAGTACCGTCGTCGCTCTTCCCGCCAACGATGGCTCGTGGGAGATCACTTCTCCGTATGTGACCGTGAACGGCTCCGTGTTCTCATCTCCTCCAAACTCCAGCGTCTTTCCTTCCTGGATCCGTACCGTCTCCCGCTCCGGCTTAGAAGTGGGCAGGTCTCCGTTGTCCCGGAAGAGCCCCCCGTCGTGGAGGTTGTGAAGGACCCCGCTGTCGCCGAGAGAAAGCCGGCTGAAGGCGATCACGATCGCGATGAACTTGTCCGACCCGTCCAGGTCGTTCGGCGAGAAATTAATTGCAGAAGTCACCAGGATCGCCGAGTGATTTGCATGATAGAACTGGATGCGCTCGCGATCGACCAGTCCGATTGTTGCGTGCGAACGAAAGGCGGGGACGGAAAATTGTTCCAGGAGATATCGTCCTACTTGGAGAGATGCATCCTTCTGACCCTTCGTTTCCCCTGTCTGGGTTTTCCTGGTTTTCCTCTCCACGATCCGGCTGCTGCCACCACCAGGAGTCGACTCATAGTGCGCCTTCTGCGCCTTTCCGATCGGGTCAAACTCATCGTCCGCAGACCGCTTTCGCGACAGAGGAGGGTCTGGAGCCGACACCGCTTGGTCGACTGTGGCTGGATCGGTCGCCCCAGAGCCACCCCCAGCCCTCGACGGCGGACAAGCGTGAGACCGCTGTGGGTCTTTTCCTGTCCCCCCCAAAGCATCAGACGCCGCCGTCACTCAGAGAAGTTGTTGTGGACTCACTTCCCACCTTCAACCTCGGCATATACGACCCATCGACTAATGCATTATCGCAAGGTTTCACTTCCAGCACCTGCAGCGGTTGCGCCCAGCTCAGATTCGTCCCCTTGAGCCGCTGTTCCGCCACCTCTCCGGGACCGAGGTTATGGAGAAAATCATGGTGGACGGCCACAACGTCTGGTTTGAGATTATTCATCACCCCACCGAAAACCTGTTTGGGGTCGTTTCTCAGGTACCGTTGAGGGGTTCGCGCCTTGACCGACTCGTCCGCGATCGACTCTGAGAGGTCGAGAATGGCGTTTCCCATCTCCACCAGGGGCTCGTATAACTGTTGCTCCAGGAGGCCACGGGCTCCGCACTTGCTCGTGTATTTCCGGTGGGGGGACGAAAACTTCTCGTTGTGTTTGATGTAGTTGATGGTGGGGCCCCACAGTTTCTTCCAGTTCTTGGGAACGTGCAGGACGTTCTCCATGAAAGCGTCTATGTCGACGAAGACTCGATGACGTTCGAAGTCCTGGGCAATGTACTGTTCGTATTTGGCGCTGTCGTATTTTTGAGCCTCGTCCGTATCGGGTTCCAGCTTCAGTATGGTGGACGTCCCATGGGACATCGGAGTTGTATCCGGGACCGGGAGCGAGCGAGCGGCATTGCGCTTGCGCTCTGGAGTCTTGAACACGTATTGGGTAGAATGAGGGAGAAATGAGCCAGGCTGATCAGGATTGGCAGGTGGCATTGGGGGAGGATGCGAGCAGTTGGAAAGAACCCCCCCATCGCGGCGAGAGAGGTTATATAAGACGGCGAGTTGATGGAAGTCAACAAGGGCCATGGTCCGTACAATCCCTGAGGGCCACACAGATTGAGACCAGGTGGTGGCGAAACGGGAACGAGCAGTTTGACCGTGAACCGTGGGACGCGTCTGAGTTTGCCACGGGCTCGATCGCGCGCTGATCAAGGACAAAGGAACTCAACATTCATTGTCCAAACAAGTCCAAACAGCACCGGAGAATGCGAACGCAAAATGGGCCAGATAATATTCGAGGCACACCCACCCAGGTCATACCCTTGTTCAACTCAGGGATACTTTTTTTCCTGTGGCAGGTCTTTTCCGGACGACGGATTGAGTAGGGCTTGTTATGGGCCACCGGTGCCACTCCCACCGTTCGACCATTTGCACGGCGCCGTGGTATCAGTACTATCTATCGTTTCAGATACTAGTCGTTTATCCGATGGGACACGAAAGTTTACCGCCTCGAGTCAATTCGAGGGGTCATGGCCTTGCGGTTTGAGTCTATAAACCAAATTCGAGGTCCCCGGCGCCACAAGATGGCCTGGCAAACACCGGTGAAGGAAATTATGACTCGACGGACGGTATCCATTATCATACGCCGTGCCGCGCTTCCGTTGTGTGCACGGCAGTCCCTTTCACTTATGTGGGCCATGTACGCTGCGATGGGGAACCCCCAGTAGTCGTCCACCCAATCTCGCCCTTTTCTGATACCCTCCCACCCCCCGATTACCTTTACTTAATATGGAGCACCCAAAGGCTCACCATTACACTACGCGCCACGTTCAAACTCTGAATTTGAGTATAACAGCTGAACGAACCTCGCTCAGGACGAGATTTACGGCCTGTCCTGACTTGGGGAAACAAATTTCTCCGAAAACAATCCATGACATTCAATACAGAGAACTAAGTATGTGCGCCTCTGAATGTACCAATCCGACCACAAAGCTTAAGATCAGGTCCACTTACGACCCTCTTGCCATCTCCGGACCGTCGCCGTATCCGTTAGGCATACACCGTTCGTGTCGTCATTCTATCTCGGACCGCTTCGTCTCGTACCATCCTGTGTAACACAACTTTCCCGCCTTGTATCCGCGTTCCTGTATTTGCGGAAGTATCTATTCGTATTCCCATTTTTGCAAATCCACGATTTCAAGTTCTCGGGCGTTTCAGCACCATTCCCCCACTGTAGATTGATCGGCCCGTATCAATACATTCAACAACTCCTAGCCCACCGTAGCACTTGGGTACGCGCAGCAACGAACAAAGTCAGCTTATCCCGCAATCAGGCAACGGCAGCCGGGCATTTCAAATTTCAGACTCAACCGACTTTTCGTCTGATCAGAATCTCTTCGAACTCATATACACGAAGATTCGACGAATGAGCACGTCTTTTGTTGTAGTGGAGATTACCGCAATGCGCAGTTGTATTCGGCCCTTATGTGTGCGAAATGAATGAGATTAAACACAATTATTCGGTTTTTGTCCACCCAGAATTCGTTAGAGCTCGTGCCCGACGGCTAAGCCTGCCTTCCACATTTGATAGGACCCAGTGCCGACGTCCCAGGGGTGAGGAAATGACAATTTGTCGGCGTTGGTTGAGTGTCCGGATAACGTGCGACGGACCATTCAGAAGATGTCGCGGTCACGGAGTGGGCGGAGTAGGAGACTGGAGCCTCGTGGCGGTGCGACACGGACGGTTTTTCGGTTATGGTTGTGTGGTCAGCTCGAGGAGGCCGGCACTTGGACGATTTTTACGAGTCATCGGAGCTCCTGTACCGGGATCAAGCCACCCCATACGTACCCACGTGCGTGAATATTCAAACAGCTCATCATCTTATAACCGCTTGCATTTCGCAAGCACATTTTTGAAAAAGCGCGCTCAGGGTTCTTTGTTTACATGCGGAGCTGGGCACCACCGGCATAGTCCACGGCCTGCTGCTTTGGGAGGTCTTTCGTGAACCGCGGTGTCTCAGTGGATGAGCCCATAATGTACTGGACACTCTCCAGACGTGGGCCTACTTTCACCGGAGTGAATAACGTTGATCATCTCGTACTCAGGAAGGTTGTGTGTGCGTGTGTTTTTCAGAAATGTGCTATCGAATTGCAAGCGGCGGTATTATATGTCGGGAGTGGGTATTACCCCAGGTCACGCCACTCTTCTTTTCTTCCATGAATCAGTACTTCAGTGGCTGCGTATCACCGCAGCGCATAGAAAGATCACAAGTCCCAGGGCGACACGGACAAATACAATTCCCTCTGGGAGATATAAGGGAGGAACCCAATCGATATACGCTCGAGTGTGGAGAGAACGATGTCCACATCACCAGTCCCCACCCTCCCTACCATCAAAAACCTCGGTATCTCCCCTCCAAATGACATCGACCCCGTCAAGATCGCAGGGGAATGGCTTGAAAAGTTTCAAACCGCGTTCTCGCCTTCCCCTAAGGGTGATCTCGACGTCGATAGGCTCCTGGACCTTTTCCAGCCAGACGCTTTCTGGAGAGACATCCTGTCCTTGACGTGGGACTTCCGTACTTTCCACGGAACCGACCAGATTAAAACCTTCCTCCAAGACCGAATCGCTAATCCCTCGTTCGCCGACAAGACTCGTCTGAACAACCTCAAGCTCGAGACCGCTAGCGTCGGAAAACATTGGGAGGACATCGAATGGATCGAGGCCCTGTTCACCTTCTCCGTTGGGACATGGGGAGGCGGAGACGGCGTTTTTAGGCTCGTATTTGCACCGGGGGGCGTCTGGAAGGCCTACACCATTTATACCAACTTGCAATCTCTCACCGAATACCCCGAAAAGGTTGGAGCTCTCCGGAACCCTCTCCCTAACCACGGAAAATGGGCGGAACAGAGACAGAAAGAGATCGACTTCGAAGGCGTCGAGCCCTACGTCGTCATCGTCGGAGCTGGTCAGAGCGGATTGGACCTTGGGGCGAGGTTGAAGTTCTTGGATGTCCCAACCCTGATTGTGGAGAAGAATCCGAGAGTAGGAGACCAGTGGAGGAACAGGTACCAAGCGCTGTGTTTGCATGATCCCGTCTGTGAGTCTTTCGATTACCTCACCGGGTACTTGTTGTGTAACCACCATCGTCTGCAGGGTACGACCATTTGCCCTATCTTCCGTACGCGTCTGGTGTCATTTTCAATGGTGTCTTAGAACTAACGACTCTCTAGATTCCCCGACAACTGGCCGGTATGGACCCCCGCCCAGAAGGTAAGCCAGACTACCTCACAGGACCGAAAGCCCTTCCTCAAATTCCCTCCACAGCTGGCCGATTGGCTCGAATCATACGCCAAAACCATGGAGCTCAACGTTTGGACCTCTTGTACTGTCACATCCGCCGGAAAGGATGCATCAGGAGCATGGATTGTCAACTTGACCCGGGTGCTCCCGGGCGGGAAGGAAACTACGCGTGTTCTCCGTCCAACCCACCTTGTTTTTGCTCTGGGATGGGGAGCTGGAACGTGGAATATTCCCGAATTCCCTAAACAGGTCCTTTCTTCTAGTTTTCCATGTGACATCTCCACGGAACTGATTCTCTACGGCCCCCAGAAAGAATTCGAGGGGGAACTCATACACTCCCTCCAGTACACGACCGCGAAGAAATACGCCGGAAAAAAGGTAGTTGTCATTGGTGCATGTACTTCTGGCCACGATATTTCCTTGGACCTGGCCAGTCATGGAGTCGGTCAGTAAATGCTTCCATACGTCTGGTACCGCTCAACTCATCCTTCATCTTTTGACCCAGATGTCGTAAGTGACCTTGTATATTGTGACGCCTCCGTCCAGATCTGAATGCTGGGGTTAGACGATGTACCAACGTTCGGCCGTATATGTCATGAGCACGAAACACGGAATTCCGGGATTTATGACCTGTAAGCGAGCCGCCCCCTCCTTTATACGGTTGACCGACAGCTTTCACTGTATATAGTGTATGCCGAGGGTGGTCCACCTACCGATATTGCCGATAGGGTAGGAGCGTCGGTTCCGATCTCCCTGGCGATGTTGTTACACCGGGAGACTGTGAAACGCGTTGCTGCCGCCGACAAGTGAGATTTTTTTTCATGCGTATCGGTGGTTCTGCTGGAACGCTTCTGGTAGGGATATCCTGGACGGGCTGACGAAAAGGGGCTTCAAGTTGACGGAGGCTCCGGATGGATCTGGATTCCTGTCACTCGTATACCGCCGCGGTGGAGGATACTATTTTGGTCGGTCGCTTACAGCCCGACCCTGATCGTCTAAATTTTTCCTGACCCTGGTTTCTCTTGCAGACGTCGGAGCGAGCCAAATGATCATCGACGGAAAGATCGGACTCAAGAACGACTCTCCCATCAAGGAGTTCACCAAGACTGGGTTGAAGTTCGAAGACGGCAGCACGCTCGATGCGGATCTCGTTGTCTGTGCCACCGGACTCGGTGACCACAGAGACGGATTCCGGAAGATCCTCAGTGAAGAACTCGGTGGTAAAGTGAAGCAGATTTGGGATTTGGATGATACCGGTGAATTGAGGGGAGCTTGGAGGGATGTAGGAATTGATAACCTGTGGTGCATGATGGGAAATCTAGCCATGTCCAGGTACCATTCCCGGCACATTGCTCTCCGTGAGTTCTCCTTTATTGTTCCTTCTCTTTGTTGTAGTGTTGACGGCCGTGGGTAAACAGAAATCAAAGCCATGAAGGAGGGGTTGTTCATGGGAAGGTACTCGTTGGAGGAGAAGGTCTAAGGAAGTACACTTATGTCAAGCCTGGGGCTCAAGAGAGATACTGTTGTAAAGTGTAGAGTAGAAGAAAGCAAAACACACTCGGATCCTTCCTCCCGGCCCGGTGAAGCCGTTACTTAACCTTGGCAGTCTCGGCAGATTGGAGCGAAGATGAGTATTCGGGAACGTGGGGTCTGTGGCATGGCAGACACCCTCTCATCCTCACCGCTCCACGTTCACCCCACTCCTCCCCGTCCTCATCTCTTATTCATCCAGTGAACCGACCAATACCTCTAGCATCATGCCCGGTCTGAAAGATGTCAGGGTGGAGGGGTGAGATATCTGATCCCTCTTCGGCTCTATTTCTTCTGATCTGTACCCGTAGCCGAGAAGATGGAGATGAGGAACCAGCGCATTTGACTGCGGAAGGGTCACCCACAAATTCCAGGAAGAGAAGAAGAAGACGGTATGTCATATCGCAGCGCTTCCGTTAGTCTTGCTGAACGCTGGGACTTTGGGTCCAGGAACCGCCGGAACTTGAGCGATTCGGAGGTTTCTCTCCAGAGTTCTCGATCCAGGTACTAGAGTAATTCGTGCGCACCCAGCGCTAGACTGCTCTGATATCCGATCACAGCCAGGAACCCGAAGAGGGGACGGGGAACGGAAGTGGGGAACAGCGCAAGCAGCTACCGGATAGGTAAACTTAGCCTCGTGTCTCCCCGAAGCGTCTTTGAACTCTTGTGCAGCCAAGAGGAGTTACCACCAACCCATGAGAGTACCCGATCCAAGTTCTACGACGTGTACCGCCGTGAAGCAGAAGAATACGATAAAGAGTTCATCAAGAAGCACGACGAAGACCTAAACACCACTCTCATATTTGTGAGTCTTGCGGGTTGGTAAAGTCACACGTATTTACTCGTAATACAGGCTGGTCTGTTCTCCGCCGTCACCGCCGCATTCGTCATCCAGGTCCACTCCCAGCTCCAGCCAAACCCCAACGAAGAGACCGCCGCTCTCCTCCGTGTCCTCATCTACAAGATCGACAACACCACTTTCGGTAACGACGTTCCCACAGTACCTGAGTGGACCGGCCCCCCGCGCACGATTGTCCAGGTCGAAGCCATTCTCTGCGCAAGCCTCGCCACCTCACTATTCTCAGCCTTCCTCGCGATGCTTGGGAAACAATGGTTGAACCGATACGCCTCGATCGACATGCGAGGGTCGGCCATCGAGCGCAGCCAGAATCGGCAACGAAAGCTGGACGGCATTGTTAGTTGGTACTTCGGCCATGTGATGGAGTCGCTACCGCTGATGCTGCAGCTTGCGCTCTTGCTGCTCGGTTGTGGGCTTTCCCTGTACCTTTGGGGAATCAACACGACTGTTGCGCGGGTTGTCGTTGGCATCACCTCGTTTGGTGTCGGCTTCTATGTATTCATTATCATTGCTGGGATGGCTTTTAGGAGCTGTCCATATCAAACCCCCGGCGCACTGATCCTCCGACACACAGCCCCCCTCATCCAGCGCATGTTTCATTCAACTTTCTCCTATGTCACCAAAAACTTCTCCTGCATCGCGGCGCCCGTCAACTGGTGGGACTCGATACAAAGAAGTGGGTGGACGGTTTTTCACTTGACCGGCATACCGGGATACGCTGTTGCATTACCGTTTTTGTTGGCCCACGACGCCTGCATTTCCGTGCGACCAATGATCATGGTTGTTCTTACCTTTCCTCGTAGGGTACACAGCTGGGTACACTCTCCCTGGATGGACGGATCGGTCCAACAAGCGGTCGCATTGGACCTCCAGTGCATTTCATGGATCCTCCAGACATCACTGGACAAGGCTGTCCACCTCTCAACCCTCAAATCATTCGCAGCAATGAAAACACTGGTCGACTTCAATCCTACCCTCGTTTCAGCCTGCTTTGATATTCTTGCCGGTTGCGTGGCGGTCGTTGGTGGCAAAGCGGTCATCACTCAAGGGTCAGAGGAGCTTGCGGCACTATCTGACCTATGTTGCCTGCGCGCAATTTCTCACCTCGCAACCATGGACCCAACATCGAGGGTTCTTAAAGACATCCGCAAGCGGTATACCGCGACTTTCCCACTCGAGGCCAACTTTGAGGGCTTCCCATCTTGCCTCAGTTTCGCCATAGTCCTCGGCATACCCTATTCACCCCAGCTGCAGGTTCAGCGGAAGGACTACAGATTACTCAGCAATGAGCGCGTTATCTCCGTCCAGCTTCCCCAGCTCGAACACCAAAAGAATCAACATGGGAAGGTACCCCGTTGGTTCCTCCGCTTTGCGCTTCATCACCTAGGCCAAGACCCCCCACCTCCTACCTCGGTCATCATTGACTGCCTATCGATCATTGCGGTCGATATGGGCTGTACCCTTTCGGCCACCACGGCTCTGGATGAGAGGTACGTTCACATCGGACAGATGCTCACCTGTCTAATCGAGAATTAGTGCACGGCTGGCGGTAGTTTCGATCCTGGTAACTCGGGAACTCGAAACGATGGCCGGGGCCGCTGATCTTTACGCAATCTTCCGCAAGCGGAAGGCTATCAGTGCACTTTTCCCATATGCAATCTGTCTGGCGGGAGGTGGGGAGCGACAGATGCTTAAGTCGTGCTTGCGTGTTGTCGGGGTCTCAACATGGGCCAACTGGATTCCAGATCCATTATTCGCCGGGGTTTTAAGAGCACAAGTTGCCAGGGCTGTAAATTATGGGATATTCCTATGGCATCACATTGAACCGCTCATGGCCACGCTGTTCGACGAACCAAGCACTCCTTCCCTGGACTGGGCTATAACCCTCGTGTCACCCTATTTAGATTGGAGCAGTCACCACTTCAATCAGAACACGGTCACCCGGTGGTCATCGGCAGTATTGACAACGTTGGCAGTCCCACACATGGAGGAGGCTCATCGGGGTGTG
>Ga0307513_10005973_pt1 | contig 15983 bp, 10 predicted proteins | sample 15_EM_MG_FD_202174 | JGI IMG/M metagenome (GOLD analysis project Ga0307513, IMG submission 202174) | Populus trichocarpa ectomycorrhiza microbial communities from riparian zone in the Pacific Northwest, United States - 15_EM | ecosystem: Host-associated > Plants > Roots > Unclassified | place... | reverse complement strand
CAACATGATGGCGGCGAAGATCAGAACCGTCCAGGTTGCGCCGACCCATTCGATGAGCAGGCCGCCGAGCAGTGGTGACAGTGGCACCGGTGCCCAGCCGATGAGACCCACGGCTGCTTGGACCCGGCCCATGAGCGCGTCCGGAACCTGCAGCATCCATCGCGAGACCACGACGGCGTTGTAGAGGGGCCAGACGGACAGGATCATGCCGAGCAGCAGTCCGAGCAGAATCGGGTTGGTGGTGGCGGCGGCGAGCGCGACGAGGGGGACACCGGACCACACGGCGCCGGCGACGATCAGTCGCAGCGACCGAACACGGCGAGCCAGCGTGGGTGCGGCCAGGGCGCCGAGCATGCCGCCGGCACCGCCGAGGGCGAGCATGATGCCGACCTCGGTGGCTGACGAGTGGTGCTCGGTGGCAATCACGATGAGGATCAGGAACAGCCCGTTGATCACGAAGTCGCTGCCGGTGGAGAGCAGGGCTGTGGCTCGCAGGAACCGGTTCGACCAGGCGGTGTTCAGTCCTTCGCGGATCTCGCGGCCGAGGTGCCGCTTCGTGGTGCGTGGCGGTGCCGGCAGCGGGGTGCGGATGGCGGCGATCGTGGCCAGCGACGCGAGGTAGGACACGGCGTCGGCGGCGAACGGTAGTAGGGCGCGTGCGCCGTAGAGCACACCGCCCAGCGGTTGCCCGGCCAGTGAGGTGCCGTATTCGCGGGCTTGGTTGAGTGCGATGGCATCGGCGAGTTGGGCTTCGTCGGGGACCACTTGCCGCAGGGCGGCGCCTTCGGCCAGACGGAACATGACGAACAGTGATCCCTCCAGGACCGCCACGATCACGGTGTGCGCGAACGTCAACCGGTTGAGCGCGACGGCGACGGCGATGCTGCCGAGCGCGACGGCCCGGCCCACGTCGGCGACGAGCATCGCGACGCGTCGGTTCCATCGGTCGACGTAGGCGCCGGCCGGCAGTTGCAGCAGCACGAAGGGTGCGTTGCCGGCCAGCCCGACCAGGCCGGCCTTTGCCGGTGATCCCGTGGTGGCGAGAACGAGCAGCGGAAACGCGACTGCCGACAGGTGCCCGCCCAGGCTGGACAGGCTCTGCCCGATCCACAACAGCCGGAAGTCGCGGTTGGCCTGTAGCGGCGTCCAGGCCTTCACTCGGTGGTCCGGCGGGGAAAGCCGTGCAGGAGCAGGGCGACCGTCTCAGCGTCGGGGCCGGCTCGGTCGCCGTGGTCGTGGCGGGCTATGACCTCTCGAAGCTCGGCCAGTAACGCGGTGAGGCCTTCGGGTGTGGTGCGGATCGGATAGTCGCCGGAGGCCGCGGCTTCGACCCAGGCCGGACTCCACTGCTGCCGACTCGCCTGCATCCGGTACTGCGACAACATCTGCGCCCAGACCCGGTGAGCCACGTTCTCAAGGGCATGTACCGCTTCGGCACCTTCGGGACCGAGCTCGGCGAGATCGTCCCAGGAGGTGCTCTCGTGCCCGGCCCGCCACCACCGTTCACGGCCGCGGGAACCTTTGCCCAGCTCGGGCGCCTCCAGGACGAACCCGAATCGGGCGAGTTGTCGCAGGTGATGGCTGGTCTGCCCGGAATCGGTGTTCAACCGGCGTGCCAGCATCGCCGAGGTTGCGGGCCCATCGATGCGTAGCGACCCCAGGATCCTCATCCGCAGCGGATGGGCCATGGCGCGCAGCGTTCCCGCCTCGGTCAGGCGCAACTCTCGCGGCTCGGTCACGCATCGCAGAATATGTTATGCATAGCTCCTCTGCAACAAGGTCCGTGTTGGATGCGCTGTGCTGGGAGAGGACGCAATCCGGCGTCTGATCGAGCTGCAGGTCGCCGCGGCGCCACACGTCATCACGTGATTTCCGGGTTGGCGCGTTGACTGACGTCGGCGGCGTAGTTCATCCAGTCCCCGGCTGAGGCGTGCTGCCAGGCGACGGCAACCTTGATATGAATGCCGAGCATGCGGGCAAGGATCGCGGCGGGGATCTCGGTGGCGAGGGCGAACAGGGCCGTCGAGCGGTCGCGGCCGGCGTGGATGTCGATTCTTTTGAGTCGTTGGCCGAGATAGTCGGGGCTCAGGGGCTGACCGTGGCGTCGTCCCGGGAACAGCCAGGGCGTGGCCGCGGTGGTGTCGAGGATGGTGTTGCCCTTGCGGGTAGCAACCAGCTCGACGACGAGTGCTGCCAGGGGTTCGGGGAGCACGACGGGGGCGGTGCCGAGCTGGATGCAGAGCTGGCCCGGACTGGTCCGGACGTGGTCGATGGTGAGGCGGCTGATGGAGCCCAGGTTTTGGGCGTAGAGCAGCAGGAGCAGGCCGGCGACGCGGTCGGCGGTCTTCAGCGTGTCGTCGTGCAGGAGACGTCGTGCGTCGTCCCAGCGTTTCTCGCCGTCGTGCGGGCCCTGGGGACCCTGCCAGCGGACAGCGGGGAAGCTGAGGTTGTGGGCGTGCCGGTGGGAGACGGCCCACCGGACGAAGTTCCCGGTCTCGTCCCGATAGCTGACGTCGTCGGCTATCCAACGGTCGAGGTCGAGCTGGGTGCAGGTGGCCAGGGTGAGATCGCTGCGGGCGAGCCAGTCGAGCAGGTTCGTCGCGGCCGTGACGTGGCTGCGGACGTTGAGACATTGCAGGTGGGAGGCATCGCCTGCGTTCAGGCGTCTTCTGAGCCGTCGCAGGTGGTGCCAGTTCGCATAGGCGTTCAGGATCCGCCGCTCGTCCCGGTCGGTCCTGGTGGCGAGGGCGGCCGTGGTCCAGCGCTCGAGTTTCACGAGGCGTTCGTCGCGTTCGGGTAGGGCGCCGACGGCCACCAGCACGCTTCGGAGGTGGTCGAGCGTCTTGTCAGATGGCAGTTCGTCGAGTGTCTCGTGGCTGACCTGTCGGGAGTCCTGGCCGATCTCGCCGAGGATGCGGCGGACCTGGGGGCGCTTGAGCCAGGCCATGGCGACGTCCGGGCGGTCGACCTTGGTGAGGGCGTGATGAAGCGGTGCGAGATCCGCTCGGATCTCTGGGGCGCCGTCGCCGATGAGCTGGCGGATCTGCTGGTCGAGGGTGCAACGCTGGCAGGCACGTGGGCTCACGAGCCAGGTCGTCTTGCAGGTCGGGCACCGGTCCCAGAATTCGGGGTCGGGGTTGAGGCATCTCGCGCAGAGGGGCTTGTCGAGTGTGCCGCCGCGAAGCTGGGCGATGGTGTCGCAGCCGCTGCACTGGACCCACTTGTGCTGGCAGGTGTCGCACCAGGGCTGGCCCGTGGCTCGGGAGATCTCGCAGCGTGCTTCACGGCCGCAGATTCCGCAGGCCAGCACGGGCCGCTCGCGGCAGTTCTGGCAGCGGGGCCCGTCCACCGTCCGGACCGCGACCCTGCTGCGGCGGCCGCAACTGGTGCATTCTTCGAGGTTGATGGGGTCGTTGACCAGGCAGTTGGGGCACAACGGTTCGCCGTCGGTGTCCCGGGCGGCGGGTTCCCGGACGCTGCCGCAGCGCGAGCAGGGGACGGCCCTGGTCTTGGCGAAGCAGTTCCGGCAGACGCGCTGGGCATCAAGCCGTTTTGACAGGGCGACGACCCGCCGGCAAAGGGGGCAACACGGCGGCATGACCTTGGTCGCGCCGGCTTTGATCAGCTCGCCGACGAACCGTAGGACCGCGGGAGCCGGCGCCTGGGCGCCTGCTCCAGTGAGTAGCTCGGGCTTATCCATGATCGCCCAGGCCAGACGACGTTGCCCAGCCGGGCGGACGGTGGCCCGCCCGAGAGCGGCGAGCACGGTCTGCGCGCTGAGCGCCGCATCGAGTTCGGTGACCAGTTGCGTCATCAACCGCACCGGGTCGCCGTCGAGGTCAGGGCAGTGCCCGCAACGCGGGAGTCCATGCCGGTCCCGGGTCGACACCCGCTGCTCGGTGCCGCACCGGGCGCAGATCTGCGGTTTATCCCGGCAAGGTGAGCAGATCACGCAGCCCTTGCGGCTGATCAGGTACGAGACAGCACGGCCGCATTCGCCGCAGCAGGGTGCGGCGAGCGCTTCCGCTCCGGCGGCGCGCAGACCCAGAAGTAGCTGACCCACGGCCCAAGGGACGGGAGGGCCGCCGGTGATGAGCAGAGCCGGATCCTCGTGGAGGTCCTGGGCCAGGCGACGGCGTTTGGCCCGGCCCCCCGCGACCTTTGTGACCTCCTGACGAACCACAGCCGTGCTCAACGTCGGCTCGACGGCGGCCACCAGCTGAACGATCAGACCGATCGGATCGGCGATGACCTCGGCGTCCAGAGCAAAGCTCATTCGCCGGCCGGGGTGATCCGGGCGCGTTTGGGCCGAAGCTCTCCGACCCCGACCCCGACCCCGGCCTCGCCGCCGACCACCTTCTTGGTCTTCTTGTCCTGCCCGGCGACGGCCATGGGCTCGATGAGCTCCTCGATCGTGCAGCCCAGAATGTCCAGCAACGCCATCAGGATCTTCAGACTCAGCCGTTCGGGCCGATCCACGACCAGCCGGTAGACCTGGGAGGAGGACAACTTGATCCCCCGCTGGGCCAACGGCGCGAGCAGATCGGTGGTGGAGAACATGCCCCGGGTCGCCATGACCTGCCGTAGATGCCACCGGTAGTCCAACTTGGCCGTCATCAACGCCCCTTCCGTTCAAAGCCACTACCGTGGTCACCGTCGAGAGCCGGAGCGAGTGCACGACGCAGCGCGGTGTTCATGAAGTCATCGCTGACATGCGTATAGATCGCCGTCGAACTGTCGTTCTCGTGGCCGACCTGGGATTGGATGAACCTCCGGTCCACCCCGTCTTCGGTGAGATGCGTGACGTAGGAATGTCGCAGACTGTGCGGAACCAGAGCGGCCGGTAGAGCCAGGGCGTCCCGGTAGGACACGAACCGGGCGTTGATCTCCGCCGGTTTCACGCGGCCGCCGCGTTCGGTCACCCATAATGCCGGATGATCCTGACAGCCGAACCGTGGCCGCACGTTCTCTACATAGTCGACGACCGCCTCGACCGCCCAGCCCATCACCGCAGCCACGTTCCGCCGCCGGGGCGGCTGGCCCTTCTTGGCCTTGCCGTACCGAACATTGAGCATCCCGAATCGGCCGAACTGCGGAGCTGCCGGGTTCCGGCCGAAGTCCACCACGTCGAGTTTGGACGTCTCGGTCCGCCGCAGCCCCCACCCATAGATCACCTTGAACAAGGTGGCGTCCCGGTAGGCCGCCAACGCTCCCTTCCGTTTCGACTTCACCGCCCGTTCCACCTGCTCGTCGGCGTAGTCCAGGAACCGCTGCAGCTCCTGGCGGGTAAACGGCCGGGCCTCGGGGTTACCTTCGTAGTCATTGAGATGGGCGATCGTGTTCCACTCATGCGCGATCGCCACCGGATGCCGCCCTGGCCCGAACGCCTGCTCACACGCCACCGCCCAGCCATACCGGCCATCGATCAGGAACTCGCTGAACTGCCGAAGCGTGCACTGGTAACTACGGATCGTCGACGGAGCCAAGTGCTGCTCAGCAGTCAGATGCAGCGACCACTCGTCCATGTGCCCAGGCAACCACGCCCACGGATACTCGTTGGTGAACTCCAGGAACCGACGGACCAGCCGCTCCCGCGGCACGATCGTGTCCTCCCGCAACCCGCGGGCCGTCTGCTGCGCACGCCATCCCCGCAACATCGCCTCCGCCATCGCGTCCTCCGGACGTAACTGCACGACGCCTGAGACGACCTCCAAGTGAGCCGCTCCCGCGAGCTCCGCCCTGCGTTCTTGCACCACTCCAGACCGTCCCTTCTGGAGAGCAGATCTTGCATCAGATGGGATGGGTATGGCAAACTTCCTGATCAGGCAGCCAAGACCGAACGCCCCGGAAGCTCACCGAGCCGCCGCCCTGACGTCGCGACCTGCAGCATCTCGCCCGTCTGATGCAATTCCTGAGAGTTCGTGTAGTGCTCGGCCATCCGGTCGGAGACCTGGCCGAGGTAGCGGCGGATGTGGGTGAGGGTCGCGCCGTGGCGCAGCAGTCCGGTGGCGAGGGTGTGGCGGGCCTGGTGCGGCACCGGATGCTCGCCGAGATCGAGACTGTTGACCCAGTCGCGGAAGTGATGGTTGAAGTGGCCGTAGCTCAGCGATCGCGTCAGGTGGGGGTTACGCACCGTCGAAGGGAACAGCGCCATGGCGGTGCGTTCGGTGGCGGTGGGCGGGCGGCCGTGCCGGTTCTGGAACCGTTGCAGGGTCTTGGCGCGGCGCTGGTCGAGTCGCAGGTAGAGCGCTTCCGGGATGCGGATGCTCTCGTTGTAGTTGCCGACCTTGGTCTGGTCGTGCCAGAGCATGGGCAGGCCGCCGTAGCGGCCGAGGCAGTCCAGCCGTAGACCGATGATCTCCTGGCAGCGGCGTCCGGTGTAGACCAGCGCCACCCAGATGTCACACAGCCCGGAGTCGGCGGTGTCGTGGATCTCGGCGAACCGGTCCAGGTTGCGTTGGTCGGCCAGGGCCTGGGCGACGTCGTCGGTGAACGGGTTGCGGCTGGTCTTGATCTCTCGGCCGGGCCGGGGCAGTGCCGTCACGAAGCTGCGGTCCAGGCCGACGCGGTCGGTGGAGCCGCTGGTGAGCATCGTGTGGAACATCCTGCGCAAGGTCATGAACACGATGCGGGTGGTGGAGTCGCTAACCACGGTGGGCTTGTTGGTCTGCGAGTTGGACAGGGCGAGCGACGGTAGCTGGTGCTGGGCGCGGTGGCGTTGGTCAGCGGCGAACCGTTGTGCGTGTTCGGCGGTGAGCAGGGTCGGGTCGTGACCGCCGTGCGGGGCGTCGAGGGCGATGAAGGCGCCCAGTTCGAGGCAGGCGCGGCGCATGGCGTCGAATGGTCCCCGGCTGCGCGGGCAGTGCGGTCCTTCCAGGTGGTCGGCCATGTGGTCCCAGAGCTGATCGCGTAGCCAGCGCTGCGCGATGCCGATGAGGTCGATGTGGCTCAATGCTCCGTGGAACCGGCGCCCGAAGTGATCGGTCTCCAGAAAGCCGGCCGCCCTGGTGTCGGCCCGGGTGTAGTAGACCAGACGCAGTTCACGCTGGATCTCGTTGCTGACCATGCCGATGGCACGGTAGGTGGTGGACAGGTCGAGATCGGCAAGGCACTCGACATCGGAGAGCCGGCACTCGCGGATCAACCGCCGCAGCCAGATCAGCTGCCAGGTCGAGCGTTGAGCCTGCTGGGCATGGACGTGCAGCCCCCACTGAATCTCGGCCTTCGCCAACGGCCGCAGGCCCGCGAGGCTGAGCGCATCGACGCGGTACGCCGCGTCGCTGGTCGCGCACCAACGTCGGAACAGACCCTCGTCGTCGTAGTGCACGGCGGCGGGCCGGTTGGTGCTGCGCAAGGCTCGCGCCCAGCCGGCTGGCAGCCGTGCCCCGCCGGGCCGCCCTTCGTGGTAGTACCGGCTCGCATGGAACGCGCACAGCCCCACCGGGTCTGCGGCCAGGCGTGGACATACCGCGGACCGGCAGATCCGTAGGCCGGCAACGGATGCTGACCGGCCAGCCACGACGTGAAATCCGCGGCCGGACCGTGCCTGCGGACCGTTGCCGTCCACTGATGGCGATGACGCTTGCAGAGGCTGATGTCGGCGACACCGGCGGGCCGCCCCGGGCAGATCCGGCACTCGCCCGGCTCGGCCCCACGTCGAAGGGCGAGAGGCGTGGCCTGCGCGATGAACTCCACCCAGCTCACGCCGGCGACCCGAGCGGCCGACCAGCCTCTGAAGTGGAGGGTGCATAGATTGCCGCTGCCGTTGACCGGTTTCTCGCACCCGTCGACGTGGCATCCCCAGTTGTAGGCGGGATGGTGCCTCGGGAACTCGATGAGTTCGCCGCGGTAGAGCGGGTCGAAACTCGGTGCGTTGATCAGCGCCGTCAGGATCTCCAGCCGGTCCCGGCCGACGCGGCTCGGTTCCGCGAGCGGCAGCAGCCGCAACGCGGTGGTCACCGCGTGTCACCCCACACCTTGGTCAGTGCTGCGGCGAACGCCGGGTCACGGATGTCGGCATGGCCGTAGATCTCATCGACGGTGGTTGCCGACGCCCAGCCGCCGGCGTCGCGGGCATAGACGATGTTCCCGCCGGTCGCGTCGAGCACCGCGCTGGCGAACGAGTGCCGAAATGCGTGCGGGCGCACCCGGTCGAGGCCGGCGCGTAGGCCGGCGCGAGCCAACATTGCACGAGCGGCCGCGGCCGCCCAGGGACGGCCGCGGCCGACGCCGTGCAGCTGCACCAGCAGCATCCCGTGTTCCACGTCGTGCGGGTACTCGGTGGTGACGTACTCGAAGTAGGTGTGGATCATCGCCGGGCTGGCCCGGCGCAACAGCCCGCCACCGATGACGCCGTCCTGGACCCGCCATGGGTGTTTGGTCTTGGCGCGGCTGCCGTTGGGGTTGGTCTCGCGATGGCAGATGTGCACGTGCGGCGATCGGCATTCGCCGCATTCGGCGTTGTCGCGTAGATGCAAGTCGATCAGATGCAACCCACACAGCTCTCCGACGCGGAACCCGCCGTCCGACAGCCAGGCGACCACCAGACGGTCCCGAGCGGTCCTGACCGTGTCCGACAGCGGTACCCGGGCGCCTTCGGGCAGCATCTTCGGATGACGTTTGCGGACAGCACGGCTCGGCTGCAACGGATTGGCCGGCATCTGTTGGACGACATGTCCGAGGAACGCCCGGCGACGGTCGGCGCGGGTCGGAAGACGGCTACGATGCAGGTCCGCCTCCAGGCCGTCGTTGATTCCTCGCGCGGCAAGATGCAGGTAGAACCCCTTGAGGCACGCCGCGGCAGTCTCCAACGTCGGCTGGGCGTACGGGCGTTTGCCGACACGCCATGGACTCCCGAACGGGCCTGCGAACTGCGCACCCACAGCGCCCATGTAACGCTGGAGATCGCGCAAGGTCACCGTCTGCACGGTCAGGCCGTCGAACGGAAGCCACCGCAGATGATCCAACAGCAAATACCCGTACGTGCGCGAGGTACCCGACGTGCACGTCCGCAGGAAACTGTCCGCGAGCCAGTTGGGCGAACCGTCAGGTTCGATGATCGTGTAGCAGCGTCGACCGTCACCACGCACGATCTCCTGAACCCGCAGATCGCCAACCACCAGCGCCGGACGTCCCACCTTCATCCCGCCCGTCGCTCACATCGCTGACACCACCCACCAGCTCGGTAAACCGCTACGGGACCGGCCTGGATGCTGAGCTGTCAGACATCACACACACCAGTAACCCCGCGCGGAAAAGGCATACGACACGAAGCGCTTGTCGTACCGGTCGGCCAGCTCGCCGAGGTCGTTGATCACCCAGAGCGAGTTGTGTGGTCGACGGTCGCCGGACAATCGATGGTTGCCTCCCGCCACTACCCAGACGCCGAGCTCTGCGGCGAGGGCCATCGTGCGGTGTAGCTCTTCGGTGACCGGTGCCCAATCGATGTGCCATCCGGAGTAATACGGCTTCGCGGCGCCGGCATAGCCGGTCAGGGCACCCTCGCCGAGGTGAACCAGCCGTGCCCCCAGGTCGGCGGCCTGGTGCATCGCGGCGCGGATCGCCTTGCCGTTCGTGGCCGGATCCGTGGTGACCTCGGTCTGCGCGACGGCGATCCGAATCTTCCCCGTTGTGCTCACCGCGGCACCGTAACTGATGACCGACCGCACCCTTCGACACAAAGCCTGCACGCAGCCAGCGGTCAGTCGGTCTGCCGGATGAGCCTGCGCAAGTTTCCGTGATAGATGCGCTCCCGATCGTGGGCTGTGATGTCGAGACTGTCGATGACCCGGATGGTCTCGCGGATGTACAGGGGGCCGCCCTCGGGGTCGAACGGGCAGTCGGTGCCGAACAGCACGTGGTCGGCGCCGAAGAAATCCAGCCCGCACCGGGTGCCGATGTCCGAACCGGACAGTGCCGTGTCGGCGTAGAAACGGCGGAAGTATTCCAGCGGATGTTCCGCGAGCCCTTGGCGCAGCCGCCCGTATTCGTCGCCGTCGGTGCGGCTGCCGAACTGGTCGCTCCAGCCGAGCCTGATCCGGCCCTCCAGGTACGGGATCATCGCTCCCAGGTGATGGGTGATGATCTTGATGTCGGGGTGCCGGTCGAAGAGCCCGGAGAACACCAGCCGGGCCATGGCGGCGCTCGTCTCGTACGGCCAGCCCAGCGCCCACCAGATCTCGAACTTGGAGGTCTTCTCGGTGGCGTAGTCGGCGGACCCGGCGTTCCGCGTCGGGTGCATCCAGACGGGTAGGTCGCGCTGGGCCATCTCGGCGAAGACGCCCGCGAAGTCGGGGTCGTCCAGGGGCCGGCCGTTGACGTTGGTGAAGACCTGCACGCCGCGGGCGCCGAGGTCGTCGACGGCGAAGGCGATCTCGTCCAGTGCCGCGCCCGGGTTGTTCATCGGTAGCGACGCCACGAACGCGGGGAACCGGTCGGGGTGCTTGTCGCACAGCTCGCGCATCGTCTCGTTGGCCAGCCGCGCCAGTGCGGGCGAGTCGGCGGGGCCGGCCAGCAGCTCGATGGGCGGCGACGAGAGCGTGAGCACCTGCTGGTAGCCGGGGCCGAATTCGTCCATCATGGCCAGCCGGGCCTCGAGGTCGTGCAAGGCGGGCAGCTCCAGCCAGCGCTTGAGGGCCTTCGGGTCGATGACGAACTCGCGCATCCGTTCGAAGTAGCGGGCCGGCAGGATATGGCTGTACGCGTCGACCTTCACGGGCTTTCCTCGCCGGCATGCCTTGGGCTTGAGCGCGCGGGAACGGTTGTCCGTCGAGCGGGCGATCACATGGAAAAGGGGAGCGCATACGCTCCCCGCCACTCTTAACATATAGCGCACTGGGGGGCTTGCGGCAAGACCCGGGTGGGGGCGCAGAATCGTCGGCTCAGGGCGGAATCAGCCGAATCGGGGAGTCGCGAAGTGCGGGTGTTGTTGTCGACGTATGGGGGACGTGGGGACGTCGAGCCGCTGGTGGGGCTGGCGGTCGGGTTGCAGACGCTCGGCGCGCAGGTGCGGGTGTGTGCGCCGCCGGACTGTGCGCAGCGGCTGGCCGAGGTCGGCGTTCCGCTGGTGCCGGTCGGGCCGCCGGTGCGCGCGCTGGTGCACGGGACGGGGGCGCCGCCGGACGTGCCCCGGATCGCGGCCGAGCTGATCGCCGAGCAGTTCGACAAGCTGCCCGCGGTGGCCGAGGGTTGCGATGCCCTGGTGGCGACCGGCCTGTTTCCGGTCTCGGCCGGTGCGCAGTCGGTGGCCGAGAAACTGGGCCTCCGGTACGTGTACGCGGCCTATTGTCCGATCTTCCTGCCCTCGCCGCAGTACCGGCCGCAGCCGTTGCCGGGCCGGCCGCTCCCGGCGGACGTGACCGACAATCGGGTGCTGAACGAGCTGAACATCCAGAACTACAACGCGCTGTTCGGCGACGCGCTCAACACCAGCCGGGCGTCGATCGGGCTGCCGCCGGTGGACAACGTGCGCGATCACGTCTTCACCGGTCACCCGTGGCTGGCGGCGGATCCGGTCCTGGCGCCGTGGCCGGGGCTCGACGGCGAAGCCGTCGTGCAGACCGGCGCGTGGACCGTTCCGGACGTCCGTCCGCTGCCGGCCGAGCTGGCGGCGTTTCTGGCCGCCGGCACCCCGCCGGTGTACGTGGGCTTCGGCAGCATGCGCGCCCCGGCGGACGCCGCCCGGATGGCCATCGCGGCGATCCGGGCGCAGGGCCGCCGTGCCGTTGTCGCTCGGGGCTGGGCCGATCTCGTTCCGATCGACGACCGGGACGACTGTTTCGCCGTCGGCGAGGTCAACCAGCAGCAACTGTTCCGCCGGGTGGCCGCCGTCGTGCACCACGGCGGCGCGGGCACCACGACGACCGCCGCCCGGGCCGGCGCGCCTCAGGTGGTGGTGCCGCAGATGGCCGACCAGCCGTACTTCGCCGGCCGGGTGGCCGAGCTGGGCATCGGCGCGGCACACGACGGTCCGACGCCGACCACCGAGTCCTTGTCCGCCGCGCTCAAAACTGCCCTTAAACCCGAGATTCGCGTACGAGCGACCGCCGTGGCCGGCACGATCCGCGCCGACGGGGCGACCGTGGCCGCGAGGCTACTGCTAGACGCGATCAGCCGGGAAAAGAAGCCGAACCATGCGGCGAACTCAGATCGGAGCTGATCGCGTGCCTCCCCTGAGCACCAGCGTGTTCGACCTTCCCGAGCGGCTTGTCGCCAAGGCCGATCCCGCGCTGATCGCCGGCGACGAGCGGCACTTCGCGGAGATGGCGGAGAGTCTCGCGCAGTTGTTCGCCGATCTGTCCGACCGCCTCGATGCCGAGCGCAAGGCGCCCGGCGGCACCGGCCAGCAGGCGATGGACCGGGACCTGGAGATCCACCGGCTGACCGCTCGCCTGCGTACGCTGCGGCGCTTTGGTCTTGATCTCTGCCTCGGGCGGATGGTCGGCGCGGACGATGCCGAGCCCGTGTACGTCGGGCGCCTGGGCCTCACTGACAGTGCGGGTCGGCGGCTGCTGGTCGACTGGCGCTCGCCCGTGGCCGAGCCGTTCTTCGGGGCGACCCACGCCAACCCGATGGGGCTGGCCAGCCGCCGCCGGTATCGCTGGACCCGCGGCCGGATCGGCGACTACTGGGACGAGGTGTTCTCCGCGGACGGGCTGGACGGGCGGGCCGCGCTCGACGACCAGTCCGCCTTCATCGCCAGCCTGGGCAGCAACCGGTCGGCCCGGATGCGCGACGTGCTCGGCACCATCCAGGCCGACCAGGACGCCATCATCCGGGCCGGATCCCGCGGCGCGCTCGTCGTCGACGGCGGTCCGGGCACCGGCAAGACCGTCGTCGCTCTGCACCGCACCGCCTACTTGCTCTACTCCGACCCGCGGCTGGGTCACCGCCGGGGCGGCGTGCTGTTCGTCGGCCCGCACGAGCCCTACCTGGCGTACGTCTCCGACGTGCTGCCCAGCCTCGGCGAGGAGGGCGTGCTGACCTGCACCCTGCGGGACCTCGTCGCCGAGGGGGCCGCGGCACCGGCCGAGACCGACCCGGAGGTGGCCCGCCTGAAGTCGTCCGCGCGGCTGGTGCAAGCGATCGAGGCGGCCGTCCGGTTCTACGAGGAGCCGCCCGGTAAGCCGATGACGGTCGCGATCGACGGGGCCGACCTGCGGTTGAGTGCCGCCGATTGGGCCGAGGCGTTCGCGGCGGCGGAGTCCGGCATTCCGCACAACGAGGCGCGCGACCTGATCTGGGAAGAGCTGCTCACGATCTTGCTCGACAAGTACGACGGCGACGATTCGCCGGAGCTGATCCGCAAGTCGCTGTTGCGGAACAAGGAGCTGCTCACCGCCTTCAACCGTGCGTGGCCGCTGCTCGAGGCGGCCGATCTCGTCGGAGACCTCTGGTCGGTGCCCGCCTACCTGCGCAAGTGCGCGCCCTGGCTGAGCGCGGGCGAGATTCAGCAACTGCGGCGTGCGACCGCCCAGGCCTGGACGGTGTCCGACCTGCCGTTGCTGGACGCGGCCCGGCAGCGGCTGGGCGACCCGGAGGCAGCCCGGCGGCAGCGCCGGCACCGGGCCACGCTCGCCGCCGAACGCGAGCGCATGGCCAAGGTCGTCGACGACTTGCTCACGGCCGAGGACAGCCGGGAACCGATGGTGAACCTGCGCCGGGACGTCCAGGCCGCCGTGGTCGACGAGACCGTACCGGCCGGCACCGACCTGGACCGGCTGGCCGGCCCGTTCGCGCACATCGTCGTGGACGAGGCACAGGAACTGACCGACGCCGAGTGGCAGATGTTGCTGCTGCGCTGCCCGTCCCGGAGCTTCACCATCGTCGGGGACCGCGCCCAGGCCCGGCACGGCTTCACCGAGTCGTGGTCCGAACGGCTGGAGCGGGTCGGGCTCGACCGGATCAACCTGGCCACGCTGAGCATCAACTACCGGACGCCGGAACCGATCATGGCGGCGGCCGAGCCGGTCATCCGGGCGGTGCTCCCGGACGCCAACGTGCCCACGTCCATCCGCGGCAGCGATCTTCCCGTCGTACGCGGATCGGCCTCGGATTTGAGCTCGATCCTCGACGCCTGGCTCGCCGCGCACGCCGAGGGGATCGCCGGCGTCATCGGCGACCCCACGTTCCGGGCGACGTCCCGGGTCCGGTCGTTGACCCCGGAGCTGTCGAAGGGGCTCGAGTTCGACCTGGTCGTCCTGATCGACCCGGAGGACTTCGGCGACGGCATCGAAGGAGCTGTTGACCGCTATGTCGCGATGACCCGGGCGACCCAGCAACTCGTCATCCTCATCCGCTGATGACTACGCCGCCGCCTTCATCACAGCTTCTGACCGAAGAGCGACGCTATCCGGCGTTGCCAGGCCACCATGACCCGGGGCCGACGGGCGGGCGAGTGGTTCCACCCGCGGTTCGGCGACCGGCCGGGGTGGCGCGGCGCCACGCGCGGCCATGGTGAGTCCGTGCCGGAGGGACAGGGGTTACGCCTGGGTGATGGTGACGTCGTCGACGCCGGCTTCGACCAGGCTTGCCGTGGACGTGTCGGCGGCCTCGATCAGGATCCGGACGCTCTGGCCGGCGTAGCTGGTGAGGTTCCAGGTGCCCGTGGCCCAGGCGCCGTCCCGGTTGGACGCCGCACCGGCCTGGGTGAGCAGGACCGTGGTGCCGGTGCTGTGCACGATCGAGACCCGGAAGTAGTCCGCCGACGAGGAGTTGCTGCCGTGGGCGAGGTACCAGGACAGTGACAGGCCCAGGGTGCCCGTGGCCGGCAGCGTGATCGCCGGGGATCGGACGCTGGTGGCGCCGCCGTCGATGTCGTAGGTGCCGGCGTCCGTGCCCAGCAGCCGGCCGGTGACCAGGTCGTTCGTGCCCGAGACGGTGGTGCCCAGCTGCTTGGTGCCGCTGGAGGTGGTGGCCTCCGGGTCGCCGCGCTCCCACGCGCCGGTGGTGGCCGTGTCGGTGCCGGACGGGTCGGTGGTCCAGCCGGTGGCGGTCTCCAGGGTGTCCGACCAGACGACCGTCGCCGGGGTGCCGGTGGCCAGGGTCCACAGGGCGTAGGCGACCGCGTCGCCGGACCGGTTCAGGGCGGTGTCGTTGACGTTGCTCGGGAACATGTCACAGGCGCGGTGGTAGCAGGGGTCGAACGAGCTGGCCGTGCCGCCCCACTTGGTGACCTGCGCGGAGGTCTTCGCCTGGGACGCGCCGGAGGCCACGCCGGAGGTCTGCACGCCGATCGTGTTGAACGAGGCGTCGTCGGAGCGGCCGGCCCCCTCGGTGTTCTCCTCGGTGGCCACGCCGATGGAGTCGTAGTAGGCCTTCAGCGTCTGGCCGACGCTGGAAGTGATCCGGTTGATGAAGTAGCCGCCGTTGGTGGAGGCCACCATGTCCAGGTTGAAGTAGCCCTTGATCTTCGCGCGGTCCGCCGTGGGCAGCGAGTTGGCGTAGAACTCGGAGCCGTTGAGGCCCTGCTCCTCGTCGGTCCAGAAGGCGAACCGGAGGTGGCTGCGCAGCGTGGGTTTGTTCGCCGCGAGGGTCAGCGCGAGCTCCAGCACCGTCGCGGAACCGGAGCCGTTGTCGTTGATCCCGGGCCCGGCGGTCACCGAGTCGAGGTGCGCGCCGAACATGTACACGCTGTTCGCGTCGCCACCGGGCCAGTCGGCGATCACGTTCGGGCCGGCGCCGGAAGTGCAGCCGGAGGTGCAACTCTGCCGCGTCACGGTGAAGCCGGCGGCGGCCAGCTTGTCGTACACGTATGTCACGGAGGCGGTGTAGCCGGCGGTGGTCGAGCGGCGGGTGCCGCCGTTGGCGGTCGCGATGTTCTGCAACTGCTGCAGGTGCGCCCGCTGGTTCGTCAGCGAGATGTCCGGGACCGCCAGGGCCAGCGTGTCGGCCGGGGCGTCAACCGGCGCGGCGGTCGCCGTGGCCGGAACAGCCAGCACCGCGGCGCCGGCCAGGATCAGGGTCGGCAGGGCGAGCAGGATCGA
>Ga0307513_10005972_pt1 | contig 15984 bp, 10 predicted proteins | sample 15_EM_MG_FD_202174 | JGI IMG/M metagenome (GOLD analysis project Ga0307513, IMG submission 202174) | Populus trichocarpa ectomycorrhiza microbial communities from riparian zone in the Pacific Northwest, United States - 15_EM | ecosystem: Host-associated > Plants > Roots > Unclassified | place... | reverse complement strand
GATCTACGGCAGCTCACGTTCACCCTCGCCGACGTCACCGGCGCGGATCCCGGCGAGGCCGTGCTGGTCAAGCTCGACTACGACTTCACCGCCGCCGGCGGCTTCGATCGCGTCGAGGTCTATCGCCAGCCCGACGGCAAGCTCGAGCGAACGTCGTGGCGCTTCGTGCCCGCGCCGCCGCCCTGAGCAGGTCAGCCGGGGCCGGCCACGAGCAAATGCCAGCTCGCGCGCAACCGCACAAGATCACTCAGGGAGGGCGTGCGCTGCTGCGGGGCCCTGCGTCGCGAGGTGACGGAGCGCCACCGCGAGGTGGTGCTCGGCGACGACCTTGAATATGCTCCTGGACGAAAGAGCGCGTGATGAAGATTCCGAAGAAGTGGGTTGCGACCAGTGCGCCGCGCGCAGCCGTCGTCGTGCGTGTCGCGATCGCGTTCGTGTTCGTGTTCGAGGGCATCCAGAAGTTTCTCTATCCGGACGCCCTTGGCGTCGGGCGGTTCGTGAAGATCGGGATCCCGGCACCCGGCGTGATGGCGCCGTTCGTGGGCGTCGTCGAGATCGTTGGTGGGCTGCTCGTGCTCTTGGGCCTGCTCACTCGACTCGGAGCCTTGGCATTGCTCGTCGACATGGTCGTCGCGCTTCTGTCGACGAAGATCCCGATCTTGATCGGCCACGGTTTCTTGGGCTTTGCGAATCCGACCACTCGTACCGGCTTCTGGGGCATGGCGCACGAAGCGCGGACCGACGTCACCATGCTGCTGTGCTGCGCGTTCCTCGTGATGGTTGGCGCGGGTTCGATGTCCTTCGACGCCAGGATCGCCGACGATCGTCGATAGGCTCATCGCGTTCATGCGTTGCGCGCTCTCCGTCGGAGCCGGGTCTCCGGAGGCGCGATCGGAGGAGCTACGCTCTTCTACGATCTCCTATGCTCGGTGATGAGCTCGGGCATGAACATTGCCTGACTCTGGCTTATGAAGGACCTCCAAACCAAAGACCCCGCACCGCGTGTCGACAACGTTCGGATGGAGCTCCATGCACTGGTCGAGCATCTGCGCCGAGATGCGAAGCTCGTCGACGATCCTCAAGCCGCTGCCATGTTCGAGACCTCTGCCGAGGTTATCCATGGGCTCGAGACCGCGCTCGACCACTTCAAGGAGAAAGCCGAGCCTGCGTGGCAGAAGCGCCCGGTAAGCCAAGCGAAGCCAAGCTAGCTGGTCGCAGACGACGCATGCGCGCCGGCGCATGTGCGCGCGACGAGCTAGCGCCAGCCCGCGGCAAGAGGCAAGCTGACGGACGACTCGCCGCGGCGAAGGGATGACCTGGTCGGCCAACGCGCACACGCCGCGCCTGGGCCACGGCGATCTTCGGGCCTTGTCCGCGTCGACCTTGCCGTACACTCGGGCCATGAAAGCGCGCGTTGCCGTCGCACTCCTGATGTCGATGATCGGCGCCGCGGCAGCCGACGGCGAACGCACGCCGATGCTGGGCGCCGCGATCACGTACGCGGAGATGCCGGACCGCAAGACCGGCTTCGTCGGCGGCGAGCTCGAGCTCGCGTGGTGGTACGGGCGGGTCGGGTTGGCCGTCGAGGCGGCCGCGCGGCGCGGGATCGACGAGGAGGGTGCGCGCAACCTCGCGCTCGCCGGTAGCGCGCGCGTGCTGGTCACGAGCTGGATGTGGCCATCGCTGTTCGATGCCCGCGACGTCGAGGTCGCCGTCGAGCTGCACGCGATCGCGGAGCGCACGTGGTGGACGCGAGACGACAGCGCCGACGCGCTCGGGCTCGGCCTCGCGCTCCGGATGCGCGGCGGCTCCGACGGGGAGTTCTCCGGCCTCCTCGCGGAATCGCGGCTGTTCGTGCGCGTGATGAGCGTGCCCGACGATGCGGACGACGCGATCGCGCGCGCGGCCGGCACGATGCTCGAGTCGTCCACGCGGCGCGGGGTGAGCGTGCTGGTCGGGCTCGGCGCCGCGTTCGGCGCTGGCAAGCCGAGCTACCTCGAGCGCTTCCGCCGCAAGTCGTTCGACGGCCCGTGAGCACGTGGCCTTGGAGCACAGGAGCGCTCAGGGCGAGCTCGTCGTCGCGCAGCCCGGCAGCTCGCCTGCCGCGAGGGTGCAGACCTTGCCCGCGGCCTCACGGTGCTCCGGGCCGTCCGGGACGGCGTGCGCGACCAGCCACCAGGCCCGCCAATCACTGACATGCGCCGCGGCGGTCGCGCGAGCGTCCTCGGCCTGGACCTCGTCGTGCAAGACCGCGTGCACGAGCCGCGCGACCACGTTGGTCGGATCGACGGCCAGCGCCTCCGCGACCTGCGCGATCGCCGCCTCCTTGCCCTGCAGCGCGAGGCTCGCGAAGCTGCGCGCGGCGAGCACCTCACCGTCGGTCATCCTCCGGATCGTGGTTGGAGACGGCGCGACCGAGACCGCGATGTTGGGCAGCCGGAGCTGGCCCGATCGCACCCAGCGCGCGAGCTGATCATCAAGCGCCGCCGGGGTCAGCGTCGGGAACGCCGCGCGCCAGGCCGCCGCGTCATCGTCGTTGCGCGCGAGCTCGTTCAGCTGCGTCAGGTAGCGGGCGAGGCCATCGAAGTGCTCGTTGATGAGATACGAGAACAAGGCCCAGCTGGTGGCATAGAACGCATCGTCCTTGCAGTCCCCACGCTTGCAGCCGAACAGATCAGCGACCGCGAGTGGGCGGCCGGTCCGAAAGTATTCGAGGTGGTCTTTGCGCGGCAATCCGATCTTGATCGTCGTCGCGCCGACGTGGCCGTCGGCCATCTCGAAGTAGGTCGCGATCCCTTCGGCCAGCCAGCTCGGCTGGTGCTTGATCATCGAGAAGCTGATCACGTGCGTCAGCTCGTGCGTGAGCACGCGCTCGTGCGTCCCCCCGCTCGCCGAGAACAAGATGCCGGGCGGCAACGCGGCTCCCGGGCTGGGGAAGGCCACACCGATGAAGCTCTTGGGCAGGTAGGCGAGGACCTCGCGCTCATTGCGCAGCGCGACCGCGATCGTCTTCGGCGCGCCGGGCGCGTAGTTCATCGCTCGCATGATCACCTGGCGATGGCGCTCCATGTTGCGCACGAGCTGCTGACCGCGCTCCGCGGGTCCATCGGTCCACAGCGTGAAGTGCTCGCTCGAGACCTCGAACCAGGGCGGCCCTCCGCGGCTCGGCAACGGTGGAGTCACCGCGCCACAGCCAACCAACCACAATACGCAGCATGCGCGTAGCATCATTATGCGCCATGCTACGCGATTCGCGCCCACGCGCACGACATGAACCGGCGCCTGTCCCAGCCTGCACCCGCAGGCTCGCGCCTGCAGTGGATCGGCGGCCGGTCTTCCGTGCCGGCGGCGCGGCTAGACACCGATCACGCCGCCGTCGTCCTTGGTGATGACGATCGTCGACGCGCGCGGGCGCGTGCCTGCCACCGTGGACGGCCAGGTGCTGAGCGGGGTCGCCAGGTTGGCGGCCGCCGTGGTCTCGCCGGGGTGCTGGATGTTGACGAACAGCGCCTTGCCGTCGGGGGTCTCGGCGATGCCGGTGATCTCGCAGTCGACCGGACCGACCAGGAACCGGCGGAGCTTGGTGCCGAGCTGCGCGCCGACGTAGGTCGTGACCTCCTTGGTCGCCCCGCCTTGATCCGTGTTGGTGATCGTCCTGGCGGCGCCGTCGCCCACCGTGCCGGGCAACGCGGCGAGCAACATGCAGTTCGTGACGTCGGTGTAGGCGCCGTCGTCGGTCTCGATCCAGCAGATGTTGGTCTTCGGGCTGAACCACAGGCCATCAGGGCTGGAAAAATCATTGTCCGCCGTGAGCCCCGACAGGTTCACGTCGGTGGCGCTGGCATCCGCGTTCGCGCCGAACAAGAACACGTCCCACGTGAACGTCGTGGCCTCGGGCGACGGCTCCTTCCACCGGATGATGTGCCCGTTCGGGTTGCCGAACTGAGCCGTGGTCGTGGTGCCGACGGTCTTCGGATCATTGTAGAGCCGCGGGTTGGCGGCATCGGTCGCCGCCAGCGGGCGCACGGCGGCGGTGTTGTTGGTGAGCGAGAAGTACACCGCGCCGTTCAACGGATCGACCGCGCCCCACTCGGGCCGGTCCATCTTGGTCGCGCCCGCCGCGTCCGCGGCCAGCCGGGCATGGAGCAGGACGTCGGCCTGGTCGGCAAACGCATAGGGCGCGTTGGCCTCGGTGATATTGTTCTGCCCGAACGCGAGCTCGAGCCAGGCCCCGGTGCCGTCGGCGTTGAACTTGGCCGCGTAGAGCTTGCCGCTGTCGAGGTACTTGTCGCCCACCGCCAGCCGATCGGTGCGGCTGGCGTCGGCCGCATCCCAGCTCGCATTCGACACGTATTTATAGATGTACTCGCCTCGTCCGTCGTCGCCCGCGTAGTACACGAGCGGCTTGCCGACCACGGCCGCCGCCGGCCACGCGCCCTCGTGGGCGAAGCGACCGAGCCCGGTCCGCTTCTTCGGGACCGACGTGTTGCTGAACGGATCGATCTCGACCACCCAGCCAAACGTGTTCGACACGTTGCGATAGTCGTCGGCGGCGGTCGCGGCGCCGTCGAGCACCATCGTGTTCCAGCGGCCGTACTGGTTGTCGGCCGTGTCGGGCGTCACCGTCGCCCACAGCTCGCGGCCGGTGCCGGCGATCCCGTAGCGCGCGAACGCGGCGATCTCCTTGGCCGAGCGCTTGAGGTCGTCGGTCGCCTTGGTGCGAAGGAAGTAGCCCGCCCAGTTCTCTTCACAGGTCAGGTACGTGCCCCACGGCGTATGGCCGTTCGCGCAGTTGTTGACCGTGCCGCGCGTCCGCGTGCCGCTGGCCGAGAACTTGGTGACCATGGCCGGCGCGCCGCGCAGCGGCCCCGACAGCTCCATCTCGGTCAGCGTGTGGATCCGGCGATTGAACAACGAGCTCGGGACGTACGACCAGGCCCCCGCCGCGGACCTGACGACCTCGATGACCGACACGCCGTGCAGAAAGAGCTCGCGCTGGACCTCCTCGGCGACCGTCCGCACGCCGCCGGCGATCGTCGGCCCTGTGGGGTGCAGGAACAGCGGCGTGATCGCCTCGTGGTTCATGACCAGCAGCCCACTGTCACTCGATCCCTGGCCGTAGCCACCGGTGCCGTTCAGGCCGAAGTACTGCATCCCATCGTGATGATCGCCGCTGCGCTGCGCGAAGCTCGCCGCCGCGTCGGTGCCGTCGTTGGCGTACGCCGACACCCCGGCGGCGATCGGGTCACCGAGCGAGTACAGCACGGCGTAGCGGTAGCCCGCCGGCACCGTCACGGCGTCCGCGAGGCTCTTGGGCACCGCGGTGAAGCCCAGGGCGGCCGGCCGCGTCGGGACCGGCTCGGGCGCCGCGTCCGGACTGGCATCCGGACGGGCATCCGGACTCGGCACCGACCCCGCGTCGGGAGCATCCTTGGCATTGTCGCCGCACGCCGAGAACAGCGCGGCGGCGGCGCTGCCGCCCACCAGGCCGAGCGCGCCGAGGCCGATGCCGCCGCGCAACACATCGCGACGCGAGGGCGCGCGCAGGCGCTCGGCGATGATGTCGTGGAAGTGCGGGTTGTTCGACAGATTCGCGACCGGGTCATCGACGTCATGCGACATGAATGCAACCTCCTGACAAGATAGGAAGTTGCTAGGGTTGCGCAGGCGTGTGACCGGATCGCCGCCACCTCGTGACATCCTGGGCTCCCGACGCAGATCGCGCGCGCCACCCGGCCGGCGTCGTGCCCGGCCGCTCAGTAGACCGCGAAGGTGGGCACCGGCGCGATCGGTAGTCGGTAGGGCGTCTGCGGCGCGAGGTGCGTGCGCGACCTCGGCTTCGCCTTGTCCTTCGCGGTGTCGGCGGCCAGCGCGTCGACGTGATACGTGCGCCAGCAGTTGCCATGGTGCGTGTCGAGCAGGTCGACGCCATACGCCGGGACGACGCCGGTGGCGAGCACGTCGCGGCACGCCGCGCTGGCCGCGGGTGTCATCAGGACCTCGAGGAAGAACGTCCTGAGCCCCGTGGGATCGAGGCCGGCTCCGCGGAGGACGGGGACGCTGGCGTCGTCGGCGTCCTCCTCCTCGGAGAAGTACCGCACGAGCGACCACGGCTTGCCGAGCCCGGTCTCGACGGCCTGCTCGATCGTGCGCATCGCCGCCCGGCGGTTGACGGCGAGCGCCGCGAGCGCGTCGACGATGTGCTTGTTCGCGATCAGGGCCTTGTCCTCGGGCGACAGGCTCGCCTCGATCTGCGCCGGCGTCGCGCCGGAGATCTGGGCGACGACGTCGACGAACGTCTTCGGATAGCCGTCGAGACACTCGTCGCGCAGCGCGGCGAACGCCTGGTCGACCTGGGCCTCGAAGCCCGCGCTGACGAGCGGCGCGCTGCTGATCGGATCGATCGTGGCCTCGAGCGCCTGGGTGAGCGTCTTGAACAGCTTGCTCGCGCGTGCGCATCCGTTCGGGTTGCCCTGCACGCCTTCACCGAACGCGGTGCGAAACACGCGCGCCAGATCGCCGCCCGTCGGCAGCCCGCCGAGCGCGGCGTTGCTGAACGGCCCGATCTCGCCGGCGCGGGTGCGCCACAGCGTGACCGCTTCGCGGACGTCGGCGTCGTCGCGCTGGCGGCGGCCGATCGGCTCGGCGTCGGGCGAGGCCAGGTAGAACGACGCGATCCGCTCGGGGATCCCCGCGATCACGTGGAGGCCGACGGCGTGCTGCAGCTCGTGCATCATCAGGCCGAGGCTCGCGTCGTCGGAGGTCTGGAGGTCGAGCGTCGCGGAGTGGACCATGACCGCGAGGCTCGCGCGCTGCTTGTCGAGATCCTCGGGGAACACGAACGCGTTGACGGTCTCGTCCTCGACGAACACCAGCGCCGGGCGACGCTTGGCGAGCTTGCCGACCGAGCGCTGGACGCGCATCGCCTCCCAGCCGCGGTCGAGCAGCGCGCGCACCTTCGGGAAGCGCGGATCCGAAGCCGCCAGGACGTTACGCGCGGGCCGACCTTCCGCCTGGGCGGCGCGCACCTCGAGCTCCGCGAACCACGTGGCGGCGGAGGCGTCGTCGTCGAACGTGCGGAAACAGTCGATATCGGGGACGGCGCAGTCGAGCGTCGTGTCGCAGGTGCCGTTGTCGTAGCGCGGGTCGGAGCACGTCTGGTCGACGCCGCAGGTTCCGGTGTCACACTCGTCGTCGTCGTCGTTGTCGTTGCCGGTGCCGGCGGCACACGCGGTCAGGAGCGACGCGATCGAGAGTATGAGCGGGATGGCGAGAGACGAAGCGATTCGGCGGGTCATGCGAGTAAGAACGCGATGTGGGCTCGAGTCGCAGGATTTCTTCAGCCGCCGCCAAGTCCGCTCAACGACAGCTCGATCCGGCTCTGGACCCAGCGCAACAGCTCCTCCGCCTCGAACGGATCGACCCCGAGCTGGCGCATCAGATCACGGCGGACGCTGCGGGCCACGCTCTCCCGCGCGCGCTCCACCCAGCGCGCGGCGGTCGCGCGGTGGACACCCTGGACCGCCGCGATCTGATCGATCGACAGCTCGTCGAGCACGTTCATGCGCAGCAGGTTGCGATCGCGCGGCGACAGCGCCGCGAGCGCGGTCCGGAACGCCTCGCGAAACGCGCTGCGATAGCGCTCCTTGTCGAGCGCCGGTGGCGCGAGGTCGCCGCGATCGGCGAGCGCGATCAGGTCGTCGTCGCTCACCGACGGCTCGCGCATCGCGCGCTGCCGCACGCGGATCGCCTCGCGCAGCGCGGCCACCAGCAACCAGCTGCGCAGGTGGCCGCGCCCCTCGTAGCTGGCGATGCCCGGGCCATCGCCCTCCCCCACCAGCAACCGCACGCGGAGCGTCTGGTGCAGGTCGGCGATCTGGTCCGGGGTGTGGCCGCGCCGCGCCAGCTGGGCGGTGATCATCGGCACGAGCTCGCGCTCGTAGCGTTCGAGCGCGGCGGCGTCGCCGTTCGCGAGCGCGCGTGCCCAGGCGAGATCATCGTGGTGATCCTCGCTGCGTTGATCCATCCTGGCGCGGACTATGTCATGCCCCGCGCCGGACCGCGTGCTCGACTACCTCGCGCGTCGACTGGACGCGCACGAGCGAGCCGCGATCGAAGCGCACGTCGACCGCTGCACCGCATGCCGGCTGCTGCTCGCCGAGCTCGCGCGCACCGACGCCGACGAGCTCGTCGCGATCGATCGCGACGTCGAGCCGGCGCGGATCGGCCGCTATCGCGTCGAGGCGTGGCTCGGCGACGGCGGCATGGGCACCGTGTACGCGGCGTACGATCCACAGCTCGATCGGCGGGTCGCCGTCAAGCTCGTGCATCCCGAGCTCGCCGTCGCGGGCGGCGTCGAGCGGCTGTTGCGCGAGGGTCGCGCGCTCGCGCGGCTGTCGCATCCCAACGTCGTCGCGGTGCACGACTCCGGCGCGGACGGCGATCGCGTCTACATCGCGATGGAGCTGGTCGACGGCGAGACGCTCGCGGCGTGGTTGCGCGGCGCGGCGCGCAGCTGGCGCACGATCGTCGACAACTTCGTCGCCGCGGGCCGTGGCCTCGCCGCCGCGCATCGCGAGGGCATCATCCATCGCGACGTCAAGCCGGAGAACGTGCTGATCGATCGCAGCGGGGTCGTGAAGGTCGTCGACTTCGGGCTCGCGGCGTCGACGTCGCAACCATCGCCATCGCCGTCGGGCGCGGACAGCGCGAGCGATCGCGCGAGCCGGCTCACCGATCCGGGCGCGCTGCTCGGCACGCCGGCGTTCATGTCGCCGGAGCAGCGCAGCGGCGGCGACGTCGGCCCGGCGACCGATCAGTACAGCCTGTGCGCCGCGCTGTGGGCCGCGCTGTTCGACGACGATCCGGCGCGGCGCATCCCGCGCTGGCTGCGCCGCGCGCTCGATCGCGGACTCGACGCCGATCCGGCCGCGCGCTTCGGCTCGATGGACGAGCTGGTCGACGCGCTCGCTCCGGCGGCGCGGGCGCGACGGATCCGGAGGATCGCCGTCGCCGCCGCTGCGATCGCGTGCGTCGTGGCGTTCGCCGCGACCCGCGGCTCGACCGACGAGACGGCGCGGGCGTGCACGCGCGCCGCCGACGAGCGCGCCGCGCTGTGGACCATCGGCGATCGCGCCGCGATCGCGGGGGCGTTCTTCACGACCGGGGCGCGCTACGCCGGCGACAGCTGGACGCGCCTCGACGCGGCGGCGCTCCAGTACGTCCGCGAGATCGCGACGGCCGCGACCACGCTCTGCGATCAGCGCCCCCAGCGCGACGACGCGCGCGAGCTGCAGCAGCTCGGGCTCGCCTGTGTCGCACGGCGGCGGGTCGCGCTCGCGCAGCTCACCGAGCAGCTGCGTCGCTCGGGGCCGACCGAGGTCCGGCTCGCGGTGTCGATGGTGCATGACCTCGATCCCGTCGAGGAATGCGCGAGCTCCGCCGCGCTCGCCGACGAGCGTGCGCAGCGTGCGTCACCGGTGCTCGGCGTCGCGCGCCTCGCGGTCTGGGCCGCGATCGACGAGTCGCGCCGCGCGCGCGCCACCGGTGACTTCGTGAAGGCCGCGGCGAGCGCGCGCCGCGCGATCGCGCTGGCCCGGCCGCTCGGCGGCACGCTGCTCGCGAAGGCCATGCTCGACGCGCTCGATCCGATCATGGCGGTCGAAGGCGCCGGGGCCGGTGAGGCCGCCGCGCGCGAGGCCGTGATCGCCGCCGAGGCCGCGCAGGCCGACGAGCTGCGCGCGCTGGCGATGACGACGCTGATGCTCTCGCTCGCCAAGGAGCCCGGCCGCGAACGCGAGGCGCTGGCGATGCGCCCGCTCGTCGAGGCGGCGATCGCGCGCGCCGGCCAGCGCACCGCGAGCACACCGCCGATGCTGCAGGCGGTTGGCATCGCGTATCTCCGGCTCGGAGAATTCGCCGAGGCGCTCACCGCGTTCGAGGCCGCGCTCGCCGCGGCGCGCGCGGTCGTTCCGGCCGGCGATCCGCGCCTCCCCGACTACATCTATCCGGTCGGGCTCGCGCTCGACTTCCTGCGCCGCGATCGCGAGGCCGCGCAGCGCTTCCAGGAGGCCGTCGACGCGGCCAACGTCGTGTGGGGCGAGAACCATCCCAACGCCGCGCGCTACGTGATCAACCTCGCGACCAAGCACCTCTCGCAGGGCGACTGTCCGCGCGCGCTCGCCGAGCTCGCGAAGACGCGCTCGATCCTCGGCGCGGTGCTGCCGAGCGACTCCCCCGAGCAACTCCAGATCATGGAGATGTTCGGTACCTGCTATTACGTGATGCACCGCCACGCCGACGCGCTGCGCGAGCACACCGGGCGGCTCCACGCGCTCGAGGCCGCCGGACGCGGCCACAGCGTCGAGGTCGCCGCCGCGCTCGTCGACATCGGCGACGTCTACCTCGATCGTCCCGAGCTCGACGCCGCGATCGCGAGCTTCAGCCGCGCGATCGACTTGCTCGAAGACTTCGTCGGCAAGGCCGACGCGCGGCTCGCGTCGCCGCTCGCGCGGCTCGGCGACGCCCTCGAGCGCGCCGGTCGCACGGCGCAGGCCCGCGCGACGCTCGAGCGCTCGCTCGCCCTGTTCGAAGCCGCACGGGCGCCGGCGACGACGGTCGCCGACGCGCAGTTTCCGCTCGCACGGATCCTGTCGACGACCGATCGCGCCCGCGCTCGCACGCTCGCCGACGCCGCGCGGTCCGGCTACGCCACCGGCCCGCCGGTGCTCGCACCGCGCCTCGCCGAGGTCGAAGCCTGGCTGCGCGCGCGGCCGCAGCGATAGCGCACGCGATGCGCCGGCCTGGCGCCGCACGAGCCGCCGCCGCTCCTCCGCAACGTGGAGGGCTGCAGGCTTCCACCGCACCGTGCCCGCCGGCGTGGCGTATGCTCGCCGCCCCCGCGTCACCCGGAGGTCTCCGCTTTGAAGTACAGGACCTGGTTGTCATCGATCGTGACCGCGCTCGCTGCGTGCAGCGGAGGCGCGACCTCGGCGCCTGCCGTCGCCCCTGCGCCACCGACCGCCGTCGTATCCCCCGCCGCGCCGCTGGCCACATCGGCCCAGCAGCTCACCGCGCTGTACGCGGAGTACTGGGAGGAGAACCTGAAGCTCAACCCGCTGGAAGCCACCGAGATCGGCGACCCGCGTTACAACGATCAGCTGCCAAACTTCCTGTCGGCCGAGCATCGCGAGCGCGAGCGCGCGTTCCGCCGCGGCTACCTCGAACGGGCCAGAGCGATCGGCCCTGACGGACTGTCGGGCCAGGACCGGCTGTCGTACGACGTGTTCGTGCGCGAGCAGGCGCTCGAGCTCGAGGGCTTCGATCTGCCCGAGCACCTGGTGCCGCTCAACCAGTTCTACAACGTCGCCAACTGGTTCGCGATGCTGGGCTCCGGCAAGGGGTCGCAGCCGTTCAAGACGGTCGCCGACTACGACGCGTGGCTGCGTCGCGCACGTCTGATCCCGGCGATCTTCGATCAGGCGATCGCCAACATGCGCGAGGGCATGGCCAAGGGCATCGTTCAGCCGCGGATCCTGATGCAGAAGGTGCTGCCGCAGCTGGATCAGCACATCGTGAAGCGCGCCGCCGACAGCACGCTCTGGGGTCCGATCACCGCGATGCCCGCCGCGTTCCCGGACGCCGACAAGCAGCGGCTCACCGCGGAGTACACGGCGCTGCTCGAGGGCACGCTGGTCCCGACCTATCGCAAGCTGCGAACCTTCATCGCCGACGAATACCTCCCGAAGTGCCGCGCCACCGTGGGCCTCCATGCGCTCCCCGGGGGCGATGCCTGGTACGCGTACCGCGTCCGCGAATCCACCACCACCGACCTCACGCCGGAGCAGATCCATCAGATCGGGCTCGACGAGATCGCGCGGATCCACGGCGAGATGAAGCAGGTGATGACCCAGGTCGGGTTCAAGGGCACGCTGAAGGCGTACTTCGCGTCGCTCAAGAAGAACCCGGCGATGTACTTCAAGACCGAGGACGATCTGCTCGTGGCGTATCGTGGCTTCCGCCGCACCGTCGAGCCGCTGCTGCCGCGGCTGTTCGAGGTCAAGCCCAAGGCGGACTTCGAGATCCGGCCGGTCGAGGCGTTCCGGGCCGCGTCGTCGTCCAGCGGGCAGTACGAGTCTCCGTCCGAGGACGGTTCTCGGCTCGGCATCTTCTACGTCAATACCTACGACCTGAAGGCGCGGCCACGCTGGGCGCTCGAGTCGCTCTATCTGCACGAGGCGACGCCCGGCCACCACTTCCAGATCGCGCTGCAGCGCGAGCTCGAGCAACTCCCTCGGTTCCGCCGATTCTCTGGCGTGACTGCCTATACGGAAGGCTGGGGGCTCTATTCCGAGTCGCTGGGCAAGGAGCTCGGCGTCTACACCGAGCCCGCGACGTACTTCGGCGCGCTCGACGCCCAGCTGTGGCGCGCGATCCGGCTGGTCGCCGACACCGGCATCCACGCCAAGGGCTGGACGCGCGCGCAGGTGCTCGACTTCATGTACGCCAACTCGCCGGTCGAGCCGACCCGCGCGATCTCCGAGGCCGAGCGCTTCATGGCGATCCCGGGCCAGGCGCTCGCCTACAAGATCGGCCAGCTCAAGATCCGCGAGCTCCGCACGCGCGCCGAGCAGGCGCTCGGGCCGCGGTTCGACGTGCGCGCCTTTCACACCGAGGTGCTGAAGGACGGCTCGGTGCCGCTATCGGTGCTCGAGAGCAAGATCGACCGCTGGATCCGCGAGCGCCAATCAGCATAGCAATCCCTTTCAGAACGAGCTGAACGACGACGAGAACTGCCAGGTGCTCTGCGCGACGCCGCTGCAGGTCGGCGACGCGAAGCCCTGGTTGGGGCAGCCGCCGTTGTCGCGGGCCAGCGACCAGAACGCCAGGCGGTTGACGAAGCTCTGGCCCTTCGCCCAGGCGGCCAGCGCGCTGGCGTTCGAGAGCGTGAAGATCTCGGTGTTGGTGTCGTTCACGCCGATCATCGGCGTGATGCCGATCATGTCGCCGGTCTGGTTGCGCGTCGACTGGGCCGCCTGCTGGGCAGACAGCAGCATGTTGCCGCCGTTGTCATTGGCAGAGCCGTAGTCCATGGCCATCACGTTGATCGTATCTGGATGGAACCCGACGGCATGGCAGGCGTTCACGATGTTGAGCCCGGCGGCGACCAGCCCGGTCGGCAACACCGGCAGGGTCAGCGAGACCGACTTGGTGGGATTGGCCTGCTTCAGGCCACGCAGCGCCTGGGCGACCACGGTGTTGTTGATGCCGCCTTCGATATCGAAGTCCTGTCCAGAGATGTTCGGATAGGCATTGAACACCGACTGATACATCGCCTGGACCTGGCTGGCCGAGCTGCACGCGCTCTGGATCGACCCGGCCGCGCCACCCCACGAGATGATCACGGACGTGCCCTGGGCCACCAGCGCGTCGATCGCCGACTTGACGCTGGTGCCGTTGGGGAACATCGCGTTCGCGACCGTACCGAGCCCGCCGCCCCAGGTCGCGACGCAGCCACCGTCGACCAGGAACGCCAGCGTGATGCCCTTGAGGCCCGCCGCGCGAGCGTTGGCGGCGACCTGCGAGCCGACGCCCAGGCTGATATCGGCGTACGGCGCGAAGCGCGAGCTGCCCGGCCCCGGGGGAGGCGGCGGAGGCGGGGGCGGAGGCGGCGGGCCACCGCCACAGGCCCCGATGTTGGTCCACGGTTGACCGCTCCCGGCGCCACCGTTGTGGGTCGCGGGTTCCTCACCTTGAGTCCACCAGTTCGCGTGGTAGTTGGTGCCATTCTCGCTCGCCTCGAGGCCGCCCGTGTAGACCTGGCCAGCGCTCCACGCCGGAGCACACGGCGCGACCTGGGCGTTTGCCGGCGCAGCGCGCCCGAGCTGGACCGCGGCCACGGCGAGCGCGGGGAGAAGCCATCGCAATCGATTGGACATTGTATCTTCCTTGTCAGTGAAAGCAGGAAACATGGGAGAGCCGTTCGTAGAGGAGTCGAGTCGACGTCGCGTCTAGAACCTCATGGGGTTGCCTCCCGCCCGTGCGCGGGGCTGGTCGTGGTCATGGGTGCAGGCGCGGGTTCAGGGCAGCCACGTGATCCGGCTGCTCCGTCCGTCGGGCGCCCGGGTGCGCAGCGCGATCCGACCCGACACCGCGACCGGCGCGGCGTACGTGCGCCAGGTCCGCCCGCCGTTGGTCGAGTACTCGATCGGCAGCCCCGGATACCGGACGCTGGCGTGCAGCGTGCCACCGACCACGACGGCGCCCGGCATCGGGATCCGGTAGCTCACGCCGATCGCGCGTCGCAGCTCACCGCGCAGATCGACGACGCGATAGGCGCCGAGCCGCGGCAGCACGTCCTGGCCGAGGCGGTTGGCGAACCGCGCCCAGCCCTCCGGCGTGTCCTGGCGCTGGGCCGGCTCCGGGTTCCAGGCGCGCTCCGCGACGCCGAGCAGCTTGGGGAACGCGAAGTACTCGAGCAGCTCCGGCGTCTTGAGGTTCTCGCCCCACAGCAGGCCGTGCATGCCGATGACGTTCGCCTTGCCGGCCGCGGTGAGCCGGATCTTGCTATCCCAGGTCGACGGGTCGAACGGATTGCCCATCCGGTCCTGCGTGCCATTGGCGTAGATGTCGAATGGCCGGTACTCGAACGTCTTCTTGTCGTCGACGAAGTTGGCCCAGTAGTAGCCCGGCTCGTCGGGATCCTTGGCGTACGCGAGATCCATGTAGAGGTTCGTCGCGTGAGACAGGATGACGCGATAGCCCTCGTTGGCGTAGCGGTAGGCATCGTCCTCTCGGCCCCAGCCCCACACGTTGCTCCACGGCATCGGCACGAACCCGGGCAGCGCGAGGCCATCGTGGATGATGTCGTCCCATCCGGTCATCTCGGCGCCGGTCGCCGTGATGATCTGATTCCACTGCGTGAAGAACTGATGGAACAGCTCCGGGTCGGTCCGGCCGTGCGTGGCCGGGTTGTGCTGGCACGCGGGTGAGCCTTGCCACCAGGTGTTCGCCGTGAGGCTGGGCAGCTCGTCGCCGCCGCCGTGGATCGTGACGAGCCTGGCGCCCGGCACGGCGGCGTAGCGCGCCGACAGCTCGCGGATCACGGTGGTCAGGAAGGCATAGGTGCTGTCCAGACACGGATTCACGAAGTTGTCGGTATAGCCCTGGACGCTGGTGTGCGCCGACGTGTCGTCCGGATCGAGCAGGCGAAACTCGGCGGCCTTGGCCGGATGCGACGTGCGGAGCGCGCGATAACGAAACTCCATCGCCTGGACGGCGGCGCGGGCGTGGCCCGGCACATCGATCTCGGGAATGACGTCGATGTGGCGCTCGGTCGCATAGGCCAGGATCTCCTCGAAGTCAGCCGTGGTGTAGAACCCGCTGCCCTTGCCGACGAAGTTGACCGTCGCGGTCTCGAAGCCCTGGTAGGCCGGCGCGGTACCGCCGTTGGCGGCGGTCGGCGACGCCGGCTTGCCGGCGATGTGATCGCCGCGCGCCAGGTCGGTCCCGTCGCCGAGCCCCGCGTGGAGCATGTCAGTCTCGGCGAGATCGAAGCCGCGGCGCCCGCCGAACGCGGTGAGCTCGGGGATGCCGGGGATCTCGAGCCGCCAGCCTTCATCGTCGGTGAGGTGGAAATGAAACTTGTTGAGCTTGTAGTAGGCCATCAGGTCGAGCAGCTTCTTGACCGTCTCCTTCGACTGGAAGTGGCGCGCGACGTCGAGGTGCATGCCGCGGTAGGCGAAGCCGGGCGCGTCGGCGATGTGGACCTCGGGCACGGCGATCCGGCTGGGCCGCCGCGCCGGATCGACCGCGGCGAGGTTGGCGCCGACCGGCACGAGCTGGCGCAGCGTCTGGATGCCGTAGAACACGCCGGCGCGATCGCTGCCGCGGATCGCGATGCGGCCGTCCTTGACGTCGAGGACGTAGGCCTCGGCGTCGCGCTGACCATCGCCATCGATGTCGAGGTCGCGGTCGACGCTGAGC
>Ga0307513_10005971_pt1 | contig 15984 bp, 17 predicted proteins | sample 15_EM_MG_FD_202174 | JGI IMG/M metagenome (GOLD analysis project Ga0307513, IMG submission 202174) | Populus trichocarpa ectomycorrhiza microbial communities from riparian zone in the Pacific Northwest, United States - 15_EM | ecosystem: Host-associated > Plants > Roots > Unclassified | place... | reverse complement strand
ATTGTCTTGGTTTTCCTCTTGGAAAATGTGAATGGGTGAGCTGTTGGAGAAAAAAAAGGTATTCTGGTTTAAAGATTAAATTTCTGGTTGGGTGGGTTCTGTATTCTCAGGTGTCTGGACCAAGCCATAAAGTTGTGTTGTGCCACACTGTTACTATGGTAAGCCACAAATTTGCGTTGAGCTGTAAATTTGCGTTGAGCTGTCAGGCACTCTTTAGAGTGGCCCCGGTTGTGAGCCAGCGAGCATGCGGGGGTTGCGGCCGCACGCCGCAACCTTGGCACGAGTAGTACTAGAAGAGGAGATGAGTATAAAAATTTGTTTGAAGTTGCTTCGAATTTCACCTGTGAGTGTCATGCTATTTATCATTAATGGGAGGCCTTGGGAAATTTCTTGTGAACTCGAGATGTCTTCAGAAGGATTATCGTTGACCTCATTTTCTCATCATATACAAGCCACTTACTCTGTGTCTCGTCATGAGCTTTTTTTGATTTTTGATTTCTCATCATACCGGTTTATCAACAGGTAATCCCTGTTGCTACTTTCCAAGTTTTCCTGACTTCTTGTTGCTCCGTTGCCCAAGCAGGGATCCCCCCCTTTCCGGTTTTCCATGACCCCGGCGAGTACATGACTAGCACTTCCTAGGGTCCAACCGCTGCATTCGGGAAATATCCCATGGCAAATAAAAACTTGGAAATCATTAAGGGAATAACAACATACCACATAATATAATAGAACAATCATAGCGCAATTACTATTATTTTGGCCATGCAAAAATCCCTCAAAAGAGTCCTCTAGGATGTGGTATTAATGGTGTCTGTGTTGAGAGTGTGTGTGATCGAGTAGAAGCAAGACCAGGAAGATTTGATGGGGTTCCCTTTCAGCACAGTAGGCGGCTTGGCATTGTTGAACACACAGAGAATTCTAGACCAGGGTAGGTTGCGCTCGGTCTCCCCGCCCTTGGATTCTCCCAGTTTTTAGGGTATGCAGGGGCTTCACCCCCAGCACCCCCAGCACCCCCAGCGGACTGTGCAAAGTCTCCTCTAACCTCTCCGGGGATGCCCGGGGGATAAACGTATCCTACGGGTTATGCCAATCAGAATTAGGAATTCCCCACAGGGCTGTTGGGCCCTTTCGGAAGGTTGTCGGCGATCACCGGCGTCATGTCTCCTCGGTATGATATCATATCATATGATACGTCCTTCTTCAGGGCTGTGGCATGTCCACGGCAAAGGGGTCAGGGCGAACGAGGGGTCCAACGACTTATCATACCTCTTGTGCTGCTACGAGTTACAAAGCCCTGTGCCCTCATCCTGCTAAGCGCATATGGATATTATTTTTCTCTTCATTCTTCCTCCAGGAACTAACTTATGACAATTAACCACCGTCTTCACAAGGACTGAGCCCGGAATCCCCGTAAAGACCGAGCCCGCAATAGCCATAGCGTCACACATTAGAGCTATAGTCTCCGCCTCGAGTGTCAACATATGCACCAAACAGTCATATGAACTCACAGCATTGTCTTGACGGTGAGTGCTGTACATCCGGTAAACTGAGGCGATTGATCATGAGCTATCTTAGTTAGAAGGCGGGAGCAGGTAATTACTAAAAGGTGACAAATCGCAGATATCGACCACCGATTGCGAACATCCCCACATAGTCGAAGAAGTATGATAATCACGAGGGCAATGATAATGACGGGGAGGCCGGGGGGGGAGAGGATTTTGGAAACGAGTCTTTGATTGTGCATGTGTGGCGGAGGAATTCGGGCAGTGTGCAATTATAGATGCATAACACAGGAGTTCTGCTACATATTCCCGGTTTGTGATAACTCATTCAGGGTAGTGTGCCCGGCTGAGGAGTCGGGCGTTATTACAGTGGTTGCTAGCTGTAGTTGCGGTTGCCAAGGGCCGAGTGATTGAGGGTGAAAGGCCTAGCTTATCACATACTAACGGCAATGTTTGAGCTACGGCAGTTTATCATTAAGGATAGACTCCTCAAGCTGGCACTTATCGCATTGCTGATGTTACTTCCATTTCGGCAGTCCGACAACAAACTCCGCCTTGAATAATATTTATAACTAATTCACAGCGACTCTATGGCCCAACCCATCCTTCCAAATAACCAGGCCGGGCGGGCAATATCCAAAACATCCATCAGCCCCCCGACTATCTCTTCAAAGTCTTTTGCTTATTAGCATTTGCAACTAACTTTTTCTGCACCGGCAAGCCCTTCCTAACCCTGACAGCGTCCATATACTTTCTCGCAACATTCTCCCTGTCGGCCAACTCTCCCAGGTCCTCCAATTCGTCTTCGGTAAACGGGATCCAAAAGGGGTCCTCGTCAAACAATATTTCGTAGCCAGTGAATATCAACTGTGGGCTGGCCGCCCCGGAGGTGCGCTTTCGGATGTCATCGCCGAAACCGAAGGATTCTGCAACCGGGAGAAGTGCTTTGATTGTAAAGAATGGAGTCCCTTCCTTCATTTCTTCGGCTACGATTCGGCCGCGGCGCCGGGTGATGACTCCGTAAACTTTTCCGAGGACCTCCGCTGGGAGATTTTTAGCTTCTGAACAAAAATGCGACAGTCAAGCGAAATAAACTTACTTGAAGCTTGGATATCACAGGAGTACATGGACATTAATAGCCTTGGAGACCAGTCCAGGAACCCTTGGCGTATGGCATCTTGCACAGATGCAATAATTTCGTAGTTTCTGCTTCTTGCCGCAGCTCCTTCAAGATCCCCCCCATCAGGAGAATTAATCGCTTCTTCGACAAAACAGGCAACGCCCTGAACCGGTTCGTGGCAGAGGGGTCCTTGCGCTGTAGCTAGTTGAAAGGCGTGCGAAATTTGATCCCCTAACCCGCGGGCCACATTAGGAGTTGCTTCTACGTCCTCTATGGTTTGGGTGCGCTGAGATTCCGAAGCATTATCATGAAGCCTGCAAGTAACACATCAGAACACACTGGCCTACGCAGAAAACGCAAAATTTGATCTCGCTCACAGTTTCCTGCAAAACCCCTTCCCGGTAGCATCAATCAGAAGGTTAGGGCCAATTCTCCTCGGGCCGAATGCAGCAATCTTCTCTACCACACCATTCCAGACCTCTTGACCCACTGTCTCGAAGGATTTCTTCAGCCCCTCCTTAAACTCCTTTAGACTCAGTACTTTAACCTTCTGTGTACCGTCGCTCTCTTCAAGACCGGCTGAGGCCTCATTTTCGGCTGCTACTGCTGCCTCTTCAGATCCCCTTCTCTCGGAATAGAGCTTCTTGATAGATGCTATGTTCTCGACCAAGAATTCTGTCACTGGGCTCGGCAATGGCCTGATTCTTATCCGTACTGAAACCTGCTTGGCTGTTGTAACTACTTGAACTCCTCCTCTTGGGAGATTGGGATCTTTTGGGGGTGACATTTCTGCTGCCGAGACGATAGTCTCGCGGTACGGAACGATAGGTGCCGATGACTGTATATCGATCTTTGCGAATCGCTCCCTGAGATCTTTCAAGCAGCGCTATCCAGGAAAGTTAGTAAATCTTTGCTAGGGATTCCAACCCGAAAATATGAAATGCTAGGGTATAATATGAGTTTATTCATTACCTCTAGATGTAACTCTCCAGCAGTCAATAATACATGCTCTCCGGATTCCTGAACAATATATTCTGCGCAAGGATCTGCCTGCTCAAGCAACCTGAGGCCCTCGATCATCTTGTTCAACTGGCTGGGGTTCTTCGGCTCCACAGCTACCCGCACAATTGGTGCAGCCCCTAAACCAATTCCGGCCAAATTTATACCACCTCTGTCCATGCTGCACAAAGTTCCATTCTTGAGCAGCTTACCCTCTAAGCCACCGATAGCAAAAACGTTTCCTGCGGGTACCTCATCAAGAACCTGTAAATCGCGCCCCATCATATAATACAGATCGGTAACTGTAAATTTATGGATATGTTGATCTGGGTGCGAAGGAGAGTACTTAGGGCCTAATACATAGAGTTCTTGTCCGACTTTGATAGTTCCAGAGTAGAGCCTAGCAAATCCGATTAAATGCTCCTTGTCTTCGGCTTCCTCCGGCGCTTTCTTTGGGCCTTCTTGATCCTCGGCGGTGTCTGGGGGCGCATCTGCCGGGCCGGTATCATCTGCTCCCGACCTACTCCCAGGGTCCCCCGCATTCTCTGATGCAAGCCCCCTTGCTATCTCTATCCTCTTTTGTCTCCCTAACTCCCTCATTTCCTCAGCAGTCAATTGCACACGCTGGGTTTTCTTCAACTGGGACTCTGGCACCGCAACCATCTTGCTCACGTATGCCATAACCGGTGCACCTTCCGACTTGTCAAATCCAACCATGGCATTCTGGACTACCTCTGAGATCTCCCGTGAGCCAGGAGCACTGGAAATAATAGCCGGTATCCTCTGCTTCTGCGCAACGGGAGGTGAGGGCAAGGTCTCAATAACAGAGACAAGAAGTGCCGAGGACAGCGGGAGCCATTGCGTGAATATGGTAGATAATAGGGATCGCGTATCTTTAGATTTCATTTCGCGAGGGAGTATCTTGAGCCCGAGGGACTTGACTATCTTCTCGATTTTTTCTTGGTCTCTACATCAAGAAAAAAAAGGAGGGAGTATATCGAATGAGCTTCAAACATCCCATTGATGATGTATATTGGAACTCGGAATAACAAACAAGCAAACGACAATAAAAGAAATAAGAAGGAAAATAATAGAAGGAAAACGTACTTGTTAAGTACGGTTGATGCATACACAGCCCATATGTTGTCCAATACTAGTTGAACGAACATGGGCTTCAAATTCCTTCCTTTTAAATGTTTTTGTTGGAGCACCCGTTTTGCCTTTGGGTCTAAATAGTGGTCCCCCCAAAGAACCTTCTCAAGGACGGATTTTTTGATGCCTAATTTCTTCTCATAAATCCCAGCAAACTGGCGAATAGTGAAGGCCCAGCCATCAATCGCGCTGGCGAAAACGACGTTATGCTTCTCAGGAGCAAAATAGATATCCTCATCATCCTTTTCTTCGTATTCACTTATGGGTGTATCAGTGTTTGACCCTTTCTTAGTACTCTCAGAATTTGCCGAGTTAGGTTTTTCCGCCTCTTTCAATCTGGCCTCGAGGGTTTCTCGCCATTTCCGATCCTCTTCCATCCTCTCGCCTGCGAAGAAGCTTCCCATGACTGCATTGACTTGCTCCAACAATTTTAAAAGATGAACATAAGCTTCATGCGGGCTAAGTTTGATCTCGGTTATTAATCTGTCAATTTTGTTGACAACTAATATTGGCCGGATATGCTCAACCCATGTCTGACGCAGAACAGTCACTGTTTGTGAGCAAACACCCTCAACAGCATCCACCAAAACCACGGCACCGTCACATAGCCGAGAGGCTGTGGAAACCTCGGACGAGAAGTCGATATGCCCAGGCGAATCAATTAGATTTATAAGATACTCGTGAGGCACAGATTCGGCTTCTTCAGCCTCCCGCCGCATTAGGCGGAAATAAAGCGATATCGCCGATGACTCCATAGTAATGCCTCGAAGTTGTTCATCCGGGCGGGAGTCAAGGTAGCGGACGCGCCCGGCAAGTTTAGGAGATATAATACCGTTGGCCGAAACAAGGCAATCACTAAGTGACGTTTTTCCATGATCCTAAACTCCCAGAGTTATCCACCCATCACTTTAGACAATATTCCCAACACGAGAGAAAAAGGAAAAGCCAGATAGGGATAAGAGTGTGGCGAGAAGGCAAATGGACGGGGTTCGGCAGGTCTAGCTTACAACGTGGGCGAGGATACAGATCTAATGCCGGTAGAGATAATGTCAGCTGAAGCCAAGTCTCATCGGCCCGACCAAGAGGTTTAAGGCCCAGAATAGAGGAGACTCACGTTTCGGATGTTGTCACTATTCCTTTGAAGAGCGGCTATCTGGGATGGAGTGATAGGGGGCATTGCGAGATATGTAAGGAGATGTTATAATATTGGCTGAAGAATACGAGGATGCGTAGAGTGTAGCCGAAGGCGAGGGGAATCGTGGACAAAAGTGGTTTGCTCGTTCGAGTCCCTGTTTCCCATTCGCTCCCCTTCTCAGGAGCCTAAGTTAAGGTGCCCAACAAGATGTGTGAATAGGGCAGAGGGGTAAGTTAGTTAGGGTCTTTTGTGCCGTTATTTTTGCAGCGCTGATAAAGCCACATTGAGGCTGAAGACACTTTTTGGCACAGCAACAGGGATGTGCACCAAATACTAAACTCCAGTGTTATAAAAATCGTTGCCACCAAAACACCGTCCGCCGTTTCGAAATAAAATTGAACAAGCATTTACATTCGCCGCCGCTTGGCCGAAAATGGTCAAGGGCGATGGCGGGACCTGCATCTGGTTCGACCGACGCCTCTTCACCAGTATTGGACGGGAGAACTCCGAATGCCATCTTCAGCTTTCTCAACCCCCTTTTCTCTCGATGCCACGGTAGGAGTTTGGAATGTTTCTCCAAGCGAGAAGCAGGGCCTATAGCTAAAGGCTAAAAAAGAAGGAAAGTGAGTTGTGGGAAGTCACAGTCGAGAGGAAAGAAATCAACGAGAAATTCCAGCGCCAGACCGGACAACATGGGGGCTGAGACCAGTCTTCAGTATCGGTACCATCTGCTAACCCCCCCAGTGGCCAGTTAGAACATTGTATCTCCCAACGAAAGCTATAATAGAAAGTGATTTCAGCAAATCTTCAAACGCACCTTAGACATCTCCGTCGAGGCGGTCCCCTAAGTTAACTGATGGTGCAAAATGTAAAAGCAAACATAGATCAAGCATTTATGATACTCAACACAACCCAAACCTAGGCCATGCTGTTATGAACTACTATACGTACAATACAGTACAACACTCGAGCACGATACCTGTAGTCCAGAGAACCTTCCCGTCAAACGCCATGATACTGCCCTTTTATTGGTCACAGCGTTTAGTGCATTTCTATTCTTCTCTTGCTCCTTTGTTCCATGTTTACTTACACTGCTGCCACGCCTCGCTGGTTCTATCCCTTTCTTCCTCTGCTTACTGTAGCTAATGGACAAAGTTGTAGCAACACCAATAGCCTGCTTACCCTACGGCACTCTCTCCTCCTTAACTCTCCCTCACGGCTGATTATGGTAATGGTCTGCACTGCATCTACGGTTCACGTTATTCTACCGCCCCAAGAATAACACCTCCCTAGTACGGCAATTCTGTCTCCCCACACTCTCGTGCCTTCTCTCTTCCCTCACATTCTAAGGGATAAAATAAAATAAGAATATTATTAAGAAAATCTTGCATTTCTGGAAATGCCATCCTTCTATCCTGATCCTCAATCCGTCCAATCACCTGCCTTCTCCGCCACTTCAGTCAGCATCACTTTTGCTCGTCTTTAAACTCACAGTCCGCCCCCCCCCATCGCTACCGGTGCCTCGCTTCTCTTCAGGATTTTTTTTTTAAAAAAGTATTACTTCGTCTATTCCTATTTAATTTCTTGGAATGCGAAACTATCCTGGTTTCCATTCACGGTAGCCTCTAGTCTCCTCCTCCTCGCGTTCAATAATAAGCACCCACAAGCATCTCCAATGTCGACAGCAGAAGTACTTTCCCCGACCTCTCCCACTTCCGTTGGTGTTGTTTCTGGCTCTCTTCCTCATTTGCGCACTCGAGCAAACCCCACCGCTGTTGATCAAGACGGTAGTTTCCAGATGGACAAGGTGATCAAGAGTGGTTGGCTACTGAAGAGGACACGCAAGACAAAGGTACGGTGATTCGTTTGTTTCGGCCTTTGGTTTATGGCTGCAGTACTAACAATTTTTACAATTCGGTTGCATAGAACTGGAAACGCCGCTGGTTTGTCCTTCGTGGTGATCGCCTTTCATGCTACAAGGACCAAAAGGAATACAAAATTCACCGCCAAATCTACCTTGCCGAGCTCACGGCCGTTGCTGTGCTCAAGGACGCCAAAAAGCCTAACGTCTTTGGACTTTTCTCACCATCCAGAAATCACCATTTCCAAGGCGAATCGGCAAAGGATACTGCGGAATGGGTGCAATTGATTAAAGGTCTTACCAGTATCGTGGAGACTGAAGACGAATTATTCCTCAATTCTCCAACAAATTTACATGACCCCGCAAATCCCCTTTCTAGTCCTACCGCTTACAACCCTAATATGAGATTGGGGTCTAGTTCCCCAGAGTTTGGTTCGAATCCAGGGGCAGTGCAGATTAGAGAAATGGGAGGAGGAGGAATTTCGACGCAAACTTTGGAATACTCAGGGGCGGAGGTTGGTTCTTTTTCATCGGTGTCGGACGGCGCTAGGATTTCGCAGTTGTCGCTCTCACACCCTGATCCGGGGATTGGTCCGAGCTCAGGAGCTGCAGGAACTGGAGCCAGCGCCGAGCCTCCGCACCCTGGAGTTACCAGACATGAGTCGGGATTCTCCTCAGATCACATGGATGATTCTAGGGTGGTTTGGCACGGATATCTTTATTTTCTAAAATCTAAAGGAGGTGTGAAGCAATGGAAAAGATATTGGGTAGTGCTGAGAACTGTCCACCTGGCTTTTTACAAGAATGAAGAGGTAAGCATCGCCTAGTCATAATTTAGGCCTCGGGTCGCTAATTCAGCACAGGAGTACCGAGCCATCAAAATAATTCACCTTGATTCAGTTGTCGATGCTGTGGAAATTGATCCTCTCTCAAAATCCAAGAAGCATTGTTTGCAAGTTATCACCGAAGGAAAGTCTCTACGGTTCGCAGCAGCGGATGAAGAGTCGTTGGCCAAATGGCTCGGCGCACTGAAGAGTACGCTCACCAAACGAGCATTAATGAAAACCACTGCAGCCACCAGCCCCACAACAGCAAACCCTCCCACCTCTTCCTCTGGGCCTTCCCAGCCCCGTTAATATGATCACCTTGGGCGCCCTCACCCCTCCCCCTCTCCCACCTAATGGATAAGCAGTATTAACGTCATGGCTCTTTTTCTCTCGATTCGTTGTTCTTAGTTCAGGTTCTTTTTCCATGAGGATTAAGGCCACCCCTATCTGTTTTATTAAATACCCACATAGCATTTGATTCCTCCTAGCCCGCACCCCGGGTAGCTAGTTCCCTGGACTGTCCATATTCAATCAGGGAGTTTTCCATATCTTGCACTTATCATATCAACCCTAGCACTGGGGGGGGCTGTCATTTCGTTCCTTCCAACATTGGAACCCATTGACTACTATATCCCGCCCTGGCTGGCACTGGCACCAAATACACTCTTTTTTTCCGGCTTTCATCACATTACATCTCATCTCTCTTTGTCTCTTATTCGCTCGCTGCTTGTAACTCTCTTTTGTGGATCGCCGCATCTCCTACATTCCCATTTTGTGCTTTGAAACCATACCCGAGTTTTCTCTCACCTGTCAGTTGGACACATCATCACCATTGTCTCACCTATCATCCCTTTTTTCTTTTCTTCCGCTTTTTCGTCTACTCATTTCTTATTTTCCTGTCTTTCTGGATGGCGCTGCAGGAGCTGTATTCTTGATTAGTCAGTTAATCTTTTTCTTCCTTGCTTTTTCTCCCCCTTCTTTCTCTCTTCATAGCAGAGGTCTGGATTAGGTAGGGGCATTCAAAACTTCTTTTTCTTTACTTTCTCCAAGTCCAGGTTTTATATAAAAGTTAGCAAGGAGGGGAGGAAGGAAGGTTTTCTTCTTTCTACAATGGCAATTGAGCGGGTTGATTGATTGAATAATACTATCTTTAGTTTTCTTTCCAAATGGCTTTTTTCTTTCTCCTTACTCTGGTTCCTTTTCCCCATTTTATTTTACTCTCTTGACCGAGTTTTGCCGTGCTTTATTCCGAGGCAGAAAGGTAGGGAGTATGAGGGGTTTTTATGGGGCGGGGGGATCTCGATTACGGAGTTTGTTTCTCGACGCCCGGCGGTAGTTGAGGGATGTATCAATGGAACCTAATTCTAGCAATTGTTAGCATGACTTGTTCATTGTGCTGGCTATATATCGCTGGGGACTGCAAAGTACTTCTCTTGTTCTAGTGAATTGATATTCCGAAGGAAAGAAATAAAAATACCCCCTCCCCCCATGCCCGGCATTATTATACCAAATTAGAACCTTCGAGTGGTATAGGCTCTATACGCCCTCCACGGCAACTTCCAATCCGGTTTTTGAAGCCGATTGTCGAAGGGGTCGAAGTCAATCCTTTCCAGTCTTTCCAAGTATATCGCCGTAGGAACCTACCGTACCGCCCATCAGACCAGCCCCCACAGATACAAGAAAGGAGAAGGAAGGAAGTTCAAAGTCATCACCCACCGCCCGCATAAAACCCGAAAACGCCACCCCCCTCGCCGCCAGCTCCTCCGCGACCATTTTCCGCGCGGTGATCAAATGATCATTAGCCAGCGTCGCAATCTTAAACACCACTTCCTTCAACTTCCCCACCGCATCTTCCCCACCCCCCCTGCCCTGCGCCCTCCGCAATACATCCTCCTGCCGCAAGCCCACCTCGGCGCACAAATCCAACGGCAACACCACCGCCCCACCCCCCTCAGCACGAGCCAACACCGCCAGCCCCCTAATCACCGCGACAATCCCCTCCGCCTTGCCAACGTGCGAAGCAACATGGTCCAGCCCGGTATCCCTCAACCCGAGTCCTTCCAGCGTCGCGTACAGCAAACTAGCATACGTCCCCTCGGCGTAGGCCTCCAAATCCTGCATGTTCCGGAAGGGGACGTTGCCGAGGTACTTCTCGCGCTCCGCCAGCACGCGCGTCAGGAAGCCCTTTGTGAGCTTGGCGTGGTTGGCGTGCACGGCGTGGGCGAGGAGGAGGAGCGCTGGCTCTGCCGGCGGTGTGTACGGGGACGATGATGACGATGAGAATAGCTTTGTCAGGTTGTCCCGCCAGAAGTTTATCCGCATGCGGCCTAGGGTTGTGTTACTGACTTGGTCTGGGATTAGGCTGGTTTCTATGTTGAAGGCGCGGAGGGAGAGGTAGGTGTCTTTGCTATAAGCTGGTTGGAAGACGGAGAGGAGGTGGGAGGGTTTGTCATGTTTGCTGAGAGGGGGAGGAGGAGGGGGTGTTAGCTTTCTGTGGGAAAAATTGGAAGGGGAGGGGGGGGTGGGAGGAGGAGGGACCGGAGGAGATCAAGACAGTATGCTCGTGCGGATGCGACGGTCAGTGTTGAAGAATGGCGCTTTGTTTGTGGGTATAGTGATATTGGAGGTTTGGAAGGGGATTGAGCGCACAGTCGGAGGAGGGGTAATGGTCTTGTGTGTGATCGTGGGAGCGCCATTGGGATTGTGTTGTGGTGGTTGGTTAGTCCCGTTAAAGTTGAACCTATGATAATCTAGGAAAAATAAATTTTAAAATCGCTTCGAGTTCTAGCTTATGACATAATGTGTAACCCAAGCCAACCTTATTTATCCATACCACGTCACTCGTTCAATAATCACAGCTGGTCACTCCGCAATACCCCCACAGCCTCATCGAAAGCCACTCGAAACGGGGTGAGGTGAAAAAAACGACACTGCGAGAAAAAGTTTGTCTCTTGTACAATCATACCTGTTATAATAGCTATCCCGCCAGATAAGCACGCTATACTCCGGCAGAGAGCCAATACCATGCACAACCCTGTGCCCGCCCAAATTGCCAACGGAGAGGAGTTAGGAAAAAAACAATGCACCCGAGAACAAAAATAAGAGTGAAAAAAAGGGTGAAAAAAAGCCACCATCGACTTGCCCGTAAATGTACACTAGTACTACCCATCTATGATAGAACCCCCATATCGTCTCATTTGCGTCTCGAACTCCCTTCCCCCCCACCACCCGTAGGAAGCCCGCGTATCTACGAAACGCACAATTATTGGAGCATACTGTACTGTACATGTGAAATGCAGGAAGAGAAAAGAGAAAAAAAAGAAGGAAAGAAAGAGAAAGGAGGCAGAGGGGTATGGTATGGTAAGGGATGGGAATCCCGTCATCGTGAAGAGGAGAGTAAGCAAGCACGAGGGTGTGGAAAGGGTCAGAGCCTGTTTGGCAAAAATGGGACCGTTGCGTTGGGCGACCGTTTCTGCTGTGAAAATGACCTTCTCTCCGTTTTGAAACGGAAGGAAAAGGGTCATTTGTATGGGAGAACGGAACGGAACTGTCGTAGCTAAACAGGCTCTTAACCTTTCGGCTTGTACTAGTACTATATACGGTGAAACTATTTTCTAGAAAGGAAGGAATAACTGAGAAACCCTGAACATAGAAGGGGAAAGGGGAAAAGGGGAAAAGGGGAAAAAAAGTATATTCATAAAGTAGGGGATATGTATAGAAGTAGATGTAGAGAAGATGCAACCATCCCGGAACAGTAGAGAGAGAGAAGAAAAGAGAAAAAGCACATAGCGCCGCCAGACCTCAATGGTGATGATGATGATAGTATGAAACAGAACTCAAGGGAAAGATAGCTATACAATTGTAGAAAAAGAAGAGCTGGGGTATAGAAAGACGGAAAGGGTAATAAAGGACGAACGAAGGTGAGTGAGTGAGAAAGAGAGGGCGCCAGCAGATTTGTGCGTTCTGTGCGCAATCCTCCATCATCCACCTATGCATTTATCTCCTTGCGTTACCGTTCCTGAGGACGATGATCAGCGGTGCCGTCTTCATCTTCCTGGGAATCGAGCTCGTCGGCGGGGTCGTCCGCAGGAGGAATGCCGCTCTCATCAGACGACTCTTCATCCTTCCCTTCCTTCCTCTCCCCCTGCAATTGGGCCCATCCCCATCCCCATCTTCTACCATTCTCCTCCCCATTCTCTCTCATGTCCTGGGCGTTCACGCCCTTATCATCGCTTCTCCAGCACCTGGCGTGGTAGTCGTCCGAGATGGTCACGAGATCGCCCATATTTGTCCAGCTAACGTCTGTTACTTCCCTATTGTGCGCACGAACGAGCACAACGCCGGTGCCGACGGGGATATTCTTGGAAACAGCCTGGATGCGAGACCCCTCCGGAAAATTGGTTTTCTGGGCGTAAAGTCTCTTATCGAAGTACTGCTGGGCCGTCGGGAAGATACAGGCTGACCCGGAGCTAGAACCAGTAGCGAGGTATTGTCCGTCGGGGCTAATATCCGATTTGACGTAGAAGCTGGAGGCGTGGAGCTCGGGGTGATGGTATGCATGTAAGGGGCCGTGTTCGAGCAGTTTGGTTCCCCAAGCGTAGACGATCGAGTCCTTACACAGGGTGTAGGCCATGGACTTGTCCGGGGAAATAGATATTGAGTTTATGCCGAAGGGGCGAACCTGGTGGTGTTTTGGCTCAGCCGACACACCACAAGGCTGAGAATTTCCTCTTCTATCTTGTTTGATGGAACGGCGATCCCAGCACCTGAGCTCTGCTCTAGACTCGCAAGCCGTGAGAAAGGTATTTGGAATAGCCCAGGCCAATGCTGTTACTGAGACGATTGATTTGGAAGCCCGGCCTTTCGGGACCGTCAGTGAGGCGTGGGCGCCGCGAATAACCTCGACAGGTCTGTGAGTGATAAACTCGTTATTATCAAAGCGACTCTGAATGTTGGCGCGAAGATCCCAAATCATGGCGGTTCCATCACGTGAGCAACTGGCGATAATAGAGGAACAGGTTGGCTCAAATGCTACTTGCTTCACACTGCTAACATGACCATCCAGAACATGTAGGATGGTCTGCTTTGTGATATCCATTACACGTATTTTCTGGTCGCCGCACGCAGTGGCCTGAAGGTATTGCTCGTTAGCTTGCCAATTGGGAAACATGAGCATATCGTGCATAGGGCTGACCATTAAAACATCGTCTTTGGAAATTGAAATATCAAAGATCGCATTATCGTGCGAAGGCAGTCTCACAAAATCAGTTTCTGTTCGAGTGTCAATAAGAGTTCCGGCTGTAAGTTGTAGAGAGAGAACCCCACCAAAGCCTGGCGCCTGATCCTTATCCGATTCTAATAGTCTTATGGCACCGGTCTCATCTCCAACGGCAACTAGAGGATTCCCTAAGGCGCTTGTCAGCATATTTAAGTCATGTCCCGCCCACGAGGGAGCTTACTGTTAAGTGCTTGGACGGAAAACGGCAACGAGAGGTCACTCTCCGGTGATAGAAGGTAATAGCTGTCTTTCGGCCTGGAATAGAATTTAAGAAGCTCAATTGACCAATCTACCCCCGTCGGCCATGTCAGTAAAAAAATTAAAATACTCACTAGAGTAATGATAATATCAGCAACGCACGTAGGCAGTGAAAGCCCCTTCTATGAGCTTGCCTGGGGCAACTCAGAGCTCCTATCTCCCTTAAGAAATGTCTTGTCGCCTGCTGGGGACGAATATTTCTAGTGGGCCATCGACTAGCAATTTGGCGTGGGGGATTTTCTGGGGCCGCCTCCTCATCTCTATCCCTCACCGGAGTTCTAACACCACCGAAATAGCCTGTAGCTCGCTGACGTTTGTTTGGACTAGGCGCATCATCAGTCGCCAATTGGCTTTTAGTAAGCGGGCCGTCATTCGTAGTGACTGCGGAGAAAGGCCGGCGCCTCGGCGTAAAAAAACTGTGAATCGGATTCGCAGAGCTCGCTTTTAGATCAGAAGGGGAATTAATTGGGTTAATACATTCGAAATCCATGACGGTGATTTTTTCTTGTTTGCGAACTGTCGTAAGGGCTGGCGGTGATGGTGGGGTGTATTGTTGTTGAGAATGAAGAAAGACAGGGAGGATACCTGAAATTCCCCTGTGGCTGGACGTTGCTACAGCAGCCAGAACGGGTCGCGCAGGGGGGTTAGGTTTGGTAGACTCCTACTGTAGCCTGTAGGGCGGGGAGACTGAGAGCAACCTACCAGTAATGCAGAAATCTCTGTTGGTTCGACAATGCCAAGCTGCCTACTTTCCTGAAAGGGAACCACATCAAATCTTGCTGATGTTGCTTCTACTCGTCCCAGGCAAGAAGTATGCGAAAGCCAGGGGGGTAAAGCGGTGTTGGTACCGGGGTTTGAGACCGGGCGTAAGAAGGGGAAGCATGGGTCGCAATTTGTCCATTGAGAAGGTGATTTTCAGGAGGAATACAATGAAAACTGTAGAAAACTTTGTGATGGTTGTAGATTTCATAAACAAAGGTTCATAAAAAGCAAATAATTAAACATTTTAAATATTTTAAACACTTTAAACTTTAAAATGACATTAATAAAAAAATCTACCACTTGGTATAACTACAATTGACTACAATGACAGCTTTGATTGGTGCTGGCATCCTATTAGTAAAGCCTAATATGTCCTCCAGCTCAATATTTACTCATTCCTTCTCAATTACCCTGGCCATTTCCTGCTCCCCACTAGGCCAGGGGAAGCATGACATGAGGTTGTACTTGAGAAGATTCCAGACATTCTCAATCAGATTAATATCGGGGAAGCATGAGGGCCAATCCATCTTGACTATATGATAAGCCTGGCACAATGCCTGAGTGTAAATTGCTCTATGAGTAGAAGTGCTGCCCTCTATAACCCAAAAGCATGCCTGCCTGCTTTACCTACTTTCTGCCAGAAGGGCCAGAGCACTGAGTCAATAACATTGTAAACATAACTGTGGGCAGTTATGTTTCCCTAATTGCCCTTCTGCTAGTTCAAGTGATGAGCCTTATGTCTCCCCAAAATCCCCCCTCTGATCATAATTGCACTGTTAGGCGCACGGACTCCCCGTAAGGATTTACAGGGCAAAGTTACCCTACCTTGGCGCATACGAACTTCGAAGGAAAAAGATAACACCCCCCTCCAGCCCCGGCGTTGGAACGGCGCGCCATCACTGGCCGCCTGGGAAGTTGCGTCCCAACACCAAAGACCACTATCAATGGAACACATCTTATAAACACCGTATACGTCGCGGCCGTCCGTCCGACCGGATCCTGTTCGCAGGATATATGAGGGGAGACCTTCGGGCACCTTATGCAAGTGGAAGCAGGTGAATCGGACGACGGCGCATAAAGTTACAGA
>Ga0307513_10005970_pt1 | contig 15984 bp, 5 predicted proteins | sample 15_EM_MG_FD_202174 | JGI IMG/M metagenome (GOLD analysis project Ga0307513, IMG submission 202174) | Populus trichocarpa ectomycorrhiza microbial communities from riparian zone in the Pacific Northwest, United States - 15_EM | ecosystem: Host-associated > Plants > Roots > Unclassified | place... | reverse complement strand
ATGGATTAATATTTTAGATAATTGAATTGATATGGATTTTAATAATGAATCCATGACGTATCAATCATAAATTTTCAAAAAAATCTCCTGTATAATTTCATACTTGCCTTCCTTGGTTCTTTCATGCTAATGAATCTTGATTATATATATATATAAAAAAAAACGGCAAGGAAGTTCAGGTCATGTTCTTAGTCGAGAGTTTGTATACACACACGCGACCAGGTTCAGCTGCATATCTTTGTTGTTGTTGTTGTTGTTGTTGTTGTTATTTGGGAAGAAGTCAAGATACCCTCTTTGATTAGGCAGCCTAATGTCTCGAGCCGTTCATCATAATATATAAACATTACATCGGCGTTGGGTATTGTCATGTCAAAAAAACTAGCTATGGTCATATCATCTAAAAGATGCATGCAGACGCAGCTTTTATCCTTCTGAAACTAAAAATTTTGATACATAAAAGAGAGGCAACCTTAGGCTTAATATCATTCTAATTATTCAACTGGTCTTCATTGTGTTTGTCGACTGGTTCCTACCAGAAAGCATTAAGACACCCCGTTGTCCAACTTGCTGACTTGTCCAGGCACAAGCCGGTGTTCATGCACTGCAATTTCAGAATTTCAAAGGGCAGGAAGACATTGATACTGTGGATTTTTACGCTGACCGCCGTTCTTGTTTCGATTACAAAAACAGGATCAGTTTTTTTGTTCGGTTTATCACCCATTTATATGAGGAAGGAAACAGATACTGATTTTGGAGCCCCAGGCAAGCAGCCCAACAAGAAAATACAAGCACCCCACTTGCCAAACCAGTTGAACAAGATCTACTATACAGGAAATCCTGGGACCATAACCTGAATTGCTGTCTGCTTTAAACACAAGCTATATATATATAGATCATGGTGTGTTTTTTCATGACCATAAACTGTTCTAATCCAAGAGAACATAGCATGTATTATACACAATTGACAAGTCATTTGTAAGCCATGCTTCTTGGAGAACAAAGATCTTCGCACAAATTTGCAGCAATTTGAGACTGTCCGCTAGATAACTTGACCCCATTGTGGACTTCTCGCTAAATGTTTGGGCTTTGGCCTCGAACTGGCTGACACTGAAATTAGCTTTTCGGGCTCTTGGAAGCTGCTTGGATTAGTCTAGGATTGGAGCTAATATTTGGGCTTCTGGAGATTACCCACCATGCTAGATCGATTGATTGGGCTTTAATTGTATTGTATAGAATACAATTAATTTTACCCAAAAAAAAAACCATTTTCCAAAACCACAATTCCGATGCATTGCACGAGGAGTAGAAACCACTGGTAATATGACTCTGTGTTGATTGTTAAATATTTTTTTTCATAAGAAAAATTATATATGTAAGTTTTTTTAAAAAATTTTATAATTTAAAAAAGTTAAGTTTAAATAAAAAAATTATATAATTAAATAAACTAAAACTTATATGCACTAATAAAAAAATAAATAATTATTAATAACATTTAATTTTTTTTTTAAAAAAAAAATAGATGTGGATCAAAAACACCAGCTCATTCCAAAGCATTAATCACTCTATAAAATACCTCATCAGCTGAAGCAGTGAAGGGCATTATAGAGTGATAAATGGGATCCAATTAATAATATGTTTTGTTAAGGGACCTAATTAAAAATAGTGCACTAGTTGTGGAACAAATACATCCATTATTTTAGAGCGTGGAGCTGTGGAGCAGAAGAAATAGAGAGATCGATTCCTCCTTCATTTTGCTTTCGTTTTTGGCTTCCCCTTCCCCTTCTTTTTTCTTTTTTTTTTTAATTCAAATTTAATTATTTCAAAGTAAAAAGAAAAAAAGATGAGGTTATTGCAGCTGGGCTTCTTCCTAGCTTTAGCTTCCGGTCTCTCTGCTCTTCTCATATACATCACTGGCGTCTCCGATCTACGTACGTTATTTTCATACATAATTTCCTATCTACTACGTACATCTACAACTTTCTTAATTTTATGTATTTTGATTTTGTACGATAATTATCAGATGTGAGCAATTCACTATCGAATCAAGATTTGGAAGCATTGCAGTCTCTACAAAACGGTTTCAAGAAGTGCGTGGTAATTTTTTTTTTCTTGCAATTTAATTTAGTCTTAGAATTGAAGTATAATGTATAGATTTGGTGGTGTTTCTAACTTTTGAATTTTTTTCCCCATGATTTGCTAATTTCTGCAGAGTGTAAATGGATTAGGCTTACAAGCTGTGACTACTGGAAGTGATTACTGTAAAGTTACTATAAATTTTCCTAGTGACACCGTCCCCAAATGGGTATCATTTCTTTCTTTCTTTTGTTTGTTTTTTCTTTTTTACCCTTTTGAGTATTTTAGAAATGGCTGCTGATGTTATTAGGTATTAGTGTTAGGGTGTACTTGAAAGTGAAAATATACTTAATGGATTGTGTACTTGCAAGTAATTTTCGGGGCAAAGTTTATGTTCTTAGTGGAATGAGATGGAAATTTATTTTTTATTTTTAACATTTTGAGGGTGCCATTCCCGTTCCTATTAGTTGATGATGATTGCCAATGTAAATGTGGGTGTGTGATCTCGATGTGTGTTTGATTTTGTTTGATGTTCTATTTATAAACAGAAAGATCCTAAGACAGGAGAACGTGTTTGATTTTGTTTGATGTTCTATTTATAAACAGAAAGATCCTAAGACAGGAGAACTTGAAGGATTATGGTTCGAATTTAATCTATGTGAAGCTGTGGCAACATGGGAACAGGTGAGAGTTGCTTCATATGTGTGTGTGTTTAGTATTAAGCTTTGATAACCTGGCACTCCGACTATGTTTCTGAGATGATGTGTGTTGTTTGGTGTTTTTATGTTTGAATTTTGATGTGAAGTACACTTGATATATTATATAGTGAGTTGATTTTCAGGTGCGGAATAGTACTACAATACTCACGAGTGAGTTCATTGATGCTTTACCTAATGGATGGGAGGACTATGCTTGGCGTAGGATCAATAAAGGAGTACTTCTGTATGTGCTTTTAATTTGCCAGTTTTTTTTTTTTTTTTTGGGTAAATTACAGGGGAACAATAGGAAGGGGAAAGTAATGACTTGAACTAATCTTCTACATGAAGTTGATAGGATTTACGATGTGACCTCCAATCAGGAGATATTCATAGAAGAAATGCAAGTGGTGCTCAAAGCAGATACACTCATTAAGATGAATGATTAGTTGTGATAGAAATGATGGAAGTATTTGAGGTTTTCTTGGAAAGGAAATTTAAAGTTTATCTCTTGTTAAGATGTCAGTGGTTTTGTATTTATAATACTTTTTAAAAAGTTTCTAGTAGTTCCCAGCAAGACTTATTTTCATTCATTAAATTGACAAAATCATTCTCAGGAAATGGGTTTAGCTGTTCAGTTTTGATGTTTAATTGGGTTATTGTGAGCCTCTAGGATTATTGACAGTAAGTTGTAGTCTGATGTGCCTCATTTATGCAACACAGTAACCAATGCAAGAACAAAACTTTATGCTTGGAGAAACTATCACTAGTACTCCCTGAGACACCACCATATGTTCCAAGGCAGTTTGATCGATGTGCTGTCATTGGTAATTCTGGAGATCTTTTAAAAACAAAGTTTGGAAAGGAAATTGATGATTATGATGTTGTAATTAGAGAAAATGGTGCCCCAATCAAGGTGAGGTTCCTCTTCTTCTCCTTTTTTTTTTTATTTGTCAGCAATCTAGTTGCTTTTCCCACCTTTTAAATCTTGTTGACATGTTTTTTTTTTGTTATTTTTTTATTGCAGAATTATACAGAGTACGTGGGCAAGAAAAGTTCATTTCGTCTTCTTAACAGGGGATCTGCTAAAGCCCTTGATAAAGTTGTAGAGTTAGATGGTATGTGCACTAGTCTACTTCTTACCATGCCTTTCATGTATTGCTAAAATACTGATATTATGAATCCTACAGAAACAAGAAAGGAGGTCTTGATGATTAAAACAACAATACATGACATTATGAACAAGATGATTCGGGTTTGTATTCTCTCTTCTCTTTTACCTACAGTTTCTTTCTCCAAGTTTTATCTTTCACCAAAACTTGTTCTTATGGAAGCCAATATAGTCTCTTAACAAATGTTCCTTTTATTTTGGAAATTTGACCTTACACAGAAAGTTAAAATTTGCTGATGAATATCAGTTTATGGCTTGCAAAAGAATGCATGCAAATCTTTGGAATCTATGCTTTACAAAAACATTCTGTATAGCGATCTAGTTACCCTTCATCTTGTTTTGAGTGCAAAATCATTAAGCTTGTATCAATTGAACAAAATTGATGCCACTGCAATTTCTTTCCAACCTTATGACTTTAGCTAACCTTTTTCATGAAGATTTTGCATGCAACACCTTGTAACGTGTACTGGAACTGATTTTACTTTATGGAACTACTCCAAGATTTGGTTTTATGCTCTGTTCGAGCTTTATACTTGGATTATCTGTCCTTTAATTATGTTATTTGGCCTTCAAAGTGCCACCATAATCCACCCTGCCATATGGTTATGAAGACTTGCCTCAATCAAGTTTCATTCTTATCAGTTATTTTGTGTAGAATTTTATAAATGTCAGGAAACTGTCCAGTGAGTAGAGTTACATAAGTATACCTGTTTACTGTTTTAAGAGAACTGTCTAATGAAAATTAGAAGGGCCTTTCTCTTCTGCTTTTCTTGCTGGCTTGACTTTTCCTTTTGTCTTATGTAGGAAGTTCCGATAAACAATCCTGTATATCTCATGCTAGGTGCATCTTTTGGATCAGCAGCTAAAGGAACTGGACTCAAGGCTCTTGAATTTGCTCTCTCTATCTGTGAGTCAGTTGATATGTATGGTTTCACTGTGGATCCAGGATACAAAGAATGGTATAAAAATGTTTCAATGCTTATATCTTGCAAAGAGTTCTTCCCACAATTTTATTATGGAACCTGACCAGGTAACCTTCTGTTATTTCAGGACAAGATATTTCTCAGAATCTAGGCAAGGTCACACTCCTCTCCATGGAAGAGCTTACTACCAGATGATGGAGTGCTTGGGTGTAAGTTCACATGAAATCTAAATTTCTTTTTCTTTTCCTTTTTCTTTCTTTTTTTTAGGTCAAAATCTTTTAATTGTCCTAATATTGCAACCTTAAGGACATAAAGTCACCATTTGATGTCCCATGGCATTCCATGTGGATGGTTTGACTCGAGTACAGTTCCTTACTTTTTTCCCTTTTAACTACTTTCTGTTGGGCTTCGAATATGATTAAATGCTAGGCTTGCAAACTTGAATCATTAGATGTTTTAACAAGTGAAATCCGGTAATTTGTTGTTGGTGGATTTCTTTAGTAGTCTGATAACTTTTGTTTGTGGTTTGTTAAGCTTATCAAAATCCATTCCCCTATGCGAGCTGATCCCAACCGTGTTGTCCATTCGGTACCAAGCCAGAGAACAATTACAGCTGCTAGAATTGCATCAGAGAAATTGTTGAGGTACCATTGTTGCTCATTTAGTTGTGTTTCAACAGTTGTTATTAAATTGCCAGAAACATGACTTGAATCATGCTGTTACAAAACAATGGCCAGGGATGTGTGCAAAGTTTAGCAACTATTAGTTATCTTGATGTTTAACCATTTTCATCTAATGGACGAGTAAAATTTGTTACCATACAACCTTGAAGTTTAACCATTTTCATCAAATGGATGAGTAAAATTTGTTACTGTCATTCACGCACCTACAATTGTTGAAGTCAATGGTTGTCATACAAAGGGTGTTGTACTGTTGGCTGTGTTAAAATTAAACTATTCAACCTGAGAAAGAAGGAATTATTTGATTGAGGAAAGATACGCATTAGCTCATGGTTTTTTGCAAGGGAACTTTGCAAAGCTGCTTGCCTTCTCATCATAGGATTAACATGTGGCTTCTCATTACTATAGGGATGTTGAATCATCATTGATTCATGTGCATTGATGATATAGATCTATATTCTGAGTGTGTTCCTTTTGTTGAAGTGGCAACATCTTCATCAATTAATAACTTCTTTCTTGCACATTATTTGTGTTGTAGGAGGGTTGGAGCAGGATCTGAAGACCCACTACGTGCATGCTCCATTAGAAAGAAGGTAGCAAAAAGAAAGTCTGCGGCTATCTCTGGTCTCAGAAAGGCTGCTGTAGATCATCAAAATTTCGTTAAAGGCACAACCATGTATCCTTTGGAGCACCATCCTGGACATGGTCTCCTTTGCACACTGCCAAAAGATTGAATCAAAGAAAGCTAGAGTTACACCGAAATAGGTGATGAATTTGTTAAATTACTGGCCAATATAAACCACTCACTAGCTGCTGTACTTCAATTGCTCTGTTCAACAAAATTTTGGTTCGAGTCAGAAGGCAACACAAAATGTAGGTGAAAATCATTTTTTTCAGAATTTTAATTTTACGCTTAGCTTCATTGTTCTTTTGAGTAATAGCATCTCCCTATCATTTTTCCCTTTGATCCCTTAATCATTTCTTCTCTTATGTCAAGCCATTTTCTGTTGTAATTGGATTGGACCATTTTCGCCCTGCCTCTTGTATATGTCTCTCAGTTGTTTTGATGATACTAAACAAGGAAAACAAAAGGACATTTATGTATTCTAGTGTTGCATATTTGCGGATTCTTGGCAAATTCCTGATGTTTCAATAGAGTAGCTATGACAAAAGAGTAGAACACGCTTTTCTTAATTTCTTCGAATTCCCATTTCCCATGTAACGTGTTGTAAGGAGATCCAGTGTCGTGATTTTTGCCATAGGCTTTAGTTGTTTGCTAGGTCTCGAAATTCTTATGGAAGCATCGAATTGGATATGAAAAGAATGAGATGGGTATAGTTGATTACTACTTAGCTGCCTTGCACCTCGTCGTGAGTTGTATCAGAAGTTTATTTTGCAACATCAAAAAATGTGTTTTGGTGCATCGAGATTTGCTTTTAATAAAATTGATTTAAGATTATATGCATGCAATAAATATTAAAAATTCTAATTAAAAATTAAATCAGAGGTGAATATAGTTATGTCCCATGGTGAGCTCTCAAATTTTGTTATCTATTTATATGTCAAAATAATCCCTCTTTTTTTTTTTTTTTCAAGAGCACTAATTTAAATTTCATTGATACAAAATAATTTTCTAGTATAATTTTTTTAAATAACAGTTTATTAGAACTGTAAAAGCAAGTTTTAGAAAAGAAAAACTTAGCTTTTTATATTTTTGACGCAAATATATTAAGAAAAAATAATAATATATAGCTCACACATTATCACGAAAAAGTTTTTGAAATTTATTTTTTAACTAATCATATAATTATAAAATATACAAATAAAATTATAGAACAAAAAAAAAACATTTGTTGTCAAAACTCGCTTTTGTTATTCATGTAACTTTTTCTAACATAAATTAAAATTAATATCCTAAAAATAATTTTTATTATTTTATTAAACAAATTAATATTAAAATTAAAACAAATAAAGGCTCATAAAAATAGCTAAATACCCTGGCCTCTAGGCTAGTGATTTTTTCTCTCATTTTCTCAAAAGTTAAAAAAAAAAATCTTGTTTTTTTGTCTTATTGTCAATTTTAATTCTCTCATTTTTTTTAAATAATAAAACTGAATTTTTTATGAATTTAGATTTAAATACACTATAAAGAAATATTATTCAATTTTGTCACCTTTCACAAATAATACTATAGGTTTTTATGTGGATTTTCACTTTATTTTTTTTAATAATATACCTAATATGAAAAAAAACTCATGAATATTTTATTAACATAAAATTTATGTTTTTTAAAATCTTTAATATATTTTTTTATTTAATTCTATTACATTTATCAATGTTGTTTTTGCAACCATACACAAAATATTATGACTTAGTTTGAATATTTTATTTTAAATTTTGTCTTGAGACCATAATGAATTTTTGTTCAAAAAACAATGTTTAAGTCTTTGGATTGATACTTAATTTTATCAATATATATTTGTTTCTGTATTATTAAATAAAATTCAGTTTCAAGAAACACAAAATCAAGTTAATTTTTTTATATTTAATCTACAATATCAAAAAATTTAAAATATTTTTTTTTTTACTTACAAAATAATTTTGGTCTTATCCGCAACTATTAAGAATACGAGAATCGTTGTTTGTCCTTTCACAATAATATAAAATTTATAAATTATTTCTATAATGGATTTAATATTTTTATTAAAAAACAGAGTAAAATTACCTCGTGTTTTACATGCGAATAGTTGAATAATTCCATGATGATTAGAAGAAAACAATGAAAAAACACCACGTGTTTTACATTCACTAATTACCATTTCCTCGTCCACATGGCTCCTTCCTGAAACCCCACCAATCTATATCAAGACACGCGTCCAACACCCAGCAAACCCATTTGACACACTCTCACTCATTAACTCTCCACTCTACAGTTCACTCTCCTCTCTTCCCCCCCCCCCCCCTCTCTTAATCAACCACATAAAAGAAATACATAAACAAAAGCAAACCCTAAAGATTAAGAAAAGTTTTGATTTTTAAGTTTTTTTTAATACGAGTCTTTCAAACTCCCATCTTGAAATGGCAGAGATACGCCCACCTGAGACCCATCCAAACAACGGCGGCGGCGGCGGTAGCAGCGGAGGTGGAGGAGGGGCACTAACATCATCGGAAACTGTGGGGTCAAAGAGGCAGCGGAGGCCAAGTGTCCGATTAGGCGAGATAGGCGGTGGAGACCAGCTTTATGAATCCCAGCACCACCGTAGAACTGCCAGCAACAGTAACAAGCAATGGAAACAACAACAACAACAACAACAGAGTTTGGGTTTTAAAGAGGCAAGTAAATCATCAAAGACTCGAGCTTTAACGAATTTAAGTGAGTTTAATGAAATCCTTGATGGGGATAATGATATTAATTTGGATAGTGTTGCAATTGGGAGTTGGAGAGTTAATCATTCTTCGAAAAAGAGAGGGTCTTTGAATGTTAGTGCAAAGCGAGTTAGGTCTAACTGGGTGTCTAAATTTGATGATAGTAGTGGTGGTCGTGGTAATGGTGGTGAAGGGGAGGAGAAATACAGTGGTGGTGAAGACGACGACGACGACGAGGAGGAGGAGGAGGAGGAGGAGGAGGATTGTAGAGAATTTGATGTTGAGAATTCAGAGACTTTGTTGAAAGAACAAAGCCGAATTCGTGATCCACTTGATAATTTGGAAGATGGGAATGAGAGGAATGGGAGGGAAGTGCATTGCTATAGGAGGGTAATTAGGGGGAGGAATGATCGTAATGTTAATCATGATTATCGTCATGACGGTGTTGATTTATCAGGTCCATCTGATAATGATATGAGAGATTATAGGAACATTGGGAGGTGTGGTGGTGGAGGGGAGGACGGAGTGAGGATTTGGCTGAATAGTTTAGGGTTAGGGAGATACGCACCAGTTTTTGAGATTCATGAGGTGGATGATGAGGTTTTGCCAAAGTTGACATTGGAGGATTTGAAGGATATGGGGATCAATGCTGTTGGGTCTAGAAGGAAGATGTTTTGTGCGATTCAGAAGCTAGGAAAGGGGTTTTCTTGATGTTTTTTGGTGAGCTTGTAGAGGTTTTTTTAAATGGATAACTTTTCTCAGCCATGGTAATTAAGATGCATCATGTCTGAATTTAATTTGACCTATTTCGTTCCGTCTATTAGAAATAGCAGTACTTTTTGGTATTAGTAGGATGTTTTGGTTAGTATTACTTTCTTGCCCTATATCAATGCATTTTTAATTCAGTGCAATATTCTATTACATGGCCCTTGAGTTGATTTGCTGAAGTAGTTGTGGCTGTTTTAATGAGCCTGAAGCTATATCACTTCTTCATTTGATTCTTGGAGAAATTCATGAAAAGGAAATTGCTTTAAATATTCTTATGAAAAGAGTTCAAAATCAAAGCATAAGTCTTTTGCTTTACTTCATTCCTTTTGAGATTGAAAGCAGATTAGTTGAAGTTCCAAGCCAAAAGTTGAATGTGAATAATCATACTTACAATTAGTGAATGGAGAAAAACTGTAATTCTTTATGCAATATAAGCATGTTGTTTGTAGTCCATGATGTTTGCATATTTTCTGTGCTTGTTCCTTTATTCATCTCTCGGGTGGTATTGTCTTCTAAAACTCTTCAGTAACTTATATAAACCTGTTGTGATTAGAGTCCAGAACTGGTTGCCAGTCCTCAACACTAGAAGATTGACTTTCTATTGAGCTCAGAGTTAGTGGTTTTTAGAAATTGTCGAAATTGTCAGCAGGAAGTGCAACCTATCTAATGAGGTGTGGTCTGGGTTTCAACTTTTAAGGTCCACTGAGGTTGCCAGAAGTTCTAGCTACCTTTTTGTGGTGTATAGCAGTGCAGTTTTTAACACGCTAAGGTACTCTAAAGTTGTATGTGGAATACTTTGCGAACTGCGACTAGGAAAAGTAAGTCATTGCATGAATGAGGACTCAACTTGTGGAGTGGGTTCTGAAAGAGACAGAGGTTACATTCGAGAAGAGTATATGTAGTTCATATTTTTGGAGAATAGGGTTACTGGATTGGTGATCCAATGCATAGCGCCTTTATTCAGAGCATGTTGGTTAGTTCTAAATTGTTTTGCTGTTATTAGTTCTTCTGTCATCATTTTTCAATGTTACTCTCTAACACGTGACATTTCAATTGACCACCATTTTAGCTGGAAATGAACTGCCCATCTGAATGTGATTTGTTATTTGTATTTGATGCTGACTAGGTTACTTAAGAGGAAATATTAAGCCGATTACAAAGATTCAGAGAAGACCAGTTAAGTAACTCAGGTTAGGATTTTCTTGATCAAGAATCGATGTAGAGGTCTCAAGCTAACTGAACAGTGGTGAAGGGATGCATCCCTTTGGTGTCTGTTTCTCAGTAAAGGCGTACCTGTGAAATTTGTTTTAGCAAGAGCTATGCTAGATGCACTCAATTCTAAGCTAATGCTAGCTATACATGTACCCTTCTTTTGTGGAATAAATTGAATGATATACAGATGTATGCCAAAACCTATCATTTTATGATTATTTTTGACGTTGGGAAAGGGGATAGAGTATCATTGTTGTTGGTTGATGGAGAGAAATCTTGGAGCATTCTAAAGGCTGCATTACATGTCTCTTCATGAATAATAATGTTTCTTTTCCATTGTTCCTCCTTTTGTGCATTTAGCTAAGCCCTCTTGTTAGAATTGATATATATACCTTGTATAAGCTAAGCAAGTCTTTGCAAATTTGCAGGCCAATTGATATAGCTTTGATCATAAGTTAATGTTTGTAGACCAATTTTTATGAGAGTAGTCATGTCCAATTCGCATTTTAGGTTTGGGGTCTGCTGGCTTTTAGGTTTCATTGGCAGAGGACGTGCTTGAAACTTGAATGCCGGCCTTCAGAGTACAAATTTCTAGCGTATTTCTGAGCTGTAGAAGTTCTCTAGAAGTTCGCACAGTTCTTTTTCTTCCATACTATAAATACCCTCTACAGTGACAATCACCTTCTTAGGGTTGCCCTCTGCAATTTGCTGTATCAGAAATCATACTTTGCTCCATTGTTTAAGAATCTGTTGGTGTAGAAGAGTGAGCAAAAAAATAGTTGAATTATTTATGGCATGGGATGTTTTAGAAAACTGGAGGAACCTGTCATTTCTATTAACTATACATATAGATAGCTCCACTTTTAAAATCATCAGCGGTCATTAAAACAGTTTGATGAAGTTGATTTTCATTAATTCTCAATTCTGAAACCGTGATGTGAAGAATCCTGATTTGGTGATCATTGAATTGATGCAGGATTGACTATTCTCCAATTGCCTTATTACCTAACCCTAAGTGTTTAAAATAATTCCATGTAATGTAAGAGCCTCCTTACGATCAAAGGCCATCGCAAGGAACAGTTGAACCTCCAAGTTTGACCTAGTCCAAGCCTCCCTTTTTTCTATCTGCCTTCTTCCTGGAGGCTTCTGACCACGAAGTCAATTCTATGTAGAGTTGTCGTCATGACTTGCAATACAGGACAAAAATTGATTTTTTTTTAAATTTCTTTTTCGATCAGTTTTTCTATTGTTCACATTTAATTTCTTGGAAGTTTAATGTGTAGATTTGTGAGACGTAGCAATTAAAATCATTCAATATTTCTGGAGTGCAAATCTTAGATGAGTCCTCTGACTGTATATAGCTCCTTGATGAGTCCTTGAACTACTGATTTTATCGATTGGATCCCCCTATCTAGATTTTTCTTTTCTTACAATTGGATCTTTCTGCTATAATAATTAGAGACTGTGTTAGATATTGCGCATTCTACCTGATTGTTTTCTTACGAATTCTAATGGTCCCAGAATTTATGCATGAAAATATATAATATCTCTCCCTATTAGCAAATGTAAAGCATATCCAATTATTCCTTTAATCCATTAATCTAACTGTTCTTGCACGTGTTTGGAGGAGTGAAAAGATAAGGTATTTTCATGTTCAAGTCTTGTGGGAATCACGAGGGCTAATGAGAAAACACATGAATAGCCCATGCACCATTCAATGTCATCTTCGATTTGGAGACCCAATTGGTAAAATCAAAAGTTGGAGGACTAATCCGAGGTTTGCCCACTTCAAAATTCAATCCCGGTGACCATGGATGAAGAACACTAGACCCCAGAAAAAGTGGATTCATTCAAAACGCGATAAAGCCCTCCACGTATTCACATAATTATAATTTTTAACACAAGAAGTCAGACAATGTATTTGGTTTCGGAGAAAATAACACCAACAAATCCAAGAAGTCGATGTTGCTGTTGCCGGCTTCCTTCCTGCCTCCTTTACCAATCGGGCGTTCATTCCTCTAGAAACTTGGAAACTTCCTCCTCTTTAATTGACCATCGTCGCACCTCTCCTCTGCTACTTAAAAACCCCCTCTCAATTTCTTCCAATCAAAACCAAAAACCTCTCTTTGTCGGCAAATTCTCTTTCTCGAGAACTCAAAACCAAACAATCATGACAAAATCACGGCAACATCATCATCGTTTCATAATTCGCACAATTCTTCTTCTACTCTCACTTAACTCAGTTCCTTCAATCTCTGCTCACTTTTTCCCTAACTTCACTTCAATCCCAGAAGAGTTGCTCAAGAACGCCACCGGTAATCCGTGGGATTTCTTCCAACAACTAGCCGGCTGCCACGCAGGTAAAAAATACGACGGCTTAGCCAAGCTCAAACACTACTTCCAATACTTCGGCTACATCCCCAATTCCCTCTCCAATTTCACCGATGATTTCGACGACTACCTTGAATCTGCTCTCCGAACTTACCAACAAAACTTCAACCTTAACGTCACTGGCGAACTCGACGACCAAACAGTGAACCACGTCGTGCGGCCCAGATGCGGCAATCCGGATATAATCAACGGCTCTACGAGTATGAACTCTGGCAAGACCAATAATACCTCGTCAAGCCATCACTTACACACGGTCTCTCATTACAGCTTCTTCACTGGCCAGCCTCGTTGGAGAAAACAAGCCTTAACCTACGTGTTCTCGCCGGAAAATCAACTATCCGACGAGGTCAAGGCCGTTTTCTCCCGCGCTTTTGACCGTTGGTCAACGGTGATTCCATTGAATTTCTCACAGACGGATTCTATCTACACAGCTGATATCCGGATTGCGTTTTTCAGTGGCGATCATGGAGATGGAGAGCCGTTTGATGGGGTCTTGGGGACACTTGCACATGCTTTTTCTCCCCAAAACGGGCGACTCCATCTTGACGACGACGAGCATTGGGTTGTGACAGATGATGTCAGGACAACAACGTTGACGTCAGCTGTTGATTTGGAGTCCGTGGCAGTGCATGAGATTGGACATTTGTTAGGTTTAGGGCATTCCTCTGTGGAAGAGTCTATCATGTACCCTAGTATTTCTTCAAGGACAAGGAAAGTTGAATTGGCCACCGATGACATTGAAGGGATCCAAACGCTGTATGGTAGCAATCCTAATTTTAATGGTTCATCTGCACAGTCCGTTCAGGAAGAGACTGGTAGCGGTAGCGGTAGCGGTGCCGCCCACTGTGTCCCTTCGAGGTGGGGTCTAACTGGGTTAATCATGGCCTTGTGCTTTACTTTCCTTCTTTTGTAGATTAGACTTTAGATTAATTAGGTTACATAACATGAATTTCATTTTTTATTTTTAATTATTTGGTGGATTTCAAAAAGGAGCTGTCATTGGCTCTTTATATTTGTAGTTATTACCAATTTACCATTACACTTGGTATATTAATTCACGGAATGCTGTATTTATTATTTATATATCATTTCTTGCTTTGGAAATTTCTATAATATAAATAAACTATGAGACTATTTGATAATACAATTAGGTTTTGCCTTGATGACGTGGAAAGAAAAGTGGTTGTTACATCTTCAGCCTCCAGGCTACCTTACGATCACCATAGCTGGAATGTTTGTGGACCAGTTTTTTACTATATTAAACATGCCTAAGTAGTGCTTGAGATTTTTATTTTTTTAGTCTGTTCGTTTGTTTTTATAGAGTAAGAATATTTTTGAAAAAAATTGATTTTTTTGCTTTAAATTATTTTTTTATTTTAGATTGTTTTGATGTGTTTATGTAAAAAATAAATGTTAAAAAATAAAAATAAAAAATTTGATGCATTTCAAAATAAAAAGTATTTTGAAAAGCAACCGGTACCATAATAACAAATAAGATAAAACAGCTTCTTTCACCTAGGAAAATCTCTCTTTCTATGCTTGTTAAGAATGATTGTCGGAATAACAATGATGACCCATAATTAATATGATGTCCCAAAATATATAATCAAGAGATAAAATTAAAAAAAAAACTAATTCAATAAAGGATTCAGGACCAAATGCATTGCAATTAAAATACTGAGTACCAAACCTGATATAAAAATCAATTGTCAATGGATGAAATAAAAAAATAAAATTAACACAATAAATTATTTAAAATCAAATATATTACAATAAAAATAATAAAAACCTAATTTGACTCAACAAACTAATATTCATACTTCTTTGTTTTTTTGTAAAAGCCAACATATTTTTTTAGAGAAGAAGGGAGAGAAGAGGAAGAGAAAAAAAAACATGTAACTGGCAGTCTTTTGACAGCACGCGCACGCGCCTTACCACCATGATAGGAAATAGAGACTACGAGGGAGGAGAAAAAAATAAATTTAGGAAAAGCATGATGTGGTGCTTCCAATACCATTGCAAAAGCCGATGTTTTGTCATGAAGGGACGTCCACGTGCCAATCCATTTTCCCTATCCATTTAACCCAGTTTTCATATTTGCTTTGGTTTTAAATTTGCCTCCTGAATACTTAATTGTTCTGAAGAAGCCAAAATTTATTTTATTTTTCAAAACCAATCACCAAAAACTTCTTTTAATGCTGTGAGATCCTCGTATCAAAGCAATCAAAATAAATTATAAGGAATTATCTAGGTGGTGGCCCAGTGGTAAAAGCTTGGGACCAAGAGGTTTGCTCTCTCTATGATCTCAGGTTCGAGCCCTGTGGTTGCTCATATGATGGCCACTGGAGGCTTACATGGTCGTTAACTTCAGGGTCCGTGGGATTAGTCGAGGTGCGCGCAAGCTGGCCCAGACACCCACGTTAAACTAAAAAAAAATAAAAATTATAAGGTCAAATTTCAAATAAATTTAATGTGAAGGGAACATTAAAAAAAAATGTCAAAGAACCAAAATTAAAAAAAAGGCATGAATCTTCTTTTACCATGTAAATCAATCCTTGATATTAAAAAAAAAAAACTGAATATTTCTGTAAACTTCAAATACGTTCCATGAAGCTCTAATTATTTAAAATTAATAAAATTTTATTTTATTTTGCTAAAACGTGTATTAAACTAACAACATAATATTTCCTTGACACTTTGAAATT